>JGI24740J21852_10000402_pt1 | contig 18621 bp, 16 predicted proteins | sample KBSCornC6_FD_21852 | JGI IMG/M metagenome (IMG submission 21852) | reverse complement strand
GCTCGCCTTCTCCTTGCACGTTGGCCATCCGGCCAGGTGGCATTAGTCCGCCGCAAGCGATCAAATCTTCCTTTTCCCCAACGAGGTTTTTGCTCCAGCAGCGGTGCCGTTTGCGCCCGTTTCCCAGGCGCCGTCACCCACGGCAGCAAATTCCACTCTAGCGAGGTTGTGTAATCGTGTGTATGATACGAGGAGTGCAGTATGAACAGCGGCGAGGTAGTCAAACTGATTCACGCGGCCGGTTGGCGGCTAATCCGAATATCGGGCAGCCATCACCATTTCCGGCACGCATTCAAAGCCGGGCTCGTGACCATCCCTCATCCAAAAAGGGATCTTCCGCCCGGCACGCTGAACAGCATCTTGAAACAGGCAGGGCTGAAATGAAAAACTTGATCTTTCCGGTCGGCATCGAGGCGGGCGACGCACAGCACGCGTTCGGCGTCGTCGTGCCGGATATTCCGGGCTGCCATTCGGCGGGAGACACGCTGGAAGAGGCTTACGCGAACGCGAAAGAAGCGATCGAGGCGCATCTGGATACGCTGCTCGACGAGGGCTTGCCGATTCCCGAAAGACTGACGCTGGACGAGCATCGGCGTAATCCTGACTACGCGGGTTTCACGTGGGGCTTCGTGACGACCCGGAACATTCCCGCGCTCAAGAAGGCGGTGCGCATCAACATCTCGTTACCCGAGGCGTTGGTGCATGAGATCGACAAATACGCGCAGGCGCACGGCATGTCGCGTTCCGCTTTTCTCGCGCTCGCGGCCGAGCACGAAATGGCGGACGCTTGAGAAGGTGCATGCAATGGGCGCGTGCAACGGCGTGTGCAACGGGCGGTGCAATGCGCCTGCTTTGCAAATGCTCCCGCACACAACCGGTAATGCTATTGCCTCGCTATTGCGTTGTTACGCCTCGTTATACATCGGCGCGAGGCGGCCGCTCACGTCGCCTCGGCGTTGGCCCAGGCCATTTCACGCAGGCGCGTGCGCAAACGCGCCACTGCCTGGCTGTGTAGCTGACATACGCGCGACTCGCTGACTTCCATCACCGCGCCGATTTCGCGAAGGTTCATGCCGCGCTCGTAGTAGAGCGACATCAGGAGCTTCTCGCGTTCCGGCAAGCGGTCGATCGCCTCGACGAGCGCCGAGCGCAGGCTGTCGTCGAGCAAGGCCGAAAGCGGGTCCGAGTGATCGACGCAATAGCGGTCGAGAAACGGTTCGTCGTCGGCGGAACGGTCGAAGTCTTCGTAGTAAATCAGCTGGCTGCCGTGCAGGTCTTGCAGCATCGACTGATACTCGTCGAGCGGCATTTGCAGGTGTTCGGCAACCTCCGTTTCGCTCGCCGAGCGGCCCAGATTCTGCTCGACCTTGTGCACGGCCGTTTCCACTTCTCGCGAAGTGCGCCGCAAGCTGCGCGGCAACCAGTCGTTGCTGCGCAATTCGTCGAGCATCGCGCCGCGAATCCGCTGGCTCGCGTACGTCTCGAACTGCGCGCCCTGATCTTCTTTATAGCGGCTCGCGGCATCGAGCAAGCCGATCATGCCGGCCTGGATCAGATCGTCCAGATCGACACTGGCCGGCATCTTGGCCACGAGCTGCAAGCCGAGCCGACGCACGAGCGGTGCGTACTTCGTCAAAACATCGGCTTGGGAAATCTTTCCCTGAGCGTTATACATCGTGCTCCCCTTGTCCTTGTGCCGCCACTCAGGCGTGCTGCGCAGACGGTTGGTCGGCGTGTTGCGCCGCTGAAACTGTCGCAGGCGCCATCCACGGCGTTTGCGACGACATCGCTGGCCGCATCGGCCAGTACTGCAATTCGGCTGCGAGGTGCCGGAAATCGCGCGCAGCCGGTGTCGACGGAAATGCGTCGACGACACAACGCGACAACTCTTCGGCTCGCGCCATCCGCGCATCGGCGGCAATGCAACCGGCGTCTTCGAGCGCCACCGCGAGGTAGCGGCTGGCCACGCCGGCCAGGTTTGCAAAAGCGGTGTGAGCGTCTTCCACGCTCTGCACGTGATTCACCAGCACGCGAAACTGCGCGATCGCGTGCGCGTAGTGCAGGCGCTTCATGCACGCGTATGCGTCGGTGATCGCCTGAGCGGCCATGCGCGTGACGATCATCACGTCGTGCGCCTGCATCGCGAGCGCCGACAGGTGCCCTTGCTGATCCAGTTGCGCATCGATCAGCACGACGTCGGCCGAGCCATGCAGCAGCACGCCGAACTGCGCCGCGCTATAACCCTCGCGATGCGCACGCGCGGCGGCCAGCACCGAGAAGCCGAGTGGATGCCGCGTGGCGGCGTCGTCGAGCGTCATCTCGCCGCGCATCACGGCGACAAAATTGCCCGCGCCGCGCACGCTGCCGGCGAGCGCGCTCACCGATTTTTCGCCCGTGCGCTCGTCGAGCACGAGCACGTCCTTGCCTTGCTGCGCGAGCGCCGCGGCGAGATTGATCACCGTGGTCGTGCAGCCCGCGCCCATCGACCCGCCGGTCACCGCAATCACGCGCGAGCCGCTGCGCGCGAGGAGGCGCCGCAGTCCTTCTGCCTGATCGGGGACGAGCTTATCCAAAGCGAACCTCATGCAGTTCGGCGGTCGAACGCGCGGAAAGCGCGGAGAGCAACGCGGGCACGTCGTCGTCATGCGGGACGAACGGCGAGTGATCGCGCGGAATGCAGAACGCGCTCTTGAGCAGGAAGCGTTTGGTCGCGACGTACAGGTTCTCCGGCACCTTCTGACCGGTCGACACGTAGTGCACCGGCAGCTTGTAGCGGATCACCGTATCGAGCACGCCGCCCAGGTTGGTGGCTTCGTCGAGCTTGGTCAGAATGCAGCCGGCGAGCGGCTGTTGATCCGGTCCGCGCTGATACGCCTGCACGACTTCGTTGAGCGTGTCGCCGTGGCTCGTTGCGTTGAGCAGCAACAGGCGCTGCACCGGCTGACCGGCGCGGCTCAGCATCGCGATCTGGTCGGAGACGAGGCGATCGCGCTGGCTCATGCCGATCGTGTCGATCAGCACGATGTGCTTGTTGCGCAGTTCGGAGAGCGCGAGTTGCAGGTCGGCGCTGTCTTTCACCGCATGAACCGACACGCCGAGAATCTTGCCGAAGATGCGCAGTTGCTCGTGGCCGCCGATCCGGTAGCTGTCGGTGGTGAGCAATGCAACCTTGCTGGCGCCGAAGCGCATCACGCAGCGCGCGGCGAGCTTGGCGGTGGTCGTCGTTTTGCCGACGCCGGTCGGGCCCATCAGCGCGAAGACGCCGCCGCGTTCCATCAGCGTGTCTTCGTCTTCCATCACGGGCAGGTTCGAGGCGAGCACCGAGCGCACCCAGTCCATGCCGTCGTCCATGTTGTCGACGTCTTCGGGCAGGTTGTCGACCATCATCTGCACGAGTTGCGCCGAGAAACCGGCGGCGAACAGATGCTTGGTGAGCGCGCCGTGCGACGGATTGCGGCGCTGGCGGTCGCCCCACATGAGGCCCGCGAACTGTTCTTCCATCATGCCGCGCAGCGACGAAAGCTCGCTCATCACGGTTTCCTTGACGACCTGCTCCATGCGCGCCTTGATCGCTTCGGCGACGCCAGCGGGCGTGCGCGCGTCGTCGGTAGAAGACGTGGACGGCGATGAAGACGAAGATGCAGACGGCGACGGCGCGAATTTCTGCGCGGCGCGGCGCGCGGCCACCTGCGCGGCTTCGCGAGCCCAATCGGGGGTGTTGTCCGCTTGCTGTGCAGTGGCGCGACCGGGTTCGACGGCAGCGCCGAGGCCCCTGGCCATCGCCGCCGCCGGCGTGATCGCTGCCGGACGCGCGGCGTATTCACCGTGCGATTCGTGCTCGCCGGCGATGCGGCGTGCGTGATCAATCAGCCACGGATTCGACTCGGCCATCGTGCGCGGCCCGTCGACATCGGAGGCGGATGCAGCGGACGTCGACGGCACGCCGGCGGCCTTCAGCAGATCGGCGCGCATGTCGTCGTTCAAACGCGCGGCTGCGGCGCGCGCGCTCGGCTGGCCGACGTGGATCTGTTGCGATTGCGGCGCCGGCGAATGCTTCGCGGCCGCCGCTGTCGTGTTCGGCGTATTGGCCGCGGATGCGCCCTTGCGCGCGTCGACCTGTGCGGCGGACGGCTTGGCGGCATTCATCGCTGCATTCATCGCAGCACTCGGAACGATCCTCGCGGCAGGCTGCGCATCGTGGCCGCCTGCGAGCGCCGGGTCGGCGAAGCCGCCCGCCGTCTCGGTCCCGGCTTCCGGGCTCGCGCCGAACACCGACGAGAACACGTCCGGCATGCCGCTCGCGTACGGATTGGCCTGCATCGGCTGAGCCGCGGACATCGCGCGCGGCGCAGCTTGCGCGGCTTGCGCGGCCACCATATTCGTCGATGCGGAGTGCGCTGCGCTCACATCGGCGCGCGGAGCCTTCGGCGTGATCGCCGCGAGGTCGCTGTCGGCCAATGCGACGATCTCGACACTGCCGTCGTCCATGGTTCGATTGGACAGCACGACCGCGTCGGCGCCCAGTGCTTCGCGCACGAGACGCAGTGCGTCGCGACTGGTGGCACCGATAAATTTACGAATGTTCAAGCTGGACCCCCGATGAGGTAAACGGACTGACGGACCGGCAACACACCGCTTCCCATTGAGATCATTATTGCGAAAGCCCTCGACCGACGATCGGTGGATAAAGGCCGTTAAACGTGGGTAATTCGGACGATGGACGCACGCCGCGATTAACGCGCTTGCATCGGCACAAGACGCCGCCCCGTGTGCGAGCGAGCGGGCCTTACGAGCGAAGCATGGACGCCCCAGTGCATGAGCGGTGCGAAAAGTCAGGCGCGGAAATGAAAACCGGCGCCCACAGGCGCCGGCCGATAACTGGAACGTGAAGCCGGATCGCGCGTTAACCGTGCGCGCCGATCAGATTCACGACCTTGATGTTGCGCGTATCGGGCACTTCGGCATACGACAGCACCTTCAACTGCGGCAGGCTGCGGCGCAGGAAGCGCGCGAGCATCGGCCGCAATGCGTGCTGCACGAGCAGCACCGGCGCGAGTCCCATGTTCTGCTGACGGCTCATCGCCTTCTGCGTTTCGGTCATCAGCGTATGCGCGAGGCCGGGCTCGAGGCCAGGGTTGGAACCCGTCGACAGTGCCTGCGACAGCACACGTTCGAGATTCGAGTCGAGGCCCATCACCTGCATGTCGCCGGTGCCGGGGAACCACTGCTGCGTGATCGCGCGGCCCAGCGCGAGACGCACGGCGGCGGTGAGATCGTGCGCGTCGGTGATCTTCGGCGTGTGTTCGGACAGCGCTTCGAGAATCGTGCGCAGATCGCGAATCGGCACGCCTTCTTCGAGCAGGTTTTGCAGCACCTTTTGCAGCGTGGTGAGCGGCAGCGTCTTCGGCACCAGATCGTCGACGAGCGACGGCGTGTCCTTCTGCATCCGTTCGAGCAGCGCCTGCACTTCGCGGCGGCCGAGCAGTTCGGACGCATGCGTGACCACGAGGTGATTCAGGTGCGTCGCGACCACCGTGCTCGAATCGACCACCGTGTAGCCGTACACCTGCGCCTGTTCGCGCAGATTCGTGTCGATCCAGATAGCCGGCAAGCCGAACGCCGGGTCTTGTGTCGGCGTGCCCGGCAGCGCGGCGGACACCTGGCCCGGATTGATCGCGAGCCACTGGCCCGGATACGCCTCGCCGACGCCCACTTCCACGCCCTTGAGCGCGATCCGATAACCGTTCGGCCGCAACTCCAGGTTGTCGCGAATATGAATGACGGGCGGCAAGAAGCCGATTTCCTGCGCGAACTTCTTGCGGATGCTCTTGATCCGCTTGAGCAACTCGCCGTCCGAATTCTTGTCAACGAGCGGAATCAGCCGGTAACCCACTTCGAGGCCGAGCGTGTCGATCATCGTCACGTCGTCCCAGCTTGCTTCGGCGTTCTCGACCGGCGTGACCGCGGCCGGCGCGACGTCGACGAGCGCCGTCGTGTTCTTGCGCTCTTCGGCGCGCTTCTTCATCGTGCGGCCGAGCTGGATCAGACCGCCGCCGAGAATCAGAAACGCGAAGTGCGGCATGCCCGGAATCAGGCCCATCAGTACGAGAATGCAGCCGGTGATCATCAGCACGCGCGGGTTCGTGAAAAGCTGCCCGGTAAGCTGCGTGCCGATGTCTTCATTCGTTGCCACACGCGACACGATCACGCCCGCGGCCGTCGAAATCACGAGCGACGGAATCTGCGCGACGAGGCCGTCGCCGATGGTGAGCAGCGTGTAGTTCTTGCCCGCCGACGCGAAGTCCATGCCGTGCTGGACCATCCCGACGATCAGGCCGCCGAAGATGTTGATCACCATGATGAGCAAGCCGGCAATCGCATCGCCGCGCACGAACTTGCTCGCGCCGTCCATCGAGCCGTAGAACTCGGCTTCCTGCGACACTTCCGCGCGACGCTTGCGCGCCTGTTCTTCGTTGATGAGACCGGCGTTCAGGTCGGCGTCGATCGCCATCTGCTTGCCGGGCATCGCGTCGAGCGTGAAGCGCGCGGACACTTCCGCGATCCGCCCCGCGCCCTTGGTGATCACCATGAAGTTGATGACCATCAGGATGATAAAGACGACGATACCGACCGCGAAGTTGCCGCCCACGAGGAAGTGACCGAACGACTCGATCACCTGGCCCGCGGCGTCAGGACCGGTATGGCCTTCGAGCAGCACGACGCGCGTCGATGCGACGTTCAGCGAGAGCCGCAGCAACGTCGAGAACAGCAGCACGCTCGGGAAAGCGGCGAAGTCGAGCGGCTTCATCGTGTACATGCTGACGAGCAGCACCATCACGGAAAGCGCGATGTTGAAGGTGAACAGCAGATCCAGCAGGAACGGCGGCAACGGCAGAATCATCATGCCGAGGATCATGCAGATCAGCACCGGGCCTGCGAGGGCGCGTAAATTGGTGCCGCTCAAGGCATCGGGCCGTCGAGCGAGGAAACCGGCGCGAGCGTTCATGCGGAGGCTCCGTCTTCGTTAGCAGGGTTAAGCGTGTCGGCGGCTTCCTGATCGGCGTCTTCATCCGATACACCGCCCTTGTCGAGTTCCGCGGGCACTTCGAGCTCGGTCGGTGCGACCGGCACGTCGCCGCCTTCGGTCTTGAAGCGCCGCAACTGGTACACCCACGCGAGCACTTCCGCGACCGCGCCATACAACTGGCCGGGAATCTCNCGATTGAGTTCGACGTTGTGATACAGCGCGCGCGCAAGCGGCGGCGCTTCCAGCAGCGGCACGTTGTTTTCGGCNGCGAGTTCGCGAATGCGCGCGGCCACGAGGTTCACGCCCTTCGCGACGACCTTCGGCGCGCGCATCTCGCCGTCCGTGTATTGCAGCGCGACCGCGAANTGCGTCGGGTTCGTGACCACGACGTCGGCCTTCGGCACCTGCGTCATCATGCGGCGGCGNGCAATNGCGCGCTGCTGCTGGCGAATCCGGCCTTTCACNTGCGGNTCGCCTTCGCTTTCGCGATGCTCGCGCTTCACTTCTTCCTTGCTCATGCGCAGTTTCTTGTGGAACTGCCACAGTTGATACGGCACATCCAGCGCGGCGACGACGAACATGCCCGCGACCGTCATCCCGCAGCACACGGCGATCAGATGCACGGTGTTGGCGAGCGCGAGATGCAGCGGCTGCGTGGCGAGCGCGAGGATCTCCTCGCGCCGGTTCCAGATTGCCGTGCCGCCGATAATGCCCACCACCAGCGTCTTCGCGAGCGACATGGCGAGCTGGATCGGTCCGTTGATCGAAAAAATCTTGCCGAGGCCGGCGATCGGATTCAGGCGTTCGAACTTGGGCTCGAGGCCTTTCGTCGACAGTTGCCAGCCGCCCAGCGCCATCGGCGCGAGCAAGGCGGCCGCGCCAGTGACGGCGAGAATCGGCAGCAAGGCGTAGAGCCCTTCGCGGCTCGCCGCGCCGGCGCCGATCATCATGCGGTGCGTTTCGAAAGCGCCGGCGTGGTCGAACGTGAACGCCGCGCGCAGCATCGCCTGCAAATGCTCGCCGATGCTGTCCGACATGCCCCACACGCCGAAAAAGCCGGCGGCGAGCAGCGCGAACGTCGAAAGCTCCCGCGAACGCGCGATCTGCCCCTCCTCGCGCGCTTTCTGCAAGCGCCGAGGGGTGGCTGATTCGGTTTTTTCGAGGTCGCTTTCCTCTGCCACAAAGCTCTCCGGTTGGGCGAGGCACTGCGCCTCTTTCCAGTGAGAGCGATTATTCCCGCTCGGCGCAAGCACCGATCGGCGGATAAGGAAGGAGAAACCGGGGCTTTTCGGCGGATGGACAAGCGGCGCGCGAAACCGCGCGCCGCCGCAAAAAACAACGCCCGCGCTGTTGAGCGCGGGCGCCGTGGAGAGCCTTCAGGCGTTGCGTTGCCCAGACTAGCTTGCGTAGGCCACGAACGGCGCCTGGGTGCCGCCGGTCGGCCGCAGGTCGAAGCCGTGATAAACGTGGCGTCCGTAGAAGAACGGCAAACCGAGGTCGAACGCGGCGAGCCCGCCGATCTGACCGGCCAGGTCGTTGAACGCATAGTTGGTGCCGTTACCGAATAGCGTCGACGCACTCTGGATGCCGATATTCGCCACCGCCTGCACGCTGTTCTGGCCGACCAGCGTGATGGAGCGGGTCTGCGCGCCGGACGGGCAATAGAAGCCCGAGAAGTTGCTGCCGCACAGCGTGAGCGAGCTGTCGTTGAAGAAATAGCCGTTCGAGCCCGAATCCAGGAACGCCGTGATCGTGTTGCCGTTGAACACGCTGTTGGTCAGGTCGCCTGCGCCGTCGGTGGTGAAGGTCTGCGCGGAGCCGAGCGCATTGTTCGACTGCGTGCCGATGCCGAATACCAGCGTGCCGGTGGCCGAAGCCGCGCCGTTGTCGCCGATGGGCGGCATTTGTACGATCACGCCGTTGTTGTCGAGGGGGAATTTAGCGACCGGATTGGCGACCTGGCTCGCGAGCGGAACCGCGGTGCGCGTGCACGACGTGCCGCCTGGGCACGAGAAGTAATTGCTGTACGTCCCAGCCGTGGACGCGTTCGCGCAGGTCGAGCCGCAATCGTAAAGCGCGGTGCCGATGCCGATGATGCCGTTCGCGCCGAGATCGTTCGCCGTGTTCTCCGCCGAGCCGCTGCCGCAACCCGCCGACGGCGTCGTGCTCGCGGCCTTGTCGCCGATGATCTGCAACGGAACAGCCGCAGTCGTCGTTTCGCCGCCGATGGTCACGGTCGCGGTGCGCACACTGCCCCACGTGTAGCCGTCGGCGAAAGTCGCGCATTCGGCGAGCTGGCCGCCGCTTGTCGACGTGCTGATCGGCAAGCCGGCCTGCATCGTCGAATTCAGCGCCGAATTGACGATGCGCAGACCGAACGAGCCCGTGTCGACCTGAATGTTGTCAATCTTCTGACACGTCCCGGTGCCGGGCACGCAGACCGTCACGCTGATCGTGGGAATGTTGATGACGCCGGTAACGCCGTGGGCCACCGTGATCGCCACGGTGTTCGCGGCAGTCGCGGCAATCGGCTGCTGGGTCGGGCTGGGCGGCAAGCCGCTCGACGAACTGCCGCCCGCGGAGCCGCCTGTCGAGCCGCCGGTTGAACCGGTCGAGCCGCTGCTGGAACTGGAGCCGCTATCGCCGCCACCACCGCACGCGGCGAGCGCCGACACCAGCACGACGGTTGCCACAACCTGAGTCCAGTCCTTGAGTTTCTTCGCAATGTGCATGGTTCGCATCGTTCGTCCTCGTTACTGGATGTCGGAGCCGCTGACGCCGGCAGGCAGCGCGGGCGGCAGCCACGCGCGGCCGCTGAACGCGCCCATATGGCCGCCGGACTGGACAACGAGGCTGCTCTGATCGACCGCAACGGGGCCGCGTGCGCCGCCGCGCGCGGCGCGCGCTGCCTTCACGCCGGCCACGTACTGCGGAAAGTAGCTGCCGAGCAGTTCGTTCAGATCGGGCATTTGCGGGCCGCGCCAGGTGATGGCGAAGACGGTGCCGTCAGTGGTGAGATATTCGCGGACCACCGTGCCGTTGCCGAGCGTGGTTTCACGCACGGTGTACGACGCCGTAGCCGAAGCGGAAGAAGCCGCGCCCGANGCGGAGCGAATNACGGCGCTCGAGGGCTGCAAGGTGCGGGCNGATACCGACGCGTCCGCCGGAGGCGTCATTGGGGCGCCGCCGAGCGCCGCGTGAGCGGACGGCACGGCCGACAACGAACAGGACAACATAAGCGCCGTAACCAGACCGGCGCGGCGTACACGACTGCGCATGACGAGACTCCTCCCTGACTGCTGGCCGGCTTGCGCGTGCTGCGAACCGGCTGCGTTTTAGGCAAATCATAGGGCGCGGAGGGGCCGCATTCTCGAGGAAAACCTCACGATGCAAGCCTCCGGTGACAGCGTTCACCGTCACGCCGCGCCGCTCATTGACCCCATAGTATGCCTGCGGTTTGTGTCCAGAGACAGCACGCGCGCGCAGGAGCGCGGCTTGCTATTCATACTGTTCGGCCGCGCGCCGCGAGGGCGCGGGCCGCTCAGAAACCGAGGCTGGCGAGCAGGTCGTCGACCTGCGATTGATCCTGCACCACGTCAGTTTTGCCTTCCGGATTGATCTGCGGCCCATTCAGCAGATGCTCGGGGCTGCCGGTCGGCGAGACTTCCGCGACGAGGGCCGCGGCATGCGCGGCGAACTGTTCGCGCCGCTCGAGCGCGATGTTTTCGACGAGCACGCCGAGCAACTGCTGCTCGATCAGATACACGACGTCGGTGATCTTCTTGATCACCTGGCCGGTCAGATCCTGGAAGTCCTGCGCGAGCATGATCTCCATGAGCTGCGAGTTGGTCGCGGTGGTCGCCGTGGGCACGCCGCGCAAAAACTCGCGCGTGTCGTTCATGAGCGCGCGCACTTCGGCGCGTTCGATCGGCGCCGAATACCATTGCTCCCAACGCGCGTCGAGTTCGCCGGCGTCTTTTTGCAACTGCTCCTGAATCGGTTTCGCGATGTCGATCGAGGACAGCACGCGCTCGGCGGCCTGCTCGGTCATGTTCGCGATGTACTTCAGACGGTCGCGGGCATCGGGTACGGCTTCCGCCGCGCGCTCGACGTGTTTGTCGAGCCCGAGCTCGCGCATCGAATCACGCAGCGTACGTGTCAGTTGTCCAATGCGGGCGAGGATGCGGTCTGACGCGAAGTCGCCGCTCTCGTTGACCGCTTCGGCGCCAGGCGCATTGGTCGGCAGGTTCACATCAGCTCCCAGTCTTGGCCATCTTCTCGAGAATCTTGTTGAGCTTCTCGTCCAGCGTTGCAGCCGTGAACGGCTTCACGACATAACCGCTCGCGCCTGCCTGAGCCGCGGCGATAATGTTTTCCTTCTTCGACTCGGCCGTCACCATCAGCACCGGCAGATGCTTGAGGTTGGCGTCGGCGCGGATTTCCTTGAGCATCGCGAGACCGTCGAGGTTCGGCATGTTCCAGTCGGAAATCACGAAATCGTAGGTGCCGCCGCGCAGACGCGCGAGACCGGCCTGGCCGTCTTCGGCTTCGTCGACGTTGCCGTAGCCCAGCTCTTTCAGGAGGTTGCGAACGATCCGGCGCATCGTCGGAAAGTCGTCCACTACCAGAAACTTCATTGCCTTATCCATTTGATTCCCTTTACTTGATTCACGGTGCGGCGTGTGACCGCCTCAATTCGAACGGCGCATCAAACCCGCTGAACGCGATCGCCCATCGACGCAAGACGCGCCATCACGCGCCGGCTCATATCCGGCAGCGACGCGATTTCGTCGGCCGCGCCAAGCGCAATCGCTTCACGCGGCATGCCGAACACGATGCAGCTCGCCTCGTCCTGCGCAAGGGTGTAGGCCCCTGCCTTTTTCATCTCCAGCAAACCCGCGGCGCCGTCACGCCCCATCCCGGTCAGGATCACTCCGACCGCATTCTTGCCCGCATGCTGCGCGGCCGAACGAAACAGCACATCCACCGAAGGACGATGCCGGTTCACTGGCGGATCATCCGACAGATGCGCGATGTAGTTCGCGCCGCTGCGGGCAAGCAGCAGGTGAGCGTGGCCGGGTGCGATATACGCATGTCCCGGCAGCACGCGTTCGCCGTGCTCAGCTTCTTTAACGGTAATCCGGCACAAACCATTGAGGCGTTGCGCAAAAGATTTTGTGAAACCGGGCGGCATGTGCTGCGCGATCAGCACCGCGGGCGCATCCGGCGGCAACGGCACGAGCACTTCGCGGATGGCTTCAGTGCCGCCCGTCGACGCGCCGACGATGATCAGCTTCTCCGTACTCAGCAGCGGATTGTTGAAGAGCGGCGCGGCGGCAACGGGCGCATGCGCGCCGGCAGCGGGCGCATGATGCGCGGGCGCCGCCTGGCGCACACGCGCGCGCGCCGCGGCGCGAATCTTGTCGGCGAGCTTTTCCGAATAGTCGAGCATGCCGTCGCGAATGCCCACCTTCGGCTTGGTCACGAAATCCACCGCGCCGAGTTCCAGCGCGCGCAGCGTGATTTCATTGCCGCGCTCGGTCAGCGACGACACCATCACGACTGGCATCGGCCGCAAGCGCATGAGCTTCTCGAGAAAGTCGAGGCCGTCCATGCGCGGCATTTCGACGTCGAGCGTCAACACGTCCGGGTTGTGCTGCTTGATGAGGTCGCGCGCGACGAGCGGGTCGGGCGCGGTTGCGACGACGGTCATGTCCGGCTGGCCGTTGATGATCTCCGTCATCAGGCTGCGGATTAGCGCCGAATCGTCGACACACAGTACTTTGATCTTTTGCACAGCGCTCACGCCTCCTCTACGGTTCTGGCGTTAGTTGAATTAGTCGGGCGCGGGGTGGAGCCGAACAGTTCGATGCGCGGCTTCGCTGCGCCGGCGCTGTTTGATGGACCATTCGCGCCGCCTGCGGCGCCGAAAAGCTCGACCTTCGGCTTGGCCGCGCCCGAAGCGCCGAACAGTTCGACCCTGGGCCGCGCGGCGGCCGGCGTCGCAAACAGCTCGACGCGCTTTCTCGCGGCGGCAAGCCGTTCGGCGCGCGCTTCGGCGGTCTGACGCATGAGCGTCTGTTCGCGCTCGGCCACGCTCGGGTCCTGTTGCAGGCGCAACTTCTTCACCATCACCTGGCCCGTGCGCGGCATGAAAGCGACCTTGCGCGGATGCGAGCCCTGCAAATCTTCGGCGACGATGCGAATCTTTTCGAGCGCGAGATAGCGGCGCACGAATTCCGAATTGCGGTCGCCGATATTAATCGTCGTCATGCCCGCGAGCACCGCGCCGCCGCCGAACACCTTCGCTTCGAAACGCTCGCGCCGGCCGCCGGCTTTAATCAGCTCGTTGATCAGCACTTCCATCGCGTAGGCGCCGTAGCGCATCGAATCCGATGCCGCCTGGCCGACTTCCGCGCCGTCGTCGGGCAACATGAAGTGATTCATGCCGCCGATGCCAGCCGTGCGATCCTGAATGCAGGCCGCGACGCATGAACCGAGCACGGTGACGAGCACCATGTCGTCGTGCGTGGTGTAGAACTCGTTCGGCAACAGCTTCACGCCGGGGCGTTGGAAGTGGTTGTCGTAGTAGAGGTTGGTTGCGATAGGCAAGGCGCTGCTCATACCGTCACCCCGCTCGTCGTCGCGCTCGTGGTCGTGCTTGTCGATGCGGCCGTACGTGCCGGCGCGCGTGCGCCCGCTGCATCGCGCGTCAGTTCATACACGGTCTGGCCGCGCAGCCTGAACGCCTGCGTGACATACGTGAAGTTCTCCGAATGGCCGGCGAACAGCAGACCGCCCGACTTCATCAGCGGATCGAAGCGCGAGAGCACCTGCGCCTGCGTCGGCTTGTCGAAATAGATCATCACGTTGCGGCAGAAGATCGCGTCGAACTGCGTGCGCAACTGGTAATCGCGGTCGGTGAGGTTCAACTGCTCGAAGCGCACCATCTGGCGCACTTGCGGACGCACCTTCACCATGCCGGCATGCGCGCCCGTGCCCTTCAGGAAGAAGCGCTTGAGCCGCTCGGGCGACAGGTGCTTCACCTGATCGAACTGATACACGCCGGCTTCGGCTTTCGCGAGCACCTGCGTGTCGATGTCGGTGGCAAGCACCGTGGCCTGGCGTGCGCCGCTTTCGCCGAGTGCTTCGATCAGCGTCATCGCGATCGAATACGGCTCTTCGCCCGTCGAGGCCGCCGAGCACCACACGGAAACCGGCTGCGCGCGACGCGCGACGAAGTCCGCGAGAATCGGAAAGTGATGCGCCTCGCGGAAGAACGCGGTCAGGTTCGTGGTCAGCGAATTGGTGAACGCTTCCCACTCGGCCGGATCGTTTTCCGCTTCGAGCAGATCGAGATACTGCTTGAACGAATCGAGGCCGCGGGCGCGCAGCCGGCGCGCGAGGCGGCTATACGCCATGTCGCGCTTGTGATCGGAGAGGGAAATGCCGGCGCTGCGGTGAATCAGTTCGCGAATGCGGCCGAAATCCGCGGAGGTGAATTCGAAATCACGTCCCTGTTCGCCGGACCGGGTCGGCTCCGGTCGGTCGATGCGTTGCTGTGCGCGCGTTGCCATCATGAAAGTTCCTGCCTGCGATACGAGCCATCACGCTTGCCCGACGGACGTACCGGCGAGCAAGGGATTGTTTTTGCGGGGTCGCGCCCGCCCGCAAGTTCCATCACCATGCAGTCGGCCCGCGACACGCCGTAAAAGCGTGCTTCGATGATTCGCGCCCGCTGGCGCGAGATATCGAATGACTGCATGTTTCATCGCCATGTTTAAAAGGTTTCCCAGTCGGCGTCCGATCCCGCCGAGCTTGCGCTCGCCGCTGCGGGACGTGCCGCCGGCTCGAATGCCGCGCGAGGCGTCTTCGGCTTGAGCGCGGGTTCGACGCGTGCGGTGCCTGCTTGTCCAGCGGCTGCTTGCTGGTTGGCCGGAGCCGCTGCTGCGCTGTTTGCGGTCGTCGCGTGAGTTGCCGCATGCGCCGTCGCGTTTGCCGTTGCCGCATGCGCCACCGAGCCATTTGCCGTCGCTTGCGCGGCACGCGGCGCGGCCTTTGCCGCAGGCTTGCGGCTCGTGCTCATGGCACGCGCCTTCACTTGCGGCACGGCCGGCGCGCTCGGAGCACTGAAGCCGCGACCCGAACCGCTGCCAACCTTCCAGCCGCTCAGCACGGCCTGCAACTGACGCGTCTGATCTTCGAGCGACCCTGCTGCTGCCGCCGCTTCTTCGACGAGCGCGGCGTTCTGCTGCGTCACTTCGTCCATCTGCACGACCGCGCGATTGACCTGCTCGATGCCGCCCGATTGCTCCTCGGAAGCCGCGCTGATCTCGCCCATGATATCGGTCACGCGGCGCACGGCCTGCACGATCTCGTCCATCGTCGTGCCCGCGCGTCCGACGAGTGTCGAGCCGCTTTGCACCTTGTCGGCGGAGTCGCCGATCAGTTCCTTGATTTCCTTCGCGGCGCTCGCGCTGCGCTGCGCGAGGCTGCGCACTTCGCCCGCCACGACCGCGAAGCCGCGGCCCTGTTCGCCGGCACGCGCCGCTTCCACCGCCGCGTTGAGCGCGAGGATGTTGGTCTGGAACGCAATGCCTTCGATCACGCCGATGATGTCGACCACCTTGCTCGAACTGGTCGCGATGTCCTGCATCGTCGTGACGACCTGGCTCACCACGTCGCCGCCGCGTGTCGCGATGTCAGACGCATTCACCGCGAGCTGGCTCGCCTGGCGCGCGTTCTCGGCGTTCTGCCGCACGGTGCCCGTGAGTTGTTCCATGCTCTGCGCCGTTTGCTGCAACGACGCGGCCTGCTGTTCGGTACGCTGCGACAGATCGGTGTTGCCCATCGCGATTTCGCGCGCGCCGGTGTCGATCGACTCGGTGCTGCTGCGCACCGCCGTCACCATCGACGCCATGCTTTCCTGCATCCGCTTGATGCCGGCAAAGAGGCGGCCGATTTCGTTGTGGCTCGTCACCTCGATCGTTTCCGACAGATCGCCCGACGCGATCCGCTCGAAGCATTCGCTTGCATCCTGCAGCGGCTTCACGATCAGGCCGCGCAGCGCGAAGCGCAGACCGACCACGAGCAGCAGCGCGAGCGCGGAGAACGCGATGATGAGCGTCGTCATCAGCGAAATGTTCGACTGCGCGCCGGCCTGCTGATCCACCGCCTGTTGCTGCAGACTTTTGATGACCGCCGACGCCGCGTTGTCGTAGACGACGAACATCGGGCTGATCTTCGTGTCGGCGATCGCGTGGTACGCGGCCATATCGTTCGCGCGCAGCGCGGCGAACTCGGGCTCCATGCCGTCGCGCACGAGCGTCGTGCGGCGCGCCAGCAGTTCGTCCATCTGTGCCTGGTCGACGCCCGTCTTCGGCGCGTCGAGATAGGTCTGCCAGTTCTTGTTGCTGAAGCCGTACAGCTCGACCGCGCGGTCCAGCACCTTCTTCGCGGTTTCCGTGTCGCCCGCCGCGGTGAGCGCGGTGAAGCGATCCAGCGAGACACGCGAGCGCAGCAGATAGGCCGAAGCGTCGTCGAGCGCGTGAATTGCGACGAGGTCGCCGCGCGCGATACGGTCGAGCGAACGGCTCGCGCTGCCGAGCGCCGTCAGCCCAAGCACGCCGACCACCATGGTCAGCGCGACGAGAATGATCCCCACTAGCGTGAGCGATGTGCGAATCGACCACCTGCTTAGCATCTCAATGCTCCCTGTTCCTAACTTTTCTGAACGCCGCGGCGGTTACACGCCGAGCGTTTCGATGAGCGCCATTTCACGGCTCGTCATCAGCTTCTCGATGTCCATCAGAATCAGCATGCGGCCGTCGACGGTGCCGAGGCCCGTCAGATACTCGGTCGTCAGCGTCGCGCCGAATTCCGGCGCCGGCATGATCTGATCGACGGCGAGCGTCAGCACGTCGGACACGCCGTCCACCACCATGCCGACCACGCGATGCGCGACGTTCAGGATGATCACGACGGTCTGGTGGTCGTACTCGACGCGGCCCAGATGAAACTTGATGCGCATGTCGACGATCGGCACGATGATGCCGCGCAGATTGATGACGCCCTTGATGAACTCGGGCGCATTGGCGATGCGCGTCACGTTGTCGTAGCCGCGGATTTCCTGCACCTTGAGAATGTCGATGCCGTACTCTTCGGCGCCGAGCGTGAAGACGAGGAATTCCTGACCGCCGGCATCGGCCTGCTGCGCGTCGCGGCGACCATTCGTCGCGTTCGCGACGCTCGAATTGATGGATTGAACTTCTGCCACGTTAGCCCCCAAACGGTTGGGATAAATTGAGTTGAGTGAGTGATACGTCGAGCCGGGCGGACATCATGCGAGGCTCATTGCGCCATGCGCGTTGCGCGATTCGCGGTTCAGCGCCGCCACGTCCACGATCAGCGCGACGCGGCCGTCGCCCAGAATGGTCGCTGCGGAAATGCCGCGCACCTTGCGGTAATTCGTTTCCAGATTCTTCACGACGACCTGCTGCTGTCCCACCAGNTCGTCGATCAGCATCGCAAAGCGGCGCCCCTCGGTCTGCATGATGGTGACGATGCCCTGGGTCGGCTCCTGCTTCGCGCCGTCNACGTTGAACACCTCGTGCAACGCGACGAGCGGCAGATATTCGCCGCGCACGCGCACCACGCGCTCGCCGTTGGCGACCGTGTAGATGTCCTCGGCTTGCGGCTGCAGCGACTCCATCACGAAGTTCAGCGGCAGAATGAAGATCTCGTTGCCGACCTTGACGGACATGCCGTCGAGAATCGCAAGCGTGAGCGGCAAAACGATGCGCGTCGTGCTGCCCTTGCCGGCGTGCGACGTGATTTCCACGTGACCGCCCATCGACTGGATGTTGCGCTTCACCACGTCCATGCCGACGCCGCGGCCGGAGACGTCCGTGACCTGCTCCGCCGTCGAGAAGCCCGGCAGGAAGATGAGGTTCCAGACTTCCTCGTCGGTCATGCTTTCGCTGACCTGCATGCCCTGCTTCGCGGCCTTCGCGAGAATCTTGTCGCGGCGCAGGCCGGCGCCGTCGTCGCTCACTTCGATGACGATGTTGCCGCCATGATGTGCCGCCGACAGAACCAGTTGGCCGGTCGCGTCCTTGCCTGCTGCGCGGCGCGCTTCGACGGTTTCGATGCCGTGGTCGAGGCTGTTGCGCACGAGGTGCGTCAACGGGTCGATGATCCGCTCGATCAGGCTCTTGTCGAGTTCGGTCGCCTGACCGAAGGTGACGAGCTCCACTTCCTTGCCGAGTTTCGCCGCGAGATCGCGCACGAGACGCGGGAAGCGGCTGAACACGTAATCCATCGGCATCATGCGGATCGACATGACGGCTTCCTGCAGATCGCGCGCGTTGCGCTCGAGCTGCGCCATGCCGTTGAACAGGCGATCGTGCAGCGCCGGGTCGAACGTGCTGGTGGTTTCCGCCAGCATCGCTTGCGTGATCACCAGTTCGCCGACGAGGTTGATCAACTGATCGACCTTTTCGACGCCGACGCGAATCGAGCTGCCTTCCGCGCCGCCTGCCGCTGCTGCGGGGCGGGCGGCCTTGCGGTCGGAGTCTGCCGCGGCGGGTGCTGCG
>JGI24740J21852_10000401_pt1 | contig 18644 bp, 17 predicted proteins | sample KBSCornC6_FD_21852 | JGI IMG/M metagenome (IMG submission 21852) | reverse complement strand
GGCTCCCTCGGCCAGGGTGGCACCGACGGCGAAGAACCCGATCGGCAGGATCGCGACGATCAGCGCCTGCGAGATGTCGACCAGGGCCGTCGGCGCGAACGAGGCGGGTGCCAGCAGGCCGGCGATCGCCGCGTAGAGCGGCGGGTTGCGGGTGAAGAAGGCGCGCACGCGCTGCCGCGGACTGTCGCCGGCTTTGGTCCCGAAGGCGGCGCCGACGGCGAAGGCCCCGAGCAGCAGCGAGGGCCCGGTGACGAGGACGTCGTAGAGGACCGCGGTCGAGAGCTGGCCCCGCCCCAGCAGGGCCACGGTCAGCGGATAGCCGAGGTAGCCGGTGTTGACGCTGAGCACGGCGCAGAGGACGGCGCCGGTCTGCGGTCGCGGCAGGTGCAATATCCGCGTGGCGACGAAATAGGTCAGCAGCGAGGCGACGGTGACGGCGACCAGGGCCAGCACCAACCCGACCGCATGTGAGGAATCGATGTGCGCCTTCGCCAGGTTGAAGAAGATCACTGGCGGCAGCAGCACGTAGAGCAGCACCAGCAGCGCCCGGCGGGCGGCGTGGGCGGCTCCCTGCGGCCAGCGGCGCTCCGACCAGACGCCGACGGCGACCGCGACCACGATCGCGGCGGTGGTGAGGATCACGCCCATCCCCGATGCCTATCGGTTCGGCGGCGACAGCGCGCCGCGGGGGCGGCTCAGTCGCCGTAGAGGGCTTCGATCTCGGCTTCGTAGGCGCGCTCGATCGGCCGCCGCCGCAGCTTCATCGTCGGCGTCAGCTCGACCCCGCCGGGCGCCCATTCGCCATCGAGCACGTGGAAGCGCTTGATCTGCTCGATCCGCGACATGCGCTCGTTGGCGGCGGCGACAGCGGCCTCGATCTCGGTAACGATCTCGGCGTCGCCATGGCTGGCGCCGCGCGCTGCCAGGTACTCGAGGTCGAGCGTCAGCAGGGCAACGTTGTAGGGGCGCCGATCGCCGATCGCCACCGCCTGCCCGATCAGCGGTGAGGCGGCCTTCAGCTTCGCCTCGATCGAGGCTGGCGACATGTTCTTGCCACCGGCGCCGATGATCAGCTCCTTCTTGCGGTCGACGATCCGCAGGTAGCCGTCCGGGTCGAACTCGCCGACGTCGCCGGTGGACAGCCAGCCGTCCTCGCTGAGCGCCTCGGCGGTGCGCTCCGGCATGTTGCGGTAGCCCTTCATCACCAGCTGACCGCGAACGAGGATCTCGCCGTCCTCGGCGAGCTTGAACTCGACCCCGGGCAGCGGCTTGCCGACGGTGCCGACCCGGACCGCCCCCGGCGGGTTCAGGGTCGCCGCCGAGGCGGTCTCCGACATCCCCCAGAGCTCGCAGATCTCGATCCCGAGGGCGAGGAAGAACTCGATCACCTCCGGCGGCGTCGGCGCCGCCCCGACCGCGAAGTGCTCGGCCTGGTCGAGGCCCAGCAGCTCCCGCACTTTCGAGAAGACGGCCGCGTCGGCGGCCTCCCATTCGGCCTGCAGCTCGGGCGGCACCTCGCCCTCCATGTAGGCGGCGACGCGCCGACGGCCGACCTCCATCGCCCGCTCCACCGCGGCCTTTTTCTCGGCGTCGGGCTCGGCCTCCATCGCCGCTTCCAGTGCCGTCATCAGTTTTTCCCAGATCCGCGGCACTCCGCCCCAAACGGTCGGCCGCACCTCGATCGAGTAGGCGACCATCTGGCGCGGGTCCGGGCAGCAGTGGACGCAGGCTGCGAAGAACATCTGTGCGTAGAGCTGGGCCCAACGGTCGGCGACATGAGCGCTCGGCAGGAAGGAGATCGTCCGCCCGCCCGGCGTTGCCGTGAAGACCTCGGCGTAGGAGTTCCACTCCGAGACCATGTTGGCGTGGGTCAGCTGCACACCCTTCGGCGGCCCCGTCGTCCCCGAGGTGTAGATCAGGCACAACACGTCCTCCGGCTCGACCGCCTTCCAGGCCGCCTCGAAGTCGAACCCGGGATCGCCCATCCCCTCCAGCTCCCCGAGCGAAATCGTCCCCTCCGGGGCCTCGCCGTCGACCACCACCACGTGCTCGAGGCTCTCGACTTGCTCCCGCGCCTCGAGCACGGTTGGGAGGAACGCCTGCTCCGTGACGATCACCGAGTTGGCCGCGTCCCCGACCACATACTCGACCTGCTCCGGCGAGGAGGTGTTGTACACGGAGAAACAGGTGGCCCCAAGGTGCGATGCCGCCGTATCGCAGAGGAAGAAAGCGGGCCGGTTGGTCAGCATGAAACCGACCGTGTCGCCCCTACTCACGCCAAGAGCGGCGAACCCGGCCGCACGCGCCTGCACCCTTTGCGCGTACTCCCCAAACGACGCCTCGTAGTCGCTGTCCTTGAGCCGCAGAGCCGGCGAATCCGCCCACTCCGCCGAGGTGATCTGAAACGCCTCGCACATCGTCCGTGCCTGCAACGCCCGCGGCCGCTCGCTCATCGTCTGACCATAGCCATCCTCGCGGGGGGTGGCGCGGATATCGCCTCACTCGCAGAGCGAGGTGAGGCGATATCGGCGACAGGACCCGCCGCGCCGGATGCCTAAGTCGAACTAGAAGAGCGAAGCGCCCGCGTGCGAAGCGAAGTCCACAAGCGGCTGCGGGATGATCCCGAAGAACACCGTGGCGGCAGCGCAGATCAGTGCCGGCCCCACGAGGTACCAGCGCCGCCCGGCGTCAGGATCGATCGGATCCGCTTCCGGAGATGCACCGGCAATAGCCGGCACCGCCAGCTCCTCCTGCCCCATCCACATCGCCGCCACCACCCGCAGGTAGTAGGCGAGCGAGATCATCGTGCCGACGGCGATGAAGACGGCGAGCCAGGTGTAGCTGCCTTCGACCAGCGCCTCGATCAGGTAGAGCTTGCCGATGAAGCCGACCGTCGCCGGCAAGCCGGCCAGGGCCAGCATCGAGATCGTCAGCGGCCAGGCCAGCAGGGGCCGTTCGGCGCCGAGGCCGCGGACGGCGCGGATGTCGTCGCCGAACGGGGTCTCGCGCTCGCGGGCGACGATCACGGCGAAGGCGGCGAGGTTCATGAAGGCGTATCCGGCGAGGTAGAAGACCAGCGAGCTGATCCCGGACTGCGAGGCGACGACGATCCCGCCCAGCATGTAGCCGGCCTGGGCGATGCCGGAGTAGCCGAGCAGCCGTTTCAGCGAGTCCTGGCCGAGGGCGCCGACGTTGCCGATGACGATCGAGATCGCCGCCAGGACCGCCAGCGCCGGCTGCCAGTCGCTCGCCTCGGGGCCGAGGGCGACGTCGAAGAAGCGGAGGAAGACCGCAAAGGCGGCGGCCTTGGTCGCGACCGCCATGAACGAGGTGATCGGGGTGGGGGCGCCCTGGTAGACGTCGGGCGTCCACTGGTGGAAGGGGGCGATCGAAGTCTTGAAGGCGAGCCCGACCGCGGCCATCGCGATCCCGATCATCACGAGTGGGTCGCCGGTGAGGCCGCCGTGGGCGATCCCGATCGCGATCCCCTCGAACCCGGTCGAGCCGGTGCCGCCATAGAGGAAGGCCATCCCGTAGAGCAGGGTCGCCGAGCCGAGCGAGCCGACGATCAGGTACTTCAGCCCCGCCTCGAGCGAGCCCTCGCGCCGCAGGTTGGTGGCGCAGAGGATGTAGAGCGGGATCGAGAGCGTCTCCAGGGCGACGAAGAAGCTGACCAGGTTGTAGGCCTGGGAGAGCAGCACCATCCCCAGCACCGAGCCGAGTAAGAGCGTGTGGTACTCGCCGACTCCCGCTTCCTCGGCGGCGTGCTCGCGGATCGAGAGCAGGACCGCGAAGGCGGCGGTGAGGAGGGCGATCAGGGAGATCGAGATCGCCAGGTCGTCGAGCCGCAGCGCCCCGGTGACGAGGTCCTTGGTTTCGCCCCATTGCCAGATCAGCAGGCCGGCGGTGGCGGCGAGCGTCAGCAGCGTCAGCGCGGGGGCGAGGCGCTTGGTCGGCTTGAAGACGGCGCTGAGGAGGACGACGCAGATCCCGACCGTGAGGGCGATGATCGGCGAGATGCCGGCGTAGTCGATGTGGGGGGCGTTGAAGTTCATGGCTCGCTGACTCCCAGCTCATCGATCTTCGGATTTTCAGCGCCGATCACAGGGGTGCTCGCCAGCTGCGCTTTTGGCGCCGGCCCGCCGGTCACAGCCGCCACGGTCTGCTTCACGCTCGGGTCGGTCCTATGCAGGATCAGCTGCGGGTAGAGCGCGAGGCCGAGGATGCAGAGCACCAGCGGCGCCAGGACGATTCCGTCGCGCCAGCCGATCTCCCGGGAGGCGATCCCGTCCGGCTTCCGGTTGTGCATCGTCCCCTGGTAGAGGCGCAGGGCGTAGTAGGCCGACATCGCGACGCCGCTGATCGCGACGAAGGCGAAGACGATCTTCGCCTGGAAGAGGCCGTTGAGGATGTAGAACTCACCGATGAAGTTGGCCGACCCTGGCATCGCCAGGGTCGCCAGGGCGACGATCAGGAACAGCGCCGCCAGCACCGGCGCCCGCAGCGCCATTCCGCCCATCTCGCGGATGTCCTCGGTCCCGGTCCGCTCGACCAGGATCGCGACGATGACGAAGATCGGGGCGACGACGAGGCCGTGGTTGACCATCTGCAGCAGCGCCCCGTCGGAGCCGTCGGCGCGCAGGGCGAAGATCCCGGCGGTGATGAAGCCGAGCTGGGCGACCGACGAGTAGCCGGCGATCAGCCGCACGTTGGTCTGGGTGAAGGCCATCACCGAGCCGTAGAGGATCGAGGCCAGGGCGACGACCAGGATCACCTCCTGAAATTCGATCGTCGCCGCCGGGAATAGCGGCAGGACGATGCGCAGGAAGCCGTAGGCGCCGACCTTGGCCAGCACCCCGGAGAAGACCGCCAGCGCCGGCAGCGGCGCCGCCCGGTAGGCGTCGGGCATCCAGCCGTGGAGCAGGAAGGAGGGCATCTTGACCAGGAAGGCCGCGGCGAAGAACCAGAAGATCCAGCGCTGGCTGCCGGTCGAAAGCCCTTGTTGCTGCAGGGCCTGGATCGAGAAGGTGAGGTGGCCGCCTTTGGCGGAGAGGATCGCGGTGGCGATCGCCGCGACCAGCATCAGCAGCGAGCCGATCAGCGTGTAGACGATCATCTTCAGCGTCGCCGCTGGCGCCGTCAGCCCGCCCTCGCCGCTGCGGTCATGGCCCCAGGCGCCGAAGAGGAAGTAGAACGGCACCAGCATGAAGTCGAAGAAGAGGACGAAGAGCAGCAGGTCCTGAGCCAGGAACGAGCCCAGGGTCGCGGTCTCGGCGACGAGCATCAGGAAGAAGAAGAGTTGGGGACGGACCTGCTGGCGGAAGGCGGCGAAGGCGATGCCGCCGACCCAGAGCACCGTCGTCAGCAGCACCAGGAAGAAGTTGAGGCCGTCGATGCCGAGGCTGTATTCGACCCCGAGCCCGGGGATCCAGCTCGTGTTGACCGTGTACTGGAGGCCGGAGGAGCTGGAGTCGAAGCCGACTGCCATCCCGATCGCCACGCCGAGGGTGGCGACGGCGCCGAGCGTCGCCCACCAGCCGGTCGCCTTCTTCGGCAGGAAGAGGCCGACGAAGCCGACGGCGAGGGGGAGCCAGAGGAGGACGTTGATCATGAGCTTTGGATCAGGAAGTAGAGGGCGAGGCCGGCGAAGCCGACCAGCAGCAGCAGCGCGTAGCTGCGGACGAAGCCGTTCTGGACGGCGCGGACGAAGCCGCTGCCGCCACGCACCGTCTCCACCGTGCCGGTGACGAGGCCGTCGACGACGAAGCGCTCGAAGACGCCGTTGGCGAAGCGGCCGATCGCCAGCGCCGGGCGCACGACGAGGAAGTCGATCGCCTCGTCGAAGTACCACTTGTTGTAGAGGAAGGTGTGCAGCGGGCGGAGGCGGGCTTCGAGCTTGCCGGGCAGCTCCGGGCGGGCGACGTAGGCGAACCAGGCGATCCCGATCCCGGCCAGCGAGATCACCGCGCCGATCGCCAGGCCGAACCAGGCGGCCCCGACCGAGGGCGCGATCTGGGCCAGTGGCGAGTCGGCGAAAACCGGGTCGAGGAAGTGGTTGATCGTCTCGTCGACGCCGGGCACCTGGACCAGGCCGGTGAACAGGGCGAGAAACGCGAGCACGCCCATCGCGATCTTCATCGGTGGCGATTGCTCGGCGATGTGGTGCTCGGCGCCCGGGAAGCCGACGTCGCTGTCCTCCTCTTCGCCGGTCGCCGGGTTGCGCGGCGTCTCGTGCGCGAGGTGGCCGCTGTCGATCAGCTCCTGCGCCTCCTTGCAGGGCCTGCCGGGGATGATGCGGAAGATCAGCCGGAAGGTGTAGATCGCGGTCAGCAGCGCCCCGAAGTAGCCGAGGATCTGGAAGATGTCGTACATGCCGCCGCGGGCGTGGGCGTAGGCGAGGATCTCGTCCTTGGAGAAGAAGCCCGAGGTGCCGGGGAAGGCGGCGAGGGCGAGGCCGCCGCAGATGAAGGTGATCGAGGTGAACCGCATCGCCTTGCCGAAGCCGCTCATTTCGTCGATGTTCTGCTTGTTCGCCATCGCCGAGATGAACGAGCCGGCGCCCATGAACAGCAGCGCCTTGAAGAAGGCGTGGGTCATCAGGTGGAACATGCCGGCGCTGTAGGCGCCGATCGAGACGCCCATGATCATGTAGCCGATCTGGCTCATCGTCGAGTAGGCGATCGCCCGCTTCAGATCGGTCATCACGAGCGCGATGGTGCCGGCGACGAGGAGGGTGGCGAGGCCGACGAAGGCGGCGATGTCGGCGGCGGTGGGGGCGAGGACGAAGAGGGCGTGGGTGCGGGCGATCAGGTAGACGCCGGCGGTGACCATGGTGGCGGCGTGGATCAGCGAGGAGACCGGGGTCGGGCCCTCCATCGCGTCCGGCAGCCAGGTGTGCAAGGGCAGCTGCGCCGACTTGGCGAAGGCGCCGACGAGGAGCAAGAGGCAGATCGCCGTGACGGTCCACTCGTTGGTGTGGAAGACGTGGCCGGCCTTGGCGAAGACTTCGCCGTATTCGAAGGTCCCCAGTTCGCGGAAGATCAGGAAGGCGGCGAGGGTGAGGCCAATGTCGCCGACGACGTTGATCACGAAGGCCTTCATCCCCGCCCGGGTCGCGGTCGTGCGCCGGTACCAGAAGCTGATCAGCGCGTAGGAGGCGAAGCCGACGAAGGCCCAGCCGACGATCAGCAGGACGAAGTTGCCGGCGAGGACCAGCAGCAGCATCGAGAAGACGAAGAAGTTGAGATAGCTGAAGAAGCGCCGGTAGCCCTCGTCCGACTGCATGTAGCCGAACGAGTAGAGGTGGATCAGGGTCGAGACGCCGCTGACGACCAGGACCATGAAGGTCGAGAGCGGGTCGACGTAGATCCCGAGCGGGATCTTCAGGCCGGCGGCGCTGGCGTATTCCCAGAGCGAGGAGGCGTGGTGGCGGGCGTCCGGCGATTCGCCGAGCAGGGTGAAGAGGACGCCGAGCCCGCAGGCGAAGGCGGCGCCGATCGCGACGGTGCCGATCAGGCCGGCGGCCCGCGCCGGCAGCACCTTGAAGCCGAGCGCGATCGAGATCGAGCCGAGCAGGGGGAAGAGCAGGACCAGCCAGGCCCAGGCGGTGGCGCTCATCCGCGCAGGGTCCTCAGGTCGTCGACGTCGAGCGGCAACTTGCGGCGGAAGATGGCGACGATCAGGCCGAGGCCGACGACGACCTCACAGGCGGCGACGACCATCACCACGAGGGCGAAGACCTGGCCCTCCTGGTTGCCGACCATGCGGCTGAAGGCGACCAGGGCGAGGTTGCCGGCGTTCAGCATCAGCTCGAGGCAGAGCAGGATCACCATCGGGCTGCGGCGGATCAGGATCCCGACCGCGCCGGCGGCGAAGAGCAGCGAGGAGAGGACGATGTACCAGGCGATGTTCACGCCGCCTCGCCCTCCCGCTTGCGGTTGGCGAGGACGATCGCCCCGACCGCCGCCAGCATCAGCAGCATCGAGGAGGCCTCGAAGGGGACGAGGAACTTTTCCAGCAGCAGGTGGCCGATCGCGGCCGGGTTGCCGAAGCCGGCGCCGACGTCCGGGCCGTGCGTTTCCAGCGCCAGCAGGGCGGAGGAGAGGACGGCGATCGAGAGCTCGACGAAGAGCGCGATCCCCAGCAGCGGCGCCAGGAAGCGCTGGCCCGGGATCGGCTCCCAGGCCGACTCGCCGCCGCCGCCCACATAGGCCACGACGAAGACGTAGAGGACCATTACCGCGCCGGCGTAGACGACCACCTGAGCGGCGGCGATGAAGGCTGCGGTCAGCAGCAGAAACAGCGCCGCCAACGAGAAGAGGTGGATGATCAGCGCCAGCACGCTGTAGAAGGGATTGCGGAGGGCGACGACGCCGATCGCGCCGCCGAGGGCGCCGATCGCGGCGAGGAAGAAGATCACGGCTTCCATCTACTCGCCCTCGCTTTTCAGCGGGGTGCGCTCGATCGGCTCGGCGAGCAGCATCTCCTTGGTGAAGATCAGGTCGTCGCGGTCGTAGTCGGCCATCTCGTAGTCGTGGCCCATCGTGATCGCGTCGAAGGGGCAGGCGATCTCGCAGTAGCCGCAGAAGATGCAGCGCGAGAGGTTGATCTCGTAGACGGCGGCGAAGCGCTCGCCGGCGGAGACCCGTTCGCCGGGGATGTTCTCGGCGGCGACGACGCGGATGCAGTCGGCCGGGCAGGCGGCGGCGCAGAGCGAGCAGCCGACGCATTTCTCGAGGCCGGTGTCCTCGAACTTGTGCAGTTTGTGGCGGCCGCGGAAACGCGGGTAGACCGGCGTCTTCTCCTCCGGGTACTGGATCGTCAGCGGCCCCTCGATCAGGCGCGACATCGTCGTCTTCAGCCCGCGCAGGGTCTCGCCGAAGGCGCGGTAGGCGCCGCGGGCGCCGCCCGGCTCCGGCCCGCGCTGGACCTCGACGACCTCGATCGAGTCGAGGTAGGCGGCCGACTTCGGGTCGAAGTCGGCTCCGTTCGAGGCGCTCACGTGACCACCACCAGGACCGCGGTGACGAGGACGTTGAGGGTGGCGAGCGGCAGCAGCACCTTCCAGCCGAGGGTCATCAGCTGGTCATATCGAAGACGGGGGAGAGTCGCCCTGACCCAGATGAAGAGCAGCACCAGGGCGAGCATCTTCACCAGCATCCAGATCGGATCGAGCCAGCCGGGGCCGGGGCCCATCCAGCCGCCGAGGAACATCGCCGCGGCGATCCCGGAGACAACCAGGATCTCCATGTATTCGACCAGCAGGAAGGAGCCGAAGCGCATGCCGCCGTACTCGGTCATGAAGCCCTGGACCAGCTCGGCGTCGGCCTCCGGCATGTCGAACGGGGTGCGGTTGGTCTCGGCGAAGCCGGCCAGCATGAAGATCAGGAAGCCGACGAATTGGGGGACGATGAACCAGATCGTGCCCTGCGAGTTGACGATCGAGACCAGCGAGAGCGAGCCGCTCATCATGATCACGCCGAGCAGGGCGAGGCCCATCGAGACCTCGTAGGAGATCAGCTGCGCGGCCGAGCGCATCGCGCCCAGAAGGCTGTATTTCGAGCCCGAGGACCAGCCGCCGAGCAGCAGGCCGTAGAAGGCGATCGAGCCGACCGCGAAGAAGTAGAGGATCCCGATCGGGACGTCGATCCCGTAGAAGCCGACGCCGTTCTTGACATCGCCCCAGGGCAGGATCGCCAGCGAGAGGACACCGGCGAGGACCGGCAGCAGCGGCCCGAGGATGAACAGCGCCGGCACCGCCGCAGCCGGCCGGAAGCCCTCCTTGGAGATCAGCTTGCCGACGTCGGCAAGTGGCTGCAGGAGGCCGAAGGGACCGACCCGGTTGGGGCCGTAGCGATGCTGGAAGCGGCCGATCAGCTTACGCTCGACCACGGTCAGGACCGGCAGGATGCCGAAGATCACGGCGAAGATCACCAGCGACTTGACGATCATGATCCAGGTCGCTTCGACGACCATCGTGTCGGCGATGGGGAGCACTTAAGCCGTGGCCTCGGTGAGCTTGGCGATCTCGACGCGGACGGGGCCGCCGTTGAGGAGGGCATTGGCGTTGTCGCCGGCGATGCCCTCGGCAAGGAAACAGGTGCCCTCGGCGATCCGCTCCTTGATCTGGACGGCGGCCTCGAGGCTGGAGCCGTTCTGGCTGACCCGCACGGGGTCGCCGCTCTCCAGCCCGAGCCGCTCCGCGTCGGCGAGCGAGATCTCCAAGCGCTGGTGCGGGCGCAGGAACTTGAGAGGCGGGTTCAGCTCGGTGATCGGGCCCGCCCACAAGTCGCGGTAAGTCCCAAGAGCGAGAGAGCCCACCGGGGCAGGGTCGGCGGACGCGACTCCGCGAGCTGCGTCGGTGGCTGCCGTGGGATCACCCGGCGCTCCGCGCTGAGTGTCCGGCGACCCTGCCCCGGTGGGCTCTTGCGGGCTCGGTGCGTTGCCGCCGGATGGGCCGTCCTGCCACCGTAGTCCGCGGCCTCCGATGTCCCCATCGGCGATTCCTGCGTAGAAGGGGACCGCCTGCGTGAGTGCGGCGAAGGCCGTGGGCTGGGAGTCGATTCCGGTGTCGTGGCCGAGGGCGGCGCTCAACTCGCTGAGTACCTGCCAGTTCGGGCGCACGGCGTCGGGGCGGCCGGCGGAGGGGCGGACACGCTGCAGCCTTCCATCCGGGTGGGTGACGGTGCCGTCTTTCTCGGCGTGGGTCTCGAGCGGGAGGACGACGTCGGCCTTGGCGGTGGTGGCGTTGTCGTGCATCGCGAAGCTGACGACGAGGTCGGCGGCGGTGATCGCCGCCTCCCAGGCGGCCGTGTCCGGAAAGTCGCGCAGCGGATCGACCCCGAAGAGGATCAGCCCCGTCAGCTCGCCCGACTCCAGCGCCGCCCGGATCTCCTCGGTCGACTTCCCCGCGAGTCCGTGATCGACCCCGCTATTCGGGGAAAAGGACGGACTCGTGAGGCCGGGGCCGGCGTCCGGCAGGCAGCCGGCCTCGCGGAGGCCGCGGGCGTTGGCGAAGTCGGGGATCTCGAGCAGGCCGGAGCCCTCGGCGCCGGCGAGGCCGAGGGCGCCGGCGAGGTCGAGCAGGGCGTCGACGGCGCCGTCGCGGGCGAGGCGGTCGCCCCAGATGACGACGACCTTGCCGGGCTCGGCGTCGCCCTCGGCGGCGGTCGCCTCGCGGACCGCGTCGGCGAGCGGGGTGGCGACGTTCTCGGTGCCGCCCAGGGCCGCAGCCAGCTCAGAGAGGAAGTGAGGGGCCTCGCCGGGGGCGTAGCGGGCGATCGCCTCGGCGCCGCCGTCGAGCGCGGTCGGGCGCTCGGTGGCGACGGCGAGCTTGGCGCCGTTGCGGCGAATCGCCTTGCGGATGCGGAGGTCGAGGATCGGCGAGGAGTGAAGGGGGTCGGTGCCGAGGACGAGGATCGCCGCCGCCTCGTCGATGTCGCTGACCTTGGCCGAGAGGTTCGGCTGGGCCAGGCGCACCAGCTGCTCGCGGGAGGCGCCGCGCGAGGGGCGCGAGTCGACGTGGGAGGAGCCGAGCGCCTCGCGGACGAGCCGCTGGACCAAGTAAGCCTCCTCGTTGGAGGCGTCGCCGACGATCGCCGCCACCTTGCCACCGGCTGCGCGCAGCCCGCTCGCCGCCGCTTCGATCGCCTGCGGCCAGCTCGCCGCGGCGCCGCCTTTCAGCCGCGGGCCGGCGATCCGCTCGGGCGCCTCGAACATCTCGAAGCCGTAGCGGCCGCGGTCGCAGAGCCAACCGTCGTCGACCTCCTGGTTGTCGCGGGCCAGGACCCGCTTCACCTTCTCGTCGCGGACGGTGAAGCTGACGTTGCACTGGCTCGGGCAGAGGGTGCAGACGGAGCCGGCCTGCTCGATGTCCCAGGGCCGCGCGCGGAAGCGGTAGGTGTAGTTGGTCAGCGCCCCGACCGGGCAGATGTCGGTGATGTTGCCGTGGAAGGGGGCGACGTAGGGACGGTCGTCGAAGGTGCCGACAAAGGTGCGGTCGCCGCGCTCGAGCAGCTGCAGCTGGGCGTCCTCGGAGACCTCCTGGCTGAAGCGGACGCAGCGGTAGCAGAGGATGCAGCGCTCGCGGTCGATCGCGACCAGCGGCGAGAGTTCGATCGGCTTCTGGAAGTGGCGCTTGTCGTCGGTGAAGCGCGATTTGCCGGGGCCCCAGCCGTAGGAGATGTCCTGCAGCGGGCATTCGCCGCCTTTGTCGCAGACCGGGCAGTCGAGCGGGTGGTTGACGAGCAGGAACTCGACCACCGCGTTCTGGGCCTCCTTGACCTGCTCGGTGCGGGTGTGGACGACCATCCCGTCGCGGACCGGGGTCGAGCATGACGTCTGCAGTTTCGGGATCCCCTCGACCTCGACCAGGCACATGCGGCAGGCGCCGACCGGGTCGCCAAGTTTCGGCTCGTAACAGAAGACCGGGATCTCGACGTCGCCCTCGCGGGCGGCGTCGTGGAGCATCTGGCCCTCGGTCGCGGCGATCTCGCGGCCGTCGACGACGATCGTGATCTCCTTGCCCTTGCTCACGTCGAGGCTCCCAACGTCTCGGCCGGCCCCTGCACCGCGGCCAGCGCCGTCTCCACGTCCAGCTGCGAGCCGGCGCTCGCCATCACCGCTTCGAACTCGGGGCGGAACTTGCGGACCATCGCGCTGACCGGCATCGCCATCGAGTCGCCGAGGACGCAGAGGCAATGGCCCATGATGTTCTGCTGGACCGAGCTGATGATGTCGAGGTCCATCGGCGTCGCTTCGCCGCGCACGACCCGTTCCAGCATCTTCACCGTCCAGTTGGTGCCCTCCCTGCACGGAGTGCACTTGCCGCAGGACTCATGGTGGTAGAAGCGCGCGGTCCGCAGCGCCATGTGCGGGATCGAGACCCGGTCGTCGGCGACGATGATCGAGCCGGAGCCGAGCATCGAGCCGGCTTCGGCCATCGCCTCGAAGCTGTAGGGGAGGTCGAGCTCGGCCGGGGTCAGGACAGGCGAGGAGGAGCCGCCCGGGTAGAAGGCCTTGACCTCGTGGCCGGGTGCGGGGCCGCCGGCGAGGCCGAAGATCAGGTCGCGGGTCGGGATCCCCAGCTCGACCTCGTAATTACCGGGGCGGCGGACGCCGCCGGAGATCGAGACGACCTTGGTCCCCGGCGACTGCTCGGTGCCGTAGCCGCGGAACCACTCGGCCCCCTTGGCGACGATCCGCGGCACGTTGGAGAGCGTCTCGACGTTGTTGATCAGGGTCGGCCCGCCGTAGAGGCCCTGCACCGCCGGGAACGGGGGCTTCAGGCGCGGGTTGCCGCGCTTGCCCTCGAGCGCGTCGAGCAACGCCGTCTCCTCGCCGCAGATGTAGGCGCCGGCGCCGCGGTGGACGACCAGCTCGAGGTCGCGGTGGCAGCCGAGGATGTTCGTCCCCAGGTAGCCCGCCTCGTACGCTTCGGCGACCGCGGCGTCGAGGATGTCGGCCTGCTCGTCGTACTCGCCGCGGATGAAGATGAAGGCGTGGCCGGCGTCGGCGGCGAGGGCGGCGATCGCGATCCCCTCGATCAGCTGGTGCGGGTTGCGCTGCATCAGCTCCCGGTCCTTGAAGGCGCCGGGCTCGGACTCGTCGGCGTTGCAGCAGAGGTACTTGGCCATTTCGCCGCGCGGCAGGAAGGAGGCCTTTTTGCCCATCGAGAAGCCGGCGCCGCCGCGGCCGCGCAGCCCCGAGTCTTCGAGCTCCTTGAGGACCTCGTCCTGCTCCATCTCGCGGTAGGCCCGCTCCTGCGTCGCGTAGCCGCCGACCAGGCGCCTGTAGCCGTCGAGCGTGCGCAGCGCCGGGTCCTCGGCGTGTTCGAGGAGGACGCGGGTCTCGAGCTGGTGCGGCATCAGGCGTCGCCCCCGTTGGTCGCGGCGCCGCCCGGGGCGGGCGCGTCGCCGGCGAGGCCGCGCTTGGCCAGCGCCTTCGCCGGCAGCACCTCGGCGCCGTCGCGCAGCTGGTCGATCGCCGTTGCCGCCTCGGCCACCTCCAGCGGCCCGTAATAGCGCTGGTCGATCGAGGCCATCGGGGCGATGTCGCAGGCGCCGAGGCACTCGAAGCCGGTGACGAAGACGTCCTCGCCCGCGGCGGCGGCGCGGAAGGCGTCGAGCAGCTCGTCGCCGCCGCGCATCCAGCAGCTGATGTTGGTGCAGACCTCGATCCGGTGGGTCCCGACCGCCTCGGTGTGCAGGAGGTCGTAGAAGCTGGCGACCGACTCCAGGTAGGCCGGGGTCACCCGCATCACCGCCGCCGCCTGGCGGATCCCCTCCGGAGTGCACCAGCCGTAGCGCTCCTGGACCGCCCACAGCGCCGGGATCGAGGCCGATTTGCGGTCCGGGTAGCGGGCCATCAGGGTCTCGATCCGCTCCCGCAGCTCGGCCGGGCAGTCGACTTCGTGCAGCTCCGGGATCTCCTCCTCGCGGCGGCCGGGGACCCGCCCCTCAGTGACCGCCTGGTCGACCGGGAGGTTCGGGTTGCTGACCCCGGGGCCGTCGACCGGGCTCATCGGTCGACCCCGCCGAGGATCGGGTCGAGCATGCCGAGGCTGCAGATCATGTCGGCGACGTAGGTGTCGACCGCCATGTCGCGGAAGGCCTGCAGGTTGACGAAGGAGGGGTCGCGGAAGTGGACCCGGGCCGGCTTCGCCGAGCCGTCGGCGAGGACGAAGCAGCCGAGCTCCCCGCGCGGCGACTCGATCCCGTAGTAGACCTCGCCGGGCTCGACCCGGAAGCCCTCGGTGACGAGCTTGAAGTGGTGGATCAGCGACTCCATCGAGGTCGAGAGCTCCGAGCGTGGCGGCAGCACGTACTTGCGGTCCTCGGCGATGAAGGGCCCCTCGGGCAGCGCATCGAGGCACTGGCCGACGATCCGCGTCGACTCGACCATCTCGGCGATCCGCACCCGGTAGCGGTCGTAGTTGTCGCCGACCGTCCCGACCGGGATCTTGAAGTCCATCTCCGGGTAGGCGAGGTAGTCGAAGGCCTTGCGCAGGTCCCAGGGCTCGCCGGCGGCGCGCAGCAGCGGCCCGGTCACGCCCAGCTCCAGCAGCCGCTCGCGGGAGACGGCGCCAACCCCTTTGGTCCGCTGCAGGAAGACCTCGTTGCGGTCGAGCAGCGCTTCGTACTGGCCGACCCGGACCGGCATGTCCTCTACGAACTGGCGGCACTTTGCCTCGAAGCCGAGCGGGATGTCCTCGATCACGCCGCCGACCTGGAAGTAGCGGGTGTGCATCCGCTGCCCGGTCGCCATTTCGAACAGGTCGAGGATGCGGTCGCGCTCGCGGAAGCAGTACCAGAGCATCGAGATCGCGCCGAGGTCGAGCGCGGTGGTGCCGAGCCAGACCAGGTGCGAGTGGATCCGGTTCAGCTCCAGGAAGAGGGTCCGCAGGTACTTCGCCCGCGGCGGGATCTCCAGCCCGATCAACCGCTCGACCGCTCCGCAGTAGGCCTCCATCTGGAAGAAGTAGGAGACGTAGTCCATCCGCTCGACGAAGGGGATGACCTTCCAGTAGCTCTTGTCCTCGCAGGACTTTTCGATCCCGGTGTGGACGTAGCCGATCACCGGCTTGCACTCGCGGACGATCTCGCCTTCGAGGTCGACCACCAGCCGCAGCACCCCGTGCGTGGCCGGGTGGTGCGGACCGATGTTGACCGTCATCACCTCGGTCGTGCGGTCCTCGTTGAGGCCGATGCCGGGGTCGATGCCGTTGGCGAGCGCTTCAGCCACGGGCCATCTCGCTGTAGGTGAAGGTGACGGGCTCGCCGCCGATCGGGAAGTCGCGTCGCTGCGGCCAGCCGACGTAGTCGTCGGGGAGCAGGATCCGGGTCAGCTCCGGGTGGCCGCGGAACTCGATCCCGAAGAAGTCGAAGGCTTCGCGCTCCTGGGCGTGGGCGGTGGGGAAGAGCTCGACGCAGGAGTCGATCTGCGGCAGCGCCTCCTCGCCCGGGTCCGCCAGCATCGCCTTGACGCGGATCCGCTCGACCCGCTCGCGGTTCAGTAGCTCGTAGTGGACGCCGAAGCGCGGCTCCGCCGGCAGGTAGTCGGCGACGTGGAGGCTGGAGAGGAAGCGGTAGCCCTGGCCCGGGGTGTCGCGCAGCCAGCGCAGCAGGTCGAGGACCTGAGCCGGGTCAGCGATCAGCGCCGCCTGCTCGCGGTCGAAGGAGGTGGCGAGGACGGCGCCGGGGTGGTCGCGCTCGACTTCGCCGCGGATCAGCTCGAGGCCGGGGGCGTCAGGCACCGATGCCTCCCGCCATCGGCGGTTCGAGGATCGTCGCCCGCGCTGCCTCGTAGGCCTCCAGCTCCAGCGCGCTCGGTTCGCTGCGGGGGCCACCGCGGGCCCACTCCTCGGTGCCCTCGGCGTTGTAGCGCTGGCGCCAGCCCGGGTCGGGGTTGCCCTGGATCTTGCGCTGCAGCTTGGTGAAGCCGTAGAGGACCGCCTCCGGCCGCGGCGGGCAGCCGGGGATGTGGAGGTCGATCGGCATGAACTTGTCCGCCCCCTGGACGACGGCGTAGTTGGCGAACATGCCGCCGGAGGAGGAGCAGGCGCCCATCGAGATCGCCCATTTCGGCTCCAGCATCTGGTCGTAGAGCCGCCGGACGACCGGCGCCATCTTGATCGAGACTCGGCCCGAGAGGATGATCAGGTCGGCCTGGCGCGGCGAGGCCCGCAGCGCCTCGGCGCCGAAGCGGGCGAGGTCGTAGCGGGCAGTGACGATCGAGATCGGCGCCTCGATCGCGCAGCAGGCGAGGCCGAAGGTGAGCGGGAAGATCGAGTTCGAGCGGGCCCAGTTCTGCAGGTCCTTCAATTTGGTCGTGACGACCCGCTCTTCGACGTAGCGCTCGAGGTCCTCGCCCTCGAGCTCGCCCTTCAGCATCTGACGCGCGGTCAGCTGCTTCGAGCGCATCGCTTGTCGGCGCTCTACCTCCAATCCAGGGCCCCCTTGCGCCAGACGTAGACGAAGGCGACCAGCAGCAGGACCACGAAGGTGACCAGCTCGCCGAGCACGAAGACGCTGTCGGCGCCCTTGAGGATGACGCCCAGCGGATAGAGGAAGACAACCTCGATGTCGAAGAGGATGAAGAGCATGGCGATCAGGTAGAAGCTGACGCCGAAGCGCAGGTTCTTCGCCGGCTCGACCGGGATCCCGGACTCGTAGGGCTCCAACTGACGACGGCTGGCCGAGGTCGGCCGCGCCGGCTTCTTCGGCCCGATCAGGTGGTTGAGCATCAGGAAAACCCCCCCGACCGTGAGGCCGAGGAAGGCGAAGACCAGGATCGGGAGGTAGCTCTTCAGCACTGGGGTGTGTTCGTCCTACCCCGGGCGCGGCGGCTCAGCACCGTCTCCACGCCCGTAGGCGCTGTTATACAACCACATTGTGACAACTTGCTACATAGTGATTTTCCGCATCAGCAAGCCGAATCCCGACCCTTTTGGGCGGATTTACTGATGCCCGAGGTCCACCTCGTCGTCGGCTGCGCCCTGATCGTCCTCAACCTCGTCGCCGGGGCCGTCGGCGGGTTCGCCTGGTTCCGCGACCGGCCCTCGGTCCCGTTCTGGTATCTGCTGCGGGCCGCCCAGGCCTCGGTCGTCCTCCAAGCGCTGCTCGGCCTGATCCTGGTGATGACCAACCACAAGCCGGGCGACGACCTCCATTACCTCTACGGGATCGCTCCCCTCCTCGTCTCCTTCCTCGCCGAGGGCGCCCGCGCCGGCGCCGCCCAGCGCGAGCTCGGCGAGACCGACTTCGAATCCCTCCCCGCCGAGGAACAGCAGACCATCGCCCTCGCCATCGTCCGCCGCGAGATGGGGATCATGGCCGTCAGCTGCTGGGTGATCTTCTTCCTCGCCTTGCGCGCCGCCAGCACCAGCGGCCACTTCTAGTCAGCCGCTGACTCCCCGCCTGCCAACCAAGTGTCACTTCGGCACCTATATGGGGCCCAAGTGACACTTGGGCGTCAGGCGCGCGGCTCGATCCGGAAAACGGGGTGGTCGTGGGCGATGGCGAGGAGTTGCTCGTCGCTCGAGTCCGGGCCGACGCCGTCGAAGAAGGCGCCGACCTCCCATTTCCACTTCTTCAGGTAGGCGCGGAGGATCGCGGGACGCTCGGCCTCGGGGACCTCGGTGGCGCTGAACTCCTCGCTGCCGCGACCGACCAGGCGGCCGCCGCCGCTGACCCGCATATTGCGGACCCACTGGGTGGTGCCGCGCGGGGCGACCAGATAGCGGTCGCCGCCGATCGTCAGCGGGTTGACCGGCGTCTTCCTCCACTCGCCGCTTTTGCGCCCTTTCACTTCGAGCACGCGCGAGCCGGCGATGCTGAGGCCGCGGCGGCTGAGCCAGCCGACGAAGGGGTTGAAGACGGTGCGGGTGAACCAGCCCGGTTCCTGGAAGCGCGGCGGCGCGTCGCTCATGGGAGGGATTGTGGCAGCAGTAGGCTGACGCCGATGCTCGATCACGTCGGCCTCGAGGTCAGCGACTACCACCGGGCCAAGGCGCTCTACGAAGCCGCGCTGGCGCCGCTCGGGGTGAGGCTGCTGATGGAGTTCGGCGATTCGGCCGCCGGCTTCGGCGAGGAGACCGAGCACGGGCCCAAGCCCTACTTCTGGATCCAGGCCCGCGGCCGGCCGCC
>JGI24740J21852_10000400_pt1 | contig 18646 bp, 18 predicted proteins | sample KBSCornC6_FD_21852 | JGI IMG/M metagenome (IMG submission 21852) | reverse complement strand
GCCAAGCCACTCCATCAAGCGTGCTTCCAGCGTGCGGGTGAGGTCCGCCGCCAGTTGCTCGGTCAGCAGCGACAGGCGCGACTCCAGCGCCTCGCGGCATTGCGTTTCAATCAGCGCCGGCCATTCGGTTTGGAAGCGCCACATCACGTGGCCCATGACGCGCGCGGCATCGGTGCCGGCGGGCGGCATGGCGGAAGTTGGCGCCAGGCCCTGCTCGCGCAGCGGGGGCGGAACCCCATCGGCAGATTGTGCATGCGCAGCCGGCGTTGCAACCGGCGCGGCCACCGGCGTGGTGTCATCCAGGTCGACGATTTCCGTCAGAACGGGGATGTTGTTGTCCGCGTGCGATTTGGGATCGTTCATGCGCGCCCCACGTCGTGGTGTTGGATCGGATAGCCCCGATCGCGGTAGAAGCGGAAGCGGTCTCTTGCGGCGGCGCGGTCTGCATCGTCGTCACCGACAATTTCGATCAGCCGCTCGAAGCGCGCAAACAGCGGCGGCGGCTCGCTCGACAGATTGACGAGGATGTCGTGATGCGGGGCGTCGTCCAGCGGCTCGGAAACGTCGGCCAGCAGGATGGGGGTCTGGTCAGCCAGCGGCTGCCGCAGGCCACAGTGCGGCAGGAAATCGAGCTGACTGAAGGTCCACAACTGCGTGTCGAACGCTTGCAGCGCCGCTGGATCGCCCACCACGATCACTTTCTGGCCCGCGCCGTAAGCCTTGCGCACGAGCCGGCAGGCGTAGGCCAGCTTGCCGGGCACGTTGCTGTGGAAATCGACGCGGGTCATACGGTGCTTCGCCTCGGATTGATCAACCGCGGTCCATCAGGAAGCGCGTCAGCAGCGGCACCGGGCGGCCCGTGGCGCCCTTGGCCGCGCCGCTCTTCCAGGCGGTACCAGCGATGTCTAGGTGGGCCCAGTCGTACTTCTCGGTAAAGCGCGCCAGGAAGCAGGCGGCCGTTACGCTGCCGGCCGGGCGGCCGCCGATATTGCCCATGTCGGCAAAGTTGGACTTGAGCTGCTCCTGGTACTCCTCGTCCAGCGGCATGCGCCAGGCGGTGTCGAGCGATTGCTTGCCCGCGGCGGTCAACGCATCCGCCAGTGCATCGCTGCGGGCGTACATGCCCGTGTTGATGTGGCCGAGCGCGATGATGCAGGCGCCCGTGAGCGTTGCCACGTCGATCACCACGGCCGGCTTGAAGCGCTCCACGTAGGTCAGCGCGTCGCACAGGATCAGGCGGCCTTCGGCGTCGGTGTTCAGAATCTCGATGGTCTGGCCCGACATGCTGGTGACCACGTCGCCCGGCTTGGTAGCGATGCCGCTGGGCATGTTCTCGCAGGTCGGCACCACGGCGATGACGTTCTGCTTGAGACCCATCTCGGCCACGGCACGCAGCGTGCCCAGCACCGAGGCCGCGCCGCACATGTCGTACTTCATCTCGTCCATGCCCTCGCCGGGCTTGAGCGAGATGCCACCCGTATCAAACGTGATGCCCTTGCCGACCAGCACCACCGGCGCCTGCTTGGCGGGGCCACCTTCGTAGCGCAGCACGATGAACTGCGGCGGCTCTTCGCTGCCCTTGGTCACGGCCAGGAAGGCGCCCATCTTCAGGGCTTCGATCTGCTTGCGGCCGAGCACCTCGACCTTCAGCTTGAAATCCTTGGCGATCTTGCGGGCGGTGTTGGCCAGGTACGTCGGCGTGCAAATGTTGGACGGCAGGTTGCCCAGGTCACGCGTCAGGTCCATGCCGTTGGCGATGGCGGTGCCGCGCGCGGCGGCCACGCTGGCGGCTTTGGCGTCCGCCGCCGGCACGGCCAGCACGACCTTGCGCAGGCTGCTGGAGGCGCCGTTCTTGTCGCGCTTGCTCTTGAGTTCTGGGTGGCGCTCGATGAAGCGGTAGCTGGTTTCGCGGATGAGCGTGACGGCGGTCAGCACGGCCCAGGCGGTGTCCTTGTCGCGCGCAGCGTGCTCCGTGAGCGTCCACGTCACGTTGGCGGCTTTGGTGCCGGCCAGCGCGCGCAGTGCGGTGCGCACGGCTTCGGCGTAGGCGCGGTCGGTGAAGTCGGCTTCCTTGCCGAGGCCGACCAGCAGCACGCGGGCGGCGCCCACGCCGGCCACTTCGTGCAGCAGCAGCGACGTGCCGCGCTTGCCTTCAAAGTCGCCCAGCTTGATCAGGCGGGTGACCAGGCCCTTGGTGGCCACGTCCAGCGCCTTGGCGGCGCCGGCCAGGGTCTGCGACTCGAACAGACCGATCACGAGGCAATCGCTCTTGGCCGCCAGGGCGCCCGCTTTGGCCCAGTCCAGGGCTTTTGTGCTAAATTCCATCGCGCTTCTCTCTATGAGGCGAGTCAACGAAAGCCCACATTATCCGCGATTTTGCGCGGGGGCTCCGATGGAACCCAGATGGGGCACCTATCGTCCCAACTGCGGTCCCAACCTGGGTCTAGACCTCGCCCACCCTTCCAGCATCCGCATGATTTTCGAACAAGCCCTGCGACGCGAGCTGTCCTTCACCGCCGGCGCCGTCTTCCTCGTGCTGCTGACGTTCATGCTGACCACTCTGGTGATCCGCATTCTCGGCATGGCTGCCAACGGCGAAGCCAACCCGAACGACGTCCTGCTCCTCATCGGCCTGGCCTCGCTGGGCTATCTTGCGATTCTCTTGTGCGCCACGCTGTTCATCTCGGTGCTGCTGGTGCTCACGCGCTGGTACAAGGATTCCGAGATGGTGGTGTGGTTCACCTCCGGTATCAGCCTGACGGATTTCATCCGCCCGGTGCTGCGCTTTTCGCTGCCGTTCATCGTGCTGGTGGCGCTGCTGGCGCTGTTCGGCTGGCCGTGGGCCAACCAGCAGAGCGCGCTGTTCCGTGACCGCTTCGAGCAGCGCGATGTGCTGTCGATGATCTCCGCCGGCCGCTTCATCGAGCCCGCGCACGGCAACTACGTGCTGTTCATCGAGGGCGTCGATAACGGCATGAAGCACGCCCGCAACCTGTTCGTCGCCAACGCGGAACAGGACAAGATCGGCGTAGCGCTGGCCAAGACGGGCGAGTTCACGACCACGCCCAACGGTGACCGCTTCGTGGTGCTCGACAAGGGCCGCCGCTATGAAGGCACGCCCGGCAAGCTCGACTACCGCATCGTCGAATTCGACAAATACGGTGTCAAGGTGGCCAACAAGCCGCCACAGACCGACGCCAACCTGCCGACCAAGAGCCGCTCGACGGCGGACCTGCTCAGCAACCCGACGCCCGAAAACCTCGGCGAACTGGTCTGGCGCATCGGCCTGCCGCTGCTGGCGCTGAACTTCGTGCTGATCGCCATTCCGCTGGCCTACGTCAACCCGCGTCTGGGTCGTTACACGCCCATGATCTTTGCCGTACTGATCTACCTGACGTATTCGAACCTGCTGAACCTGTCGCAGGCGTGGGTCTCGCAGGGCAAGATGAACGTCTTCATGGCCTGGTGGCCCATCCACTTGGCGGCCTTCATCTGCGCGATGCTGCTGTTCCGCTTCCGCCATTACAGCGCAGCGGGCCTGAAGGGCATCTTCGCCCTGCTGGGCTTTGCGCCCCGATCGGCACAAACCAAGGCGGGTGCGTGATGAAGATGCCGGTCTACGAGAAGTACTTCGCGCGCCAGATCTACGGCGTGTTCGTCTTCATCCTGTTTGCGGTGCTGGCGCTGTTCATCTTCTTCGACATGCTGGGTGAGTTGGGCTCGGTGGTCGGACGCTACACCACGCTGATCGCCTTCTTCCACGTGATGCTGCAAGCGCCGACGCGCGTGTATGAAGTGATTCCGGTGGCAGCGCTCATCAGCGCCATCTACGTGTTCTCGCAGATGGCGAGCCAGTCGGAGTTCACGATCTTCCGCGTAGCAGGGCTCGACACCAAGCGTGCGCTGCTGTCGCTGTTCAAGATTGCGCTGCCGCTGGCACTGGTGACGTACATCTTCGGTGAATTCATCGGCCCCAAGGCGGAGGAATACGCGCAGAAGGTTCGCCTGGAAGCGCTGGGCGCGACGGTGTCGGCGGGGTTCCGCTCGGGCGTGTGGGTGAAGGACCGTGGCCCCGCCAAGGCGGACGGCAGCGGCGGCGAAGTCACGCGTTTCGTCAACGTGGGCAGCCTGCAGCCGGATCAGTCCATCAAAGGCCTGCGCATCTATGAATTCGATGCGGACTACCGGCTGAGTTCGATTCGCGTGGCGCAGCAAGCGCGCTATCAAGGGCACCAGAACTGGCAATTGAGCGACGTTACCGAAACGCACTTTATCGAGTTCCCGCGCAAAGCCGGCTCGGTGACGCCGCAAGACACGGTCCAGGCCGTGCCGGGCGCACCCGATGCACTGGCCCCCGATTTCCGTGGCGAGCAGGTCAAGCTGCCGCAACAGGAGATGCGCTCCGAGCTCACGCCGCAGATCCTCTCCGTGCTGATGGTGACGCCTGACCGCATGGCCACGCTCGACCTGTTCCAGTACATCCGCCACCTGCGCGACAACAAGCAGGACACGCAGCGCTACGAGATCGCCCTGTGGAAGAAGGTGGTCTACCCCTTCACCGTGCTGGTGATGATGGCGCTGGCCCTGCCCTTTGCGTATCTGCATGCGCGTGCCGGCGCGGTCGGCCTGAAGGTGTTCGGCGGCATCATGCTGGGTCTGTCGTTCCAGTTGGTGAACAACCTGTTCTCGCACGTGGGCCTGCTCAATACGTGGCCGGCCATCTTTACCGCGATCGTGCCGGGCGCCTTGTATCTCGCGCTCGCACTGGTATCGCTGCGCTGGGTGGAGCGCCACTGATGGCTACGCGCGCGCTCGTTCTGTTTGCGCACGGCGCGCGTGATGCCCGCTGGCGCGAGCCGTTTGATCGCTTGAAAGAGCGGCTCTCTGCTCAGCAACCGGGCGTCGACGTCCGCCTCGCCTTTCTCGAATTGATGATGCCCGATCTGCCGGGCACGATTGACGATCTGGCCGCCGGTGGCGCGCAAAGCGTCACCGTCATACCCGTGTTCTTCGGCCAGGGCGGCCATTTGCGGCGCGATCTGCCCGCACTGGTTGCGCAGTGTGCGCAGGCTCACCCCTCCCTCTCCATCCGCTGCGCAGATGCCGTGGGCGAGGACGATGCCGTGCTCGACGCCATCGCCGGTTACTGCGTGCGCCAGCTCGGCTGAGCGATCTCTTACTGCGGCTCGGCGACGCGTGCAAAACGCGCGTGCACGTTGTTCTCGACGTGAAAGCCGTGGGTATCGAACTCCACCAGCTCCAGCGTCAGCCCGAGGTAGCGGCGCGCGAACACGTCTGCGAGATGTGCACGCATGGCCCCGAACATCTCCGCACAGACCGGCCCTGTCACCGCTTTGGGCCGGCCCGCCTTGATGCGGAACGTCACGTGGATGAACGCGTCGTCTTCCGCGCCGTCGGCCATCCGATAGTGCTCCAGCCGCAAAGCACGCGTGCGGATGCCGCCGATGGGAAACGCATTCGCATGGCCGATGAGGACGTCATTGACCACGCGCATCAGCTCCGGAATGCGCGCATCCGCTTCGACATTGGCGGTGTATTCAATGATGATGTGCGGCATCGCAGGGGCATTCGGAAGATGGGATGAGGTGATTAACGCGCCACAGCGCCTTCAGTGGACAGCGCCGTCTCGAGTGCATCCACTACCCGCGCCAAACGGCCAAGCGACGGGGCACGTTGAACGCAGACATCCCACTCGGCCGGCGCCGATGCCAGCCGATGCAGGGACAGCGCCCCCTCGGCAATCTGGGCGCCAATCAGCCGCACAGGCGCAAACCCCAATCCAAAACCCTCGGCCACCAACGCGTGCTGCAACGGCACGGATTGCACCTCGGCGGCCACGTTTGGCGTCAGGCGATCGGCCTCGTAACGGCCCAGCAGCCAGGCCCGCATCTCGCAGCCGGCGGGGTTGAGCACCCAGGCCTCGTCCCGCACCTGCGCCATCGACAGCGCGTGCGGCAGCTTACGCGCCGGCGCGGCAATCAGGCCGACGGGTTCGGTACCGATGACGCGGATGTCCGCATCCGTGTGGTGACCTCGCGCACCGGACGGCGCCAGCCATAGCGCCACATCGAGTTCGGCGCGTTTGAGGCGCTCGCGCAGCACACCACCCCATTCGCAGCTCAGCCGGAATGACACGGCCGGATAGCGCTCCCGCACCCCCGACAGCAGCCGCGCAAACCGGGCATCGCCCACCGCGTGGCTCACACCTACGCGCAGCACGCCTTCAGGTTCACCGCTGGCGCGCACGCTGCCCCGTAGCGCTTCGAACTCGCCAACGATGGTGCGGCAGCGTGCCAGCACTGCCTCGCCTTCCGCCGTGAGCCGGAACGGCTTGACGCGTCGATCAAACAACACGGTATCGAGCGCGCGCTCCAGCCGCTGAATCTGCTTGGTGACGGCTGGCTGCGTGAGCGGCAGGCGCTCAGCCACACGGGCAATCGAGCCGGTCTGCGCCAACAGCACGAAGGTACGCATTTCCTCCAGCATGACGACATTCCCAATTGTTATGTTCGGCCTGAACAAATTGAATTGGATTCATATTAAGTGACGCGCCACAGTATCGCCATAGGCCTTTCGCCTTGCGTTTTCCTTCACTCCCACCGCGAGAACACCATGAAAGCTTTGGCATTGACCGACGGCTACGGCATCGACGCCCTGCGCACCGTCGAGCGCGACGACCCCACGCCCGGCCCCGACGAAATCATCGTGCGCACCCGCGCCGCGTCGCTCAATTACCGCGACCTGGAGATCGTCTCCGGCACGTTTTTCACACGCTTTCCGTTACCGCTGATTCCGCTGTCGGACGGCGTGGGCGAGGTGGTTGACGTCGGCCGAAACGTCACGCGCGTGCGCCTTGGCGACCGTGTCGCCGGCACGTTCTGGCAGCGCTGGGATGGCGGCGATTTCTGCAACGCCGATACGCGCCGCATGCTCGGCGGCCCCATCGACGGGTGGCTGGCGGACACCATGCGCCTCGACGCGGGTGGCGCGGTGGTCGTGCCGCCCCACCTGAGCGACGCCGAAGCCGCCACCCTGCCCTGCGCCGGCCTAACCGCGTGGCATTGCCTGATCGAAGCGGGCAGCCTGCAGCCGGGCGAGACCGTGCTCGTGCAAGGCACGGGCGGTGTGTCGATGTTCGCGGTGCAGTTTGCGCTGATGGCCGGGGCGCGCCCTCTCGTGCTGTCGAGCAGCGATGCAAAGTTGGAACGCGTGCAGACGCTGGGCGTGCCCGCATCCGACACGATTAACTACCGCACCACGCCTGACTGGCACGAAGCCGTGCTCGCGCGCACGGATGGCCGCGGCGTCGATCACGTCATCGAAGTGGGTGGTGGCGGGACGCTACAGCGCTCGTTGAAGGCGCTGCGCGTGGGCGGGCAGATCCACCTAGTCGGCTATCTGGCCGGGCGCGAAGGCAGCGTGAGTCCGTTGGAGATCTTTGCGCGCAAGGCGGTGATCCGGCCTGCGTCGGTCGGCTCGCGGGCGTCGTTCGAAGCGATGAACCGGGCGCTGGCGGTGAACGGCTTGCACCCGATCGTCGATCAGGTGCTGCCTTGGCAGAACGCACCGGAGGCGTTCCGCATGATGGAAGCTGGGAACGTCTTTGGAAAGCTGGCGCTGGCGTTTTGAACCGCGCTCAGGCGGCCAGGACGTGGCGCTCGCTGGCGGGCACGTCCGGTGCCGTTGCCGTGGCCCGGGCGGCAAATGCATCGCCGATCATCAACAGGCTCGGGTGATCCGGGTTAATCCACTCGGCCGCCGCGCCATCGGCCATCTGCTGCAGCGTGAAGCGCGCCGAACGTTGCTCGGGCGTGGTGGCTGCCTCGACCACCCACGCAGGCGTGGAAGGCGCACGGCCACGGGCGATCAGGTCAGCCGCAATGGAGGCGGCCTGGTCGCGGCCCATGTAATAGACGAGCGAATCGGCCTGTGCGGCAGCTTCGGGCGTCACACCCTCGGGCTGCGGTGTGTCTGGATCGGCCGCCTTGGCTTGGGTGACGAACGCCACGCTGCGGGCCACGCCGCGCTTGGTCAGCGGCTGGCGAATCGCGGATGCTGCTGCCAGCGCCGCAGTGATGCCCGGCACGACTTCGTAGTCAATGCCGGCTTGCTCGAGCGCTTGCAATTCCTCATCGGCACGGCCGAACAGCATCGGGTCACCACCCTTGAGACGCACCACGCGCTGGTACTTGGTCGCCAGATCGACGAGCTGGCGGTTGATGAAGCGCTGCGCGGTCGAGCGCTTGCCGCACCGCTTGCCGACGGCAATCAGCACGGCCTGCGGGCAATACTGGAAGACCTCGGGCGAGACCAATGCGTCGTGCAGCACGACCTCGGCTTCGCCCAACAACCGTGCGCCACGCACCGTGATGAGGTCTGCGGCGCCAGGGCCGGCACCAATCAGGCTCACGCGGCCGAGGGTTTTGGGGGTCTTCGCTTCCATTTGCCTAGCTTCCTTTGCTTTTTTCCTGCGGGGCGCAGACGAGTTTGTAACATGCGGCACCCCATTTACTTTAGGAAAATGCACGGATCATGCCTGCCGCCACCGTATGGTGCGTCGCTTCGTCCACCAGGATGAACGCGCCGGTGGCCGGGTTGTCGCCGTACGCATCGCAGACGATCGGCTTCTGCAGGCTGATGTTGACCGTACCGATGTCGTTCAGCGCGATCTGCTTGCGGCCGGTTTCGTGCGACAGCGTATGCACGTCCAGCACGCGCTCGACTTCCGACACACGTGCGAACACGGTGGCGGTCGTGTGCTTGAGCACGTACTTGCGAGCCGGGTTCAGCTCGTGTTCGTCGAACCAGCAGAGATCGGCGTGCAGCTTCTTGGCGGCGTTGGCGGCAGTCGTCGGGGCGGCGACGATGGTATCGCCGCGCGAGATGTCCACATCGTCCGCCAGGCGCACGGTGATGGTCTCGCCGGGGCCGGCGGAATCGGCTGCGCCATTGGGCGTCAGCACTTCAGCAACAGTCGTTTCGCGGTTGGCGGGCAGCACGCGCACGGCTTGGCCGACGCGCACGGTGCCGGCTTCCACGCGGCCCATGTAGCCACGGAAGTCATCGGCCTGCGAGCCATCCTGGCGCGCCACGAGTTGTACCGGGAAGCGCAGTGCGTCGTCGCCGGTCGGCGCCGTCTCTTCCACCTTCAGGTCTTCCAGCAACGCCAGCAGCGGCTCGCCTTGGTACCACGGCATGGCTTCGGAGGCATGCACGATGTTGTCACCGCGCAAGGCGGACACCGGTACGTAACGCACATCCTTCAGGCCCAGCTGTGCGGCCAGCGCATCGTAAGCGGTGCGAATTTCGTTGAAGCGCGCTTCGCTGTAGTCAACCAGGTCCATCTTGTTGACGGCCACGATCACGTGCTGCAGCTCCAGCAGCTTGACGATGGCCGAATGGCGCTTGGTCTGGGCCAGCAATTGCGCCTTGCCATCCACGGTCGTCACGCGCGTGGCGTCGATCAGGATGATGGCGGCGTGCGCGGTCGAGGCGCCCGTCACCATGTTGCGCGTGTACTGCTCGTGGCCCGGCGTGTCGGCAATGATGAACTTGCGGCGCGCGGTCGAGAAATAGCGGTACGCCACGTCGATCGTGATGCCCTGCTCGCGCTCGGCTTCCAGGCCGTCGGTCAGCAGCGAGAAGTCGATGTCTTCACCGGCGGTGCGCTTGTTCTTGGCACGGGTCAATGCTTGCAACTGGTCGGTCAGCACGGCCTTGCTGTCGTACAGCAGACGACCGATCAACGTGCTCTTGCCGTCGTCGACGGAACCAGCGGTGATGAAGCGCAGCAGCCCTTGGTGCGATGTTTGGTTGCTCATGATCAGAAATACCCTTCCTTCTTGCGCTTTTCCATCGAGGCTTCGCTCGTCTGGTCGTCCATGCGCGTGGCGCCGCGTTCGGTGATCTCGGTGATGGCCGTCTCGGCGATGATCTCAGCCGGCGTGGCAGCGGTGCTCGCCACCGGGCACGTGCAGCTGATGTCGCCCACGGTGCGGAAGCGCACCGACAGGATTTCGCTTTCGTCGCCATCGGCCTTGGGCGTGATCGGCGTGACCGGCACCAGCAGGCCGTTCTTGCGCACAACTTCACGTTGATGCGCGTAGTAGATCGGCGGCAAGGCGAGGTTTTCGCGGGCGATGTACTGCCACACGTCGAGTTCCGTCCAGTTGGAGATGGGGAACACGCGCATCTGTTCGCCTTGCGCCATGCGGGCGTTGTACAGACTCCAGAGTTCCGGGCGCTGAGCCTTCGGATCCCACTGACCGAATTCGTCGCGGAACGAGAAGATGCGCTCCTTGGCGCGCGCCTTCTCTTCATCGCGGCGGGCGCCGCCCATCAGGGCGTCAAAGCCGTGCGATTCAATCGTCTCGAGCAGCGTGACGGCTTGCGCAGCGTTACGCGAATCCGTTTCCTTACGCAGGCGGACCGTGCCGCGCTTGATGGAATCTTCCACATGGCCAACCACCAGACGCGCGCCCAGTTCAGCCACGCGCTGATCGCGGAACTGGATCACTTCCGGGTAGTTGTGGCCCGTGTCGATATGCACCAGCGGGAACGGCAGTTCGATCTTGCGATCGCCCAGTCGGAAGGCCTTGAGCGCCAGGTGCAGCATGACGATCGAATCCTTGCCGCCCGAGAACAGCAGCGCCGGGTTGCGGCATTCGGCCACCACCTCGCGGATGATGTAGATCGACTCGGCTTCCAGCCAGTCGAGGTGCTCGTTCTGCACGGGCGTCAGTGCCGTGCCGGGGATTTCGCTCATGACTCCCATGTTCCTTTCCTTAGCTCTTTTGCGACACGTTGGTCGCATGCAAACCGCATTCTTTGCTATCGCGCGATTCCCACCACCAGCGGCCGGCGCGCACATCTTCACCAGCGCGCACCGCGCGCGTGCAGGGCTCGCAGCCAATGCTGGGATAGCCCTTGTCGTGCAGCGCGTTGGTGGGCACGTTGTGCTGTTCGAGGTAGGCCCAGACTTCAGCCTCGGACCAGTCGAACAGCGGGTTGTACTTGGCGATGCCGCGAGCATCGTCGTCTTCGGCAAACGGCAGATCGGCACGGGTGACGGCCTGCTCGCGGCGCTGGCCGGTGAGCCATGCGTCGGCATCCTTCAGTGCTCGATTCAGCGGCACCACCTTGCGGATGTTGCAGCAGGCCTTGCGCAGTTCGATGCTGTCGTAGAACGCGTTCAGGCCGTTGTCACGCACGTAGGCTTCCACTGCGCGGGCGTCCGGCGTGTACTGCTCGATCGCATAACCGTAGTGCTCGCGGATGCGGTCGAGCATCGCCAGCGTTTCGGCGTGCAGGCGACCCGTCTGCAGCGTGAAGATCGGCAGATGCGCACGCACGGCTTCGGGGCTGCGCAGGATCGCGTCAGTCACGACCATATCTTCGGCGGCCAGGCTGGTGGCGAACTTCGCCACGCCGTGCTTGGCGGCAATCTCGGCCAGGCGCTCGAACAACGCGGCTTCCTTCGCAGCCAGGGCTTCGGCCGTGCCGGTGTAGACCGGACGCGTCCACAGCACCGGGCGCCCGATTGCGGACACCGGCACTTCAGACACGACGATGTCTTGCGTATCGCTCATGCTGCGCTCGCCTCAGACGCACGCTCGCGGCGGAACAGCGGACGCGGCTCATCGACAGCGCCCTGGTACCGCACGCTGATTTCGCCGAAGCCATTCAGGGCATCCTCGATGTTCTTGTCGGCGCGCACGGCGTAGGCGTCGAAACCGCAACGGCGCATGAAGTCCAGTTGGTCACGCAGCACGTCGCCGATGGCGCGCAGCTCACGCGTGAAGCCCAGGCGTTGGCGCAGCAGGAACGCCGTGCTGTAGCCACGGCCATCGCGGAAGACGGGGAAATCCACCGCCACCAGCGACAGGTTCGGCAGATCGGCCTCCAACGCAAACGGCTCGTCATCCGGGGCCAGCCACACGGCCAGCGTGCCGGCGCGGGCGCGCGTCAGCAGCGCGTCGCGATTGGCTTGCCAGAAGGCCAGCGGCACGATGGCGTGCGTGGCGGCATCCACATCGGCTTGCGTCAGCTCACCACCTTCGGGTGCACGCAGCACCGTCCAGTCGTCAGCCACGATCTGGGGGGCACCGTTTTGCAGCTTGATGATCTTGCTCATGTTCGTTTCCCTCGGCATTAGGCTTCTTCACGGGCGTAGACACGTTCCTTGAACGGGGCCATGCCGATGCGGTTGTAGGTGTCGATGAAGCGTTCGTCTTCCGTGCGGTTGGCGACGAAGGTATCGATGATGCGTTCGATCACGTCGGGCATCTCTTCTGCCTTGAACGACGGGCCGATGATCTTGCCGATCGCCGAGTCGTTGCCCTGCGCGCCGCCCAGCGACACCTGATACCACTCTTCTTCGTGCTTATCGACACCCAGGATGCCGATGTTGCCGACGTGGTGATGGCCGCACGAGTTGATGCAACCCGAGATGTTGAGCGACAGCTCGCCCAGGTCGTGCACGTAATCGAGGTCATCGAAACGCGCTTGAATCGCCTGTGCGATGGGGATCGACTTGGCGTTGGCCAGCGAGCAGAAATCGCCGCCCGGGCACGCGATGATGTCGGTCAGCAGGCCGATGTTGGCGGTGGCCATGCCGTGTTCCTTGGCCAGTTGCCACAGGTCGAACAGATCGTGCTTCTTCACGTCCGGCAGGATCAAGTTCTGCTCGTGCGCCACGCGCAGTTCGCCGTAGCCGAAGCGCTCGGACCAGTCAGCCACCAATGCCATCTGCTCGGCCGTCGCATCGCCCGGCGGCAGTGCCGCGCCCGGCTTCAGCGACAGCGTGACAGCGGCATAGCCCGGCACGCGGTGCGGATGCACGTTGCGGCTCACCCAGCGCGCGAACGCCTTGTTCTCCAGCAGGGCCTTCTCATAGCCAGCATCGGTGTCGGCCAGCTTTTCATACGCGGGCGGCGCAAAGAACTGCGCCACGCGGTCGAACTCGGCCTGCGTGATAGTCGACGGACCGTCCTTGATGTGCTGCCACTCTTCTTCCACCTGGCGGGCAAATTCTTCCGCGCCGATGGCCTTCACGAGAATCTTGATGCGCGCCTTGTACTTGTTGTCGCGGCGGCCGTAGCGGTTGTACACGCGCACGGCGGCTTCGATGTACGACAGCAGGTGCCGCCACGGCAGGTCTTCCTTGATGATCGCGCCCAGGATCGGGGTACGGCCCATGCCGCCGCCGGCCAGGATGCGCAGCAGCGTCTGACCGTCCTTCTCATACGCGTAGACGCCGATGTCGTGCAGTTGCGTCACAGCGCGATCTTCGCGCGAGGCCGACACGGCAATCTTGAACTTGCGCGGCAGGAAGGCGAATTCGGGGATGAACGTCGACCACTGGCGCAGGATTTCCGCCAGCGGGCGCGCATCGATCACCTCATCCGGCGCCACGCCCGCAAACTGGTCGGTCGTGATGTTGCGGATGCAGTTGCCCGACGTCTGAATGGCGTGCATTTCCACCGAGGCCAGCTTGCTTAGGATGTCCGGCACTTCTTCGAGCTTGATCCAGTTGTACTGGATGTTCTGGCGCGTGCTGAAGTGGCCGTAGCCGCGATCGTGCTCGGCGGCGATGTGGCTGAGCATGCGCATCTGGTTGGCGCGCAGGTGGCCGTAGGGAATCGCCACGCGCAGCATGTAGGCGTGGCGCTGGTAGTACAGACCATTCTGCAAACGCAGCGGCAGGAATTCTTCTTCCGTCAGTTCGCCCGAGATACGGCGGCGCACCTGGTCGCGGAACTGCTCAACGCGGTCGGCGACAAGGCGGTGATCGTAAGCGTCGTATTGGTACATGACTGTTCAGTCCAATCCGGTCTGTGCCGGCGTGCGATTCAATTTGGGGGAAACGGTTCTTTGTGTGGCTGTTGCCGTCGATTCAACGACAGCAGCAACAACCAAGCAGGGTCGGCATGGACCGGATCGGCATAGCGTCCCGCATCACGACACCAGCTTGATGGCCGTGATCGTCAGCGTGGCGGCAAGCGCGCCGCGCACCAGACGTTCCGGCAGATTCTTGGACAGGCGCGCACCCAGCCAGATACCCGGGATGGAGCCCACCAGCAGCGACAGCAGCAGGTTCCAGTCGATCGTGCCCAGGTACATATGGCCCAGGCCCGCAACAGCGGTCAGCGGCACGGCGTAGGCGATGTCGGTGCCGGCCACTTCGGCGCTTTTCAATTCGGGGTACAGGATCAGAATGAGCGTCGCGCCCACGGCACCCGCGCCGATGGACGACACGGTCACCAGCACGCCCAGCACCACGCCGACGAACACCGTGGCCGCGGCCAGTGCCGCGCCTTGCAGGCGATAGCGCGGGTTGCGGGCCAGCCAGCCCAGCACGCGCTGGCGGAACAACAGCGAAATCACCGTCAGAATGACCGACACGCCAATCGTCACGCGAATGATGTGCATCCACTCCGCATCGAGGGTGCCCACGCTCTTGAGCACCAGCACCGTCACCAGCGCGGCGGGCAGGCTGCCCAAGCAGAGCCGCTTGACGATGTCCCAGCGGACATGGCCGTGGCTGCGATGGGCAATCGTGCCGACGCCCTTGGTCAGCGACGCAAATGCCAAGTCAGTACCCACTGCGGTGGCCGGCGAGAAGCCGAACATCAGCGTCAGCAGCGGGGTCATCAGCGAACCGCCGCCCACGCCCGTCAAGCCGACCAACAGGCCGACCAGCAAACCGGAAACCGTATAGGCAAGCGTCATAGCGCAGGAGAAAAGGGGCAGTGAGGGCGTGTTATCACGGAGTTCGAGCATCGTAATGACGCCGCCTCATATCGCAAACCAATAAAAAATTGTTTGTTTATATGGGCTCGGTTATAAGTAACGATCTGATCGCTCGCTTTTCTTGCATCCGATCGCCAGCCATGAACCTTCACCAATTTCGCTTCGTTCGCGAGGCCGTGCGGCAGAAATTCAACCTGACCGAAGCGGCAAAAGCGCTCTATACATCACAACCCGGCGTCTCCAAAGCCATTATCGAGCTGGAGGAAGAGCTGGGTGTCGACATCTTCACACGGCACGGCAAGCGTATCCGGGGCCTCACGGAGCCTGGGCGGCGCATTCTGGCCTCGGTCGAGCGCGTGTTGGAAGAGGTGGAGACGCTGAAACGCGTCGGCAAGGACTACGCCGCGCAGGACCAGGGCAACTTCACCATCGCCACCACGCACACGCAGGCGCGCTACGCGTTGCCCAAGGCGATTGCCGAGTTCACCCGCAAGTACCCCAAGGTGCGCCTGTCTATTCAGCAGGGCACGCCCGCCCAGATTGCCGAGATGGTGCTGCATGACCAGGCCGACATCGCCATCGCCACCGAGGGCATGTCGCATGTGAAGGACCTGATCTCGATCCCGGGCTACCAGTGGCAGCACGTGGTGGTTACGCCTCCTGATCACCCGCTTCTCTCGCGCCAGCATCTGACGCTGGAAGACCTGAAGGGTTACCCGATCATCACGTACGACCAGCACTTTGCCGGTCGGCCCAAGATCGACCACGCCTTCGAGCTGCGCCAGATCAAGCCGGACATCGTGCTGGAAGCCATCGATGCCGACGTCATCAAGACCTACGTGGAGGTCGGTCTGGGCGTGGGCATCGTGGCCGGCGTGGCGTTTGACGCCGAGCGCGACCGCAACCTGCGCGCGATTCCGGCCGGGCACCTGTTCGGCACCAACGTCACGCATCTGGGCATCAAGCAGGGCGCGTACTTGCGTGGCTTCGTCTACACCTTCATCGAACTGTTTGCGCCCACGCTCACGCGCAAGCTGGTCGAGCAACTCATGTCCGGCGATCACGAAGCTTACGAGCTGTGATTCGCCTGTAACTTGCCGAACTTCCCGGAGCTTTCATGACGACCCGACGTCGCCTGCTGTGCGGCTTGGCGCTGTTTGCCAGCGCTGCCGCCCTCGCCCTGCCCGCCCACGCCGATATTCGGGTGGGCGTGGTGCTGTCGACCACCGGCCCCGCTGCCGCCATCGGCATCCCGAGCAAGAACACTGTGCAGATGTGGCCCGCCACGATTGGCGGCCAGCGCGCACAAATCACCATCCTGGACGATGCGTCCGACCCCTCGATGGCCGTGCGCAACGTGCGCAAGCTGATCGCCGAAGACAAGGTGGACGTGATCGTCGGCCCGACGATCGTGCCGACGGCGCTGGCCTCGCTCGATGCCGTGGCCGAAGGGCAAACGCCGATGATCACGCTGGCCGCGTCGGCATCCATCGTCGAGCCACAGGATGCCAAGCGCCGCTGGGCATTCAAGATGCCGCAAAACGATTCGCAGATGGCCACGCTGGTCACGCAGCACATGGCGGACAACGGCGTGCACACCGTCGGCTTTATCGGCTTTACGGATGCCTATGGCGAAAGCTGGTGGCGTGAATTCTCGAAGCTGGCCGAGGTGCGCAAGCTGAAGGTCGTCGCCAACGAGCGCTTTGCGCGCACGGACACCAGCGTGACGGGCCAGGCGCTCAAGCTGATGGCGGCCAAACCCGACGCCATCCTGATTGCCGGCGCCGGTACGCCCGCCGCCCTGCCCCAGCGCACGCTGGTCGAGCGCGGCTACAAGGGCCGCATTTATCAGACGCACGGCATCGCCAGCACCGAGTTCCTGAAGGTGGGCGGCAAGGATGTGGAAGGCACGCTCTTCCCGACCGGCCCGGTGGTGGTGGCGCGCGAGTTGCCGGCCAGCCATCCGGTGCGCAAGGTCGCCGTGGAATTTGCTGACCGCTACGAAGCCAAGTACGGCGCGAACACCGTCACGCAATTTGCCGGTGACGCCTGGGGCGCTTATCAACTGCTCGACAACGCCACGGCCCGTGCGCTGAAAACCGGTGCCAAGCCCGGCACCCCTGCCTTCCGTGCCGCCCTGCGCGATGCGCTCGAAACCACCCAGAACCTGACGGTGCCCAACGGCGTGCTGAACCTGAATGCCCAGGATCACCAGGGCTTCGACCAACGCTCGCGCGTGATGGGCATCATCAGGAACGGCCGCTTTGCTTACGCCGGCCCAAAGTAAAGAGACAACGAGACACCCGCCATGACACGCATTGCCTTCATCGGCCTCGGCAACATGGGCACGCCGATGGTCCAGCACCTGATCGCCGCCGGCCACACCGTGCGCGCTTACGTGCGTCGCCCCGAAGCCGCGGACAACGCACGCGCCATCGGCGCCGAGCCGGTCAACACGCCTGCAGAAGCCGCGCGCGACGCCGAGGTCATCTTTACCAACGTCACCTCCACGGCTGATGTGGAGGGCGTGCTATTGGGGCCGGATGGCGTGATCCACGGCGCCCCCCGTGGCGCGGTGTGTATCGACCACAGCACGATCTCCCCCGCAGCGACGCGCCGCATTGCGGTCGAGCTGGAAGCGGCTGGACTGGAATTCCTGGATGCGCCCGTCTCCGGCGGCACCATGGGCGCGCAGAAGGCCACGCTGTCGATCATGGTGGGCGGCAAGCCGGAAGTGCTGGAACGCGTACGCCCGCTGCTGCAACTGCTTGGCACCACCATCACGCACATCGGTGGCCACGGTTCGGGCCAGGTGGCGAAGGCGTGCAACCAGATCGTGCAGGTCATCAACATCCAGGGCATTGCCGAAGCCATGCTGTTTGCGCGCGCGCAGGGCACCGACCCGTCACGCGTGCTAGCGGCCATCGGGCCGGGCTTTGCGGGCAGCAAGATGCTCGATATGGAAGGCCCGAAGATGGCCGAGCGCAACTTTGCCGCCGGTATCGAAGCGCGCCTGCACGACAAGGATTTCGGCCTCGTGCGCGAGATTGCCCACGAGCTCGGCCTACAGATGCCGGCGATGGAGCTGGTGGCGTCTCAGCTCAACACGCTGGTCGCCAACGGCTGGGGGTATGACGACACGGCGTCGCTGCTGCGCGTGCTCGAGCTGCAGAACGAACGGAAGCCGGATTGACTGGATTGACCCATCGGCTGAGCCCGCCTTGTGAGGTCTGCCAGACTTCTGGCATAATTGCCGGCTCATCGCACCTGCCCGGGTGGTGAAATTGGTAGACGCAGGGGACTCAAAATCCCCCGCCGCAAGGCGTGCCGGTTCGATTCCGGCCCCGGGCACCAGATTCCAAGCCGCTTCTGTTCACGCAGAAGCGGCTTTTTCATTGGGCGCGCATTTGGATGTGCATCGGGCGCCCACCCACAACGCTCCTCCCTAGCCGTGGGATAATGACGTTTTGCCCGGGCGTGGCTCAAGAGGTTGTTCGCACCGGCGCGCGAGGGCCTGTATCCGCGTGGCCCGTTCAGTTTTGAACCTTCTTCAGCACCCCACCATGCCCACCTACCGTTCCAAAACCTCCACCGCCGGCCGCAACATGGCAGGTGCGCGCTCGCTGTGGCGCGCCACCGGCATGAAAGACGAAGACTTTCAGAAGCCGATCATTGCGGTCGTCAACTCGTTCACCCAGTTCGTGCCCGGCCACGTGCACCTGAAGGACCTCGGCCAGCTCGTCGCGCGTGAGATCGAAGCCGCCGGTGGCGTCGCCAAGGAATTCAACACGATTGCCGTGGATGACGGCATCGCCATGGGCCACGACGGCATGCTGTATTCGCTGCCCAGCCGCGACATCATTGCCGACTCGGT
>JGI24740J21852_10000398_pt1 | contig 18653 bp, 14 predicted proteins | sample KBSCornC6_FD_21852 | JGI IMG/M metagenome (IMG submission 21852) | reverse complement strand
CTGCAGGTGCCTGACCTGGTGGACAAGCCGATCCTGAAGTACCCGCCGCACGTGCCGGCGACGGTCAAGCAGGTGGCAAACAGCTCCAGCGTATTCGACGCCATCCGCCAGGGCGACATCCTCTTGCATCATCCCTACGAGAGCTTTACGCCCGTGCTGGAACTGCTGCAGCAGGCCGCGCGCGACCCAGACGTGGTGGCCATCAAGCAGACGGTGTACCGCACTGGCAATGAATCGCCGGTGATGGAAGCGCTCATCAAGGCGGCGCTCAACGGCAAGGAAGTCACGGTGGTGGTCGAACTGCTGGCGCGCTTTGACGAAGAAACGAACATCAACTGGGCAGACCAGTTGGAATCAGCCGGGGCGCACGTCGTGTATGGCGTGGTCGGTCACAAATGCCACGCCAAGATGCTGCTGGTCGTGCGCCGTGAAGTGTCGGGCAAGGGGAAGGCCGTCAAGCTGCGCCGTTATGCGCATCTGGGTACCGGCAACTACCACCCTAAGACCGCCCGCCTCTATACCGACTTCGGCCTGATGACGGCCAACGAGCAGATCTGCGAAGACGTGCACAACGTGTTCCAGCTGCTCACCGGCACGGGCGCGCAGGTCAAGCTGCATCATCTGTGGCACTCGCCGTTCACGATGCACGAGAACCTCGTCGAGCATATCCGCGCAGAGGCACGTGCGGCGCGCTCGGGCAAACGTGCGCGCATCATCGGCAAGATGAACGCGCTGCTCGAGCCGACCATCATCGATGAGCTGTACAAGGCGTCGCGCGCGGGCGTGAAGATCGACCTGATCGTGCGCGGCGTGTGTGCGCTCAAGCCGGGCGTGGCCGGGCTGTCGGAGAACATCAGCGTGCGCTCGATCGTGGGGCGTTTTCTGGAGCACCACCGCGTCTATGCGTTCCATGCCGGCGGCGAGGAAGTGGTCTACCTGTCCAGTGCCGACTGGATGGACCGCAACCTGTTCCGCCGCGTGGAGGTGGCCTTTCCGGTGCTCGATCGCAAGCTCAAGGCGCGCGTCATCAAAGAAAGCCTGCAGGTGCATCTGCGCGACAACGCATCGGCGTGGGTCATGCAATCGGACGGCACGTACATGCAGCGTCAAACGCGCGGCAAGCACGTGCGCATCAGCCAGTTGGAATTGCTGAACCACTTTTCACCGCAGGCGGCAGCGGCGGCAGAGACGGCAGCTGCCGTGGCGGCCGCTACCGCCGCGGAACCGACCGTGCGTGCGCCGGTGGAAATCTCGGCCGGCTAGCTCAGTTCCGGTTTGGTAAACAAAAAACGCACGCTCAACGGCGTGCGTTTTTGTTTAGGTGAACGACGATCAGGCCGCGCGTTCGTCGCTCACGGTGGCGCTGCGCACCACGGTCCGCTCGGGCGGAAACACAGCGCGGAACGTACTGCCCTTGCCGTGCTCGCTGGTCACCTGCAATTCACCGCCGTGGCGCGACAGCACATGCTTGACGATCGCCAGGCCAAGGCCCGTGCCGCCCGTATCGCGTGAACGGCTGCGGTCCACGCGGTAGAAGCGCTCCGTCAAACGTGGGATGTGCTCGGCCGCAATGCCGATACCCGTATCCGTGACGGAGTAAACGGCGTGGCCATCCTTCACGCTCCAATCGAGATGGATCTTGCCGCCCTCCGGCGTGTAACGCACGGCGTTGGACGCCAGATTGCTGAAGGCCGACAGCAACTCCAACTCCGCTCCACACACGCTGACTGCCGGATCGCACGACATGCTCACGGTATGCCGTCCGGCAGAGAGTGCTTCGATGTCATGCTGAAGCTGCAGCATCATGCGCTGCATGGGCACCGGCGCCAGCGACGGGGGCTCCGAATTGCCTTCCAGCGTGGCCAGGGCCAGCAGGTCTTCCACCAGATGCTGCATACGCATGGCTTGCGTATGCATCATGTCCAGGTATCGCTTCTTGTCTTCTTCGGGCAGCGGAATATCGCGCACGGTTTCCAGAAAACCCGAGAGCACGGTCAGCGGCGTCTTCAGTTCATGCGAGACGTTGGCGACGAAATCACGCCGCATCGCCTCGGTGTTCTCCAGCTTGGTGATGTCTTGCGACACCAGCAGCTTGCGATCCTCGCCGTACGGCAGGATCTGGGCAGAGACGATGCTTTGTTTGTGCGGGCCCACGTCATGCATGGTGAGCGGCTCCTCGAACTCGCCGCGCGCCAGATAGCGCACGAACTCCGGTCGGCGGATCAGGTGGGTAATGCGTTGGCGCAGATCACGCTTGGCAGAGAGCCCGAAGTGCTCCTCGGCCACGGCGTTGCACCATTCGATCTGGTCTTCGGCATCCAGCATCAGCACGCCGTTGGGTGATGCCTGGATGGCCTGGATGAAGCGGCTGTGCTGCTGCTCCACCTGCAGCACCTGCATGCGCCAACCCTTCACCAGCCGGTGCAGGCGATAGTAGACCTCACCCCACAGGCCGATCGCGCTGGGGATCTCGCCATAGGCGGGCGAATCCAGCACGCGCCACAGGCGCTGAATTTGGTAGACGTAATAGAGCAGCATCGCCAACAGCATTGCACTGAGCACAGCCAGCGCGATGACCTGATTGGCGAACACATACAGGCATGCCGTGATGATGCCCAGCAGAGCACCAAAGACGGCGAAACGGGTCCAGAAGACGTTCATGAAGGCATTCTAAGCGCTGGACCGCAAGGATCGTAGACTGCATCGCATGACCGCGCGATCGACGACAAGCAGAATCGCGCGGCAGATCAGCGAAGGGTTACTGCCCCGGATTGCGCGCTAGGCGATAGCCGCTGCCGCGCACGGTTTCGATCATGTTGCTGTAGCCGCCTGGGGCGAGTGCCGCGCGCAGACGCTTGATGTGCACGTCCACTGTGCGCTCTTCCACGAAGACGTGATCGCCCCAGACCTGATCGAGCAGCTGCGAGCGGCTGTGCACGCGCTCCGGGTGCGTCATCAGAAAATGCAGCAGGCGGAACTCGGTTGGGCCCAGGTCGAGCTTGATCGGGTTTTCTGCTTCGGTGTTCGTGGCCGTCACGCGGTGCGTGGCCGGGTCCAGCTTCAGGCCGTTGATGGCGACCACATCGTCGGTCAGCTGCGGCGCACGGCGGCGCAGCACGGCCTTGATGCGGGCCAGCAGTTCCTTGGGCGAGAACGGCTTGGTGACGTAGTCATCGGCACCGCTGTCGAGGCCCATGATCTTGTCCTGCTCTTCGCTCCGGGCCGTCAGCATGATGATCGGGATCTGGCGCGTGCGCTCGTTGGCGCGTAGCTCCTTGGCGAACATCACGCCGGACTTGCCCGGCAACATCCAGTCCAGCAGGACCAAGTCGGGCAGCACGTCGCTCATCAGCGAAAGTGCCTGTTCTGCGTTGTAGGCGCGGATCGGGTAGTGCCCTGCGTGCTGCAGGTTGACGGCGATCAGTTCGGCGATCGCCGGTTCATCTTCCACGACCAGAATACTGCTCGGCATGCTCACGTCTCCAATCCCTCTCTTATTCGCCCTCGCCCAGGATTTCACGCTCCAGCGCTTCGCGTCCGGCATGCCGAACGTCGGTTCCCTTGACGATGTAGATAATAAATTCTGCGATGTTCTTGGCGTGGTCGCCAATGCGCTCGATAGCCTTGGCAATGAACAGCAGATCCAGCGCCACCGAAATCGTGCGCGGGTTCTCCATCATGTACGTGATGAGCTCGCGCATGAAGCCACGGAATTCCTCATCGATGGCCTTGTCTTCCTGCAGGATCGACACAGCCGCCGCGGTATCCAGGCGCGCGAAGGCGTCTAGCGCGTGGCGCAGGATGGTCGCGGCCATCTCGCCCGAGCGTTCCACACCGGCGTAGTTCAGCGCATGCGCCTGCTGGTCTTGCATGAGGCGCTTGGCGCGCTTGGCGATCTTGGCGGCCTCGTCGCCGGCGCGCTCTAGGTTGGTGATGGTTTTGGAAATGGCCATCACCAAGCGCAAGTCACGCGCGGTCGGCTGGCGGCGCGCGATGATGTTGTTGCAGTCGCCGTCGATTTCGATTTCGAGTGCATTGATCTCCTGCTCCACCGCGAGCACCTGATCGCACATGGCGGTGTCGAAGTTGGCCAGGGCGCGCATCGCACGGGCGATCTGCGCTTCGACCAGGCCACCCATCTGCAGCACCTTGGTGCTGATGGAAGTCAGGTCGCTATCAAATTGCGATGACAGATGTTTCTCGGACATCGTTTTTCTCCTTGTCGTTTCAGCGTGGCAGATCAGCCAAAACGGCCGGTGATGTAGTCTTCCGTTTCTTTGCGCTGCGGCTTGATGAAGATCTTTTCGGTATCGCCGAATTCGATCAGCTCACCCAGATACATATACGCCGTGTAGTCGGAGCAGCGCGCCGCCTGTTGCATGTTATGCGTGACGATGACGACGGTGTAGTCATCCTTCAGTTCGGCGATCAGTTCTTCGATCTTGCCGGTAGAAATCGGGTCCAGCGCGGAGCACGGCTCATCCAGCAGCAGCACTTCGGGGCGGATGGCGATGCCGCGTGCGATACACAGACGCTGTTGCTGGCCGCCCGACAAGCCATAGCCCGACTGGTTGAGCTTGTCCTTCACTTCGTTCCACAGCGCGGCCTTGGTCAGCGCCCATTCCACGCGGTCGTCCATTTCCGAGCGCGACAGACGCTCGAACAGCTTCACGCCAAAGGCGATGTTGTCGTAGATCGACATCGGGAACGGCGTCGGCTTCTGGAACACCATGCCCACCTTGGCGCGCAACAGGGCGATGTCCATGCGCGAGGTCAGCAGGTTCTCGCCGTCCATGTTGATCTGGCCTTCTGCACGCTGCTCTGGATACAGCGCGTACATCTTGTTGAACGTACGCAGCAGCGTGGATTTGCCGCAGCCCGACGGGCCGATGAAGGCCGTCACCTGCTTCTCGGGAATCTGCAGCGAGACGTTCTTCAGCGCATGAAACTTGCCGTAGTAGAAGTTCAGGTCGCGAACATCGATCTTGGGTTGTTGCGTGCGCACTTCGAGGGACGTAGCAGTCATGATCATTTCTTCGTGAACAAGGCACGCGCAAGGACGTTCAGCCCCAGCACACCCAGCGTAATCAGGAACACCCCGGCCCAGGCCAACTGCTGCCACTCGGGGAACGGGCTCATCGCAAAGCGGAAGATCACCACCGGCATGGTCGCCACGGGCTGGTTCAGGTCCAGGCTCCAGAATTGGTTGTTCAGCGCGGTGAAGAGCAGCGGCGCGGTCTCACCGGCAATGCGGGCGATGGCCAGCAGCACACCGGTAATCACGCCGGCATACGATGCCTTGAGCGTGATCGACAGGATCATCTTCCACTTGGGCGTGCCGAGTGCCATGGCGGCTTCACGCATGGCGTTGGGCACTAGGTTCAGCATGTTTTCGGTGGTACGCACCACAATCGGAATCTGCAGCAGCGCCAGCGCGAGCACGCCAGCGAGGCCCGAGAAGTGCTGCACGCGCGCCACCACCAGCGCATACACGAACAGGCCGATGACGATGGACGGCGCCGACAGCAGAATATCGTTGATGAAGCGCGTGGCACTGGCCAGCGGTGACGTCTTGCCGTATTCGGCCAAGTAGATGCCCGCCAGGATGCCCAGCGGCGTGCCGATCAGTGTAGCCATACCCACCAGCAGGAACGAGCCCGCGATGGCGTTGGCAAGGCCGCCTCCCGGCGTGTTCGGCGGCGGCGTCATCTCCGTGAAGAGCGACAGCGACAAACCACCCACGCCCAGCGACAGCGTGGTCCACAGAATCCACGCCAGCCAGACGAGGCCGAAGGCCATGGCGGCGAGCGACAACGTAAGCGCCACACGATTGACGTTGCGGCGACGGGCCTGCAGGCGCGACTTGATCTTCTCCGAGTCGGCGCGGACGGCAGGAATGGAAGGCGTACGCATGGTATTGGGTCTCATAGCTTCGGGCAGGTCGCGTTGGTTCACTTCTTACCCTCGCCCTTCTGCAGACGCAGAAGCAGCAGCTTGGACGCCGCCAGCACGATGAACGTGATGACGAACAGGATCAAGCCCAGCTCCATGAGCGCCGCGGTGTGCAGGCCCTGGCCCGCTTCCGCAAATTCATTGGCCAGCGCCGAGGTGATGCTGTTACCCGGCGAGAACAGCGACACATCCGACAGCAGGTTGGTGTTGCCGATCACGAACGTCACGGCCATGGTCTCGCCCAGCGCACGGCCCAGGCCAAGCATCACACCGCCGATCACGCCGGCCTTGGTGTACGGCAGCACCACGTTCCACATGACTTCCCACGTCGTGCAGCCCACGCCGTAGGCGGATTCCTTGAGCAGCGTCGGCGTGATCTCGAACACGTCGCGCATCACCGCCGAGATGTACGGGATGATCATGATCGCCAGGATCACCCCGGCGCACAGCAGGCCGATACCGATCGGCGCACCCTGGAACAGCGCACCGATGAACGGAATCTTGCCGATGGTATTGGCCAGCGGCGTTTGAAAGTATTCGCCAAAGATCGGCGCAAACACGAGTAGGCCCCACATGCCGTACACGATGGACGGCACAGCTGCGAGCAACTCGATGGCGGTACCCAGCGGTCGACGCAGCCAGGCCGGCGACAGCTCGGTCAGAAACAGGGCAATGCCGAAGCTCACGGGCACGGCAATGATGAGCGCGATGAGCGAGGTGACCAGCGTGCCGTAGATCGGCACCAGCGCGCCATACACGTCGGCGGGCGGATCCCACTCCGCGTTCCACAGGAACGACAGGCCGAACTTCTGAATCGACGGCCAAGCACTGATGATGAGCGAGACAATGATGCCGCCCAGCAGCAAGAGCGTAATGATGGCCGCAAGGCGGGTCAGACCACCGAACAGCAGATCGCCGGTGCGACTCGGCGCGCGCATGCTGGAGGCGCCGGAGGAATCAGAAAGCGTGGCCATGAGGGACACCAGTTAGCCGTGAGAGCCGTGAAAGAAGCGTTGAAATGGCGCGGGCCGCCAAACGACACCGCCCGCGCCCTGTGCTGCATGTGTTGACGAGCACGGATGCAGCGGCAACGATCAGTTGTAGATCGCCTTGCCCGATGCGTCCTTCACGCTCGACTTCCACGTCGCGCGGATCTGGTTCTTCACCACGTCCGGCAGCGGCACGTAGTCCAGGTCCTTGGCTGCGCCGTCGCCGCCCTTGTAGGCCCAGTCGAAGAACTTCATCACTTCAGCGCCTTGCGCCGGCTTGTCCTGCGTCTTGTGCAGCAGGATGAACGTTGCGCCAGCGATCGGCCATGCGTCCTTGCCCGGCTCGTCCGTCAGGATCTGGTAGAACGACTTGTTCCAGTCTGCACCGGCAGCCGCGGCCTTGAAGGCGTCGGCGGTCGGCTGCACCACGTTACCGGCCTTGTTCTGCAGGTTCACGTGCGTCATCTTGTTCTGCTTGGCGTAGGCGTACTCAACGTAGCCGATCGCGCCCTTCAGGCGCTGCACGAACGCAGCCACGCCTTCATTACCCTTGCCGCCCGTACCGATCGGCCAGTTCACGGTCGTGCCTTCGCCCACCTTGCTCTTCCACTCGGCATTCACCTTCGACAGGTAGTTCGTGAAGATGAACGACGTGCCCGAGCCGTCAGCGCGGCGCACCACCAGGATGTCCTGGTCCGGCAGCTTGGCCTTCGGGTTCAGTTTGGCGATGGCCGGATCATTCCACTTCTTGATCTCGCCCAGGTAGATCTTGCCCAGCACGTCACCGTTGAGCATCAGTTCGCCCGCCTTCACGCCCGGCAGGTTGATCACCGGCACCACGCCGCCAATCACGGTCGGGAATTGCACCAGGTTGTCCTTGTTCAGATCGGCGTCTTTCAGCGGCATGTCCGATGCGCCAAAGTCGACCGTCTTGGCCGTGATCTGCTTGATGCCACCACCCGAGCCGATGGCTTGGTAGTTCACCTTCGTGCCAGTCGCCTTTTGATAGGCGTCAGCCCACTTGCTGTAGACAGGAGCCGGAAAGGTAGCGCCAGCGCCGGTAATGTCGGCAGCAAACGCAGCACCAACGATAGCCAGCGAGACGACGCCCGCGATCGCGGTCTTAACCAGTTTCATGTGTGTTCTCCGAGGAGCGGTTGAGCGATGACAAATTTTTGACACCCGAACTTTAGGCCGCCTAAATGACAGTTCCGTGACAACACAGAAACTTCTTATAACTGCTCTGTAAGACACGAAAGTCGCCTCGCGCGCATAAAAAAAGCGACCCGTAGGTCGCTTTAGAGGCATTCGCTTGACGCGGCAGTGTCACTGAAATGTCGCCGCCAAGCGCTCCGCATGTTGGTTTGCGAGTTCGGCGTCTTGGGCTTCCACCATCACGCGCACGACCGGCTCGGTGCCAGAGGGGCGGATCAGCACGCGGCCCTTGCCTTCCAGCTCAGCCTCGCTCGTCTTGAGGGCGGCCTGCAGGCCCGTGTGCGACTTCCAATCGAAGCCCTTTTCCACCCGCACGTTGATGAGCTTTTGCGGGAACAGGCGCACGCCGTCGAGCATTTCCGCCAGGGTCTGGCCACTGCGGCACAATGCCGCCAGTACCTGCAGTGCCGAGATGATGCCGTCGCCCGTACTGTGCTTGTCCAGGCAAAGCAAGTGGCCCGAGCCCTCGCCACCCAGCAGCCAGCCGTTCTTCTTCAGCTCTTCCAGCACGTAGCGGTCGCCCACCTTGGCGCGCACAAATTCAACGCCCTGCGCCTTAAGGGCCAGCTCCACGGCCAGGTTCGTCATCAGTGTGCCTACCGCGCCCTGCACCGGCAAACCGGCGGCGCGGCGCGCCTGCACCATCACGTAGAGCAGTTCATCGCCGTTGTAGAGGCGGCCGTTGCGGTCGACCACCTGCAGGCGATCGGCATCGCCGTCGAACGCCAGACCGATGTCGGCGCCATGCTCGCGCGTGGCTTCGACCAGCTTGGCCGGTGCCGTAGCGCCATAGCCGTCGTTGATATTGCGGCCATTCGGCTGGTTGCCGATGGAGACCACGTCCGCTCCCAGCTCATGGAAGACATGCGGCGCAATGTGATAGGCCGCGCCATGCGCGCTGTCCAGCACAACTTTCATGCCGAACAGGTTCAGGTCGCTCGGGAACGTGCTCTTGCAGAACTCGATGTAGCGGCCAGCGGCATCGTCGATGCGGCGCGCGCGGCCCAGCGCGTCGGAGGCCGCATATTCCATTGGCTTTTCCAGCTGCGCTTCGATCTCCAATTCGGTCTCATCGGGCAGCTTGTCGCCCGTGGCCGAGAAGAACTTGATGCCGTTGTCGCAGTACGGGTTGTGTGATGCGGAGATCACCACACCCGCCGACAGGCGCAGAGCGCGCGTCAGATACGCCACACCAGGCGTGGGCAGCGGGCCGCTCATCAGTACGTCCACCCCAGCCGCCGTAAAGCCCGCTTCCAGCGCCGCTTCCAGCATGTAGCCCGACAAGCGCGTGTCCTTGCCGATCAGCACCGTGGGGCGTCCATGGCCGTGCGCTTCATTGCCATGCGCCAGCACCCGACCGGCGGCATAACCGAGGCGCAGCACAAAATCCGGCGTGATCGGGCTTTCGCCGACGCGTCCGCGAATACCGTCGGTGCCGAAATACTTCCTGGACATGGGGAATCTCTCCTGAAGATGTTGCTTTCTCTGTTTGTAAGGCGCCGGACACAGCCGGGCAATCGTCTGTTCGCTCGACCCCCGACCGCGCGAGGCCGGGGCGGTTGTCATTCCAGCGGCGGATCGACGCGTTCGTGGCGCATAGCCCACCAGACCTGCAGGGCTTCCACTGTCGGCTGCACATCATGCACACGCACAATGAACGCGCCCCGCTCGGCGGCCAGCAGCGCTGCCGCCACGCTGGCCGTCACCCGCTCTGCCGGGGGCTTGCCGCCGAGCACCGCGCCCAGCGTCGATTTGCGTGACAAGCCGGCGAGCAATGGCAAGCCAATCTGTTCGAACTCCACCAAGCGATTGAGCATCGTGAGATTGTGATTCGGCGTCTTGCCAAAGCCAAATCCCGGGTCAAGCGAGATGCGCTCCGCCGTCACGCCGGCCGCCATGAGCGCCTCGACTTGCGTGCGCAGGAACGCCGCCACCTCGCCCATCAAATCCGCATAGCTCGGCGATTCCTGCATGGTTTCCGGATCGCGCTGCATGTGCATCACGCACAGGCCGGCGCTACCCGTCGCGATCGCCTCGATCGCACCCGGGCGCCGGAAGCCCCAGATGTCGTTGATGAGATCCGCGCCGGCGTTCAGCGTGGCGCGCATCACCTCGGGTTTGTAGGTGTCGATCGACAGCGGCTTGCCGCAATCGCGCAGCGCCTCAACGATCGGCATGACCCGGTCAAGTTCTTCCTGCAAGCCGAGCGGCGCGGCACCTGGGCGGCTCGACTCACCACCGATGTCAATCATGTCGACGCCCTCGGCGATCAGTTGCTCCGCATGACGCAATGCTGCGTCGCGCGTCGCATGCTGACCGCCGTCGGAAAACGAGTCCGGCGTGACATTAAGAATGCCCATGACCAGCGGGCGCCGATGACGCGGATAACGAAAACGGCCGCACTGGAAATGCGTTGTGGTCGGGATGAAGGCAAACAAGATAGACGAGGCAGAATGCAGCGCAGGACCGGAATGCTACGCGAGGCACGCTAAAAATGGCAGCCACAAAAAAGCCGGTGCGCTGGCACCGGCTCTTCTGCGTCACCGCTTGGGCAACAAACTACGTGATCATCATGCCGTGGCAGGCACATTGCCCGGATTCACGGCCGGAGTGCCACCACCCGGCGGCGTGCTGCCACCGCCGGTGGACCCGTAGCGCGGCGGGCGCGGCGGCTTGCCGTCCATGATGTCGTTGACTTGGTCCGCGTCGATGGTTTCCCATTCGAGCAGCGCGGCGGTCATCGCCTCCACCTTGTCGCGGTTCGATTCCAGCAGGCCCTTGGCCAGGGTGTACTGCTCGTCCACGATACGACGGATTTCCGAGTCCACCTTCTGCTGCGTCGCTTCGGACACCGTCTTCGAAGCCATGCGACCGAAGAAGCCGTCCTGCTCCGTATCAACGTAGACCATGGTACCGAGCGTGTCGCTCATACCGTAGCGCGTCACCATGTCGCGGGCCATCTTGGTGGCACGCTCGAAGTCGTTCGAGGCACCAGTGCTCATCGCGCCCAGGAATACCTCTTCCGCAGCGCGACCGCCGAACAGGATGGCGATCTCTTCAAGCATCGTGTCCTTGTAGGCGTAATGCTTGTCGTGCTCAGGCAGCTGCCAAGTCAGACCACCCGCCCAACCGCGCGGCATGATCGTTACCTTGTGCACCGGATCGGCCTTCGGCAGCAGCTTGGCCACCACAGCGTGACCCGACTCGTGGTACGCCGTGGCCTTGCGCTCCTCTTCACGGATCACAGCGGACTTGCGCTCCGGACCCATGTAGATCTTGTCCTTGGCGTCTTCGAAGTCCTGCATGTCGACCACACGCTTGTTACGGCGGGCAGCAAACAGCGCAGCTTCGTTAACCAGGTTGGCCAGATCCGCGCCCGAGAAGCCCGGCGTACCGCGTGCCAACACCGATGCATCCACGTCGTTGCCAATGGGCACCTTACGCATGTGCACCTTGAGAATCTGCTCGCGACCACGGATATCCGGCAGGCCAACGTAGACCTGGCGGTCAAAGCGACCCGGACGCAGCAGCGCCTTATCGAGCACGTCCGCACGGTTGGTCGCCGCAATCACGATGACGCCCGAGTTGGCCTCGAAGCCGTCCATCTCAACCAGCATCTGGTTCAGGGTCTGCTCGCGCTCGTCGTTGCCGCCGCCCATGCCAGCGCCACGATGACGACCGACCGCGTCGATTTCGTCGATGAAGACGATGCAAGGTGCCTGCTTCTTGGCGTTTTCGAACATGTCGCGCACACGGGCCGCGCCCACGCCCACGAACATTTCAACGAAATCCGACCCGGAGATGCTGAAGAACGGCACCTTGGCTTCGCCGGCGATGGCGCGTGCCAGCAGCGTCTTACCGGTGCCCGGGGGGCCCACCAGCAGCACGCCGCGCGGAATACGCCCGCCCAGCTTCTGGAATTTTTGAGGATCTTTGAGAAAGTCGACCAGCTCGACGACTTCTTCCTTCGACTCGTCGCAACCGGCCACGTCGGCAAACGTGACGCTGTTGTTGTTCTCGTCGATCAGCCGCGCGCGCGACTTGCCGAACGAGAAGGCGCCGCCTTTCCCGCCGCCCTGCATCTGCCGCATCATGTAGAACCAGAACACGATGATCAGCAGCGTCGGGCCCAGGTAGGTAAGTATCGAATAGAGCATATTCGGCTCGTCTTCGGCCTTACCCGTCACCTGCACACCGTACTTCATCAGGTCGCCGACCATCCAGATGTCGCCCGGCGAGATGATCGAATACTTGTTGCCCTCGTTGGGCGTGACCAGCAGCGTACGCCCCTGCACTTCTACGCGCTTGACCTTGCCGGCCTTCGCGTCATCCATGAATTGCGAGTACGTCACGCCTTCTTGAGCGCGTGGCTTGTCGAACTGCTTGAAGACGGTGAACAGCACCAAGGCAATCACCAACCAGATGGCCGCCTTCTGAAACCAGTTGTTATTCAAGGCGAGACTCCTTTAGAAATGCCTTGACGGGATGCTTGGCATTGTAATGCACGGATACCGCCGTAGGTTGATTGCCCGCAAGACCATCGGCAACGCAACCTCGCACCGAGCGCCTTTCCTGACTATCGTCCGTCAGCCCGGATGCTTGAGCTGTCGGCCCAGCAGGAACGTCTCGGACGATTTGTCGCGGGAGGCCTTAGGCTTGCGCGGCGCCACGATCTTGAAATGGCGCTTGAACATCTCGACGATCTGACTATAGCCGCTGCCGTGAAAACATTTGATCAGCAGTGCACCTTCAGGTTTCAGGTGCGCCATGGCAAATTCCACGGCCAGTTCGGCGATGTGCTCCATGCGCGCGGCGTCCGCCGACGCCACTCCGGACAGATTGGGGGCCATATCGGACAAAACAAGGTCGACTTTGCCTCCGCCCGTGGCTTCCAGCACGATTTCTTCCAGTTGCCGGAAGACCTCATCCTCGCGGAAGTCGCCTTGGATGAACTCGACGTCGGCAATCGCTTCCATCGGCAAGATATCGATGGCGACGATGGCGCCGTCAATGCGGCCATCCTTGGCGCGCGGCGAGGCGGCCAGCTTGTTGCGCACGTACTGGCTCCAACTGCCCGGCGCGGCACCGAGGTCAACGATGACCTGGCCCGGCTTGATCAGCTTGTCCTGCTCGTCGATCTCCTTGAGCTTGTAGGCAGCGCGCGCGCGATAGCCCTCGCGCTGCGCCAGCTTGACATACGGATCGTTGATATGGTCGTGCAGCCACGACTGGTTGAATTTGTTCTTTGCCATCGAATGGATTGCCAAACTGCCTAAACATGGCGGCTTGGACTGATTTTGGCGGATAATACGCGCCGTTTGTCTTTTTCTGCGATCCCGCCCTTATTTATGCCCGCCCTCACCCTCACCCCTGCCCAGCGATCGGAACTGCGCTCGGAAGCGCATGCATTGAATCCGGTCGTCATCATCGGTGCGGAGGGCCTGACGAAGGCCGTTCTGGCCGAAATCGACCGCTCACTGGCAGCCCACGAACTGATCAAAGTCCGCGTGGCCGGCGACGACCGCGAAGCGCGCATCGAAATCTACGACACCATCTGCGCCCGGCTGCAGGCTGCTCCCGTGCAGCACATCGGCAAGCTGCTGGTGATCTGGCGCGAAGGTCCGGCCTACCTGAAGGAAAACCAACCGAAGGACCTCAAGCCACCACGCAAGACCATGGTGGGTGCCGGCCCGCGTTCGGTCACGGTCCGCAAACCCAATCCGAACAGCGCCCGCCGCCCGAAGCCGGTCCGCCTGAGCGTGCTTGGCAACGAGCGTGTCACGGCGGGCGGCAACGTCAAGCGTGCCAAACCGCGTCAAGCCAGCCAGAAAAAGAAGGCGCTGTCCTGATTCAAGGCTGCACACAAAACGACCGGCGTCTCAGCCGGTCTTTTTTTTGTGCCTTAGGAAGCCTGCCGGACGCCGGCCGCCTTCCAGATCAGCGCGAGACCGAGCAGGCTCTGGACCAGATAGAACGCACTGGACACGCCATGGAGCATGCCGAACTGCGCACGGTAAGCCGAATCGCCCACGGCCAAGCCCTGCGCTGCAGCTTGTTCACGCAACGACGCCATGAACGGCTGCAGCCCGAAATAGCCGACCAGCACGCATACCAGCATCCCCAGCACCAGCCAGCGCAACGGCTTGTAACCACCCTGCTCGCGCCGCACTAACGCCGTCGCCGCCAACAACAGGAGGCAGCCGCTCGCGAGGCCGATCCACGCCTCCGCATGGAACAACCGCCCGGCGATCGCGCCCGCCAACTGGCGATCTTCCAGCATGGCAAACAGCGTGGGCGCGGCGACGTAGCCGATGGTCCAGAGCGAACCGCACCACACCGTGGCAAGCAACTGGAAGAAGCGCTGCGGCATGGTGGCTGACTCCGAAGTCAGATTAAAGGTACTTGACGGCCAGAACTTCGTACTCGCGCTCGCCGCCCGGGGCGACCACGGTGGCGACGTCGCCTTCGGACTTCCCGATCAGCGCACGGGCAATCGGGGAGCTGATCGAAATCTTGCCGGTTTCCAGATCGGCTTCGTCATCACCAACGATCTGGTATGTGACGGGCTTGCCCGAATCCAGGTCTTCCAGATCGATGGTGGCACCGAAAACGACACGACCTTCAGCGTCCAGCGAGGACGGATCGATGATCTGCGCAGCGGACAGCTTGCCTTCGATTTCCTGGATGCGGCCTTCGATGAAGCCCTGGCGCTCCTTGGCGGCATCGTAGTCCGCGTTTTCGGACAGATCGCCCTGGGCACGCGCCTCAGCGATGGCGTTGACGACGGCCGGACGCTCCTTGGTCTTCAAGCGCTGCAGCTCTTCCTTGAGCATCTCGGCACCGCGCTTGGTAATGGGAATGGTGCTCATAGCGAGTAATTCGAAATCACAAAAAAATCAGCCGCTGCGAAGCGGGAGGGCGCGTAGCGCACACCCGCCTGACGGCGGCTGTCGTTGTTTTGACACGGACGCTGTAGTGTAGGCGAACCGCCCGGAGGCGGCAACTGCCCCTCTCCGGTCGGTTCACCGCGACGCTATGCCGCGTCGCGGGGTCTGACGATGGCCTTACAGAGTGGCGTGCAGACCTTGGAGGTCGTACACATCCAGATTCTGCATGTGCTTCAGACCTTCCACCGCAGCGCGTGCGCCGGCGATGGTGGTGTAGTACGTCACGCGTTGCGCCAGAGCCGCTTGGCGGATCGAGCGCGAGTCGGCAATCGCAGTACGCGTCTCGTCGACCGTCGTGAACACGAGGGCGATCTCGGCGTTCTTGATCATGTCGACGATGTGCGGGCGACCATCCTTCACCTTGTTGACCACGCGCACCGGAATGCCGGCGGCTTCGATGGCCGAGGCCGTACCGCGCGTGGCGACGATCGGGTAGCCCAGCGTATGCAGGGCGCGGGCCACTTCCACCGCGGCCGGCTTGTCGCTGTCCTTGACCGTCATCAGCACAGTGCCCTTTTCAGGCAGGCGCGAACCGGCGGCAAGCTGGCTCTTGAACAGCGCCTCGCCGAAGGTCTTGCCGACGCCCATCACCTCACCGGTGGAGCGCATTTCCGGTCCAAGCACCGGATCAACGCCCGGGAACTTGTTGAACGGGAACACAGCTTCCTTGACGCTGTAGTAGTCGGGCACGACTTCGTGCTCGACGCCCTGCGACTCCAGCGACTGACCAGCCATGCAGCGCGCAGCCACCTTGGCCAGCGAAATACCGGTCGCCTTCGACACGTACGGCACCGTACGCGATGCACGCGGGTTCACTTCCAGCACGTAGACAATGTCTTCGCCGCCCTTCTGCTGGATGGCGAACTGCACGTTCATCAGGCCGACCACGTTCAGGGCCTTGGCCATGGCGGCGGTCTGGCGCTTCAATTCGTCAACGGTCGCCTGCGACAGCGAGTACGGCGGCAACGAGCACGCCGAGTCGCCCGAGTGCACGCCAGCCTGCTCGATGTGCTCCATCACGCCGCCGATGAAAACGTTCTTGCCGTCGGAGATGCAATCCACGTCGCATTCGATGGCGTCGTTCAGGAAGCGATCGAGCAGCACGGGGCTGTCGTTCGAGACCTTCACGGCTTCGCGCATGTAGCGCTCGAGGTCGCGCGGCTCGTGCACGATTTCCATCGCACGGCCACCCAGCACGTACGACGGGCGCACCACCAGCGGGTACCCGATTTCTTCGGCCAGCTTGAGGGCTTCGTCCTCGGCACGCGCGGTGCGGTTGGGCGGCTGACGCAGGCCCAGCTCGTGCAGCAGCTTCTGGAAGCGCTCGCGGTCTTCGGCCGCATCAATCATGTCCGGCGACGTACCGATGATGGGCACGCCGTTGGCTTCCAAGTCGAGCGCGAGCTTCAGCGGGGTCTGGCCGCCGTATTGCACGATCACGCCGACCGGCTTTTCCTTGTCGACGATCTCGAGCACGTCTTCCAGCGTCACCGGCTCGAAGTACAGGCGGTCGGACGTGTCGTAGTCGGTCGAGACGGTTTCCGGGTTGCAGTTGACCATGATGGTCTCGTACCCGTCTTCGCGCAGTGCCAGCGCGGCGTGCACGCAGCAGTAGTCGAACTCGATGCCCTGGCCGATCCGGTTCGGGCCGCCGCCCAGCACCATGATCTTCTTGTTGTTGGTCGGCTCGGCTTCGCACTCACCGTGCTCGGCTTCGTACGTTGAGTACAGGTACGCGGTGTTCGTGGCGAATTCAGCAGCGCAGGTGTCCACGCGCTTGTAGACCGGGCGGACCTTCTCGGCGATACGCTTCTCGCGCACGGCCTGGGCCGTCGTCTTCATCAGCTTGGCCAGGCGGCGATCGGAGAAACCCTTCTGCTTGAGCAGACGCAGTTCGGCAGCCGACAGGCTATCCAGCGTGCGGGCCTTGACCAGCGCTTCAGTCTTGACGATGTCTTCAATCTGCGCGAGGAACCACGGGTCAACGGCGGTCTCGGAGTAGACCTCGTCGATCGACAGACCCAGGCGGAATGCATCGCCCAGATACCAGATGCGGTCCGGGCCGGCTTCGCCGATCTCTTCGATGATCTCGTCGCGGTCGGTCGACTTTTCGTCCAGACCATCCACGCCGACTTCCAAGCCGCGCAGTGCCTTCTGGAACGACTCCTGGAAGGTACGGCCCATGGCCATCACCTCGCCCACCGACTTCATCTGCGTGGTGAGGTGGCTGTCGGCCTGCGGGAATTTCTCGAACGCGAAGCGCGGCACCTTGGTGACCACGTAGTCGATCGACGGCTCGAACGACGCCGGGGTCGCGCCGCCGGTGATTTCGTTCTTCAGCTCGTCCAGCGTGTAGCCCACGGCCAGCTTGGCCGCGACCTTGGCGATCGGGAAACCGGTGGCCTTCGAAGCCAGTGCCGACGAACGCGACACACGCGGGTTCATTTCGATGACGATCATGCGACCGTCCTTCGGATTGATCGAGAACTGCACGTTGGAACCGCCCGTGTCCACGCCGATCTCGCGCAGCACGGCCAGCGAGGCGTTACGCAGGATCTGGTATTCCTTGTCGGTCAGCGTCTGCGCCGGCGCCACGGTGATCGAATCACCGGTGTGGATGCCCATCGGGTCCAGGTTTTCGATCGAGCAGACGATGATGCAGTTGTCGGCCTTGTCGCGCACCACCTCCATCTCGTATTCCTTCCAGCCGAGCAGCGATTCTTCGATCAGCAGCTCGTTGGTCGGCGAGAGGTCGAGACCGCGCTTGCAGATCTCTTCGAATTCTTCGCGGTTGTAGGCGATGCCGCCGCCCGTGCCGCCCAGCGTGAACGACGGACGGATCACGATCGGGTAGCCGCTCGTGCCGGTTTCCTTGGCGATGTGCGATTGCACGGCCACGGCTTCGTCCATCGAATGCGCAATGCCCGACTTGGCCGAACCCAGGCCGATCTTGGTCATCGCGTCCTTGAACTTCTGGCGGTCTTCGGCCTTGTCGATGGCCTCGGGCGATGCGCCGATCAGCTCGACGTTGTACTTGGCCAGCACGCCGTGGCGGTGCAGGTCCAGCGCGCAGTTCAGCGCGGTCTGGCCGCCCATGGTCGGCAGGATCGCGTCCGGGCGCTCCTTGGCGATGATGCGCTCGACCACTTCCCAGGTGATCGGCTCGATGTAGGTCACATCGGCCGTGCTGGGGTCGGTCATGATCGTGGCCGGGTTGCTGTTGACCAGGACCACCTTGAAGCCTTCTTCACGGAGCGCCTTGCAAGCCTGCGCGCCGGAGTAATCGAACTCGCACGCCTGGCCGATGATGATCGGACCCGCGCCGATGATCAGGATGGTTTTAATGTCTGTACGTTTTGGCATAACCCGCTCGATTCGATTAATTCAGTGTGGCCGTCGCCAGCTTGGCGGAAAAGCCGATAAACATGGCGCCGACGCCGCTGCTCATACCGGCAGACAAACGTCGTCGCGCGCGGAACGCCGCGGCCAGCCGCGCGCCCACGAAGATGATGGTGGTCAGGTACAGGAAGCTGCAGATCTGGCAGACCAG
>JGI24740J21852_10000395_pt1 | contig 18718 bp, 15 predicted proteins | sample KBSCornC6_FD_21852 | JGI IMG/M metagenome (IMG submission 21852) | reverse complement strand
CCCACGGCTGCCGAGGAGGGGAAACTCGCGCAGCCGTAAGAAGATTCACAAAGCGTAGGGTCTTGATCCGCGCCGGCGGCGGATTCGATCCGTCCCTCGGATCGCGGACCAGATGGTCGCGGTAAGCAGGCCTCCGACAAACAGTGCGATTCCAATCAAGATCATGGCAGACTCCTTCTAGTGCCCGGCGTCCATGGCGACGGCATGTTTGGGTTTTGGCGCGAGCCAGATGATCGTCGCGGCGGCGACCGTGATCGCTCCGAACAGCTCGAAGAGGTTGATGGTGGTCACGGCAATCGCCTGGCTATCGACGAGCTGGCTGACGAACTGGCGCGACTGCTCGATGCTGAGGCCCCGCGACTGCAGCGCCTGCATCGTCGACCCCGTGCCGTTGAGCACCCCGGTCAGCGTGTCGCGCGTGCTCTGCGCCCCATTCTCCCACATCGTGACTCCGATCGCGGTTGCGATCGCACCCGACATGGTGCGGAGGAAGTTCATCACCCCCGCCGCCGAGGCGACCTCATTCTCCTCGACTGCGCCCAATGCGAGCGTGGTCAGCGGAACGAAGAAGAAGGGCATGCCCGCGCCCTGGATCAGCTGCGGCAGCGCAAGCGTCCAGAAATCGGCGCCGCTGGTCCACCAGACGACCCGGATGAAGGAGGTAAGCGCGAGCCACAGGATTCCGCCCGAGACGAGGATCCTCGGATCCATTTTCTGCGACAGGATCGCGGCGACCGGGGCCATGAACACGGCAGCGACGCCATTCCACGCCATCGCATAGCCGGCCCAGGTCGCCGTGTAGCCGAGCGAGCTCTGCAGCCACTGCGGGATGATGACGAGGGTCGTGAAGAAGGTGCCGTAGGTGAACACCAGCGCGAGCACGCTGAAGGTGAACCCCCGGTGGCGGAATACCTTCAAGTCGACGATCGGCTCCTTCTCGAACCATTCCCAGGCGATCAGGAAGGCAAAGCCCGCCGCGGCGATGACCGCCAGCGTCACGATGAACGGACTTCCGAACCAATCCCGCTCGCGCCCGAGGTCGAGCATGATCTGGAGCGCTCCGACGGCAGCCATCAGCAGCCCGAGGCCGATCACGTCGACCCGCATCCGCTCGGTTTTCGACTCCGCCTTTCGAAGCAGCGCAATTGCCGCGACCGAGCAGGCCATCCCGATCGGCACGTTGATGAAGAAAATCCAGTTCCAGCCCCAATTGTCGCTGATCGTTCCGCCGAGAATCGGGCCGAAGATCGGCGCGGTGATCGTGGTCATGGACCAGATGCCCATCGCCATCGCATGCTTGTCCTTTGGGAAAATGCGCAGCAGCAGGGTCTGGCTGATCGGCATGATCGGNCCGCCGGCGAGTCCCTGGCCGATTCGGAAAGCGACGAGCGCGCCAAGCGTCGGGGCGGTCCCGCACAGGAACGAGAAGAGGCCGAAGCCGACCATTCCCGCGACGAATACCTTCACTTCACCGAAGCGCTTGGCGAGCCAGCCGGTCAGCGGCACGCAGATGGCCTCAGCGACGGCGTAGGAGGTGATCACCCACGTGCCTTCGCTCGGCGAGATGCCGAGGCCGCCGGCAATGTGGGGAACCGAGACGTTCGCGATCGTGATGTCGAGCACGACCATGAAATTGCTGAGCGCGAGCACGAGGCCGGCGAGCAGAACCGTGCCCCAGGGCATCTCGGCAGGCGCTGGTGCTGCAGCGGCCGTGGCCATCAGTTCTTGCCCGTGACGTCGATCGTCGCGTCCATCGACAGCCCGACCCGGAGTGGGTGTGACGCCAGCTCCTTGGGATCGAGCGCGATCCGGACCGGAAGCCGCTGGACGACCTTGATCCAGTTGCCGGTCGCGTTCTGCGCCGGGATCAGGGCGAAGGCCGAGCCCGTGCCGCCGGCGAAGCCCATGACCCGACCATGGAAAACCGTCTTGCTTCCGTAGAGGTCGCTGGTCAGTTCGGCCGCCTGGCCCGGCTGGACCCGCGCGAGCTGCCCTTCCTTGAAGTTGGCATCGACATAGACGGCGCCCACGGGGACGATGGTCATCACCGAATTGCCCGCGGCGATGCGCTGCCCAACCTGGACCTGGCGGTTGGTGACGACGCCATCGATGGGGGCCCTGATCACCGTGCGCTGGAGGTCGAGCCGCGCCTGGTCGAGCGCCGCTTTGGCCGCTGCGACGTCAGGATTGTCGTCGATCGAGGTGCCTGCGATCAGCGCCTGATTCGCGGCGTAGTTCTGCTGTGCCGCTCCACGGCTCGCTTTCGCCTGGGCGACGGCCGCCTGCGCTTCATGAACATCAGCTTGGGCTGAAACATAGGCATTACGATAGCTGGTGAGCTCTTCCTTGCTGACATAGCCATCGCCGGCGAGATGCTCGCGCCGCTCGAGGTCGGCCTTCGCCTTTTCGACCGTCGACTGCGCGGCGATCAGCTGGGCTTGCGCGTGGCCGATATCCGCGTCGCGGGCGCCGATTTGCGCTGCCAGCGATCCGCTCGTCGCCGACGACTGCACGTACTCGCGCCGTGCCTTCAGATAGGCGGCTTCCGCCTTTTCGAGGGCGAGCCGCGCATCGCTGTCGTCGAGGCGAAGCAGCACGTCGCCCTTGCGGACATATTGGGTGTTGACGACCGGAACCTCGGCCACGGCGGCCGAGATCAGCGGAGTCACCTGAGCACTCTCCGCGCTCACATAGGCATTGTCGGTTGAGACATGGCCGGTGTCATGGAACATGTACCAGCCGCCGCCGGCCAGCAGCAGTGCGCCGGCAACGCCGAGCATCGCCTTCCGGCGCCGCGGGTCGGCGGTCTTCGCGACCGCCTCGGCTTCGGCCGCAGTCGGTTCGACCGGCCGGCTGTCAGCGGTCAGCATTTCCTGGGGATCACGTTCGGCCATGGTCATTTCTCCGAAAGGGCGATCGGTCCGGCCGCGAATCCGCCACCGAGTGCGCGGACCAGCTGGACGTCGAGGGTGAAGGAACGGGACTGGAGCTCGGCGACCGCGAGCCGCGCGTTGACGACGCTCTCCTGTGCGGTGAGCACGGTGAGGTAGGTCGTGAGACCCTGCTCGTAGCGGCCCCGGGCGACGCGAAGTGCGTCCTCGTAATCGGCCAGCGCGCTGCGCGACTGCGCGAGGCGCTCGCCCAGCTGTTTCTCGCTCGTGACCGTGTCGGCGGTCTCGCGCAACGCCTGTATGACCTGGCCATCATATTGGGCGACGGCTTCGTCATACTGACCGCGGCGGCCGCGGTACTGGCCCTGCAAGGCGCCGCCATGGAAGAGGGGCAACGTCACGGCGGGGCTCACGCTCGCAAAGCCGGAGCCGCTCTTGAGCAGGCTGTTCAGGCCAAGCGACTGAAGTCCGACGAGCGCGCCGATGTTGATGTCGGGATAGAAAGCGGCGCGCGCTTCCTTGATGCGCTCTCCGGCAGCCTCGACCCGCATTCGCGCAGCTGCGATGTCGGGGCGGCGCCCGATGAGATTGATCGAGGCATCGGCAGGTACGCCCTGGGCCTGCAGCGTCCCGGCCGCCGGGCGATTAATGGTCAGTGCGCGGTCTGGCCCCCGACCGACCAGCGCGGCAAGCGCATGCTTGTCGAGCATGATTGCCTCGTCCGTCGCCGCAAGATCGCCGCGGGTCTGGGGAATACGAGCTTCGGCCTGGCGAACCGCGTCGATCGTCTCCAGGCCGGCGTCGTAGCGTGCCTTCACGTACTTTAGGGTCTGCATGCGAATGTCGAGCGCCTGCTCGAAGCTGTCGCGCTGCGCCTGGAGCGCAGCGAGGTCGGCGTAGGCCGAGGCGATTCCCGTCGTCAGCAGCAACCGCGCTTCGTCGACGTCGAGGCGAGCGGCCTCGGCATCCTTTTTCGCGGCGCGCAAGGCAGCGCGGTTCTTGCCGAACAGGTCGAGGTCGAGGTTCAGGCTCAGTGCTGCAGTGCCGGTGGCGTGCCAACCGCCCGGAACCNCGGCGTGCTGGCCGGCGATGTTCTGGCTCTGATTCTGGTAATCGACCGACCCGACCGCGTCGATAGATGGGAGCAATGCGGCGCCCGACTGTTGGGCGAGCCCCAGGGCGGTGCGGAAGCGGGCGGTTGCAGCGGCCAGGTCCGGCGATCCGGCGAGACCCTCTGCAATCAACGCGTCGAGCTGCGGATCGCCGTAAGCCTTCCACCAGCCGTCAGCCGGCCACGCCGACTGGGCGCCGCTCAGCGACTGCGCTGAAGCGTAATCGGCTGCAGCCGCGGGCATGGGCTTGGGCCCGAGATCCGGCACCGCGGCGCAGGCGGTCGCCAGGAGCATAGGCAATAGGAGGCCTGCGCGGCAAAGCCGCGTCGCCCGTGGGCGTTCCATGTGTTAATTGTCCCTTTTTCGTACCGCTTGTTACGCAGCGGAAATTGTGTAACTGTACAGTACGGTTTAGTTATCGAGTCGACTCTTGTCAACGCATAACTGAACCGACATGTACAGTTATTACTTTTCAGGGAGTTAGCTAAGAGTGGCCCGGGCCCGGACCGAAGAGAAGCGTGACGAGATCGTGCAAATTGCAGCCGAGCTGTTCCAGAAGCACGGCTACGATCGCTGCTCGATGGCCGCGCTGTCGGAGCGACTCGGCGGCTCCAAGGCGACGCTCTACGGCTATTTCCCGTCCAAGGAATGCCTGCTCCGGGCGGTCATCAAGTGCGAGATTGCGACCGAGTTCGACCGTATCATGCACGAATTGGTCGAGGAGGAGGATCTACGCGCTGGACTTATCAAGCTCGGGGTCGCCTATCACAACAAACGCCTTTCCTCTTTGCCGGTCGCGAATATCCGTTCGATCGTCAACCAGCCGCCGGGATCGACGATGGGCAAGGAGTTCTACGAGACGATCATCCGGCCGCATTTTGAAGACATCGCGAAACAGATCGAGTCGCTGATTGATCAGGGCCGCCTCAAGCGCGACGATCCTTGGACCATGCTGATGCACTGGAAAGGCCTCAACGATCAGGACCTGTTCGAGCGGCGGCTGATCGGCGCCATTTCCGGCCCGGAGGACGTGGACGTGAAGAAGATCGCCACCCAGGCCGCCGATGCCTTCCTCAAGATCTACGGGCCCGACGAGGAAGCGAAGCCGAAGAAGGCAAAATAATCAGCCGGCGACGAGCCGGTACCCGACTCCCGGTTCGTTGACGATCAGCTCTGGCTGCGACGGATTACGCTCAAGCTTCTGCCTCAAGGCCCGGATCGCGACGCGGAGATATTCGATCTGCCGCTCCTGCGCGGGACCCCAGACGGCGCGAAGCAAGTAAGCATGGCTGAGCAAGCGTCCGCGGTGCTTCGCAAGCTCGGCGAGGACCGCATATTCCTTGGGTGTCAGGTGAACCGGCTCGCCGTCCATCGCCACGGTGCGTTTGAACAGATCGATCCTGACTCCGCCGCTTTCGATCGGCGGCTGGTCATCCTCGGGACCAAGATCGACCAGGTTGGCGATGTAGCGGTCGAGCCGAACGGCTTCAGAACCGATGATCGACAGGAGCTCCGGGTCACCTAGTCCGTTGCGGCGCAGGTCACGAACCGCTCGATCGATCGCGGTCAGCCTCGGCCGCAGCTCGTGGCCAATCGACGAAAGAAGGCTGGCGCGCAGCTCATCGCGCTCGCGCGTCGCGGCGAATTCATGCGATTCGCGCTCCAGGCGTGCCCGTTCGAGCGCCAGTGCAAGCTGATCGAGAAGGTTGCCGAGAAGCGCAAGCTGGTCATCGGCGACGGGCGGAACGCCGTCGTCGCGCGCCAGCCCGGCCGCGGCGATGACGATGCTTCCTGACCGCACGGGGTGGAACACCCACTCGGCCGGCTGGATGCGAGGCGTGCCGCGCCCGGCCGCCTCGCCGCATTCGAGCGTCAGCGCGGCTGCCGCGATATCGCTCGGCGACAGCCGGTTGCCCGCAGGCACGGCTGCGACGACTTCGGGCTGCGGCAGTCCGCTGACGACGACTGCATTGCATTCGAACAGGCGGCGAAGCTCGGTGCAGGCCGTCTCGGCAATTTCCATCTTGCTGCTCGAAGAAAGAAGCCGCCCTGCGAAGCCAGCGATGGTTGCGTTGCGTGCAGCGTGCGCCTCAGCGAGCCGCGCCTGTGCACGGATGCCGGCGGCAAGCTTGCTGGTTACAAGTGCGACGAGCAGCAAGACCACGACCGTGACCACGTCGGTGACGCGGTCCATTCGGAACGTATGGATCGGCTGCGTGAAGAAGAAATTGTAGGCGAGCGCGGCAGCGATCCCCGCGACCACGCCCGGCCCGATCCCCCACAGCGCAGCGGCCGCGAGCACCGCGGGCAAGTAGATCATGTCGACCGGCGCGGTTCCCCAGCGCGGCGCGATCCAGATGCCGGCGAGAGTCGATACGGCGACCATCGCGACGGCGGCGGCGTAGGCCTGAACGGTCGTTGCGGTCGATGCCTGCCTGGTTTCGCTCATTGCCGTTAAGTGCGCCCCGCGACGATCCGCGTCGAGGGGGCCCGCGCCGTTCCTACGCGATTGTCATTCGGCGGACCGATGAATCCACATGGAATCTTTATGCGCAACGGCCGCAAGTCCGCGGTCGTGAACGACATCCTCACCGCCGACAATCTGCTGCCCGAAGGCGACACCGCGCCGCATGAGGGCCCGAAGGAAGCGCTGCCCAAGCTGATGCTCGGAGCGATTGGCGTCGTTTACGGCGATATCGGCACGTCGCCCCTCTATACGATGAGGGAGAGCTTTCTCGGTCCACATCCGCTGGCGGTCGATCGGCTGCACATCTTCGGCGTCCTGAGCCTCATCTTCTGGACGCTGATGATGATCGTAAGCTTCAAATATGTGAGCGTCGCGATGCGCGCGGACAATCGCGGCGAGGGCGGCTCCTTCGCCTTGCTGTCGCTCATCGCGCGCAACATCGAGGGCAAGAAGTCGTGGACGGCGACGCTCGTGATGCTCGGCGTGGCCGCGACCTGCCTGTTCTACGGCGACGCGATGATCACGCCGGCAATCTCTGTACTGTCGGCGGTCGAGGGCCTGGAAATCGTCCAGTCTGCACTGCAGCCGGTGGTCGTTCCGATCTCAATCGGAATCCTCGTTGCGCTGTTCCTCGTGCAGTCGCGCGGCACGGCCAAGGTGGGCAACATGTTCGGCCCCGTGATGCTCGTCTATTTCGTTGCGCTTGCAGCGCTCGGAGTGGCCAACATCATCGCCCATCCCGAGATCCTCGGCATCCTGAACCCGCTGTGGGCGCTCAAGTTCTTCACCTATAACCCGAAGCTCGCCTTTCTCGCGCTGGGCTCCGTGTTCCTCTGCGTCACCGGCGCCGAAGCGCTCTACGCGGACATGGGACATTTCGGGCGAAAGGCGATCAATTTCTCGTGGCTGACGCTGGTCTATCCGTGCCTCGTGCTCAACTACATGGGTCAGGGCGCGCTTCTCCTCAGCGACCCGCACGCAGCGATCAATCCCTTTTACCTGCTCGCTCCAGAGTCCCTGAGATTGCCGCTCGTCTTCTTGGCGACCGTCGCGACGGTGATAGCCAGCCAGGCTGTCATCTCCGGCGCCTTTTCGGTCACACACCAAGCGGTGCAGCTCGGCTTCCTGCCGCGCCTCAAGACCGAGCATACGAGCGAGACTGCGCGCGGCCAGATCTACATCCCGGCAGTGAACTGGGGCCTGATGGCGATGGTGATCATCCTGGTCGTCGGGTTCCGGGCGTCGAGCAACCTCGCGTCGGCCTATGGCATCGCGGTAACCGGGACGATGCTGATCACCTCGGTCATGCTCGGCGTGATGATGCTGTACGTGTGGCGGTGGAACCGATTTTTGGCGATCGGCGCGACGACACTCTTCCTCGTCGTCGATGGCATGTATTTCGCATCGAATATTACGAAGATCCCCGACGGCGGCTGGTTCCCGCTGCTCGTCGCCGCGATCAGCTTCACCGTGCTGACGACATGGGCCAAGGGGCGGCAGCTTCTTCGCCAGCGCCTGTCGGAATCCGCGCTGCCATTATCGGTGTTCATCAAGTCGGCGGCGACCTCGGTCCATCGGGTGCGCGGAACGTCGGTGTTCCTGTCGAGCTCAGCGGACGTGGTTCCCGCGGCCCTGCTCCACAATCTCAAGCACAACCAGGTGCTCCACGGCCGCGTGCTGATTCTGAACGTAAAGGTCGAGGAAGTGCCGCACGTCGCGCAGGACAAGAGGCTCGAAGTGCACGATGCCGGCGACGGCTTCTTCCGCGTCGTGCTGCATTATGGCTACATGCAGGAAGTCGACATACCGCGCGATCTTGCCGGCATCACGACCTGCGGTGAGCCCTTCAACATGATGAGCACCAGCTTCTTCCTTGGGCGTCAAAAGCTGATCCCGTCAAAGAAGGTCCCGGGTATGGCGCTGTGGCGCGAAAGGCTCTTCGCGCTGATGCTCAAGAGCTCCGAAAGCGCGATGGAGTTCTTCAAGCTGCCGACCAATCGCGTGGTCGAGCTCGGAAGCCAGCTGCAGATCTAGCGGCGGATGAGCTCCGCGGCCTTGAGGGCTAGCTCGGTGCGGTTCTCGACCCGGAGCTTGTCGAAGATCGCGTGGAGATAGACCTTCACCGTTCCCTCGGTGACTCCGAGCTCCGCGGCGATGTCGCGATTCCTTAGGCCCTGACGGACAAGCTCGATGAGCTCGCGCTCGCGGCGGGTCAGCGGCGGTGCCGACGCCGCGCGGTCCTCCGCGTGGCGCGTGCGCTCGGCGATCTCCGGATCGATCCACCGGCCGCCCCCGACGACGGTGTCCATGCATCCGATCAGGAGGCCCGGATCGGAGGTCTTGAGGACCATACCCTCGGGCGCGAGCTCGGCAGCGACAAGCAGTTGCGCCTCATCCATTCCGGCCGTCAGCAGGATTACCTTGGGCCGGCCACGTGACTTGTTGAGGCGCCGAAGCACCTCGAGCCCCGACGCGTCCGGCAAGTGAACATCCAGCAGCAACAGGTCAGGCTTCAGATTGGCGATCTGCTTCGTCGCTTCAGACGCTGTGCGCGCCCGCTCGAGCAGCTCATAGTCGGATTCCCGCAGCAGCATCTCGAGGGCGGCCCCGATCATCGGATGGTCGTCGACGAGGAGGACTCGGGTCATGCGGCGGCTCCGGCAAGTGGCAGGCTGATCGTGATATTGGTCGATCCCGGTGAAGAAACCAACCGCATTGAGCCGTTCGCGCGCTCAACCCTTTCCTTGAGCGACCACGGCTCCGTCACGCGCTGGCCCTTGCCCTTGGCAAAGCCCGAGCCATTGTCGGCTACGTTCAGCTGCAGCCGGTCGCCATCAACCCCGAGCGCGACGTCGATTCGGTCGGCCCCCCCGTGTCGGACGGCATTCGCAACCGCCTCGCGCAGCAATTGCTGAAGATCGAGCTGGAGCCGGATCGGGATCGATGCCCGAGCTCCGTTGGCCGTGATCCGGCAATCGACCGACCATTGCTGACTAAGCCGCTCGGCGAGGGCCCGAAGCTCGGCGACCGCTTCGGTGAGATCGATGTCGCGGTCGCGGCGAAGGGCGAGGACGAAACCCCGAATTTCCCCCTGCTCTTCGAGGAGCAGCCGCTTGAGCTCGTCGAGCTCGGCATTGATCGCATTTCCGGAGCCCGCCGACCGCTTGAGTGCCTCGATCCGAAAGGCAGCGCCGGCGAGGAACTGGACGATGCTGTCGTGGACGTCGCGCGCAAGTGACAGCCGGGTCCGCGCGGCGGCGCCGTTCTCGATCGCCGCGAACAGGGCGTGACGGTCGAGAACAAAGCTGGCGGCGCGGCCGAGTTCGCGCGCCAGATCGATGAAATCGGTCGAAAGTTCTGGAATGTCCCAAAGCAGCAGCCAGCCGTGCTGGGTACTCGTCTTCACCTCGCTGGCTAGTCCAATACCCAGGCCAAGCCGATGCGCTTCATCAAAGTCGAGCAGGTCATAAGCGCTGGCGAAGTGGAACCGCCCTTGAGGCGGGCGTGTTACTGCGCGGTCTCTTCCCACATCGTACAGGAACGCAGCGGGGGCAGTATCACGCACGAGTGCCCGGTCGACGCTGAAGCTTCGATGCTTTTCGCCGATGACGCTGAAGCCGTCGCACGGCTCCTCGCCAATCGCGCCAACAACAAGCGCGCCGGCTGACGCTCCGGTGATCTGCGTCGCCAGCCCGACCGCTCGGGCCAGCGGGTTGTCTCTTACGCCTAGCCCGGTTTCGAATTCCTCGGTGCGGAAAAACAGGTTGGTTCGAATCTGATGGATGCCGAACCAGATCAGCAACAGCGACAGGATCAGGAGATTGCCGGCACGGATGATGAAGCGCTCCAGCTCGAACGTGCCCGTCCCAGCAATCAGCAGTCCGGCCATCATGTAGAGGAGCACCAGCACCGTTGCCGTTAGCGCCGTCTCTCGCCAGCTCCACCGGATTGCGGCCGATAGCAGCGGCAGGACGAAGAAAAGGAAGAAGGGACTGGTGGTGCCGTTGCTCGAGAACACAATGGCGGTGAAGACGGCCATGTCGGCGGCGTGGGTCGGGACCGCCAGGCGAGCGTCGAGCCACCAATTGCGCCAGGTGACCGCGGCAATTGCGATCGCTGACAAGGCGTAAAGCGCCAGCAGCGAATAAGTGCCGGCAACCGCGCTAACCGGCTCGCTCGGGTCCAGCCAGACGGCAAGCATGAATAAAGTGGCCAGGATCACCCGCCCGAGCGCGATCACCCGGCCGCTCTGGTATTTGAACAAGCTCTGCGGAGCGATCAGCGTCTGCAGAAGGACATCCCCACCCTGTGGCGGCACTGTAGCCTAACCCAAGACAATGCAAAATCTGGAAAAATCTGCGCCGCAGTTAATCGCGATCAAGTTTCTGGCGCGCTGAATGGCGTACGCTGGTTGTTGTTGAGCCAACACCCGCCTGAAGACTATTTCGAACGCCGCGCCGAGGAAGAGCGCGCCGCCTCTGAGCGCGCGACAAACGCGCGTGCCGCCCGGTCGCATCGGGAGCTTGCCGAGCGCTACCGCACTCGGGCCCGCCAAGGAGGGCCCCCACTAGTCAGTGAGCCGTTGAAAGGCGGGACTCTGTCGAGGAAGTTCCGGATCGTTTCCTGAGCACTCGCGCTCAACCGGCCATCCGCTTTGCGCCAAGTCCGACGACCATCTGGTTGGCGCGGTCGTAGGCGAGCGGCTTGCCGAACAGATAGCCCTGGATCGTGTCGCATCCGAGGTCGCGCATGCGTTCGAAGTCCTCGGCCGTTTCGACCCCCTCGGCGGTGACGTTCATCCGGAAGCTCTTGGCGAGTTGGACGATCGATTGGATGATTGCGACATTCTCGGGCCTCGAGCCCGCCTCGCGGACGAAGCTGCCGTCGATCTTCAGCTTGTGGAACACCGCCTTGTTCAAATAGCCGATCGATGAATAGCCGGTTCCGAAATCGTCGAGCGCGATCCCCACACCCAGCGCGCGCAGCCGCTTCAGCACGTCGAGCGTCGAACCATTGTCGCCGAGGAAAACGCCCTCGGTCACCTCGAGCTCGATGCGGTTGCCGGGAAGCTTGTGACGGGCAAGCGCTTCGCTGACGATATTCGGAAGATTGGGCTGGGTGATCTGCTTCGGGCTGATGTTGAGCGCCACCGTGATCGGTTCGGGCCACGTCGTGGCGGCCCTGCACGCTTCATCGATCACCCACTCGCCGATCGCCGGCATGACGCCTGTTTCCTCGGCAACCGGGATAAACACCGCGGGCGGCACGAAGCCCCGCTGCGGATGGTTCCAGCGGATCAGCGCCTCGAACCCGACCAGCTTTTGCGTCTTGGCGTTGATCAGTGGCTGGTAGACCAGATGGAATTGTTTTGACGCGATCGCCGAGCGGAGGTCGCTCTCGAGCCGCACCCTGTCTTCCTGTTCGGACTGCAGCTCCGACGAGAAATAGCGCGCACAGCCGCGACCGGCGTCCTTTGCCTGGTAGAGCGCGAGGTCAGCCTTGAGGATCAGGTCGTCGACCGTCGCTCCGTCGATCGGGCCGAATGCGCAGCCGATCGAGACTCCGATCCGAATCTCCGTCTGATCGATCACGTACGGCTCTTTGATCGCCTGGATGATTCGATCCGCGAGGCCTTCGACCTTGCGCCGGCTCTGAGCGTCGCCGATCACGATGGCGAACTCGTCGCCGCCCATCCGGCCGACGGTGCCCTCGTTCGCGACCTCGTCGACGAGCCGCTTGGCGACGGCCCGAAGGACGGCGTCGCCCTTCGGGTGACCGAACGTATCGTTGACGGGCTTGAAGCCGTCGAGGTCGAGGAACATGATCGCGCACGGCACATTGCCCGACGTCGCGCCGCGCAGCGATTCTCCCAGCAGCTGCCGCACACGGCCGCGGTTGGGCAGGCCTGAAAGGACGTCGACATTGGCGAGGTGAGTGAGGCGCTCCTGCGTCTGGCGGATCTCGGTTATGTCCGATCCCACCCCGCGGAACCCTTCGAACCGTCCGGCAGTGTCGATGATCGGGTCGCCGGCCATGGCGATCCAGCGCGGCCCCCGCGGGGTAGAAAGCTCCATCTCGAGATTGGTGAAGGGCTGCTGTTCGAGCAGGACCTTGCCGAGCTCGGCGTGGCCGCCAAGCAGCGCGGGAAGGGAGTGGCCGAGCAGCTGTCCGCCGGGACGGCCGAGCATCATGCTCATTCGGGCGCTGATATAGCTGACGCGGTTCTCGGCATCGACGGCCCACAGCCACCCTACGCCCCGCTGCTCATATTCCTGGAGCAGAAGGCTTGCGCTTTCGCTCTGGCTGCCGACGTCGGCATTGGTCTTGAGTTGGTGGAACGCCCAGCGCGCGACCGTCATCACCCCGAAGATCGATACGCCGAGGGTGAAGATGATCGACAGCATGTGCTGGAAGGGCACGCTATGCCTCGCGAGGGCAAGCGCGCCGCCGACCCCACAGGTGAAGCCGATCATCCAGGCCATTGCGCATTGCGGGATCACCACGAGGCCGAGACCGGCGATGCCGAGGCCCGCCATGACTGAAGCGGCGATGACCTGCGTGCCGGGATCGAATCTTGGGAACAGATAAAGCGGGAGGCTGAGGAAGATGACGCAGCGGATGGCGATCTCGCCGACCAGCAGCCAATAGGGCACTCGGTGCCCGGAGCGCCCGACGCAGGTGATCGACTGGGTACGCGCGAGTTGCATCGCGCCAAGGTTCACAGCGGCAATGGCGCCCGCCCACGGCAGGAGCCATTCCGCGGGCACCACCCCCCAAAGATCGGCGAGCATGATGACTGCGGCGAGAACATTGGCGGTCGCGAAGAAAGGGGCGAGCTGGGCGCGTGAAATGAGCTGCACGTCGCGAAGGGGCGAGTTATCGCTGTCATCCCCGTCCGCGGCAAGCCCAGCCGACTCCCCGCCGGGAAGTCGAGCCGAAATCAAACGCTTATAACGATCTGGTGCCTGATACATCCGCGCCGCTGTCTCACCTTGTGCGTGCGGCTTATCCAAAGAGAGTTGAGGCGGAGTTAAGGCCTGTAAATAAACCGCGAGGATCAAGCGCTTGTTATTAATCAGGATTAGTTTCTGATCGACTTTGGCCTGCGGCTCGCAATGGACGGAGAGCACCTCTATATCCGACGCGATGGCGACCGACAGCGCGACCCTCGACAGGCGAGCGGCCCCGCAAAGGCCTGCGTCCGATACGCCCAAGATCCAGTCGCCGGCAGAGCCAATCGCTCGCGGCATGGGTCTCGACCGGCCGTTCTTCGACGACAAGAACCGGGCCTTCTGGATGCTCCAGTCGATTGGCTGGAGCGGCTATTTCTTCCTTCGCTCGCTGTCCGGGTTCGCCAACTCCATGGGCTGGATGTTCCTGGTCCACACGCTGTTGCTGACGGCGACCGGCTATTCGCTGACCTTGCTGATGGCCTCGCTCTATCGCCGGCTGATCCGGATGAAGCCCCTGTGGACGCTTGTCCTCTCATTAGCGACGGTGGTGATCGCCGCGGGCGCCTTCTCGATCATCGAGACATGGAGCGTCGCGACGTTCCTCAAGCCCGAATTCAGGCCGGAAGGGATTGTCCAATATCTCGGCGCGATCCTGCTCGACTTCTCGATCCTCGCCGCATGGACGGCTCTCTACTATGGAATCAATTACTTCCTGCTGCTCGAGGACGAAATCCGGCAGCGCGAGAAACTCGAGGGGCAGGCCTCGACAGCGCAGCTCGCGATGCTGCGCTATCAGCTCAACCCGCACTTCCTGTTCAATACGCTGAACTCAATCTCGACCCTGGTGCTCCTGAAGCAGACGGAGCGGGCCAATGCGATGCTTGCGCGGCTGTCGTCATTTCTCCGTTACACGCTGGTTAATGAGCCTGCGGGCAAGGTCACGCTGGCGCAGGAAGTCGAGACTCTGAAGCTTTACCTGGAAATCGAGAAGATGCGGTTCGAGGATCGCCTGCGCCCGCACTTCCGCATTGAGCCCGAGACCATTGGGGCGCGCCTGCCGTCGCTTTTGCTCCAGCCGCTCATCGAGAATGCAATCAAATATGCGGTGACCCCGGCCGAAAACGGCGCCGACATCTGGATGACGGCCGCCCGCGAGGGACAAGCGGTCCGCATCGAGGTCGCCGACAACGGCAACGGCGACGGCACCGAACTTGCCGCCAGTCCGTCGACCGGCGTCGGACTGGCGAACATTCGCGACCGATTGTCGCAGGCCTATGGCGCCGCACATCGTTTCGAGACCAGAAAGAACGAGCGCGGGGGTTTTAGCGTTATCATCGAAATTCCCTACGAAACCGGAGACAAGGCCTGATGACCATCCGGACCATTTTGGTCGACGACGAACCCCTGGCGACTCAAGGCCTGCAATTGCGCTTGCAGGCGTTCGACGATGTCGAAGTGGTCGCCACCGCTGCCAATGGGCGCGAGGCGATCCGCCAGATCAAGACGCACAAGCCCGACCTCGTCTTCCTCGACATCCAGATGCCGGGGTTCGACGGTTTCTCGGTCATCCAGGGACTGATGGACGTCGAGCCGCCGCTATTCGTGTTCGTCACCGCTTTTAGCGAGCACGCCTTGCGCGCCTTCGACGCCCAGGCCGTCGATTATCTGATGAAACCGGTCGACGAGGACCGCCTCGCGGCGACGATGGACCGCGTCCGGCAGCGGCTGAACGAAAAGCGGAGCGCCGAGGAGTCGGAACGCTTGAAGGAGGCGCTCGCCGAGCATGCGCCCGAAGCCGCCGAGGAGCTCGCTGACGCGACCCCCGACGCCCATGCCGCCAACCGCTATGAGAAGATGATCAACATCAAGGACCAGGGGCAGATCTTTCGCGTCGACGTCGACACGATCGAGCGGATCGATGCCGCCGGCGATTACATGTGCATCCAGACCGGCGAGAACACCTTGATCCTGCGTGAGACGATGAAGGATCTCGAGAAAAGGCTCGACCCACGCCGGTTCCAGCGCGTTCACCGGTCGACGATCGTCAACCTCGACCTCGTGCGCCAGGTGAAGCCGCACACCAACGGCGAATGCTTCCTCGTTCTGGACTCGGGAGCGCAAGTGAAGGTCTCGCGTTCCTACCGCGATGTCGTCGCGAGGTTCGTCCACTAAGTCAAAGCCAGCAACCGTCAGGCTCAAAGGCAAGCGCATCCTCATCGTCGAAGATTCGCCGGTCGTGGGACCGTTCACGGCCGACCTGCTTCAGGAGCTCGGCTGCAGGGTCGCAGGGCCCGCACCGAACATGGCGGCTGCGCGCGAGCTGATCGAGCACGAGAAAGTGGATGCGGCGCTGATGGACGTCCACATACGCGGAGAACGCGTGTTTCCGCTGTGCGAGGCACTTGCCGTCAGGAACGTGCCGTTCATCCTCACCAGCGGCTACGCCGACTGGAACATGCCCGACAAATGGCGTGGCCGTCCGCGCCTGCAGAAGCCCTACACGCTCGGCCAGATCGAGGAAGCGCTCAAGCACTTGCTCGGCGCCTCCGCCTAAGAGCGGATCAAATCTTCGGCGGCGGCTGCGTCGTGGTGGTCGGCGGTGGGGGAGTGCTGCCCATCGTCTGCGCGCCTCCGGTGACCGAGCCGCCCGACGCGATCTGCTGCTGCACCGCCTGGGTCAGCTGCGGAGTCGTCGTCTTCGCAGTGCAAGTTGCATGGCCATTGGCCACTGACGCGGCGAGGGCGCTGACCGACACTCCGCACACGTTGGCGGCGACGTCGACCGGCACCTGCGCAGTCACCGGAATATTGTCGCGATTGACCTTGAGCTGGACCGACAGGTCATTGAGCACATTCTGGAGGTTGACGCTCACGAGCGTCGGGACTGTCGTACCGGAGCTACCGCCCGACGACCCGGNGGGGGCAGCCGTCTGGCCTGCCGCGCTCGGGGCGGGCGCATTTGTCGTCTTGCATCCTGCAAGCGCGAGGCCGCTCGCGGTCACCGCGGCCGCGGCGAACTTCCATGAACCTCTACTCATACTGCAGCTCCCGTTGGCTGATCATGACTTTGGCGGAGTCGTCGTCGTTGTCGGCGGCGGCGTAGTGGTGGTGGGCGGCGGCGGCGTGGTGGTCGGGCTTGCGGTCGCCGGCGCAGTTTGAGTCGTTCCGGTTGCAGGCGCATTGGTCTGCGCGCCGCCTCCGACCGAGCCGTTGGCGGCAAGCTGTTGCTGGACCGCCTGGTCGAGCTCAGGCGACGTGGTCTTGGCGGTGCACCCTTGGCTCGACCCTCCCCCCGCGCCGATCGAGAGGACGTTGATCGACACGCCGCAGACGTTCGCCGCGACGGAGATGGGGATCTGCGCGTTGATCGGGATGTTCGCTTTGTCGATCTTGAGGTCGAGCGCGAGATTGTTGAGGACGTTCGACAGGTTCACGTTGACCAGCGATGGAACGGAGCTGACGGCGCTCCCGCCGGCGCTCGCGACGCTGCTGGCCGCGTTCGACGTCTTGCAGCCTGAAAGTGAAATCAGCGCGACGAGTGCTGCAACGGCGGTGATCTTACGCATGACGCAACCCCTGTAAGTTGCGTTGCTAACGCGCTGGGCGGCGGGATTGTTTCACGCCGCTCCGGCACCCTCTCGCTCCCGTCAAACGCTCAGCGCGACCCGGCATCGAGTACACATCGGAAGCGGNCTCNCAGCCGGGCGATAAGGCCTGCTTGTGCACGGCCCCAAAGATTCAGGAGGCGGAATTCAGCGCAATGGCGCAAGGCATTCGCTTCACCAGGAGCTAGCTGCCGATGAGCAAATTCGAGACTTTCGCCGCGCTGCACGTCCGCGGCGATCCCGTCATTCTCTACAACATCTGGGACGTCGGCAGCGCGCTCGCGGTCGTCGCTGCCGGCTCGAAGGCGCTGGCGACCGGAAGTCATCCGGTGGCGGACGCCAACGGCTGGCCCGATGGTCAGAAGGTGCCGATCGACTTTGCGCTCGCCAATGCAAAGCGGATCGTGGATTCCGTCGAGCTGCCCGTCACGGTCGATTTTGAAGGGGCCTATTCGAGCGAGCCCGAGCAAGGCGCGGCGAACGTCGTTCGGCTCGCCCAAATCGGCGCGGTCGGCTGCAATTTCGAGGACCAGGTGGTCGGCGGTGAAGGACTTCACCCGCTCGACCTTCAGGTCCAGCGGATCGCTGCGATCCGCCGGGCAGTCGGCGATTCGTTCTTCATCAACGCGCGTACGGACCTGTTCCTGAAAACCCAAAGCTACGACGACGCTCTGGTCGATCAGGCGGTCGAGCGCGGCAAGGCGTTCGCCGATGCCGGCGCCAGCGGATTCTTCGTACCGCGCCTGTCGGACCCGAAGCAGATCGAGCGCATCGTCGGTGAGGTGCCGCTGCCGCTGAACGTGATCGCTTTCCCGGGGGCGCCCGACAAGAAGGTCTGGGCCGACGGCGGCGTCGCGCGGATCAGCCACGGCCCCTTCCCGCACCGCGCGCTGATGGCCAAGCTCACCGAGATGGCCAGCGAAGCGATCAACTAAGGGACGTTGCGGAGGGCCGTATCAAACCACCCCTCATACCAGGCTTTCCGAGGGCCCGATTTCAGCACGGTCCTGCGGAACAGCTTCGCGCCGAAGCGGAGGATCAGCGCCACCCACAGCGCCTGCCACAGGATCGCGACCAACTGCGGCCACCATTCGGGGCGCTCGGCTGCTCGAGCCAGCATGGTCATCGGCGACGAAAGCGGGAATGCCGCGGCAGCCAGCCCCTGAGCCGAATCCGGAGAGTTGATCGCGGTTGCGGCGAATGCGAAGATCAGCATCTGCGCGAAGGTCACGGGCAGGGACATCGTCTGCACTTCCCGAGCGGTCGATGCCTGGGCGCCGATCATCAGGAATGCCGCGCCGAACAGCAGGTAGTTCATCGCGAAATAGATGATCGCGAGCAGGAGGAAGCCCGGCCATCCGACCGCCGGCGTCGGCAGCGACTGGACTCCGCCGTGCTTCACCATCTGGAGCAGCAGCGCTCCGGCGCAAATCCACACGACCAGCGCGAAGATCGAGGCAGTGAGCATCGCGAACAACTTGCCGACGAACATGGCATCGATCCGCATCGCCGCGGCGATGACCTCGATCACCTTGTTCGATTTCTCCTCGATCAGCTGGGACATGACCATCGTCGACAGCATCAAGGTGAGAAAGAACAAGGCTGCCTGCGCAATCCACGCGGTGGTGGCGCGGTCGGCTGCGACCGATCCCGATGAATTGTGGACTTCGGTGACCGGAAGGTCCGGCGG
>JGI24740J21852_10000394_pt1 | contig 18727 bp, 17 predicted proteins | sample KBSCornC6_FD_21852 | JGI IMG/M metagenome (IMG submission 21852) | reverse complement strand
CTGCTGACCGAAGAACTGCCGCCCAAGGCGCTGGCCCGCCTGGGCGAGGCGTTTGCGCGCGGCCTGTTTGACGGTCTGTCGGCGCAAGGCCTGCTCGAAGAAGGCGCTGCCGTGGAAGGCTTTGCCACGCCGCGCCGCCTAGCCGCATCGATCACCGGCGTGCGCCGAACCGCGCCCGATCGCGAACTGCGCGAGAAGGTGCTGCCCGTGACCATCGCCTTCGACGCCGAGGGCAAGCCTGCCGCACCGCTCATCAAGAAGCTGGCCGCGCTGGCCAAGACGGTGGGCGTGGAAGCCATCGCCCCCGAATCGCTCGAACGCGCCCCGGACGGCAAGGCCGAGGCGCTCTTCTACCGCTACACCGCACGCGGCGCTGTGCTGGCTGATGGCCTGCAGACCGCGCTGTCGCAAACCATCGCCAACCTGCCGATCCCGAAGGTGATGACCTACCAGCGCCCGAACGGTGACAACGTCCAGTTCGTGCGTCCGGCGCACAAGCTGATTGCGCTGTTGGGTAGCGAAGTCATTCCGGTCAGTGCGTTTGGCCTGCAATCGGGCAACGTCACGCTGGGCCACCGCTTCCTGTCAGCCGGCGAAATCGTCATCCAGGACGCCACTTCGTACGCGAGCACGCTGGAGTCGCAAGGCAAGGTCATCGCGAGCTATGCCAAGCGCAAGGACGCCATCCGCGCCGAGCTGCTCAAGACGGCCGGCGCCGATACGGTCGTCATGCCGGAGTCGCTGCTGGACGAAGTGAACGCGCTGGTCGAATGGCCCGTGGTCTACCCCTGCCACTTCGAGGAAGCCTTCCTCGCCGTGCCGCAGGAATGCCTGATCCTGACCATGCAGACCAACCAGAAGTACTTTGCACTGACCGATGCACAGGGCCACTTGCGCAACCGCTTCCTGATCGTCTCGAACATCGCCACCAGCACGCCCGAGGCCATCATCGAAGGCAACGAGCGCGTGGTGCGCCCGCGCCTGGCCGATGCGCAGTTCTTCTTCGAGCAGGACAAGAAGAAGCCGCTGGCCGACCGTGTGCCGCTGCTCTCGCGCGTGGTCTATCACAACAAGATCGGCACGCAACTTGAGCGCGTATCGCGCCTGCAAGCGATTGCCGGCCAACTCGCTGAAAAGCTCGGTGCGGATGTCGCCCACGCCTCGCGCGGTGCGCTGCTGGCCAAGGCCGACCTGCTGACTGACATGGTGGGCGAATTCCCCGAGCTGCAAGGCACGATGGGCACCTACTACGCCCGCCACGACGGCGAACCCGACGACGTGGCGCTGGCCTGCTCCGAACACTATCAGCCGCGCTTTGCCGGCGACGCGCTGCCCACCACCGCCACCGGCACCGTGGTGGCGCTGGCCGACAAGCTGGAAACACTGGTCGGCATCTGGGGCATCGGCCTGCAACCCACGGGCGAGAAAGACCCGTTCGCGCTGCGCCGCCACGCGCTGGGCATCCTGCGCATGCTGATCGAGAAGCCGCTCACGCTCACCATCGACGACGCGCTGCAGAGTGCCGCCGCCAGCTTCGACGGCATTGCCGCGGTCAAGCCGGACCTGGCTGCCATCACCGACTTCCTGTATGACCGCCTGCGCGGCTACCTGAAGGACAAGGGCTACAGCACCAACGAGATGGAAGCCGTGGTCAGCCAGCGCCCGCAGCGCCTGGACGACATCGTCGCCCGCCTCGAAGCCGTGCGCGCGTTTGCCGCCCTGCCGCAGGCCGAAGCCCTGGCTGCCGCCAACAAGCGCATCACCAACATTCTGAAGAAGACGGACGTCGCCATCGGCGCGGTGCAGCCGCAACTGCTCAAGGAAGACGCCGAGCGCGCATTGCACGACGCCGTCGCCTCGTCCGAGCCGCAGGTGCACGATGCGTTTGCGCGCGGCGATTTCACTACCGCGCTCAAGACGCTGGCTGGCCTGCGCGAAGCGGTCGACACCTTCTTCGACGGCGTGATGGTGATGGCCGACGACACCGCCCTGCGCGACAACCGTCTCGCACTGTTGGGCCAGTTGCACGGCCTGATGAACCGCGTGGCGGACATCTCCAAGCTGGCCGCCTAAGCCTGGTGCTCCGGAGCCTGACATGCCCCACATCCCCAAGCTGGTGATCCTCGACCGCGATGGCGTGATCAACCTCGACAGCGACCAGTTCATCAAGTCGCCCGACGAGTGGATCCCCATCGACGGCAGCCTGGAAGCGATCGCCGAGCTGAACCAGGCCGGCTACCAGGTGGTGGTGGCAACCAACCAGTCAGGCATCGGGCGCGGGCTGTTCGAAGCCGCTGCGCTCAATGCGATGCACGAGAAGATGTACAAGGCGCTCGCCACCTACGGCGGGCGCGTCGATGCCGTCTTCTTCTGTCCGCACACCGCCGCCGATGCCTGCGACTGCCGCAAGCCCAAGGCCGGCATGCTCATCGAAATCGCGCGCCGCTTCGACGTCGACCTAGCTGGCGTGCCGGTGGTCGGCGATTCGCTGCGCGACCTGCAAGCCGGCGTGGAAGTCGGCGCCGTGCCGCACCTCGTACTAACCGGCAAGGGCACCAAGACCCGCGATGCCGGCAACCTGCCTCCGGGCACCCAGATTCACCAGGACCTGCGCGCGTTTGCGCGTGCGCTGCTGTCCCCCGCGCCCCACAGCACGCCCTCGCGTGCCCCCGGTGCCCCTTGAATTCGCCCCCAATGACTTTTATCCGCTCCCTGCTGTACCTGCTGTTTCTGATCGTCTGGACGCCGATCTATGCGGTGGCCTGCTTCATCGTGTTTCCGTTCATGAACCCGGCCCGCCGGTTCTGGATGGTGTCGGGCTGGACCAAATCCGCCATCTGGATGGCGCGCTGGATGGTCGGCATCCGCTGGCAATACCAGGGTTGGGAGCACATCGAAGAGGCCGTTGCCACCAACAAGCAGGTGGTGCTGCTCTCCAAGCATCAGTCGGCGTGGGAAACCATGGCGTTCGTGGCCACCATGCCGCGCCCGCTGTGCTACGTGTTCAAGCGCGAACTGCTGTACGTGCCGTTCTTCGGCTGGGCCCTGGGCATGCTCAAGATGGTGCACATCAACCGCAAGGACGGCGCCAACGCCTTCGCCTCGGTCGCCCGCCAGGGCAAGGAACGCCTGGCGGATGGCGCGTGGGTGATCATGTTCCCGGAAGGCACGCGCACCCGCTCGGGCGATCCGAAGCCGCGCTACAAGAGCGGCGGTGCGCGCTTTGCCGTGGATACCGGCGCGTGGGTCATCCCCATCGCACACAACTCCGGGCGCGTATGGCCGCGGAATTCGTTCCTGAAGTATCCGGGGCTGATCACCCTGTCGGTCGGCCCGGCCATCTCGACCGCCGGCAAGACCAGCGACGAGCTCAACCGCGAAGTCGAAGCGTGGATCGAAGCAGAAATGCGTAGAATCGACGCCGATAGCTACCGCGAGCGCGCATGAAACTGCTGCGACCCCCGACTTCGCCCACCACTGCCGACAGCGTTCAGCTTGAGTTGCCGCTGCTCGCGCCGGAAGTCGAACCGCAGCCGCACGCTCCGCTTCTCACACCGCCTGCTTCCGATCCTGCCGCGCCGCTTGGGCCCAACCAGCGTCGCCTGACATTGGGCGAGCGCGCCTTGGTCTACAACCTCAAGCGCTCATCGCGACGCACCATCGGCTTTGTCATCGACGATCGCGGGTTGTCCATCACGGCACCGCGCTGGGTCACGCTCAGCGAGATCGAACACGCCATCGCCGAAAAGCAGAAGTGGATCTTCGCCAAGCTGGCCGAATGGCGCACGAATGCTGCGCGCCGCATGCTGCCGCCCATGGCGTGGGAGGACGGCGCCACGCTGCCCTTCCTGGGCAAGACCGTCACGCTCAAGCTGGAGTCGCCCATCGGCGCGCTGATGTTCGACGCGGACGCGTGCGTGCTGCACCTGGGCCTGCCGCCTTCCACCACCGAACAGCAGATCAAGGACCGCGTACAAGGCTGGCTGCAGACGCAAGCGCGGCGCCTATTTGGCGAGCGGCTCGAGGTGTACGCCGAGCGACTCGGCGTGCGGCATAGCGCGTATGCGTTGTCTTCCGCCGCCACACGCTGGGGAAGCTGCACGGCGGACGGCAAGATCCGCCTGAACTGGCGCCTCGTGCATTTTCCGATGAGCCTGATCGACTACGTGGTTGCCCACGAGCTGGCGCACCTCAAAGAGATGAACCACAGCCCGCGCTTCTGGGATACGGTCGAATCGATCTTCCCCGAGTTTAAAGAAGCGCGCGAACAGCTGCGCTCGCATCCGCCGGAATATCTGCCGGCGTTCTAAGGGGTTCGCCCCTTATCTGCCTGCGCAGGGCTTGCACGCGCTGCGCCAGCCTTCATGATCTTCGCTCCCGTCTTCTCCCTGCTGGCGTTCTTCGTTCTCTTCATCGTGCCGCTCATCGGCGTGTTCGGTACGATTCCAATGGCCTGCGTCGTCGTGGCAAGGTGGCGCACGAAGCAACCTCCGCTCTCTCGGAAAGCGCGGCGATGGATGTGGGGGCTGGCGGTCTTCCTGGCCGTAGCAGATCTGTGGGCGGGTCTCGTGGCTTACCAGATGCACAGTACTACGCTCGACATCAGAGAAAAATCCGCGAACCAAGCCGCGCGAGAAGATTTCATCCTCGATCGCGATTTTCAGTACGGCGAGTTGGTCATTCCGGCCGGCAGCCAGATCCACCGCTACGACCCGTTCGACAACGGCGAGAAAGACATGCCCCTCGCATTGCGGGGTCTGCGCGCTGTACGGTTTCCCCATCCGGTGCGCGTCGCTGGTGTCACCACGGATGCGATGGATGTGTCCGGCGGAGCAAAACTCGTCTTGAGCGAGGACCAGCGCATCGGTCCACTGTTCGCATACAACAAGCACGGGAAATTGACCCGGGAGGGTCAGCCCGCATCCGTCGCTTGCAAACGTGGGCAGATCGCTAGCTTCCATGTGCCTTCGATTCCCTACGACATCGTGGCGGAATTCGCCAAGCCTGAACCCGATGGCCCCGATGCGCGCTTCAAACCAAGCCAGTGGCAATTCCTGGGCTGCGACGCCGACACGCGGATCGACCTTCCGCCCATCGTGCGACGTTAGGGTCTGTTTGCGCCCTAACCGGAAGGCGCATTCCGCAGCACAGCGGAGTTGGTGGAGAATACGGCACCCCGGCATCATGAAGCCGGGCTTCTGCCACCACCATGAAAAAGATTCTGCTCCTGAGCGTCAGCGCTGGCGCCGGCCACATGCGGGCCGCCGAGGCCATCCGCGCCTATGCCGATGCGCACCCCGCCGGCATCGAAGCCACGCACCTCGATGTGATGGACTTCGTGTCGACCGGCTTTCGCAAGCTGTACACCGATTTCTATATCAAGTTGGTCAGCAGCCAGCCGGCGCTGTGGGGCTATCTCTATCAAAAGACGGACGAGGCTGCGCCCAGCGCGCTGTCGCAAAAGCTGCGCCGCGCCGTGGAGCGACTCAGTTGCCGCGCGCTGCTGTCCGAGATCAAGCGCCAGCGCCCCGACGCCATCATCTGCACACATTTTCTGCCGGCGGAATTGCTCTCGCGTGAACTGCGCAAGGGGCACCTCGACGTGCCGGTGTGGGTGCAGGTGACGGACTTCGATCTGCACAGCATGTGGATCGTGCCGAATATGCGCGGCTACTTTGCGGCCAACGAAGAAATCGCCTGGCGCATGCGCGAGCGCGGTCTGGCTGCGGATGCCGTGCACGTGAGCGGCATTCCGATCATGCCGGCCTTCGGCAAGCCGCTCGACCGTGCCATGTGTGCGGCAGAGTTCGGCCTCAATCCGCAACGCAAGACGTTCCTGATGATGTCGGGCGGCGCCGGTCTGGGCGGCCTGGATACCCTGGCCGAACGCCTGCTGGCGATGGATGGCGACTTTCAGCTCGTGGCACTGGCCGGCAAGAACAAGACGATGCTCGAAGCGCTTCAGCGCGTTGCGCAACGCCATCCGGGGCGGCTCTTCCCGCAGGGGTTCACGCAGCAGGTGGAACGCCTGATGGCCTGCGCGGACCTCGTCATCACCAAGCCGGGCGGGCTGACCACCTCTGAATGCCTGGCGATGCAGTTGCCGATGATCGTCAACTCGCCCATCCCCGGCCAGGAAGAGCGCAATGCCGATTTCCTGCTCGAACAGGGCGTTGCGCTCAAGGCCATCGACGATGCGGCACTGGAGTTCCGCATTCACGCGCTGCTCCGTGAGCCCGACCGCTTGGCCACCATGCGGCGCAAGATCGGGCCCCTGGGCCGTCCGCACGCGGGTCAGTTCGTGCTCGATCGCGTGCTTGGGCTCACCGCGCAAGCTGACGCCGCATGAACGCCGCCACGTTCGTTCCGCAGCGCCGCACGCTGGCGCTGGTGGCCTGGGTGGTGCTGCTTGGGTTCTTCTTCGCCAATGTCGAAATCCAGATCGAAGGCAGCGCCGGCTGGGCCGCCAATCTGCCCACCTGGCGGATTGAAAAACACTGGCTGCTCGACCTCTTCTGGGGCGGCCGCCCGATGACGGGATACCACGCCTGGGTGTTCCCGTTCGTGGCGCTGTTCTTCCACTTGCCGGTGGTCTTCAACGGCCAATGGTCGTGGCGCATCGAGGCACGCATCATCGCCTGCATCATGCTCTTCTGGCTGGTGGAAGATTTTCTGTGGTTCGTGCTGAACCCCGCGTACGGCATCGCGAAGTTCACGCCAGCTTACGTGCCGTGGCACATCCACTGGATCGCCTTTGCCCCAACCGACTATTGGACGATGAGCGCCGCCGCCTTCGCCCTGTTCTTCATCTCGCGTGCGCGCACTGCGGCACGCTGATCGACGACCGCACTCCCCCCGATCGCCATGCGCATTCTTGCCGTTGCCACTGCCGTTTTCCTGTTTGCTGGTGTGCTGACCTTCGGCAGCGCGGAGTCAACACCCGCACCCGCCATCCGCCCGTTGCAATGGGCGCAGAACGTACCGGAGTCGCCGGTGAACAATCTGCACCGCATCACGCCCTCGCTCTACCGCAGCGCACAGCTCTCGAAAGACGACGTGCCGCAGTTGCAAAAGCTCGGCATCCGCAAGGTCATCAGCTTCCGCGCCTTCCATTCGGATAGCGAGATCCTGGCCGGCAGCGGCATCACGCTGCAGCGCATTCCCATCAATACGTGGAACATCCGCGACACCGATATGGTGACCGCGCTCAAGGCCCTGCGCGCGCTCGACCACGATGGTCCGGTGCTGATCCACTGCCAGCACGGCGCGGACCGCACAGGGCTGGTCTCGGCGCTGTACCGCGTGGTGTACCAGGGCTGGACGAAAGAGCAGGCATTGGAAGAGCTGCAACACGGCGGCTACGGCTTCCACGCCATCTGGCAGAACATCACGCACTATCTGCAGCGGGTGGATATCGAGCAATTGCGCCGGCAGGTCGAGGGCTAGGCTTCTGCACGTTCGGGCATCCGCTCCTACAATGTTGCCTTCCCGCAGTCCCCCAAGAAGGAACCTCCATGCGAATGCTCCACACCATGCTGCGCGTCGGCGACCTGCAGCGCTCGATCGACTTCTACACCCAGGTGCTCGGCATGCAATTGCTGCGCACCAGCGACAACCCCGAATACAAGTACTCGCTGGCGTTTGTCGGCTACGGCCCGGAGGCCGGTAACACCGTCATCGAGTTGACCTACAACTATGGCGTGAGCGAGTACGAACTCGGCACGGCGTTCGGCCACCTCGCCATTGAAGTCGACAACGCCGCACAGGCCTGCGACCAGATCCGCAACGCAGGCGGCAAGGTCACTCGCGAAGCCGGCCCGGTCAAGGGCGGCAGCACCATCATCGCCTTTGTGGAAGACCCGGACGGCTACAAGATCGAGTTGATCCAGGCGCGCTCCATGCCCGATGGCAACCGCCACTGACGCGGTCCGCCGGCCGCTGGACAGCATCGCCATCGGGCTGATGCTGGTGCTGTGCATGTCGTGGGGCTTCCAGCAGGTCGCCATCAAGATCGCCGCGCACGATGTGGGGCTGATCATGCAGGCCGGCGTGCGCTCCACGATTGCTTCGGTGCTGGTGCTGGCGTTTGCGCTGTGGCGCGGTACGTGCCTGTCGGTGCGCGATGGCACGCTGCCGGGCGGCCTCGTCGCTGGCTTGCTGTTCGGCGTCGAGTTCCTCTGCATCTTCATCGGCCTGGGCTACACGACGGCCTCGCGCATGGCGGTCTTCGTGTACACCGCACCCGTGTTCACCGCGCTCGGCCTGCACGTCTTTGTGCCGGGCGAGCACCTGCGGCCGCGCCAGTGGCTCGGCATTGCGGTGGCCTTTGCGGGGATCGTGCTGGCGTTTGCCGACGGCATCCTGCGCCCGGCTGCGGGCCCGTCGACATCGGTGGGCGATGCACTGGGTGTGGTTGCGGGCGCGCTATGGGGCGCCACGACCATCGTCGTGCGGGCGAGCAAGCTGTCGAATGCGCCAGCGGCCAAGACGCTGCTGTATCAGTTGGCCGTCTCCGCCGTGCTGCTGATGGTGATGGCGCTGGGCACCGGCCAGGTCTTCACCGCCAACCTGACGCCGACCGCGCTGGCGAGCCTCGCGTACCAGTCCGTGCTGATTGCGTTTGCGAGCTACCTGGCGTGGTTCTGGCTGCTGCGCCGTTACCTGGCGTCGCGGCTGTCAGTGTTCTCGTTCCTGACGCCGTTGTTTGGCGTGGCCTTTGGCGTGTTGCTACTGCACGAACCGGTCGGCCTGCGGTTTGCGCTGGCCGCAGCATTGGTGCTGTCCGGCATCCTGCTCGTCAATCTTCGCTAAGGTCTGACACGCTGCCGGCAATCCGGTTGGCCGGCAGCGCGTTCGCTACCGCCACAAAGTCTTCCACCGGCACCTCTTCTGCGCGACGGCCCAGGTCGAAGCCGAGCGCCTCGAAATCGATCACATCACGCAGCGCGCCCAGCGTGTTGCGCAGCACCTTGCGCCGCTGCGAAAACGCCATCGTCACCACGGTGCCCAACGCGCGCATGTCCACCGGCGCATACGGCGATTTGTCCGCCGGCCACGGAATCATCCGCACCACAGCCGAATCCACCTTGGGCGGCGGGTTGAACGAGCCCGGCGGCACATCCAATACCTGCTCCATGTAATACCGCACCTGCAGCATCACCGAGAGCCGGCTGAACGCCTTGCTGCCCGGCGCGGCCACCATGCGGTCGACCACCTCCTTCTGCAGCATGAAGTGCTGATCGCGCACGCGGTCGGCAAACGCCGCCAGGTGGAACAGCAGCGGGCTCGAAATGTTGTACGGCAGGTTGCCCACGATGCGCAGCGATCGCCCTGCCTCATGCAGCGAGCCAAAGTCGAACGCCAGCGCATCCCCCGCATGCACGATCAGCCGATCGCCAAAGCGCTTCTGCAGACGCGCCACGAGATCCCGGTCCAGCTCGACCACCTGCAGCGTGCGCACGCGCTCCATCAGCGGCACGGTGAGCGCGCCCAGGCCGGGGCCGATCTCGACCAGCACGTCGTCCGGCTGCGGATCGATGGCGGCCACGATGGCGTGGATCACGCCGTCATCCACCAGAAAGTTCTGGCCGAAGCGCTTGCGGGCCTGGTGCCCCTGGTGAACGCCGATCGTGGGTCGTGCCATCGCGAAACTCGCAGTCAAAAAAGAGAAAACAGAAATCAGGAAGGTGCGCGGGCCGTCTGGCGCGCCATGGCAATGGCCGTGTCGATGGCCTCGATCATGCTGCCGAACTCGGCGCGACCCGTGCCCGCCAGATTCAGCGCGGTGCCGTGGTCAACCGAGGTGCGCACAAACGGCAGCCCGAGCGTGATGTTCACACCACGGCCGAAGGTGCCGTACTTGAGCGGCGCCAAGCCCTGATCGTGATACATCGCCAGCACGCAATCCGCCTCCGCCAGCAGGCGCGGCTGGAAGAGCGTATCGGCGGGATACGGCCCCCGCACGTTGATGCCACGCTCCAGCGCACGGGCGATGGCCGGCTCGATCACTTCGATCTCTTCGCGGCCGAGGTGGCCCGACTCGCCGGCGTGCGGGTTCAACCCCGTCACGAAGATGCGCGGTGCGTTCACCGCAAAGCGCGCGCGCAGTTCCTGCTGCAGGATGTCGAGCGTCTCGTCGAGCACCTCGGGCGTAATCGCATCCGGCACTTCACGCAACGGCAGATGCGTGGTTGCCAGTGCCACACGCAGCATGGCGTTGTTGTGCGCGGGTTGCGGGCCAGCCAGCATCATCACCACCCGCGGCGTGCGGCTGCGCTCGGCCAAGTATTCGGTGTGACCGGTAAACGACACGCCCGCGTCGCTGATGGTGCTCTTCTGCACGGGCGCGGTGACCATCGCGTCGTAACGATCGGCCGTGTCCAGTAGGCAGCCGTCGATGGCGGCGTCGAGCACATCCAGCACATAGCGGCCGTTGGCGGCATCGAGCAACCCCGCACGCACCGGCGCACCCAACGGCCGATCGACGATGGTCAGCGCCGTCGACACAGCACGCCAGAAATCGCCCTGTCCGATAGCCTGGGCACGCTCCTGCAGCAAAGCGGCATTGCCGATCACGTGCCACTGCACGTCGGCATAGCGCGACGCCTGCCGCGCGAGGTGCAGCAGGGCTGCCACGGTGATGTCCGGACCGATGCCGGCGGGCTCGCCGGTGGTGATGGCAATGTTCAGCATGCGACGCTTGTCTGCAAAGGAGTCGATGTCATTCTAGAAACACCACGGCCGCCCGCAGGCGGCCGTGTGCGATTGCGCAATGCCGTCGCTTACTGCTGACGGTTGACGCGGTATTCCACGTGGGCGCTGTCACGCAGTTCACGCAGCCAGTCTTCGTACGCCGCCTGCACCTTTTGCTCGCGGATCACCGAGCGCGCATAGTCGCGCTGGCGGTCCACCGGCACCTCGGCCTCGCGGCGGCCCTCCACCTGGATCAGGTGCACGCCAAACTGGCTCTGCACCGGCTGCGAGACATCGCCCGGCTTGAGCTGGTTCATCGCCTGCTCAAACTCCGGCACCAGTTGGCCCGGCGATACCCAGCCCAGCTCGCCGCCCGCGCTCGCCGAACCGTCCTGCGAGTAGCGACGTGCCGCATCACCAAAATCGTACCCGTGCACGATGCGATCACGCAGACCGGCCAGTTGGCGGCGCGCGTCATCGGCCGACATGGTTGCGCCGGTCTTGATCAGGATGTGGCGCACCTGCGTCTGCTGCACCTTGGTGGCGATGGCCGTGCTCGGCGCGCGCTTTTCCAGCAGCTTGATCACGTGGTAGCCAGCCGGGCTTTCGATCACCTCGCTGCCCACCTGACCGGCCTTCATGTCGATCACCGCGTTGGCGAACACGGCCGGCAGACGGCCGATGGGGCGCAGGCCCAGTTCACCGCCCTGCGAGGCCTCCTGCGCCGCAGAATTCTCGCGCGCAAGCTTGGCAAAATCAGCACCACCCTGCGCTTGCTTGAGCAGCGCCTCGGCCTTGCTGCGCGCTGCGGCCTTCTGGTCTGCCGAGGCGCCCTCGGCCACCGGCACGAGGATCTGCGCAACGTTGTATTGCTGCTCGCCAGCGGCAGCGGCACCACCGCCCTGCTGCGCCAGGAAGTTGTCGATCTCACCGTCGTACACCTGGACCTTGGAGTCCACGTCGCGCTCACGTAGGCGCGCCATCAGGATTTCCTGGCGCAGGTCCTCACGGTACTTGTTGTAGGCCATGCCCGATTCCGCCAGCTTGCTCTTGAGCTGCGGTACCGTCAGGTTGTTGCGCTGGGCCACGGTTTCCACGGCGCGATCCACATCGGCATCCGACACACGGATGCCGCTTTCCTTGGCGGTCTGCGCCTGCACACGTTCCAGAATCAATTGCTCCAGCACCTCGCCGAGCATATCGGCGCGCGGTGGCAGCGGGCGATTCTGCGCCTGGAAGGTGCGCTCCACCAGATCCGCCCGATTAAGCAGCTCGCGGCGGGTGATGACGTCGGTATTGACCACGGCCACCACTTCGTCAACGAGCTGGCTGCGTGGTGCGCCGCTCACCGCCGGCCCGGGTAGCGTGCCTTGCAGCAGCGGCTGGCTGGGCGACGAAGTTGGGTTGGCGAAGATGCCGCGCACGGCACCCTTCTTGGCCGGTTGCGTCTGCTGCGCCAGGACGGCAGGCGACAGCATGACGCCCGCCATCAGTGCCACCAGCATGCCGGTCGCAGTCGCCTTACGTATAGGCAGACGGCCCGAAGATGCCACGCGCGTGGCAGAAGCGGTCGATTGGAAAGCCATGATGTCGTTATTCATATTGATCCAGCACGGACGGCGTAATCGGCTGAGCGGACACCGGCTGATAGCCGGGCACGTTCAGACGAATCACGTCGATCGGATTGTTCCCCACCTTCGACAGGCCCTTGAACTCGATCTGGGCAAAGATGTGTGTCGTATAGCCCGAAACCGCGTTGCTGTAGCGCTGCACCGCCAGCCGGCCAACCCAGCAGTCGGCGACATACTCGAGGCCCAGCAGCATGTCCGACGGCTTCTTCGCATCCATGTCGTAACCGATGCGGCCCAGGCCGTACAGGCGCCGCGTGATCGGCCACTGCGCCGAGATATCGGCCTGCTCCAGCGGCAACTGACCAGTGTTGGCATCTTGCCGGTAGTAGCGGTAGCCCAGGTTGATCACCTTGTTGGCTTCGGGCTTCCAGCTGAGCGCCACGGTCGAGCGCATGAGACGATCGATGTCCTGATTGTACTGAAGGTTCGTATCGAAGAAGATGCCGCGGAACATCTGGATCGTGGTCGCACCCAGCAGATCCGAATAGCGGCGCACCGACGTGGGCGCGGCACCGGCCAGCGTCACGCGCTGGCCTTCGAAGTCGATACGTTGCGCAATCGTGGCGCGCAACCGCTCAATGCCCGATTCCGCCTCGATGAAGCGCGTGGTCACGCCCGCCGTCAGCTTGTTGTTGTCGGCGATGCGGTCATACCCGGTGTACGGGTTCTCGGTAAAGATCTGGCCGAGGTTGTAGTCCGACTGCGCGGTGTCGAACAGCGGAATCTGCGACTGGTCGCGGTACGGCGTGTACACGTAGAACAGGCGCGGCTCCAGGGTCTGGATATAGCTCACGCCAAACAGCTTGGAGACCACGGAAGCATCGCGCTCGAACGTCATGCCGGAATCGAGCGAGAACGTCGGCAGCGTGCGGTTGATCTGCGATTGCTGCGTGTCGCCGGCCGGGCGATCCAGTCGATACGACGTGGCGTTCAGGATGAACTTCGGCGTGACAAACCAGCCCGGGCGGATGATCGGATAGCTGATCGTCGGCTGCATGAACAGACGCTCACCCTGGACGACGTTGTCCACCGGAATGGAGAAGCGCGTGTAGTCGGTCTGGAAATTGATGTCGAAGCCGCCGACGTCGTACCGGTTGTACGTCAGGTTCAGCTGCGGCTCACGTTCATACGGCGGCGACAGCGGCGTGGTGGCGGTCGACAGCGTCTGGAACTTCTGCACGCGCGCCAGCGCAACCCAGTCGCCGAACGAATAGGTGACGCCGCCCTCTTGCACGTACTGGCGCTGCGTCGCCTGGACGATGCTGCGGCCGAGGTCGTCCGGATACGTGCTGTCGGAGACCTTGTTGTAGTTGACGTAGGCGTTCAGACCCGGCGCCAGGCGCTGGGTGTGCTGCACGGCGAACGACCACCGGTTGCGGCCAGCCTCGCGGTCATCGGGGAGGAACTCGCCGCGCAGGACACCGCCGTATGACGCACCGAGATAGCGGTATTCTGCGCCCAGTTGCAGGCCACGCGTGGTCAGCAGACGGGGGTACAGCGTCAGATCCCGGTTGGGCGCGATGTTGAAGTAGTACGGCAGCGTCAGGTCAGCGCCGCTGCGGCTGTTGTAGCCGAACACCGGCGGGAGGATGCCGCTGCGCCGGTCGTCGTTGAGCGGGAAGTCCATCATCGGCGTGGCAAACACCGGCACGCCCATGAAGTGCAGCACGCCGTTGCGGCCGGAGCCGACTTGGCGGTCGCTGTCGATATCGATGCGGCTGGCGCTGAAGTACCAGTCAACGTTGTCGGGCGAACACGTGGTGTACGTGCCGCGCGTGATGCGGCTGTTGTCCTTGTCGATGAAGTCGATGCGCTCGGCGGTGCCGCGGCCGCCCGTCGTGTGGAATTCGTAGGACGGCGTGCTCATGGTGCCTTCGTTGGCGGTGACCTTGAGCTTGGCGTCCGGGCCGGTGACGAGCGTGCCGCCCTTGAACAGCCGCACGTTGCCGGTGGCGGTGGCGACGTCGGTGTCCTGGTTGTAATCCAGCGTGTCGCCCTTGATGACGGTGCCGTTGCGGCGCAACTCGCCATTGCCGCGCAGGTGGACGTCTTCGTTGGTGCGGCCGTCCATCGCGTCGGCGGCGGCAAACGAGGGGACGGTGTTGTCGGGCCGCTGAATCGGCTCGGCCATCTTGGGCACCAGCGGGCTGCCGCCCGGCGTAGTGGGGCCGGACGTGGACAGTGCCGTCACGGAGGAAGCGGGCGTCGCCGTGGAAGCCGTTGGCTGCGCGATGTCTTGGCTTTGCGCGCTCGACGTCGCCGTCCAGACACCCGCCAGCGCAAACACCAGCGGGCGCAATGCCAGCGTGCGGCGGCGGTTGGCGCTCGCCAGCTCGGGCACGGTCACAGCGGGGCGCTGCCGGGGTTTCCTGGCTCGGTTCGGTTCGGTCATGCAGATCGGGAGCTGGGCTGCGCGCGCACAGGCGCGCACGGACACATCATCGTCGGTATTCCGCCGCCGGGCACGGCCCTGGCAGGGCTTGCGGGCACTCGCAGCGAAACTCGGTCGGGTATTATACGGGGCTTCCTTCCAGCCCCATTCCAGCGTTCCCTCAGCATGGCTTCGACCCCTGGCGCCACCGGCGCAAACGACGCGCGCCTTCAACCCCTGCGCGACTGGCTCGGCACATTGCCCGCCGCCCATGGTCTGCGCATCGACACCTTGCAGCCGGCTTCGGCCGATGCCAGCTTCCGCCGCTATTTCCGCGTGGAAGGCGCTGTCAACGGCCAACCCGGCACGCTGATCGTCATGGACGCGCCGCCGCCCCAGGAAGACTGCCGCCCCTTCGTCCACGTGGCCGGTCTGCTGAACGGCGCCGGCGTGCATGCGCCGAAGGTGCTGGAACAAGACCTCACGCAAGGTTTCCTGCTGCTGACCGACCTGGGCCCGCAAACCTACCTGCAATCGCTGCGCGAGCACAATTTCGACCTCGCCTACGCCAACACGCTGTTCCGCCCGGCCATCCACACGCTGGTGCGTTGGCAACTGGCCTCGCGCGAAGGCGAGCTGCCGCCGTACGACGAAGCGCTGCTGCGTCGCGAACTGGCGCTATTCCCGGACTGGTACGTCGATCGCCACCTGCAGCGCCCGCTGGATGCCACGCAGCGCGAATCGCTCGACAAGGTGTTCAAGCTGCTGGTCGACAGCGCCCTGGCCCAACCGCGCGTGTACGTGCATCGCGATTACATGCCGCGCAACCTGATGATCAACGCGGCCGACACGTCGCAGCCTGGCGTGCTGGACTTCCAGGACGCCGTCTACGGCCCGATCACGTACGACGTGGCCTCGCTGCTGCGCGACGCCTTCCTCTCGTGGGAAGAAGAAGAGGAGCTCGACTGGGCCGTGCGCTACTGGGAAGCCGCGCGCAAAGCCGGCCTGCCGGTCGATGAAGACTTTGGCGAGTTCTACCGTGCGCTCGAATGGATGGGCGCACAGCGTCACCTGAAGGTGGCCGGCATCTTCGCGCGCCTGTGCTACCGCGACGGCAAGACCGGCTACGTGGAAGACACCCCGCGCTTCATCGCGTACCTGCGCCGCGTGTGCAGCCGCTACAACGCGCTGGCGCCGCTCGCTCGCCTGCTCGATCAGCTCGAAGACCGCGCCCAGCAGATCGGCTACACGTTCTGATGCCATCCCCCCGCGCGACTGAATTCCGCGCCGGTGCGCTGGCGCTTGCGCCCATGCTGCTGGGCGTGGTGCCGTTTGGGCTGATCTACGGGGTGCTGGCCACGTCGGCGGGCATGCCTGCATGGCTGGCGGTGGCGATGAGCGCCATCGTGTTCGGCGGCGCCTCGCAGATGATCCTCGTGCAACTGTGGGCCGGCGGCGCGCCCGCGCTGATCATTGCGGCCACGGTATCGATGGTGAACCTGCGGCATGCGCTGTACTCCGCCAGCATCGCCCCGGCGCTGGCGCATCTGCCGCGCCGCTGGAAATGGCTGATTGCTTATCTGCTGACGGACGAAGCGTTCGCCGCCATGAATCGGCGCGTGGTCACGGCGCAGCCTGGCAGCGAGGAAGCGGCGTATCGCCATTGGTACTTCCTTGGTGCCGGCGTGGCGTTGTGGACGAGCTGGCAAGCATCGACCGCCGTCGGTGTAGTGCTGGGCGCGCAGGTACCGACCACGTGGCCGCTCGATTTCTTCCTGCCGCTCACGTTCATCGCCATCGTGGTGCCGTCGCTGCGCACGCGGGCGCAATTGGCGGCCGCATTGGCTGGTGCGGCGCTGGCCGTGGCGTGGACGGGCTGGCCGCACAAGCTTGGGCTGATGAGCGCGGCGTGCGTGGGTATCGCCATCGGCGCGATCGTTGAGCGGCTGGTGAGCCGACCGAAAAAAGAGATCGCAGCATGAAGGCGCTCATCTTGCTCGGCGTCTTGCTGATTTCCGGCGCGGCCACCTACCTGATCCGCCTGTCATTCATCGCTCTCGAAGGGCGCATGAATCTGCCGATGTGGTTCCGCAGCGCCCTGCCCTACGTGCCGGCGGCGATGCTCACCGCGCTGATCGCGCCTGATCTGCTGATGCGCGACGGCGCGCTGGCCGTGTCCGCCGACAACCCGCGCCTGATCGCCGGCATCGTCATCGCACGGGTGACGAAAAGCGCGATGTGGACCATCGTCGGCGGCATGGCTGTTCTACTGATTCTGATGAAGGTGATGGCTTGAACTCCACGATCAAAGCCATGATTTTTGCTGCCGGCCGCGGTGACCGCATGCGCCCGCTGACGGACCACACGCCCAAACCACTGCTCAACGTGGGCGGCAAACCGCTGATCGTGTGGCAGATCGAACGCCTGGCCGCTGCCGGCGTGCGCGACATCGTCATCAACCATGCGTGGCTCGGCGCGCAGATCGAATCCGCACTCGGCAACGGCAGCGCCTGGGGCGTGCGCCTCGCGTATTCGCCCGAAGGCGAAGCGCTGGAGACGGCGGGCGGCGTTGTCCAGGCGATGCCGCTGCTGCATGCCGGTGATGGCCACAGCGTGTTCATCGCCGTGAGCGGTGATGTGTTTTGCGATTACGACTACGCCGCGCTGCGCGAACGTGCACCGGCATTGGCTGCGCAGACCACGCCGGGCATGCATCTGGTGATGGTGCCCAATCCGCCGTACCACCTGCGCGGTGATTTCGCCCTGGATGACGCAGGCGCACTCCACACCGACGGCACCGAGCGCCTCACGTTCGGCAACATCGGCCTGTACGACACACGCCTGTTTGCCGGCATCGCGCCCGGCACGCGGATGGCCATGACGCCGCTGTACCACCAGGCGATTGCCGAGGGCCGCGCCACGGGCGAGCGCTTTGATGGCCGCTGGGAAAACGTCGGCACGCCAGCCCAACTGGCCGCACTCGACGCCGAAGTGCGCTCGCGCTGAGTCCCTGAGTCCTTTATGCCGGTACGCCGTTAGCCACCGCGGCACTGAGCGATTCCGCCGTCATTGGGCGGCCCAGCAGATAGCCCTGCAGCGAATCACAGCCGAGCCGCGTCAGAAATGCCTGCTGCTCGGCGGTCTCGACGCCCTCAGCCACGATGCGCAGGTTCAGCGTCTGCCCCAGCGCCACGATGGCAGAGACGATGGCCGCATCTTCCGTGTCGTGCGCTAGGTCACGCACAAAGCCTCGGTCGATCTTCAGTTCGCTGGCGGGCAAGCGCTTGAGGTACAGCAGGCTGGAATAACCCGTGCCGAAATCGTCGATCGAAATGCGCACGCCCATCGCATCCAGTTGCTGAAGGATGTGCAGGCTTGCATCGGCATCGCGCATGGCGGTGGATTCCGTGATCTCCAGCACTAGACTGTGCGGATCGAGCGCATGGCGGGCCAGCGCGTCGCGCACGGTGTCGATCAGCGCGGCGTGGCTGAACTGCAGCGCGGACAGATTCACGGCGACCGTCCACGTGGTGTGTCCCTCGCGGCGCCACTCCGCCATCTGGCGGCACGCTTCATCCAGCACCCAAGCGCCGAGCGGCACAATCAGGCCGGTTTTTTCGGCCAGGGGGATGAACTCGTGGGCCGGCACCAGACCGCGCACCGGATGTTGCCAGCGCACCAGCGCCTCGACACCGGTGATGGGGCCGTCGGGCGCGTGGAACTTCGGCTGGTAGTACAGCACGAGTTCATTGCGCTCCAGCGCCAGGCGCAAGTCCTGCACAAGCTGCAACTGCTTGTGCACGTTGGCGTTCATCGAAGGCTCGAAGAAGCAGTAGGCGTTCCGGCCCAGGCCCTTGGCGTGGTACATGGCCGCGTCGGCATTGGTGAGCAGATCGTGCTGGTTGGCGCCATCACCCGGATAGATCGCAATGCCAACACTGGTGGACACACGCAACTCATGCCCGCCCGCCATGAACGGCTCGCGCACCACCTCCAGCAGCGCATCGGCCAGGCTGCCGGCGTCTTGCGGATC
>JGI24740J21852_10000393_pt1 | contig 18770 bp, 18 predicted proteins | sample KBSCornC6_FD_21852 | JGI IMG/M metagenome (IMG submission 21852) | reverse complement strand
CCTTGAGCCGAGCCTGTGGCGAGACGATGACAGCCAGCCGCCAGAATCCCTTTACGGACGCCGCGACGCGCGCGTCCACGCAGCGGATTTCCCCGCGTTGAACGCCGGCCGGCACATCGTCCGCCTGCTGGCCGCAGCCTCGCTCCTGCTGCTCGCCGCCTGCTCGAGCCTTGCACCGGTTCGCTCCCCGAATCTTCCCGCCCCGCCCACGACCGTCGCCAACAACGTGCTGATCCGCGCAATCGGCCTGGTCGGCACGCCCTATCGCTGGGGCGGCAACACGCCGGAATCCGGTTTCGATTGCAGCGGCCTGGTCGACTATGTTTTCCGCAGCGAAGCCGGTCTGCAACTGCCTCGCACGTCGCACGCAATCGCCGCGCTGGATGCACCGAAAGTCGCGCGCAATGACCTGCAAGCGGGCGACCTGTTGTTCTTCGGCCACCGCCACCGCGTCAATCACGTGGCCATCTACGTCGGCAACGGCCGGTTCGTGAACGCACCCGACAAGGGCGGCACGGTTCGACTGGACCATCTGGACGGCTANTATTGGCGCGATCATTTCCTGTTCGCCAAGCGCGTGCTCACGCCGCGCGTTCGCGCNGCCCTCGCCGCNGACTGATCGCGCGGGAAGCGCCCATGCCGCTCGCCGCACCATTGCGCGCGGGTCGCTATCCATGGAATCCACGATGCAGAACTTCACCTTGCTGGTTGGCCGACTCGGACTCTCGCTGATTTTCATCCTGTCGGGCATCGGAAAAGCCACTGCCTACCACGCCACCGCCAACGTGCTGGTGGCACAAGGGCTGCCGCCCGGCTTGTTGCCGCTGGTGATCTTCGTCGAGCTGGGCGGCGGCTTGGCGATCCTGTGCGGCCTGCTGACGCGCTGGGCCGCGGTGGGACTGTTCTTCTACTGCATCCTCACGGCGGTGATCTTCCACAACCACTTCGCCGACCACGAGCAGTGGATCAACTTCATGAAGAACCTGTCGATCGCCGGCGGCTTTTTGGTGCTCGCCGTGCATGGTCCGGGGCTGCTGTCGCTGGACGGGTGGCGCAGGCGGCGCAAGCAGAAGCAGAAAATCTTCTTCTGATTCGAACCATCGCTGCGATCGCCTCGGCCAACATGCCCGCACGCGCACGCACACTGGCAAGCCAGCTTCAGCAATCCGCGTGCCGATTGGTTACACTCGGGATTGGAGGCCGGCCTGTCGTCGGCGGGGAATCCCAACAGCGCAGTGAATGCCGAGAAGGGCAGCTTCCTTGAAGAGCTGAAGCGCCGGCATGTCTGGCGCGTCGCGATTGCCTACGCGGTCGCCGGCTGGCTGCTGGTGCAGGTCGCAACGCAAGTCTTTCCCTTCTTCAGCATCCCCGACTGGGCCGTGCGGCTGGTCGTGATCCTGATCGCGATCGGATTCCCGGTCGCGGTGGTGTTCGCCTGGATATTCGAGCTGACGCCCGAGGGCATCCGGCGCACCGCGCCGTCCGATTCGCCGGGGGCGCGCGCACCACAAGCGCACCATTCGGTGGGCCAGAAGCTCAATGTCATCATCGTCGCGATGCTGGTGCTCGCGGTGGGCCTGCTGGGCTGGCGCCTGTACGCCGTGCGGCACATGTCCCCAATCGCGAAGCCCATCGCCGCGGTCGCGGCAACCGAACCTGCTGCCACGCAATCCGTCCCGGCCAAATCCATCGCGGTGCTGCCGTTCGAGAATCTTTCCAACGACAAGGACAACGCCTACTTCGTGGCCGGCATGCAGGACCTGATCCTGACCAAGCTGGCCGACATCGGCGACCTCAAGGTGATCTCGCGCACGTCTACCCAAAAATACAAGAGCCACCCCGGCAATCTGAAGCTGGTCGGGACCGAACTCGGCGTCGCGACGATCCTGGAAGGCTCGGTGCAGAAGGCCGGCGATCAGGTGCTGATCAACGTGCAGTTGATCGACACGAGAACCGACAGCCACATCTGGGCGCAGAGCTACCAGCGCACGCTGGACAATATCTTCGGCGTCGAGGGCGACGTGGCGCAGCAGATCGCGGCAGCGTTGAAGACGAAATTGTCCGGCACGGAAACCGCCATCCTCGTCGCCGTGCCCACCCACAACCAGGCCGCGATGGACCTGTTCCTGCGCGCCGAATTCCTGGCCAACAAGGGCGCGACCAATTACGACTCCGCCAGCTACAAAGTCGCGATACCGTTGTACCAGCAAGCCATCCAGCACGATGCCGGCTTCGCGCTGGCCTACGCACGCTTGTCGTATGCCGAAAGCGAACTTGCCTGGTTCGGCGGCGGCGGTATGGACGTGAAACAACTCCGCGCGCAGGCCCGCGCCGACGCCGAGCAGGCGCTGAAGCTCGCACCGAACGCATCCGCTTCGCAACTCGCACTCGGCTACAGCGACTACTACGGGCGCGGCGACTATGCCAGCGCACTGAAAGCCTTCGCGGCGGCGCTGGCGTTGAAACCCAACGATTCGGATGCGCTGGCGGCGCAAGGCTACGTGCAACGCCGCCAGGGGCACTTCGGCGATGCGATCGCCTCGCTGCAGAAGGCCTTTGCCCTCGACCCGCGCAATTCCTCGCTGGCTTTCGAGCTGGGCACGAGTCGCATGATGGCCGGCGGCTATCCCGAGGCGAAAACGTGGTTCCAGCGCGCACTTGCGATCGACCCGGACAATCTCAACGCAAAGTCCTACTACGCCAATGCGATCTTGCTCAGCACCGGAGACATTCCGCGCGCGCTGGCCGTGGTGAAGGGCGACGACCCAGGCTTGAAACTCCAGCGCCTCACCCTGCTGACCTACCAGCGGAAATTCGCGGAAGCTCTGGCGTTGCTGGAGAGCATCCCGGACACACCCGACAACTTTCCTCCAGCCCTAAATGGCCCCAAGATCGAGCAACAAGCCAGCCTGTACCGGATGATGGGCGACGAAAGCCGTGCCCGGCCACTGTTCGTGCAGTCGCTGCCCGTCCTGCGCGCGCAGCTCAAGATGCTGCAGGGAATCACTCTTGCGAACCAATGGTTGAACATCGGTTACGCGGAGATCGGGGCGGGCCAGAACGCGGCGGGGCTGGACGCCGTCGCCAAGGCGCTGAAGATTCTCGCCGACAACAAGGATCAGGTTTACGGCCCGCAAATCATGCTGTCTGCCGCCCAGTACCACGCCCAGGCGCGTCGCCCCGACCTCGCGGTGCCGATGCTGGCCGAGGCCCTGGCTGCTCCGGGCATCGGGCAACTTTATTCGCCCGTACTGCTGTGGCTCGATCCGATGTGGGATCCGATCCGCCACGACCCGCGCTTCCAGGCACTGCTGCAGCAATAGGCCGGGTACAAACCCACAGTGATGCCCGCGGCAGCCGTCGTCCCGGCGCAGGCCGGGACCCGGTAGCCCACGCATCCCGGCCGCGGCCGGGATACAAAACGCACTGGCTTCCGGCCTTCGCCGGAATGACGAACAAACAGCGTCGCAGCTCCGCCCGACCCTCCGTTGCAGCAGAGCGCCGGGTCATCTACCCGTGCGAATGCCCGTCACCGGCATGCGCATGCCCGTGCGCGATTTCCTCGGGCGCGGCGGCGCGCACGTCGACGATTTCGATGTCGAAGTGCAGGGTCTTGCCGGCCAACGGGTGATTGTGGTCGACGTCGATCGAACTCATGCCGACCTTGTGGATGGTCACCATGCGCTGGCCGCCGTCCTTGGTCTGCAGCACGGTGGTCATCCCGGGCTTGAGCTTCTGCGCAGCCTGGAAGTATTTTTTCGGGACGCGCTGCAACAGGCCTTCCTGGCGTTCGCCGTAGGCGTCTTCCGGCGCGATGTCGATCTCGAACTTGTCACCGGTTTCGCGCCCGGCCAGCGCCTTCTCGACGCCCGGCACCAATTGGCTGTGCCCCAGCAGCGCCAGCATAGGCTCGCCGCGCTTGCGCGAATCGTCGTACGGTTCGGCGGCGGCATCGGCCGCGTCGCGCACGCTGTAATGGAAACTCACCACGGAATCTTTTTCGGCACGCATGGAATCGGTCACGAAGCGGTTGGAGAGCCGGCGATGTTAGCGGCGTCAGGCTGATCGGTCACTCCGAAGCGTACCCCGCGCGCTTCCGGCCCGAACCAGGTCAGCAGTGCCAGCAGTACCGCGACGATGCCGATCCACACCGACTGCACGGTCGCGTAATCACCGCCGTGCGCGTGGGCGATCGAGGTCATCGCATACGCGGTCCACGACACCAGCAGGTTGCCCAACTGGTAAGCAAAGCCAGGCAAGGTGCCGCGCACATCGTCGGGCGATAGCTCGTTCAAGTAGCCCGGCACCACGCCCCACGCGCCCTGCACCGCAACCTGGATCCAGAACGCACCGATCGCCAGCAGCAGCACCGAACCGCCGTAGCTCCACAGCGGAATCGCGGGCAATGCCAGCACGCAGGCGATCGCCATCGCGCGGCGGCGACCGATCTTCTCGGACCACTGTCCGAATACCAACCCGCCCACCAGCGCGCCGAGATTCAAAATGATGGTCAGCAAGCTGGTGAGGTGGGTATCGAAATGCATCTGCAGTTTCAGGAAGGTGGGATACACGTCCTGCGAGCCGTGGCTGAAGGCGTTGAACACCGCCATCGTCACGATCATGTAGCCCAGCAGCTTCCAGCGCCCGCGCATGGTTTCCCTGACGCCACGGCGCACGCCGGCTTGCGTGCGCTGTTCGAACACCGGCGACTCCGGCACGCTGCGGCGCAGGTACAACACCAGCAGCGCCGGCAGGATGCCGAGCGCGAACATGCCGCGCCAACCAATCGAGTTGAACAGCAACCCGTAGGCGATCGCGCACAGCAGGTACCCGCAGGGGTAACCCGATTGCAGGATGCCGGACACGATGCCGCGCGAATGCGCGGGGATCGATTCCATCGCCAGCGATGCGCCAATGCCCCACTCGCCACCCATCGCGATCCCGAACAGCGCACGCAACACCAGCAACGCGAGCAGCGACGGCGCGAAGGCGCAGGCCAGCCCCAGCACCGAATACAGCGTGACGTCGATCATCAGGATGCGCCGGCGCCCATACCGATCCGCGAGTCGTCCAAAAATCAACGCGCCCAGCGGCCGGAACGCCAGCGTCAGCAGCAGCGCGAACGCGACGTCCGGGATCGGCACGTGGAAGCCGTCGGCCACCGCCGGCATCACCATCACCAGCAGAAAATAATCGAACGCATCCAGGGTCCAACCGAGGAAGGTGGCCGCGACGGTATGCCGCTGGGTGCTGTCGAGTGCGCGCAGATCAGCGATGACGGACATGGGCGATTCCGATGCGGCGACGGCCGTGTTGCGCGAGCATACCGCCGCATCCACCGAGCATGCGCGGAGGCGGCAACTACAATTACAGGATGAATGTGGAGGTTTCGCCAACGCAAGCGGGACTCGATGCGCTGATCGACCGCATCGACGCCGCGCTGCCGCAGACCCAGTGCACGCGTTGCGGTTATCCGGCCTGCCGGCCGTACGCCGAAGCCGTGGCGCGCGGCGAAGCCTCGATCAACCGCTGCCCGCCGGGCGGTACGGAAGGCGTGCGCGTACTGGCGCGGATCACCGGCCGGCCGGCGCTGCCGCTCGATCCGGAGTGCGGCGTCGAAGCGCCCCCGCGCGTCGCCGTGATCGACGAGGCTGTGTGCATCGGCTGCACCAAATGCATCCAGGCCTGCCCCGTCGACGCGATCATCGGCGCCAGCAAGTTGATGCATACCGTCGTCGCGGATTCTTGCACGGGTTGCGAACTCTGCATCCCGCCCTGCCCCGTCGATTGCATCGCCATGGTTCCGGCGCGCGGCGTGCCCGAACGGCTGCCGCGCCCGTCCCTGCCATGCCCGCCCTGAGTATCCGTCGCCGACGCTGGCTGTGGCGAGGTGCGTGGGTCGCCGCGATCGTGGCGTTCTGCCTTGTATGGCCGGCATGGGAATACCCGAGGTTCGACATCGAACCGCAGCAACGCCTGAAGGCGTTCCTGCAACTCGTGCTATTGCACGGCTCGTGGCTGTTGTGGCCGCTGCTGCTGCAATCGGGATTCAAGGCCTGGCTGCGCCGGCGCGAACAGCACGGCTGGCGCGCAGGCGGAGCGATCGCGCTTGTGCTCGTTTGCGCGGTGCTGTGCTGGGCACGATTCATCGAACCCAACGAACTGGTCGTGCGCCGCACGGTGATCCCGGCGCCGATCGATCTGAACATCGCCCTGGTCAGCGACATGCACGTCGGCATCTACACGCGCACCGGCAAGCTGGAGCAGATGGTCCGGAAACTGAACTCGCTGCATGTTGACATGGTGCTGATCGCGGGCGACCTGACCTACGATCCGCCTTACGACTTGGCCACCACACTTGCACCGCTGCGACACATCAACAAGCCGGTCTACGTGGTGCTCGGCAACCACGACGTCCAATTGCCGGGGCCGCCGCTGGTGCACAAGATCGTTCGCGCGATGGCGGCGCCGAACGTGCATTTCATCGAACATCGCGTGATCGATTTCCCGGGGTTTCGCCTTGCCGGCCTGTACGACTGGTGGAGCGGACGCGATGACACGGCGTTCCTGAAAGCCTTGCCGCAGGACAAGCCATTGCTGATCCTGATGCACCAGCCGCACAGCCTGCGCGCACTGCATGGCGTGGATTTTGCACTGGCGATGGCCGGCCATACCCACGGCGGGCAGGTGTACATCCCTTGGTTGACCGAAAAAATGTTCATGCTGACGCGCGACGAAAAATACGTAAACGGTTACTACGACACACCCACCGGCAACCTGTTCGTGACGCCGGGCATCGGCGTGACCGGCGTCCCGCTGCGGTTCGATTGCCCGCCCACCATCGACGTGCTGGAATTGCGCCACGATGTGCGCTGAACCTTCCCGTCAACAACCCTGCATCCATTGCGGCGACTGTGTGCGTGCGTGCCCGGATGCGCTGAATCCGGAAGCGCTGTTCTTCGCGCTGGTGCAGGATGATTTCCCCGCGGCCTGCACCGCACGACTCGATGCCTGCAGTGAATGCAACCGTTGCACGGAAGTTTGTCCCTCGCACATCCCGTTGCTCGACTGGTTCCGCTGGGGCAAGCTCGAGTTGGCCCACCGCGCGCGCACCGACGAAGCACGCAAGCGTTTCGAAACCCGCAACGCGCGGCTTGCCCGCGAGCGCGCCGCGCGGCGGCGCGGGATTCCTTCGCCCATTGCGCTGCCCGCGCAAACGATCAGCCACGCCGAAGTGCTGGCGGCCATTGCGCGAGGAACAGCCAGGCGGCGCGGGAAACGCCCATGAAGCGCGAAGACATCGCAGAACTCTTCCATCGCCTGCACGACATCGACCCGAATCCGACCACCGAACTCAAGTACAGCACGCCGTTCGAGTTGCTGGTGGCGGTGATCCTGTCGGCGCAGGCCACCGATGCCGGCGTCAACAAGGCCACCAGGCGCCTGTTTCCGGTGGCCAACACGCCCCAAAAAATCCTCGCCCTCGGCGAGGACGGCCTCAAAAAATACATCTCGACCATCGGCCTGTACAACGCCAAGGCGAAAAACATCATCGCGACTTGCGGGCTTTTGATCGAACGCCACGGCGGCGAAGTGCCGCGCACGCGCGAGGAACTGGAAGCGCTTCCGGGCGTCGGCCGCAAGACCGCCAACGTGGTGCTGAATACGGTATTCGGCGAGCCGACCATCGCGGTGGACACCCACATCTTCCGCGTGTGCAACCGCACCGGTCTCGCGACCGGCAAGACGGTGCGGGCCGTCGAGGACAAGCTGGCGAAGGTGGTGCCGGATGAATACAGGCTCGGCGCACACCACTGGCTGATCCTGCACGGGCGCTACGTATGCACCGCGCACAAGCCGAAATGCCCCGAATGCCCGATCCGTGATCTCTGTGCCTACAAGCACAAGACACCGGGCTGATCGTGTGCCCCGCTGAATGGGGCGCAACACGAGCCGACGGATTCGTCATATTCCCCGCGTGTGGCTCGGGCGCGCGCTGATATCCTGCCCGGATGCACAAACAGATCGAAGCCTACGCGGAACGCCTGTGCACGCGCTTCCGTGGTTTTCTGCCGGTAGTGGTGGACGTCGAAACCGGCGGCTTCGACGCGCGGCACGACGCGCTGCTCGAGATCGCGGCGGTGATCGTGAGCATGGACGGCGACGGCGTGCTCACGCCCGAACCCGTGGTCTCGACCCACGTCGAGCCGTTTCCTGGTTCGCACATCGACCCCAAGTCGCTGGAAATCACCGGCATCGATCCCGACCAGCCGCTGCGCGGCGCACTGCCGGAGCGCGTGGCGCTTGACCTGATCTTCAAACCGGTGCGCGCCGCCATCAAGGCAACCGGCTGCCAGCGCGCGATCCTGGTCGGCCACAACGCCGCCTTCGATCTGGGCTTCCTCAACGCCGCGGTGCTGCGCACCGGCCACAAGCGCAACCCATTCCATCCGTTTTCGTGCTTCGATACCGCGACGCTGGGCGGACTCGCCTACGGCCAGACCGTGCTGTCGCGCGCGGTGCAAGCCGCGGGCTACGAGTGGAACGCCAACGAAGCGCACTCTGCGGTGTACGACGCCGAACGCACCGCGGCGCTGTTCTGCACCATCGCCAATCGCTGGCGGTATCTCGAACAACTGGAACGGGAGCGCGTCGGCGTCGCCTGATCCGTGCCTTCGCGCGATCGTCAATCGACGTCCGGCGGTGGCGCAGCACGCCCCGCGATCCCTGCGCGCAGACCCGCCAGCATGCTGCGCACGTTTTTCCGGCGCGGCGGGATCAGCAGCGCGAACAGCAGGAACTTGACGATGAGCCGCGGCACGTCCTGCGCGATCCAGCGCCGCGGCGTGTACGCGCGCCGGTACAGCAACACGCGGTTGCGCATCATGTAAAACAGCCGCCGCGGCGCGTGCACCACGACGCCGCGCGGCAGTCCGGGGAGCCGCCGACGTGCATCGCCGAGCCGGTGATCCAGCCCGGCCGCGCAAACGCCATACAGGGCGTAGCCGGCCACGCGTGCACGGAAACACCAATCGAGATCGACGTTGTCGATGAACAGCGCGTCATCCATTGCGCCGACGTCGTCGAGTACCGCAAGCGGGATAAGGCTGCCGGATGAAATCAGGAAGTCGCAGCGGATCTCGGCGCAACGGCCGTCGCACCGCAATTTGCGGTTGAACGGGAAACGGATGCGCACGAACGGCGCATCCGAGGACTCCCGCGCATCGCGAAAACGCGGGCCCACCGCCGCAACCTTCCCATGCATCGCGCGCTTCCCAAGCACTGCGGCAAGATCCTGGACCATCCGCGTCGAGGGCACGCTGTCCTGATCCATGAGCAACACGCAGGACACGCCCGCAAGCACACGCGCGCGTTCGATGCCCGCGTTCAGGGCATGGGCGAGACCCCTGTTCTCGGGCAAGACCAGCAAGCGCACTTCGGGATGCCTTGCGCAGAGGTCGCGGAAGCGGGGATCGGGGCTGGCGTTGTCCACCAGCACGACATGCCCGACTTGGGGCACGAGCGCGGCCAGCTGTTCGGCCAACACCGCGAGGTCCGGACAGTGCGTCACCAGCACCGCACATACCTGTGCCGGCGTGATGGCCTGGGCCGGCGCGTCAGTCACGCGTCACCCGCGTTCGCACGCGCACAGCGCGGCGGTCACACGGAGTGACAACGCGCGAAGCAACCGCAACAAAAAGATCGGATGGCAACTTCACAGCGCGATTGTCGCCGCGCAGCCGGGGACTTCAAAGTCCCCAGCAGGCACGGTCGGGCCGGAAGGGACGCGGATGCACGCCCAACAGCCGTTCCAGCTCGCCGTTGTCCGCGACCAGGTCCTGCTGCAGGCGCGTCAATGCGCCGCGCATCGGCGGTACCAGGCGTGCGCCGAGGTGGATCAACGGCGCGGGAACATGCAACGGAAACGTGCGCACCGGAAGACTTGCGTGCACCCGCGCGAACATTTCCGATGCAGGCAGGCGCTCGCCGCCGCCGATGGGAATCACGCGCCCCGCCGCGCCACCGTCCATTGCCCGCACGACGGCCTGCGCGATGTCGGCCGCATGCACGGGCTGGCGCAGGCCGGACCCTGCGGGCAACCCGAACACGCGCCAGCGCATCGCGCGGCGCGCGAGCGGCGTGAGGCTGCGATCGCGCGCGGCCCCGTAGATCAACGTCGGCCGCAGGATCGTCCACGCGATGCCGCGGCGCTCGCAGGCACGCGCCACCGCGGCCTCGCCTTCGCGCAGCCGCCGCGACACTCCGCGTTCCGCGACGACCGACGAGGCCTGCTTGCTCTCCGCGCTCATGGAACTGGTGGCTACCACGCATTTCAGGTTTGCGGCGGTCCCCGCTTCAATCCACGCGGCCAACGCATCCAGTGGCGCGAAACAACAAACGGAACCCGCGGCATTCGCGGCGGCTGGCGCTTGCGGCAACCCACCCTGCAGCCATGTCACGCCCTCGAGCGCCGCTTGCGGCCTGCGCGAGAGCGCGAGGACGGAAACGCCCGCGCGCACCAGTTCCGGAAGCAGGAAGAAACCGATCTGGCTGCTGGCGCCGCACACCAGCACCGAGCGCTCACGCCAGCTATCCATGTGCGCCCGAAGCGGCTGTGGTGGAAGTCAGGCCAGGAATGGCCGCAGTGGTATCCATGCCGGCGCGAGAGCCCGGGAGACCGAAATGTCTGGTCATGCAGCGATCACGGATGATCGCACTAGCCATGATGGAGTTTTGCATCCACCTCGCTGATGCGCGGATCGTCCGGCACCAGGCGTTGGGCTTCGCGCAGCGCCGCGCGCGCGGCGCCAAGTTGACCGAGTCCGACGTAATGATCAGCGCGATCCAGCCAGGCGCTGCCCAGCCCATGGCGCATCGAAGCCGCGGCCGGATCGCCCGGATCGAGTTGCTCCAGCGTGCCCAGCATGTCGTGCGCCTTGTCGAGATTGTCCTCGCGCAGGGCGCGCTGGAACTGCTGGCGCGTGACCTCCGGCAGGTTGCGCAGCCCCGCCTGCGCCTCGGCATTGTCGCCGTCGATGCCGAGCGCGGCGCGATACAAATCGTACGCACAGTTGCCCGGCGGCAGCATGATGTCGCCATTGCTCGCGGCGGCCTTGGCGTGAGCGACCAGCCGCGCGAGCTTGGCCGAATCGGCCGGGCTCAATACGGGCGCCGGAGGCGCCGATTCGGCCGCCACGGCGGGTGCTCTGGGGGCTTTGCCACCAGCGCCCAGGCGTGAACGCGCCGCGGCCAGGTCGGCGGATTTCGGCGCCAGTGCGGCGGCCTGATCCAGCAGGTTCTTCGCATCATGCGCGTGCCCGGCATCGATCGCGGCGTTGGCCTGCACGATCAACGCTTCGGCGACCTGCCCCAGGCCGGCCTGCGCCGCGGCATTGCCGGGATCGGCCGCCAGCGCGGCCTTGAACTGCGCCTCGGCGTTGTCATTGTCGCTGCCGGTCATCTTGCCGGCACGGAGATCGGCCTGGCCTTGCGCGAGATACTGGTCGCGCTGCGCATCCGCGGCGCGATCGGCGGTGGCAACATCGGCGCGCAAGGTCGGCAATTGCGAATACCCGGGCAGCAGGTTCGACAAACGGGTTAGCGTCTGCCGGGCGCCGGTGCGGTCGCCATTGCCAAGTTGGGTCTGGATGCGTGACGCGAGCGCGTCACCGATCTGGCTCATGCCATGCTGCGCGATCGCATTGTGCGGGTCGCCCGCGAGCACCTTGCCGAACAACGCCGCGGCGCCGTCATTGCCGTCGATGCGCCCGTTCGCGAGCGCCGCGCGCGCCTGGTCGATCAGGAGGCCGACATTGGCGTTGTGCAGCACCGCCCTGGCGAGCGCCTGGTCGACCGCGGTCACGTCGGCGCCGCCGCCGAGCAGGCTGCGGGCCTCCTCCAGCGAAGTGCGCGCGGAGGCATAGTCGCCTTGGATCAGGGCCGCCTGTGCACGCACGAGTTCGGAGTGCCCGACGTTTTGCAAACCCGTCAACGCCTGCTCGTTGTCGGGATCGAGCGCGCGCGCGGCCTCGTACAGATCGCGCGCACTGTCAGGGCTGCCCGAAAGCTTGCCCACCGCATAAGCCTTGTCGGCACGCGTCAACAATGAGTTCAACTGTGTCTGCGGCAACAAGCCGCTCAGCGTGGCGTGGTGGGTGAGCGCCCACCCACTGGCGACCGCGAGCACGGCCACGACCGCCAGTACCAGCCACGGCATGCGGAATGGCCTGCGCGGCACGCGTTGACGGCGGGTGTTGTTCGCGAACGGCGGCCGATCAGCCGGATCCGCGCGCATGGTCGTGCGCCGATCACCACCGGTATCGACATGATCGAGATTGCCGAGCTTGGGTTCGGTGCGCCGCAGGCTGTCCCGCGAAGATGCGTCGTTTCGGTCATTCATGCTGATCGTTCGCCGGGCCATCTGCCCGGCCGGTGTATCCGCCTCATGGGACCATCGCGGCCATGCGCCGGTTCCTTCGCGGGAACCAGGCCATGTGCGTTCATCTTAGCATTCGCCTTGGATGGGCCGCGCCGGAAGCCGCGCGCATTCAGCCGCCGGCAAGGCGGCACGTGCGCTTGCTCAGCCGCCGGCAAGCCGGCGCGCCTCGGTGACATTGGGCAGCGCCGACAAGCGGGCCAGCAGTGCGGACAACTCGCCGAAGTCGTGCACGCGCAGCGTGAAGTGCAGCGTCACCTCGCCGAGGTCGCGGTCGCTGTGGCTGTCCGATGCGACGATGCGCGCGCCCGAATTGGTGACGACATTGGTGATGTCGCGCTGCAGGTCGCGGCGGTCATAGCCGAGCACCACGATGTCCACTTCGTAGGCACGGTCGGGCGCGCTCTGCCAGCGCACCTCGATCACGCGCTCGGGATTGCGCGCGCGCAGNCGCGCCAGCGCGGTGCAATCGGCCCGATGCACCGTGACACCGCGCNCGCGCGTCACGTAACCGGCGACGTCNTCACCCGGCAGCGGCCGGCAGCAGCGCGCCAGCGCGGTCAGCAGATTGCCGACGCCTTCGACGGTCAACGCNCCCGGCTTGCCCAGCGGCGGTGCGGTCTTGCGTGGTGGCGGCACCCGTACGGGCGCCGCGGGTTGNGTATCGAGCATCGCGCGGGTCAGTTGCGCGACGCCCACTTCACCCAATGCCAGCCCTACCAGCAAGTCGTCGCGGCCCTTGCGGCCCAGCCGCGCCGGCAGCCGTTCCATCAGTTCGTCGGACACCGCAAGGCGGCGCGCCTCGCGTTCCAGGATCTGCCGCCCCGCGGCGAGGTTCGCCGCGAGATCTTCGTGCCGGAACCACGCGCGCAGCTTGCCACGCGCGCTGGCGGTATTGAGGTAGCCGAGCTGCGGCGACAGCCAGTCGCGGCTCGGCGCGGGTTCGCGCGCGGTGAGGATTTCGATGCGGTCACCGCTGGCGGGCTGGCATGTGAGCGGCACGATGCGGCCGTTGACCTTGGCGCCGCGGCAGCGATGGCCGACCATCGTGTGCACGTGGTAAGCGAAATCGAGCACCGTCGCACCAGCTTGCAGGTCGAGCACTTCGCCCTTCGGCGTCAACAGATAGACACGATCTTCCGCCAGTTCCGACCGCAGTTCGGCCGCGAGCGTGGTGTCATCCTCGCCATCGGCGCGTGTCTCCAGCAGCTTGCGCATCCACGCGACGCGCGCCTGGTAGGCGGCATCGGCGTTGCCGCCTTCCTTGTAACGCCAGTGCGCGGCGACCCCGAGTTCGGCACCGCGATGCATCTCCTCGGTGCGGATCTGCACCTCGAGCGTCTTGCCATCCGGCCCGACCACCGCGGTGTGCAGCGAGCGGTAATCGTTGCCCTTGGGTCGCGCGATGTAGTCGTCGAATTCGCGCGGGATGATCGGCCACAGGCCATGCACCACCCCGAGTACCGCGTAGCAGTCCGCCACGCTGCCAGTGAGCACGCGCAGCGCGCGGATGTCGTACAACTCGCCGAAGCCGACCTTCTTGCGCTGCATCTTCCGCCAGATGGAATAGATGTGCTTGGCCCGGCCATTGACGCTGGCCTCGATGCCTTGTGCGACCAACGCCTCCCGCAGTTGCGCGACGCAGCGGGCGATCCAGTCTTCGCGATCGGCGCGGCGCTCATCCAGCAACTCGGCAATGCGGCGATACACGTCCGGCTGCAGGTAACGGAACGCCAGGTCCTCGAGTTCCCATTTCCATTGGCCGATGCCGAGCCGGTTGGCAAGCGGCGCGTGGATGTCGCGGGTCAGTTGCGCCAGTTCGTGGCGTTCGGCCTCGGGCAACGCAGCCGCCGCGCGCATCCGTGCGAGCTGGCGCGCCAGCAACAGGTACACCACGCGCAGATCGCGGATGATCGCCAACAGCAATCGGCGCAGGCCTTCGGTATTGCCCGCGGGATCGCGCGCGGCATGCAAGGCCCACACCCGCTCCGCCTGCTGCTGGCCTTCGACCAGCCTGCGCAGCGCATCCGGCGCCCGCGCGACCATCGTGTCCCATGCATCCGGATCGACACCCGCCACCGCATACCAGCCCGCCGCGCCGCGCGTATCGTCATCGCACCCCACCTCCGCGAGCAGCGCATCGGTTTCCCGCCACAAGCCGCGCTCGTGCCCGGGCAACGCGACAACCGGCGGCTCGGGAAACAGGTGTTGATTCCTTGATGATGGCTGCATGGCGTGTGCGCATCGATGCGATTGCGCCGACCCGGGAAAGGTTTGCGAAAGACCNCCAGTGTATTAAATCGAAGGCACCGATACCCCGTGCGACCGGCATGGGGCACTGCTATCATCGCCCACCATGCGCACCCGACTGATGCTGCCGGCCGCCNTGGCCCTGCTCCTCACCNCCCTGCCCGTCATGGCCCANCANTTTTCCTCGCTTGAGGAACGNATGTCTGCGNCCGANTTCAAGGCAGCNGGNCTCGACAANCTTTCNCCGCAGGAACTGCAGAACCTCGACAACTGGCTGCGCACGCATGAACAGACCAAGATGGTCTCCGCCAGCGGCGCGCCGGTGTTCTATCCCGACAACCAGCCNCGCGACAAATTCAGCACGCACCTGGTCGGCCACTTCAATGGCTGGGCGGGACAAACCACGTTCACCCTCGACAACGGCCAGGTCTGGAAGCAGGCCGAGTCCGGTGCCTACTCCTGCCCCGACGTCGACAACCCCGAGGTCACGATCAAGCCGATGATCCTGGGCAGTTGGCTGATGTACGTGCAGGGCTGCAACCAGAGCGTGCGCGTCGATCGCGTGAAGTAACCCCGCCGCGCCGGGCTGCCCCAATCTGTCTTTCCGCTGCCGGCACAGGCATGATGACTGCGTCCGCGACCGCTTCGGCCGCGCGAGGATCATGACGTGCTGGAAGTCTGGCTGCCGCTTTTATCCATCGCCGCCATTGCCGTGTGGTGGTACCACGCGCTGCGATTGCGCGAACGCGCCATCGCGCACGCACGCCATCTTTGCGAACGCCACGGGTTGCAACTGCTCGATGACAGCGTGGCGTTGCATCGCCTGCGCATGAGCTGGCGGCATGGCAGCCTGCACGTGACACGCGAATACCGCTTCGACACCAGCCTCGGCGGCGATGATCGCCGCGCGGCGAGCATCACCCTGCTCGGTGACCGCATCGTCAGCGCAAGCGTGCCGGAGCGCGACGTTCACGCCCACGAGCCAGCGCCCGCAATCCGCGTTGTGCACGACATGCCGCCGGCCCAGGCCGGTGCCGGCGCGGACAGCAACATCGTCCCGATCACGCGCGCGCGCAGGACCTTGCACTGACGCATAGCGCTCTTGTGTTTGTCGCTCGAACACGGTTTGCTCGCTGCGCGTGAGCTGCTTGCGCGAGGCAAGCGACACAAAAAACTCAAAGACACTGGATCCAGACTTCCGCCGGGACGACGATCAAAAGCAGAAGCGCTCAATTGCGCGACCGCGCGCGATGCGCACCACCCCTTCGTCACTTCACCACGTGCAACGTGGGCTTGCCCTTCGGTCGTGGTTTGTCCGGTTCGTTGCCGGAAGTCGACGACGATTCGCCAGCTTCGCCGGATGCGGGCAACCCCTGGACCGACTTGGGCACGGCTTGCAACGAAGGTCCGGCCGGTTTTGCGGATGGTGCGTCACCTACCGGCTCGATCGGCGGTGCCGTGCCCGGCGCGTCTTCCGCCAGCAGCATGCCTTGGCCGTTTTCGCGTGCATAGATCGCCTGCACGGCGGCAATCGGTACGCTCACGGGCTGGCTGACGCCGCCAAAGCGGGCCATGAAGGTGATGGCGTCGTTGCCGATTTCCAGATGCGCGACCGCGCGCGGCGCAAGGTTCAACACCACGCGGCCATCGCTGACTGCCTGCGGCGGCACCTGCACCCCCGGCTTGCCGGCATCGACCACGATATGCGGCGTGAGGCCGTTGTCGCAGATCCACTCGTGCACCGCCCGCAGCAGGTACGGACGGTTGGAGGTCATCGCGGGGGACTGCTCGGTCACAACTCGCCCAGCAGACGCTCTTCGGCCGTGAGGCTGCGCGCGAAGCCCTGGCTGCGGAACAGGCGCTCGCCGTAATCGACGATCGGTTTGGCTTCCTTGGGCAGCGACACACCCAGCGAAGGCAATCGCCAGACCACCGGCGCCACCAGGCAATCGGCGAGGCTGATCTCAGGGTTCAGGAAGAACTTCGCGGCCTTGAACAACGGCAACGCGTCCATCAGGTGATCGCGCAGACGCTTGCGCGCGGCCTCGGCGGCACGGCCACCGGCGCGGATGTTGGCGACTTCCGGGACCCAGTCACGTTCGATGCGCACGCAGGCCAGGCGCAGGCGCGCGCGCGACAGCGGATCGACCGGCATCAGCGGCGGATGCGGATAGCGCTCGTCGATGTATTCGCACACCAGGGCAGGGCCGTACAGGACCATGTCGCGATCCTGCAATGTCGGCGTGTCGCCGTACGGATTGATCGACTGCAATTCGTCGTGTGGCTTGCCGGGTGGCACCTCGACGCGGTCATAGACCACCCCCTTGGCGGCCAGCACCAGCCGCACGCGGTGCGACTGCACGTCGTCCGGCGCGGTGAACAGGGTCAGCACGGTACGGGTGGTATGTGCGGTTTGGATCATGCCAGTGTCCCCTTTGGGCGTTTAGGACCTGTTCGCAGGCCCTAGGTCCGGTGACGCGACAGTCCCGGGTATGGGTGTCATCGCCTGGCGGGCACGGCGCCCGCCAGTCAATGCACGTCCTTCCAATACTCTTTTTTCAGCACCAGCGCGAACAGGGTGAAAAGTACCAGATACAGCACCACCCACGCACCAATGCGGCTGCGCGGCAGTTCGTCCGGCGCCGACACGTAGGCCAGGAACGCGGTCAGGTCGCGCACGGCCTGNTCGTACTGCGCGGGCGTCATGCNGCCCGGATGCGCCAGTTTGAGTTCCTTGACCGTGGCCGGGTTCCCGCCCTCGGCCGGATTCATCACCGCCACCTGCTCGCCCTGCAGCTGCCACAGCGGGAACGGCATCGCGACGTTCGGGAACACGGTGTTGTTCCAGCCGCTGTTGGTCGCCGGATCGAGATAGAACGCCTTGAGATAGGCCGACACCCAGTCGGCGCCCTTGGCGCTGACTTCCAGCGACAGGTCCGGCGGAACCTTGCCGAACCATTTCTCGGCGTCAGCTTCCGGCATCGCCGTGACGATCGGATCGCCGAACTTGGCGCCGGTGAAGTTCAGGTTTCCCATCACCTGCTGTTCGGTCAGGCCGAGTCCGCTCGCCATCTGCGAATAGCGCATGTATTTCAGCGAGTGGCAACCCACGCAGTAATTCATGAACAGCCGCGCGCCGCGCTGCAGGGAGGCCTGGTCGTGCACGTTGATGTTGGCGTCGGGATAACCGCCGCCCTCTTCCGCGAGCGCGGTCGGCGAAGCCAACAGCGGCACGGCAAGCGCGAGCAACATGGCCGTCAGGGTGCGCATGGTGGTGCGCTGAATGAACTTATGCATGCGTGGTCACCCTTTCCGGAACCGGCTTGGTTTTCTCCCACCCGAAGAACGTGTAGGCCCACAGGAACACGAAGAACGCGAAGTACAGGACCACCAGGGTCCGGCCGAACAGGTTCTCGATGGTGGTGATGTCGGCGTTGGGGCCGAAGATGGACACGATCCAGCCGGGCGTGAGGTCGGCACCGATCGCCGCCAGCAGCACGAACACGATCGCGAAGATCGTCAATGCGACCTTGTAGCCGACGCCGCGATAACGGATCGACTTCACCTTGCCGCGATCCAGCCACGGCACCAGGAACAGGGCAATGATCGAGAGAGCCATCGCCAGCACGCCGAAGCCCTTGCTGGGGATCATGCGCAGGATCGCGTAGAACGGCGAGAAGTACCACACCGGCTTGATCGTCGCCGGCGTGACGAGGTCGTTGGCCGGGATCGAATTGTCGTGTTCGAGGAAGAACCCGCCCACGGTTGGTTCGAAGAAGATGATGATCGCGCAGATCACCAGGAACACGCCGACACCGACGAGGTCCTTCAACGTGTAGTACGGGTGGAACGGAATGCCGTCCAGCGGGTGGCCGTTCGGGCCCTTGTGCTTCTTGATTTCGACGCCGTCGGGGTTGTTGGAGCCGACTTCATGCAGCGCGCCCAGGTGCAGCACCACCAGCAGCAGCAGCACCAGCGGGAGCGCGACCACGTGCAGCGCGAAGAAGCGGTTGAGCGTCGGATCGGACGGCACGAAGCTGCCCATGATCCAGTCGACCAGTTGCCCGCCGATCACCGGCACCGC
>JGI24740J21852_10000392_pt1 | contig 18771 bp, 22 predicted proteins | sample KBSCornC6_FD_21852 | JGI IMG/M metagenome (IMG submission 21852) | reverse complement strand
CCTGTACCTGACCTGCCCGCTGAAGTACAAGTTCGCCCGCGTCTTCGGGATCCCGCAGGAGCCGACTGCACGCGACCTACCGCACCCTGCGCGAGCAGGTGCTGGAGGCCTCCTGGCGGGCGGGGCGCGAGCTCTCCGAGCCCCGACTCGACACCGCGATCGACGTCAACCGGGCGATCGCCCGCTACCTGGAGCTGCTGAAGCTGGCGGCGCTGGCGCAGCGGCCCGGCGACGAGCCGACGGCAGAGGCGATCCAGGCAGTCAACGGGCTGCTGCGCCAGGTCGCCACCCCCGAGCAGCAGGCCGAGCTCGACGCCTCCTCGCTCGACTCCTACCTGCTCGACTCCGAAGGCGAGCGCGGGCGCCGCCGCGAACTGATCGCCGCCGGCGCCGAGCCCTCGCTGGAGGCCTTCCTGCCGCGCCGCGGCGACGGCCGCCTCAGCCTCTCCGCCTCCGACCTGACCCTCTACCTGACCTGCCCGCTGAAGTACAAGTTCGCCCGCGTCTTCGGGATCCCGCAGGAGCCGACGATCAACCAGCGCTTCGGCATCCTCATCCACAACGTCCTCGAACGCTTCCACAAGAACCCGCCCGCCGACGAGGCCGACGGCCTCAAGGAACTGAACAGCCTCTTCGAGAGCGGCTGGCGCCGCACCGGCTTCGGGGCGACCGACGACGAGCTGCAGTTCCGCGACCGCGCCCGCGAGGCGCTGCGGCTCTACTGGGAACACGAGCGCGTCGCCGACGGCGAGCCCGTCTGGCTGGAGCGGAAGTTCGACTTCAAGGTCGGCGAGCATCACGTGCGCGGCCGCGTCGACCGCGTCGACCGCCTCCCCGACGGCGACTTCGAGCTGATCGACTACAAGACCGGCGAACGCAAGAGCGAGGCCGAGCTGGAGAACGACCTGCAGCTGGCGCTCTACCGCCTCGCGGCGCGCGAGGCCTGGGAGGTCGAGGCCGCCTTCGGCAGCTACTACTACGTCCTCGACGGGGACAAGGTCGCCGCCCCCAGCAAGCCCGACGACGCCGAGCGGGTCGAGCGCACCGTCCTCCAGGTCGGCGAGGGCGTCATCGGCCAGGACTTCGAGCCCCGCCCCTCCCCCACGGTCTGCAGCTGGTGCGACTACCGGCTGATCTGCCCGGCAGCGGAGAGCTGACGCTCAGCTCTGGTCGCCGCGCTGGCGGAGGAACCGCTGAAACTCGCTGGCAATCGAATCGGCCGACGGCAGGTTGGTGCTCTCCTCGTCTAGGAGGTCGACCTGTTCGGCCTCGATCCGCGCCACCAGCTCCTCGATCTCCGGATTGGCGGCGACGGCGCGGCCGATCTGCTCCTCGTAGTCGGCCGTCTCTTCCTCCAGCTCGGAAGCCTCGACCGCGATCCCGGTCAGCCCCTCGAGCCGGCGCAGCAGCGCCAGCGCCGCTTTCGGGTTCGGCACCGCCGCCACGTAGTGAGGGACCGCCGCCCAGAGCGAAGCCGAGTCGATCCCGGCCTGGCGGCAGAGGTCGTGGACGACGCCGACGATCCCAGTCGGCCCCTCGTAGTTGGAGCGCTCGAGCTCGAGCTCGTCGACCAGGGCCTCGTCGGAAGCGAGGCCGGTGATCGGCACCGGCAGGGTGTGCGAGACCTCGGCGATCAGGGCCCCGAGGCTGATCACCATCTCAACCCCGAGCGCGTCGGCGGCGGTGGTGACCGTTTCCGAGAAGGTGCGCCAACGCAGGTTCGGCTCGGTCCCGTCGAGCAGCACCAGGTCGCGGTCGGCAGTCGGCACGCGGACCGCGATCAGATTGTTTTCGGGCCACTCGATCTTCCGCGTGGCGCCGTCCTGCATAGTGATCGTCGGCCGCGTCGACTGGAAGTCGAAGAACTCCTCCGGATCGATCCGGGCGACCAGCTCCGAGTCGAGCGCCGAGGCGACAGCCGAGAGCGCGGTCGAGGCCGAGGCGGCGGCGTCGTTCCAGCCGCGGAACGCGCAGACCATGACCGGGGATCGCAGGTGTGGCAGATCGCCTTCCCAGCTGAGGGAGTCCACACGATTGAGCGTAGACCATGCGGCGCGCCCGCAAGGAGCTAGGGCAGCGAGCGCGCCCGGCGAACCAACTGCGCGGCCATAAACAGCGCCAGGGCTGCGAAAGCCAGCTGCAGCGCCCGTTCAGGCACCTGGTTGGCGACGCCGACGCCGACGATCACCCCCAGGGGCGAGAGGGCGCCGACGATCAGCGCCTCGCGCAGGCGGACGTTTCCATAGCCGTTCTGCCGGTAGGCGCCGACCGCAGCGACGATCACGATCATCAGCAGCGAGGTCGCCTCCGCCTCGACCTGGCTGAGGTCGAGAAAGACGGTCAGAACCGGCACGAAGAGGATGCCGCCGCCGACCCCGACCAGGCCGCCGGCGAGGCCGCCGGCGAGTGCGATCAGCACCGCCAGGACCTCGTTCACGAGAGCACCAACTCGACCGCGATCGCGACCAGCAGCAGCGCGAAGAGGTAGGAGACGGCCTTCTGGGGGATCCGCTGCTGGATCGCCGTGCCGAGAATGACGCCGACGATCGCCGGCAGCGTCAGCAGCAACCCGGTGGCGACGTGGACGTTGCCGTAGATGCCCCCCTGCGCGACCGCGCCGAGAGCACCGATGAGGACGATCGCGGCGAGGCTGGTGCCGGTCGCGAGGCGCTCGCCGTAGCCGAACCAGAGGATCAGCAGCGGCACGATCACGGTGCCGCCGCCGACCCCGAAGAGGCCGCTGAAGAGCCCCGCGGCGGTGCCGATCACGGCCAGCCTCCAGGTCGGGTGGGACGGCGGCGCATCGGCCTGAGCAGGCATCGCGGCGATACTAGATGCCGTGTCGCGCGAATCGCAGAGGGGGGACGGCGCCCGGGCGAAGCTGCTGGGGCCACTGCGAGCCGAGCCACGGCGGGCGGCGGTCCTCACCGACGTCGACGGCACCCTCGCGCCGATCGTCGAGCGCGCCGCGGATGCGGCGGTGCCGGCAGCGGCGCGGGAGGCGCTGGCGAAGCTGACCGGGAGCTTCGGCCTGGTCGGCTGCATCTCCGGCCGCCAGGCGCTCGACGCGCGGCGCCTGGTCGGCCTCGACGAGATCGCCTACGCCGGCAACCACGGGCTCGAACTGCTGCTGCCGGGAGACGAGACGCCGCGCCCAGATCCCTCGATCGCCGGCCGTGAGATGGACGCCGCCCGCTTCCTCGCCGATCTCGGCCCCGAGCAGCTAGCCGGCACCGAGCTGCGCAGCGAGGACAAGGGCCCGATCCAGGCGCTGCACTGGCGCGGCGCGAGGAACGAGGCCGCGGCCGAGGGGCGCGCCCACGAGATCGCCGTGGCGGCGGGCCAGGCCGGCCTCGAGGTGCGCTGGGGCCGCAAGGTGCTGGAGCTGCGCCCGGCGGGCGGCGGCGGCAAGGACGGCGCCGTCGCCTCGCTGCTGGCGATCGACGGGGTCGACCGTGCGACCTACGCCGGCGACGACCGCACCGACCTCGACGCCTTTCGTCGCCTGCGCGAGCTCGACGAGTCCGGCGAGCTCGACGTCGCCGTCTGCGTCGGCATCGTCTCCGCCGAAGCGCCGGCGGAGCTGGCCGAGGAGTCGGACCTGACCGTCGACGGTCCCGAGGGCTGGCTGCAGATCCTCCGCTGGCTGGGCGGGTAGCGATGCCATACACGGACCTGCTGCGGGTCACCGTCTTCATCACCGGCGCCGAGGCGACGGCGCTCGGAGCGATCACCGCGCTCGCCGCCAACCGCGACAGCGACACCCGGACGCTGATCGTCGCCGCCACCTGGTGGGCGATCTCGCTGGCGATCGGCTTCTACCTCGGCCGCCCTTCGCGCGCCGCCGAGGACATGCGCGAGGCGCTGGCACGGGCGCGCACCGCCACTTCGCTGCCCTCGGAGAGCCCTGGACGGATCGCCCTCGGCCGGCTCTGGCCGGTGGCGGTGACGGCGATCGCCGCCGGGGTCCTCGGAGTCTTCTTTCCCGGCGTCGCCGCGATCGCCGCCGGCTACGCGCTGATCGTCTCGCTCGCCTGGCACACCCGCGAGGCGGCGGTACTGGCGATCGAGCAGCGCGACGGCGTCAAGTTCTACGTGCTGCCGAGCGCGGCCTGGCTGCCGGTCGAGCTGATGCGGACTCCCGGCCTGCGCAGCGACCGGCTCAGCCGCGCTTGAGCAGCTTCGAGAACTCGCGCCAGCCGCGGGTGTTGGCGACGTCGGCGGCGGTCAGCCATGCCCGGCGGGCAGTGGCAACCGCATAGGCCATGTTGTCGAGCGTGTCGACGCCGTGGGCGTCGGTGTTGAGGACGATCGTCACACCGGCTTCGGCGGCGAGGCGAGCGTGGTGCTCGGAGAGGTCGCGGCGGTTGGGGTTGCCGTTGATCTCGATCGTCGTGCCGGTCCGGGCCGCCGCCTCGGCGACCGCCTCGACGTCGATCCCGTAAGGCTCGCGGCGCCCGATCAGCCGCCCGGTCAGGTGGCCGATGCAGTTCACCTGCGGGTTCTCGATCGCCTCCAGCACCCGTCCCGTCATCTCCTTTTCGGAGATCGAGAACGAGGTGTGGACGCTGGCGACCACCCAGTCGAGCGCCTCGACCAAGTCGTCGGGGTAGTCGAGGGAGCCGTCGAGGCCGATGTTGATCTCCGAGCCGGCGAGCAGGCGGAAGCCCCGTTTGCCCTTGTTCCACTCGCGGACTTCCTCGATCCGCTGCCAGAGCCGCTCCGCGGTGACGTGGTCGCCGAAGCCGTGGCTGGCCGAGTGGTCGGTGATCGCCATGTAGGCATAGCCGCGCTCGCGCCCCGCCTCGGCCATCTCTTCGAGTTCGTTGCGCCCGTCGGAGAGCGTGGTGTGGGAGTGCAGGTCGCCCTTGACGTCGGCGAGCTCGATCAGGTCGGGCAGCTCGCCTTCCCGGGCCGCCTTCAGCTCGCCGCGTCCCTCGCGCAGCTCCGGCTCGATGTACTCGTAGCCGAGCCGGGCGTAGACCGCGCGCTCGTCGGCGCACAGCTCGACCTCGCCGCTCTCGACCTCGGTGACGCCGTGCTCGGAGACCGAGAGGCCGCGGGCGACCGCCTCTTCACGCAGCTGCACGTTGTGGGCCTGGGAGCCGGTGAAGTGCTGCAGCAGGTTGCCGAAGGCGGCCGGCGCCACGATCCGCAGGTCGACTGAGATGCCGTTGTGGGTCTGGGCGCGGACCCCGTTGGCGCCGGGCGTGCCGGCGGCGGCGATCAACGGGTGGTTGGCGAGGTGCTCGGCCAGCGCCGCCGGCTCCTCGGCGGTGGCGATCAGGTCGATGTCCTTGCAGGTCTCGGCCCAGCGCCGGACCGAGCCGGCGACCTCGACCCTGTTTGCGGCCGGGTGCTCGCGTAATGCCTCCGCCAGCTCGTGCGCGATCGGCCGCACCGCCGAGAGCAACAGCCGACCGGGGCCCTCGCCGGGCTCGCCGAGACGCTCCAGGGCGGCGAGGATGTTCTCCTCAGCTTTCGCGCCCAGACCTTTGAGGTCACGGATCTTCTCCCCCTCCGCCGCCTGCTTGAGGTCGTCGAGGTCGGCGATGCCGAGCTCCTCGAAGAGCCGACGGGCGGTTTTGGCCCCGACCCCGGGGACCCTGGTCACCGCGATCAGGGTCGGCGGGAACTTCGCCTTCAGCTTCACCGCCGCCGGGATCTCGCCGGTCTCCAGCAGGGCGACGATCTTTTCCGCCAGCGTCTTGCCGACCCCCGGGATCTCCGTAGCCCGTCCCTCGCGGGCCAGCTCGGCAACCGAGACGGGGCTCTCACGAATCGCCTTCGCAGCGGTGCCGTAGGCGAGCACGCGGTACCTGACGGCGCCATCGAGCTCGTAGAGGACTCCCAGCTCGTCCAGGGCAGCGGCGATCTCCGCATTGGTCACGCAGCCCAACTTATCTTTAGTCGCCCTTTCGCTCGCTGACTAGCATCGGAGAGATGCACCTGTCGCCACGAGGGCCAGCCTGGCTGATCCTCCCCACCTACAACGAGGCCGAGAACCTCGAGCCGATCGTCGCCGCCTCGCTGGCCGAACTGCCCGCGTCGGCCCGGATCCTGGTCGTCGACGACGGCTCTCCCGACGGCACCGGCGCGATCGCCGAGCGGCTCGCGGCGGAGGACGAGCGAGTCGAGGTGCTGCACCGGGAGCGCAAGGAAGGCATCGGCCCCGCCTATGTCGCCGGCTTCCGACGGGCGCTGGCGGCCGGCGCCGGCCTGGTACTGGAGATGGACTCCGACTTCTCGCACGATCCCGCCTACCTGCCGCGCCTGCTGGAGGCGGCCGAGAGCGCCGACCTCGTGCTCGGCTCCCGCTACGTCGAGGGCGGTGGGGTCGGCGACTGGGGACCGTTCCGGCGGGCAATCAGCCGCGGCGGCAGCGCCTACGCCCGGGCAGTCCTCGGCCTCGAGGTCCGCGACCTCACCGGCGGCTTCAAGTGCTTCCGGCGCGAGGTGCTGGAAACGATCGACCTCGACTCGGTCCAGGCGCACGGCTACGGCTTCCAGGTCGAGATCACCTACCGGGCGGTCCAGCTCGGCTTCCGCGTCGTCGAGGTGCCGATCGTCTTCCGCGACCGCCGCCACGGCAGCTCGAAGATGGACGGCTCGATCGTCGCCGAGGCGGTCTGGCGGCTGCCCCTCCTGCGTTTCGGTCGGCGGCAGCCGGGGATACCATCGGGTGACCTTGAAAGCCCCGCTATACTTTCTGAAGTATTGAGCGACGAACCTCGATTTCGGGAGAGCGATAGCCAGTGACCGGGAAATTGACGGACGTAACCGACGCCAACTTCAAAGCCGATGTCCTCGACGCCGAGGGCCCCGTGCTCGTCGACTTCTGGGCACCGTGGTGCGGCCCGTGCCGCGTCGTCCATCCCGTCCTCGAGGAGATCGACGAGGAGCGTGACGACCTCAAGATCGTCAGCATCAACGTCGACGAGAACCAGCAGACGGCGGCCCAGTACGAGGTCCTCTCGATCCCGACCATGATCCTCTTCAAGGACGGCGCGATCGCGAAGAAAGTCGTCGGGGCGATGCCGAAGCGCCGCCTCGAGGCCGAGCTGGAGCCGGCGCTCGCCTAGCGGGCGCCGCCGCCTCTCCTCAGAGCCATGCCGTTCGTCCACGTCCACTGGTACGAGGGCCGGACCGACGAGCAGAAGCAGGAGATCGCGAAGCGGATCGAGGAGGCGCTGGTCGAGGTTGCCGGCGCCTCCCCCGATCACTGTTGGGTGAAGTTCTCCGACTCGAAGCGCAGCGACTTCATCATCGGCGAGCCGGCTGAGTAGCGCCCGGCTAGCCCTAAGTCCCGAGCTGCAGCGCGATCAGGCCAGCGAAGCCGGTGATCATGCAGCTGCATAGCGCGATCACCGCGGTGACCAGCGTTCGCTGCAGTGCGTCGAGACGCTCGTCGAGCCGCTCAAGTCGCCTGTCGACTTGCTCGAAGCGCTTATCGACCTGCTCGAAGCCGCGGTCGACCTTCGCGTTGAGGTCGTCCAAGCGAGCGTCGGTCCAGCTGTCCCTTGCCATCACGGCCATTCAAGCACCGTAATGACTTGTCTGCAACGAGACAAGACGCGGGCGTGCCAAATGTGCCAAATATGAAAAATCTTCGCGCCGGAAGCGTGCCAACCCGCCCGACTAGTACGGGGGCAGGTCCTCGTACCAGGTGCCGAGCATGCGGAAGGCGCGCCAGAAGCGCTGCTTGGCGCCTTCCTCGTCGAGCGAGTCGTCGATGTCTGGCACGTAGAGGGCGTCGATCGTCGGCGTGAAGGCCTGGATCTCGCCCTCGCGCTGCTCGACCGGGCGCGAGAGCGGTACCCCGAGGCCATTGAGGATGCGCAGCGCCGGTTCGCCCATGACGACGAGGATCTTCGGCTGCACGATCGCCAGCTCCTCGGCGAGGCGGGCGACGCACTCCTGCGCTGCCAAGTCGGGCTCGGCGATCGGGCACTTGACGCAGAGCGTGCCGTAGACGACGAGGGGGTCGATCCCGAGCCGTTTGAAGCTTTTCATCAGGGCGTTGCCGGCGCGGCCGTAGAAGGCGACGCCCTCCTCGATCTCCGCCGTCGTCGGCGCCTGCTTGAGCATGAAGATGTCGGCCTGCGGGTGGCCGGAGCCGAGCACCGGCATCAGCTTCCCGCGCGGGCAGTGCTGGCAATCCTGGATCTCGCGGCTGACCTGGTTCAGCTCGCGGATCGCGCGCTCCAGGTACTTCTCGCGGATCTCGTCGTCGAGGCTACGCATCTGCCCAGCCTTCTTTGACGACCCGGGCGCGGCTCCTTTCGCCCAGCCGCCCTGCATCAGCTCTTGCTCACCGAGCGACGTTTGCGCGGCTTGCCACCGCGGGCGGGTTTGGCGTTGGCGACGCTGCGTTTCGGCGCCTTCGGCCGTCCCGTCGTCTGCAGGAACTTGAGGGTCTGCACGTAGACCAGGTTCTTGTGCTTGCGGGTGATGTCCGCGTCCCGCATCGCCTCGAGGAACTCGGCCGGCCCCTCGAAGTCATGGATCCGGGTGCGGACGCTGCCCAGCCCCTGGGCGACGTGGCTGTCGGAGCCGGCGCCGGAGACGATCCGGTACTTGCTGGCAAACCGCACCGCCTCTTCGTTGAACTCGGTCAGCGCCACCCGCGGGTTGAAGACCTCGAGGATGTCGATCTCCTCAACGATCTCCAGCAGGTGCTCGTAGTCAGGGACCGAGTGGAAGCGGTCGAACGGATGCGGCACGTAGACGAGGCCCCCCTGCTCGCGGATCGCGGCGATCGTCTCCGCCATCGTCATCCCCTTCGGGATCCTCTCCTCGAGGAAGAGGCCGATCACCTCGCCCTGCTCGGCGGTCTTCACCTCCTCGGCGACGATCACCTTGATGTCGTCCATCTCGGCGGCGATGCGGCGCGCCTCCAGCGCCCCGGAGACCTCGTTGTGGTCGGTTATCGCGATCGCCCCGAGGCCGCGGTCGCGAGCCGTCTGCAACAGCACCTCGACCGGCGTCGCGCAGTCGCCGGAGTGGTCGGTGTGCATGTGCAGGTCGACCTCGATCAGCGGGCGCTTCGAGATCCGCGCCCGCAACTCGGGGTCGCCGGTCGGGTCGTGGCGGCGGGCCAGCAGGCGCCGGTAGATCGCTTCCAGCTCGTCGACCACGCGCCCCCACTCGCGCGCGCTCTCCCCCGGCTCGACCAGCTCGTAGCTGGCCGGGAAGTAGCGCTCCAGCAGGGCGGCGGTATCGCGGCTGGTCACCGTGCGGGCATCGATCCGGCCGAAGAAGACCTCGACCAGGGGCCGGGCGACCTGGGTCGAGAGCACCCGCTCCTGCGGCGCGTGGAAGGTGGCGACGTTGAAGGCGTGCGAGTGGCGCAGTGCCGCGGCGGAGACGCTCGGCGCGAAGGGCTCGTGGACGTGGACGATGTCCAGCCCCGCCGAGGGCCCGAGCAAGCCCTTGACGCGGTCGCCGGTGCCAGCCCGTACGACCCGGTGCCCGCGCCGCTCGAGCTCGACCGAGACGGCATCGACGAACTGCGTCACCTGGCCCAGAGCGCCGCGCCGCGAGGGCGCGACCTGGGCTATCGAGAGCAGCTCGGCCGGGGGCACGGCCTCTACTTTAAGAGGCCGTGCTGGGCGCCTCGGCGGGCGTCGTATCCGGCAGCGCCTTCTTGCCGCGGGCGTTGGCGCTGATGAACTCCTCGGTCTGCTCCTGCGCCTCGCTGTCCGGGCGCTGGGTGTGCGGCGACTTCATCAGGTAGCTGGAGGGGCCGTCGAGCTGGCCGGCGATGCCGTTGTTGAGCGCCAGCTTGATCAGCCGCACCGCGTCGATGACGACACCGGCGGAGTTCGGCGAGTCCCAGACCTCGAGCTTCAGCTCGGCGGTCAGCGGCACGTCGCCGAAGGCCTTGCCCTCGAGCCGGATGTGCGCCCACTTGCGGTCGGTCAGCCACGGCACGTAGTCGGAGGGGCCGACGTGGACCTGGTCGGCGGGCAGCTCGTGGCCCATGATCGAGGTGACCGCGTTGGTCTTCGAGATCTTCTTCGAGTCGAGCCGCTCGCGCTCGAGCATGTTGTAGAAGTCCATGTTGCCGCCGACGTTGAGCTGGCTGGTCCGCTCCAGGCGCACGCCGCGGTCGTGAAAGAGGCGGGCGAGCTGGCGGTGGACGATCGTCGCCCCGACCTGGGACTTGATGTCGTCGCCGATGATCGGCAGCCCGGCCTCCTGGAAGCGCTTGTCCCAGTAGTCCTCGCGGGCGATGAAAACTGGCAGGCAGTTGACGAAGCCGACGCCGGCCTTCAGCGCCTGCTCGACGTACCACTTGGTCGCCTCCTCGGAGCCGACCGGGAGGTAGCAGACGAGCACGTCCGCCTTGGTCTCCTTGAGCACGCCGACGATGTCGGCGGTTTCGCCCGGTGCTTTGACGATCTTCTCTTTCAGGTACTTGCCGAGACCGTCGTGGGTCATCCCGCGCTGCACGGTGACACCGAGGCTGGGGACGTCGGCGAACTTGATCGTGTCGTTCTGCCCCGACCAGATCGCTTCGGAGAGGTCTTTGCCGACCTTCTCGCTGTCGATGTCGAATGCGGCGACGAACTCGACGTCGCGGACGTGGTAGCCGCCGAGTTCGACGTGCATCAGGCCCGGCACTTCCTCGGCCGGGTCGGCGTCCTTGTAGTACTGGACGCCCTGGATGAAGGAGTTGGCGCAGTTGCCGACGCCGACGATCGCGACCCGGACCTTCTCGTCCTGGCGGGCGGCGCCGTTGGTGCTGCCGTTTGCTCCGTTGCTATCGCTCATGAAATTCGAAGTCCTCCTGGATCGCGCTGAGTGGCAGAACACACCCCGCGCCCTTGCTGGTTACAGCTCTCCTGCCCCGCCGTTGCCGCCCTGGGCGCCGGATCGCTCGCCGGAAAGCTCGTTTCGCACATGCCATACCCGCTGGAACGTCGTGAAGATGGTCAGCGCCGCGATCGCGTAGACCGCCGGGGCGAGCAACGAGAAGTCCCCGAGCCCCGCACCCTTGGCGAAGATCAGACCGATCGAGAGTATGACCACCCGCACCGGTCGCGTCGCCAGGCCGACCTTGCACTCGACCCCGAGTGCCTCGGCCCGGGCGCGGGTGTAGCTGACCATCAGCGAGCCGAGCACGGCGACCACGCACATCGCCGCTGCGAAGTCGTCGCCCTGGACGGCGAAGTAGCCGGCGACCGCGGCCAGCACGATCCCCTCCTCGATCCGGTCAAGGGTCGAGTCGAGGAAGGCGCCGAAGAGGGTGCCCTTGCCCGACATCCGCGAGTAGCGCCCGTCGAGGGTGTCCATCACAGAGCCGAGCACGAAGGCGACGCCGGCGAGGAAGAAGAGGCGCTGGGTGACGAGCGCGGCGGCGATCAGGTTGCCGATCAAGCCGGCGATCGAGATCGCGTTGGGCGTGAGGCGGGACTCGATCAGCCGATCGCGCGCGTAGGCCCGCAGCTCCTGGCCGCCGCGACTGGGGGCACGGCCGTTGCGTCGACCGCCGGGTGCCCGTGGGGGCGCCGAAGGTTCCATCCGCCTTGAGGCTAGAGGTTCGGGTGGAGGTTGGCGGGCTCGCCTGGCGACATCGCTACGCCTCCACCTCTTGGAAGCGGGAGCGCCAAGCCCAGGCCTCGGGCCGGGCCCGGGCCAGCAGCCGCTGCGCGACGAGGGCGGCGGCGATCGCGACCATCCAGCCCAGCGCCGCGTCGACCCAGTAGTGGTTGGCGGTGACGATCACGACCCAGGCGATCAGCGGCGGCCAGCAGGCCCAGAAGGCTTTCGCCCACCAGTGGCGGCAGACCATGAAGCCACTGCCGCCGATCATCAGCGCGAAGGCGCAGTGCATGCTCGGCACCGCCGCGTAGGGGTTGATGAAGATCTTCGCCAGGGTCGAGTCGTGGTTGACCTTGGAGAAGTCGACGATGGTGTCGACGAAGCCGTGCTCGGGAAACATCCGCGGCGGCGCCGTCGGGAAGGCCGTGTAGCCGACCAGGGCCAGGCCCATCGAGACCACGAACATGTTGCGGACGAAGTAGTAGGACTCGTTGCGGAAGAGGTAGAGCCAGACGAGGAAGCCGAGCGCGATCGAGAACTGGGCGTTGAGGTACATCTGGTTGGCGAAGTCGATCAGCCAGTGGGCGGGCAGAAAGAAGGCCTGCAGGCTGGGCTCGAAGAAGGTGTGGGTCGAGCGCTCGAAGTCGATCACCTGCTGCCCGTGGGCGATCGCGTCGGCCCGCTGGGAGTCGGCGATGCCGCGGACCAGCTCGTAGGCGACGTCGACGAGGACGAGGATCCCCAGCTGCCGGCCCGCGTCTCCCCAGCCCTGGGGCAGCTTCTCTCCTATGCGGGCGAAGGCACGAGACACGGAACCGATAATTGTAATCCGGTCGTTAACCGGCTCCGTGCGTGTTTTCAGCCGAGAAAGCGGAGGATCCGCCCGATCAGCGCCGGATCGTCGATCCAGGGCCAATGCCCGGCGCCGGCCGCGACCTCCAGCTCGGCCCCGGGCAGGGCGGCCGCGTAGGTCTCGCCGAAGCGGAGCGGCAGGTAGGCGTCACGGTCGCCCCAAATGACCAGGGCCGGACAGTCGAGGTTGCCGAGCCGGCGGCCGGCGACAGCGAGGCGGGCGGGGTCGGCGTGCCGGTAGAGAGTCAGCGTCGCCGCCCGGGTGCCGGCGTCCCAGTGGCGCCAGGTCATCTCGACGAACTCCTCCGGCATCGCGCTGCGGTCGCCGCGGGCCTGGCGCATCAGCAGCGCCATCGAGGCCTTGGTGGTGGTCGCGTTGAGGAATTCGCCGATTGGCCGCCGGCGCCAGAGCTGGGCGATCCAGTGCCAGCGGTACCCCGGCAGCAGCGGCACCGCGTCGACGACGACCAGGCGCTCGACCAGTTGCGGCTGTCGCTGGGCGCCGATCAGCGCCAGCCCGCCCCAGTCGTGGACGACCAGCTTGCGCACGGCGACGCCGAGCTCGGCCAGGCAGCGCTCGAGGAATTCGGAGAGCCCGTACATCGAGTAGTCGAAGCGGGCGGGGTCGGGACGGTCGGAGCGGCCCCAACCGGGCATGTCGATCGCCAGCGCCGGCCCGCCGCGGGCGAGAAACGGTAGCCAGTCCTCGCCGTGGGTGGGGTTGCCGTGGCAGTAGACGGTCGGCGTCCCTTTCCCCGGCACCCGCCGGTAGAACGCCCGCACCCCGTCGATCCGCAGCTCCCCTTCTTCGATAGGCCCGTTCATCGCCCCACCTTCTCACGCGTCTGCTCCCGTGTCCGCATAGGGGACGCCAGAGCAGACGCGTGCGGGGCGCGCACTAGGGTGCGGCGCGATGGCGAAGGACTGGAAGCGACCGGACAAGCGGCGGGTGCGGGCGATCCGCGATCGGCTGCGGGAGATGTACGGGGAGCCGGTGAACGAGCCGCACGGGCGTCCGATCGCGGAGCTGATCAAGACCGTGCTCTCGCAGCACACCAACGACCGCAACCGCGACCGCGCCTTTGCCGCCCTGCGCCAGCGCTTCCCGACCTGGGAGGAAGTGCGGGACGCGCCGGTCGGCGAGCTGGAGGAGGCGATTCGGCCCGGCGGGCTGGCGAAGCAGAAGGCGCCGCGGATCCAGGCGATCCTCGAGCAGCTGGGCGAGGAGCCCGACCTCGACTGGACGCAGACGGCGCCGCGCGAGGAGTCGCTCGAGTTTCTGCTCTCGCTGCCCGGGGTCGGCCGCAAAACCGCGGCCTGCGTGCTGATCTTCACCTGGGGAATCCCGGAGATCCCGGTCGACGTCCACGTCCACCGGGTCGGCGGCCGGCTCGGGCTGTTCCCGGAAAAGGCCTCGTTCGAGCGCGCCCACGACGAGATGCTGGCGATCGTCCCGCCCGAGGACGCCTACGAGCTGCACATGAACCTGATCCGCCACGGGCGCGAGGTCTGCCGCCCGAAACCGCGCTGCGGCGAGTGCGAGCTGCGGCGGATGTGCCCCTGGTACCGCTCCCAGCGATAGCGCCAGTAGTATGCGCGCCGCCGAATGAGCAAGCGCACCTTCATCGTCTTCGGGATCTTCGTGCTCGTCCTCGCCGTTGCGATCCCCTTCTTCGTCTTCCACAAGCGTGGCGACGCGGAGACCGGGGCCCAGGACGTACCCGCGAGCCTGAAGTCGGGGCAGTCGCTGTTCGAGACCAACTGCGGCACCTGCCACACGCTCTATGCGGCCGGCACCGACGGCAACTACGCACCCGACCTCGACGAACTGCTCGCGCCCAACGGCGTGCCGGAAGGCCCGACCGCGGCCTCGACGATCAAGGCGACCGAAGGCCGGGTCCTGAACGCGGTCGAAAACGGCGTCGACAGCTCCACCCCGGGCCGGATGCCCGGCGGCATCCTCAACGAAGAGCAGGCCCAGGAAGTCGCCGAATTCGTCGCCCACACCGCCGGCGAGGGCTGAGCGCGGCGAAGAGTCGCCAGGCACGAGGCCCGGCGACTCTCCATACCGCCTTCCTCAGTGGGCGAAGCGCAGGGCGCTGAACAGGCCCGCGTGGTCTGAGTTCCAGAACCCATTGACCGGGTTGAGACCGCTCACCGCCGAGCTCTGCAGGGCGATGTCTGCTGGGTCGTCGGTCATCACGTGGTCGACCTGGTGGTCGAAGTCGGCGACGCTGCCGCCGGCCCCTTCCGCCAGCAGGCTGGAGTTGAGGCAGCAGCCGAGCGGATTGTCGGTGCTGCGCTCGACCAGGCCCGCTTCCAGCAGCACCCGGTAGGCCTGCTGGTCTCCCGGCGAGACGGTGTCGTCATCGGAGTTGAGGTCGCCGACCAGGACCACCGGCAGATCGCCGTTGGCGGCGGGGCCGCCGGGGGCGACCAGCTCGGCCGCCTGCTGGGCGCGGATGCTCGGCACCAGCTGGGGCGGGTCAAACGACTCCAGATGCGTGTTGACGAAGCGGAACCAGCCGCTGCCGCGGACCTTGGCGTCGGTCGCCTCCCAGCCCCGTTTGATCGCCAGGGATTTGCCGAGGATCGGCACTTCCAGCAGGGCCTTGTAGTTCGCCGACTGCGGGTTCGCCGTCTGCACGCCGGCGCCGCGGCGGGCGAGGATCACGTCGCGCATGGTCAGGCGGCCGTTGATCTCGGCATTGGGAATGCCTTCCGCAGCCGGGCCGTCATTGGGAATGCCGTTCTCGTCGGCCGGCGCCTCGAGTTCGAACTCGTTCTGCGAGACCACCACTTCGTACTGCGGCTTCTTCTTGTTCAGCTGTTCGAGCAGCAGCTGCAGGTAGTCGTAACGGACCGTGTTCGCGGTCGGTTCGCCACCGAGGACCGGGGCCAGGCTGGGCGGGCCGGTGCGCCAGAGCGCAACCTCCTGCAGGCCGACCAGGTCCGGTTCCTTTTCGAGGATCTCCTGGGCCAGGCCCTTGGCCCGGGTCGGGAAGTCGTTGGCGCTGACTTCGCGCAGGATCTGGCCGTTGGCGGCGACGAACGCTTCCAGGCTCGGCGCCCCGATCGCCGGCGCCAGGTCAGCCCCTAGATAGAGGTTGCGGGTCATCACCTTGACTTCGTGGCCGCGACCTTGCTCGCCGGGATTGCCGTGGCCGGGATGGCCCGGCGGGTGGCCGGGGAAGCCGTGATGGCCGTGCCGATGACCGTGGCCCTTGTGGCCGCCGCCGTGCGCGGCCGCAACCGCCGGCAGGGCAAGGGCGAGCGTGAGCAGCGCGGCGATCGGCAACAGCCGACGCCTGGATACGAGACTCAAGATTTCTCCTCCTCTTCCGCGGCCCTATTAAGTCAGGGCCTTATTTGGTCGAGGCGCCTCCCAGCGGGTAGCGCTAACCCTGGCTACCCAGCCTCCGCAGACTCGCAACCAATATATGCGTGTCGCTTGAGTTCTGTGAAGGATCTGCCATACTGGCACTTAGATTTCTTAGGCTTAGTTAACGAAACCCCTGGAGGTAGGCGGAAAAGTGGGAAAGACGATCGGGATCGATCTCGGCACGACCAACTCGTGCGTCGCAGTGATGGAGGGCGGCGAGCCGACCGTCCTGGAGAACGCTGAGGGAGGGCGGACGACGCCGTCCGTAGTCGCCTTCACCGAGGGCGGCGAGCGCCTAGTCGGCACCGTCGCCAAACGGCAGGCGGTGATGAACCCGGAGAACACGATCTTCTCGATCAAGCGCTTCATGGGCCGCAAGGAGGCCGAAGTCAAAGAGGAGGAGACGATCGTGCCTTACGAGGTCGTCGCCGGCCCCAATGGCGACGTCCGGGTCGACGCGCGCGGCAAGCAGTACAGCCCGCCGGAGATCAGCGCGATGATCCTGCAGAAGCTGAAGACCGACGCCGAAGCGAAGCTCGGCGAGACGGTCGACAGCGCCGTGATCACCGTCCCCGCCTACTTCAACGACGACCAGCGGCAGGCGACCAAGGACGCCGGCAAGATCGCCGGGCTCGACGTCAAGCGGATCATCAACGAGCCGACCGCGGCCTCGCTCGCCTACGGGCTCGACAAGGAGAGCGACGATCAGACGATCCTCGTCTTCGACCTCGGCGGTGGCACCTTCGACGTCTCGGTGCTCGACATCGGCGAAGGCGCCTTCGAAGTGAAAGCGACCGCCGGCGACAACCACCTCGGCGGCGACAACTGGGACAAAGCGATCGTCGAGTGGCTGGTCGCCGAGTTCAAACGCGACCAGGGGGTCGACCTCGCGGCCGACAAGAACTCGCTGCAGCGGCTCTACGAGGCGGCGGAGAAAGCGAAGATCGAGCTCTCCTCGACGCAGGAGACGCAGATCAACCTGCCCTTCATCACCGCGGTCGAGGGCCAGCCCAAGCACCTCGACCTGAAGCTCAGCCGCTCGAAGCTGAACGAGCTGACCGGCGACCTGCTGGACCGCGTGGTCGGCCCGGTCAAACAGGCGCTCGGCGATGCCGACGCGACGATCGACCACGTCGTACTCGTCGGCGGCATGACCCGGATGCCGGCGGTGCGCGAGAAGGTCAAGGAGCTGACCGGCAAGGACCCGCACCAGGGTGTCAACCCGGACGAGGTCGTCGCCGTCGGCGCCGCGATCCAGGCTGGCGTGCTGGCCGGCGACGTCAAGGACGTGCTGCTGCTCGACGTCACCCCGCTGACGCTGGGGATCGAGACCAAAGGCGGCGTGATGACGAAGCTGATCGAGCGCAACACGACGATCCCGACGAAGAAGTCGGAGGTCTTCTCCACCGCCGACGACAACCAGCCCTCGGTCGAGATCCACGTCCTCCAGGGCGAGCGCGAGATGGCCAGTGGCAACAAGAGCCTCGGCAAATTCCAGCTCACCGGCATCCCGCCGGCGCCACGCGGCATGCCCCAGATCGAGGTCACCTTCGACATCGACGCGAACGGGATCATCGCCGTCACGGCCCAGGACAAAGGCACCGGCAAAGAGCAGAAGATCGAGATCAAATCCGGCTCCGGGCTCTCCGACGAGGAAATCCAGAGCATGGTCTCGGACGCCGAGGCCCACGCCGAGGACGACCGCAAGCAGCGCGAGCTGGCGGAGACGCGCAACGTCGCCGAGCAGGGCGCCTACCAGGCCGAGAAAGCGCTGGAGGAGGCGGGCGACAAAGTCGACGACGCGGCCAAGGAGGAAGTGCGGAGCGCGGTCAAAGAGGTGCGCGAGTCGCTCGAGTCCGGCAGCGTCGAGGAGATCCAGGCCAAGGCCGAGGCTCTGAACACGGCGATGACCAAGGTCTCCGAGCAGCTCTACGCGGCGGCGCAGTCCGAGCAGCCGGCCGACGGCGGATCCGCTGAGAGCGACACCGCCTCCGATGAGGAGGAGGTCGTCGACGCCGAGGTGGTCGACGAGGACGGGAAATGAGGCCGGGGTTCGAGGAGGAAAGGGCTGGAGGGCCTCAGCCCGCGGGTCCCGCCCCCGACAGCGACTCCCCCGCTCTGCGGGGGAGCTCGCCATCGGGGTCACCCACGGGAGGTGACACTCCCGACGAGACGCAGGTCGAGCAGGACCTCGAGGCGTTGGTTGCTGACGCTCACAAGGAGCGCGACGAGTACTTGGAACTCGCCAAGCGGACCAAGGCCGACTTCGAGAACTTCCGCAAGCGCATGGCCGGCGAGGTGTCGGCCGCGAGCTTGCGGGGCAAGGCTGAGGTGGCCCGGGAAGTGACGCCCGTGCTCGACGATCTCGAGCGGGCGATCCAGGCGGCCGGGCTCGACCCCGAGGGCGACTCGGAGGACGGGCTGGCGCACGGGGTGCTGCTTGTCTTCCGCGGGCTGCGGGACTCGCTCGCCAGGGCCGGCGTCGAGGCCGTCGACCCGAAGGGCGAGAAGTTCGACCCGATGGCGCACGAGGCGCTCTCGACCCTGAAGGTCGAGGGGACCGAGAGCGGCGTCGTGGTCGAGGTGATGCAGAAGGGCTATCGACTCGGCGAGCAGCTGGTGCGACCGGCGCGCGTCGTGGTCAGCGAGTAGGAGAGGGATTGGCTGACGAGCTGTACAAGGCGCTCGGCGTCTCGAAGAAGGCGACCGAGGAGGAGATCAAGAAGGCGTACCGGAAACTGGCCCGGAAATACCACCCTGACCGCAATCCGGGCGACGCGGCGGCGGAGGAAAAATTCAAGGAGATCTCCGCCGCGCACGACGTCCTCTCCGATCCCGCGAAGCGCAAGGAGTACGACGAGGCCGGGCAGTTCGCCGGCTTCGGCGGGGGCGGCGGCAACCCGTTCGCCGGCGGCGGTGCCTCCTACGGCGGGGGCGGCGGCTTCGGCGACCTCGGCGACATGCTCTCGGGGCTCTTCAACCGCAGCGGC
>JGI24740J21852_10000390_pt1 | contig 18868 bp, 15 predicted proteins | sample KBSCornC6_FD_21852 | JGI IMG/M metagenome (IMG submission 21852) | reverse complement strand
CTTTGCTTCTCTTGCTCCACTTCGGCCTTCGGGACAGCCAGGGTCACTTTGCGATCAAGCTTGCCGAGGTTTTCGATAGTCGACATGGTCGTAATTCCAGAATCAGATGAAAGTTGCGTCGAACGGCGCAGCGCCAGCAGCAGCCGTGGTTCAGTTCTTGGTCTTGCCGGGCTTGCAGGAATGCGATGCTGGGACCGCTTAGGTGGGACTTCAGCGGCACAACAACCGTATTCAGGCTGGCAAACGCAAAACGCATATTATGGCATGGAACGTTCGGCAGCCTTGATTTTTTGGGTCTGAACGCTCGGAAAACCCTTCAAACGGCGCGTTAATCCTGCGTATCCGCCGCCTCGCTTTCGGCGGGGGCGGCGCCCTCCGCTTGCGTGCGCCCATGCTGCAATGCGCGCAGGGCAAACCGGCCTGGATCAACCGCGGCCGCAAGATCACTCTCCAGTGGCAGCGGGCCCCCATCGATTTGCGCCGCTAGCACTTCCGCGCCAAGCACCGACCATGTAAGGCCGCGCGACCCATACGCAAGTGCGGCATACAGCCCGGCAAGGCGCGGAAGCTGCGCATGCGGCCCGCGTAGACGGAAACCCGGGGCCATGGCAGCCGCCTCATCTACCACTGGGCCGATCAGTGGCAGCCGGTTAGCAGAGACACAGCGCACACCGACGTAGCCCCGCAGTTGCGTAGGCTCGACCCGCGCAAGCGCGGAGGATTGCTGCGGTTGCAGCGCGGCGAGTCGTCGAAGGTTGGCCGCGTGATCGGCGGTGCGCTCGGTCAAACTGTATTCGCCTGGCTGGAAGGAGGACCCGGTGCGCACCGTTTGCGCGCCCTTCTCGGCCGGCAACAGATAACCATCACCGCAGACAACGGCTTTGGGCCACGCGGCGCCGGCTTCCAGACTGGTGACAGGCACATCGGTGAGCTGACCGCGCACCGGCTTGAGCGACGCCGATGCCAATGGCGCAAGACGTGCTGCGTCCAGGCTATTGGCGAGAACGACGACGGGCGCTTCAACAATTAACAGACCGTGAGCATCAAGCACTTGCCACAGGCCGTCTTGCTGCCGCAGCGATGCAACCAGCGTCTTCCAGCATGTGTGGATGGCGTGACCGGCCGCCGCAAGATTTGCACGGCAGACATCGGGCGGCGCCACCCAACCAGCTTGCGCGAACCACCAGCCACCCTGCGGGACGCTGGCGCCAACACGTTTGGCGGCTTGATCTGCATTGAGCCAATCGATGTAGTCGGTGGGGTAGCCGAGCGCTGCCACGATGCGCTGCTGCTCGAGGGCGTCTTCAGCGTGCTCGGCAAGTTGCAGCACGCCAGTGGGCTGGAAACCCGTGGTGAAGCCAGCGTGATCGAGCGCATCCCAATGGCGGCGTGCGAGCAGGTTCCCAGCGCGCGACAAGCGTGACAGCACGCTGTCATCGATGGACACGTGCGGATGCATGGCTGCTGCGCGATGCGCCGACGTACCGCGCGCCGGTCCATCATTTGCATCGATCAGCGTGATGCGCCAGCCGCGGGCCACGAGCCGTTCCGCGACGGAGCAGCCCGCAAGCCCGGCACCAATGACGATGGCATGACGCTCACTCCAGACGGGCGCTTCAGCGGGCCCGCGCCGTGTACGCCAGTGCGTTGGAAACTGGGCGAGGGTCATGTCGCGCTTGGTACCGAAACCGGGGGCCTTGCGCGTTTCGAAGCCGGCCTCCTGCAACCCGCGCCGCACGAAGCCCGCAGCGGTGTAAGTGGCCAACGTGGCGCCGGCGCGCGCCACACGCGCGAGCTGCTTGAAGACGCGCGGTTGCCAGAGATCAGGGTTCTTGGCGGGAGAAAAGCCGTCGAGATAGAACGCATCGGCCGCGCAGGAAAGCTGCGGCAGCATCTCCATCGCATCACCGAAGAACAACGTGAGCGTAACGCGGCCCCCATCAAATACGAGGCGATGCACACCGGGCACCGGCACAGGCCACGCCTGACGCAGCGCTTGCGCAAGCGGTGCAAGCACGCCGTCTTTCGGATGGACGACGGACAAGCCTGCGCGATCGAACGGGTGCTTCTCGATGGAAACGAAATCGAGCCGCGTGCAACGCTGCGGATCGTCGCGCCACGCCTGCCATGTCGCCAGAAAATTCAGGCCCTGGCCGAAGCCGGTCTCGACAATGGTGAATGCACTCTTGCCGTGCCACGCGCCGGGCAGACCATTGCCGCCGATAAAGACGTGCTGCGCCTGCGCCAGTCCGCCTTCGGTGCTGTGATAGACGTCGTCGTATTGCGCGGAGAACGGCGTGCCTTCAGACGTGAGTTGAGGCGTGGCGAGAACGAGGCCGCGTGGCATGAAACACCCTGGAAAGAAGCTGCGGATTGTACCGCCGCCCTCCTCGCCCGCGTTGACTTGGCGCAGGCCCATGCGGCTAGACGTCCGCGATCGGCAATGTGCCCATGAGCCGGCGGTACCACGCATGGAAATGCCGCATGCCGTCTTCGAGTGGCGACTGGTACGGACCGGTTTCCGACACGCCGCGCGCCATCAGTGCGCGGCGCCCCGCGTCCATGCGCTCGCCAATCTCGTCGTCTTCGATGCAGGTTTCCATGTAGGCAGCGCGTTGTGCTTCCACGAACTCGCGCTCGAACGCGGCGATCTCTTCCGGGTAGTAGAACTCGACCACGTTGACGGTGTCCTGCGGCCCCTTGGGGTACAGCGTGGAAAGCACCAGCACGTGCGGATACAGCTCGATCATGTGGGTGGGGAAATACGTGACCCAGATGGCGCCGAAGTCAGGCGATGTGCCGGCGCGGTAGTCGAGCAATCGGTCGTGCCATGCGCCATACACGTCGGAGCCAGGCTGGCTGAGCGCCTGATGAATGCCGACGCGCTGCATGCTGTACCAGTCGGCAAACTCCCATTCCAGGTTGTCGCACGTCACGAAATGGCCGAGGCCGGGATGGAACGGTGCGACGTGGTAATCCTCCAGGTAGACCTCGATGAAGGTCTTCCAGTTGTAGTTGCATTGGTGCACCTCCACGTGATCGAGCACGTAATCGCCAAAGTCGAACTCGGGCCGTGCGAACAGCGGCGCCATGTCGCGAGCAGGATCGCGCGGCCCTTCGAACAGCAAGCCATGACAGTTGCGCAGCGTGAAGCGCTGCAGGTTCTTGCAGGGTGTGCTGGCAAACTGCGGCGCGCCGATCAGCTCTCCGCGGTCTGTGTACGTCCAGCGGTGCAGCGGGCAGACGATGTTGCCGCCGGCTGCGCGCAGGTTGCCGGTGGCATGACCTGCGCCGGTAACGTTGCCAGCCTCACCGCCGAGGATGAGCGCCTGCCGGTGGCGACAGACGTTGGACATCAATTCCACGCCGCCAGCGTTGCGCACGAGCACGCGGCCGCCACCTTCGTGCACAAGGCGGCGCCAGTCTCCGGATTCGGGCACGGCTTTCTCGTTGCCGACGTAGCAGGCGGATTGCCTGAAGATGGTTTCCAGTTCGAGAGCGAACAAGTCGTCGTCAAAATACGCGGCGACGGGTAATTGGGTATGCGCTGGCATCACGTGGGCCAGGCGTCCGATATCGGTCATCGGGGCTCCAACATGGGTGACGGTCAGGCACGACGCAGGCTATGACGCCTCATCCAGCAAGCGGGCGATGCGTGCGTCGAGCGAGAGCTTTGGACAGGTGCTGCACTTCACCCCGTCGTGGCGACGGAAATGGTGGCAGCAGACCTTGCGGTCGAGCGCGAGTGCAGCCGTGCCGTCACGAGCGCGGTAAGCGAAGAAGCCGCAGCCGCCAGTAATGCCCAGGCGCGCGAGCCACGCTTCCCCCATGACCATCACCTCAGCATTGGACAACGACGTGTGCGGGCGCTCGGCCAGGAGCGCGCCAAGCACGCATTCCGCTTGCAGCCGATCGGCCGCGCGGTCATGGAGTGCCACCTTGGGCTTCAGCATCCGACGGACTGTCGCGCAGAACCCACGAAGCTCAACGGCAGCGGCGTCCATCCGTTCGGCGAAGAGGCCATCGATTGGCGCGTGTTCCCGCAAATGCAGGCCACTGGGGAAGCCGTCTCTGACCGGCTGCGACATACCCGCCAGTTGCGGCACCGGCGCCCCGAGGTGGACGGCGATCACGCAGAGATAGATCGGTTGCCAGATCGCCAAGCCCCAGCAGCGTAGCGCGAGGTAATGCGCGCCAGCTTCCGGATAAGCCCGCGCCCAGTGATCGCACAGGCGCTGCCATGCAGCGTCGTCGTCAAGTTGCAGCGCGTCGGCTGTAGCCGCCCCGCACCGCCCGCCACGCAGGCTGGGGATGACGCGCTCGACTGCCTCCCACACGCGGGTGAGATCGGGTGCGGACGAGGGGCGCCAGACGGGTGCCATGACGAAGCCCTGCCCGCTGGCTTCTTCGGAAAGGCCTCGCATGCCGTCCGTCATGCAGCCGCTTCTGCAACGTCAGCCGGTGCAGGCTGTACCACGCGGCGAAACTTGGCAATCGGGTTGATCAGGTGGCCCGCGATTTTCAGGCTCGACGCGGGGTCAGCCAGATTCACCATCTGCACGTTGTTGCCGAGTTGCAGGCGATTCAGGCACGAGTGCAGGAACTCGGGCACGAACATGTCGTAGTGCGCGTACTTGGCGGCATGCTCGGGGTGGGCGTCCTGATAGTCATAGACGCATTCGGCCACGGCACCCCAGAACGCGTCTTCAGTGCAGCAGTCGTTTTCCACCAGCACTTGATTGATGTGGCGCAGCACGCCATCAAACACGTCGATGAAGATGCCGAGCAGCTTGAAGTGGTCTGGCACTTCCACGGCGAGGCGCTGGACGCGTTCGGGCAGCCACGCGCGCGCCTTGATATCGAGGATGGCGCATTCCTCGGCAATGTCTTTCATGATGGCGCGCACGGGCACGTAGTTGTCTATCACGAGAATGAGGTTTTCACCGTGCGGCATGAAGGTGAGCTCGTAGGCATAGAAGCAATGCAGCAGCGGTGTGAGGTACACCTCAAGGTAGCGGCGAATCCAGGCAAGCGCCGGCAGGCCAGAGCGACGAATCAACTCCGGCATCAGCGCATGGCCGTCCTTGTCGACGTGCAGCAGTGCCGCCATCGTCATCAGGCGTTCGCCCGGTTGCAGCAGCGGCAGCGGGTTTTCGCGCCACAGCGCCGAGAACTGCTTCTTGTAGGGCGTATCCACCGGGATGGCCGCCTCGTAATAGAAGTTGCGAAAGCCGATGGCTGCAACTTCCTGCAGGATGGTGAATCCGTTTTGGCGCAGGAACGCATCGTCCGCCACCAGCCCCTTGATGAACTCGTTGATGGCCGGGGTGCCCGACATGTAGTACGGCGACAGCCCGCGCATGAACCCCATATTCAGGATCGACAGCGACGTCTTTACGTAGCGCTTGGTGCGATCGCTCGTGTTGAAGAACGTACGGATGGATTGCTGGGCGATGTAGTGGTCGGCGCTGTAGTCCAGGCAAATGATCTTGCGCTGGGCGACGTAGCCCGCAAACGCGATGGAGAGCTTGTTGAACCACTGCCACGGATGCGCGGGCATGAAGTGGTAGTCGGCCGGGTCCACGCCCTTGGCAGCCACCTGGCGCGTGAAATCGTCCACCGTGTCCTGGCCCAGTTCCTCAACCAGCAATTGCGCATAGCTCAACGTGGACAGCGTGGATGGCGTGGCGTGGTCCTTGTGCACAGCCAGCCAGATCACGCGAATGTCCGAGCCGGCTTCCGGCGCATAGGCCTGATAGTCGACGGCGGTGAAGCCCAGGCGCCCGTTGTTGGCGACGAAGCCCGGGTGCCCTTCCATCATCGCGACTTCGATGGTCTGGAAATCGGCAGCTTCGGCAAGTTGCGCGCTGCTCGGCGCATCAGCCTTCCCGCGTTTGAAGGCGCTGCCAAAGAGCGTGCTGCTGATCTCATCGAGGTAGATCGGCAGCAGCTCGTCTCGGATGCCCAGGCGCTGGCGGCATTCGATGATGAACTGCAACGCATCGAGCGGTTGCTCCACACCGTCGACCGATCGACGAATCGACGCCGGCTTGATAAACCAGTGGCGCAACGCGAGTTGCTGTGCCTCAAACTGGTAGCAAACCTTGCCGTCATCGGAGAACACCTGATACAGCGCAAAACCATAGGCCGTGGCATTCAGGTGTTCTGGCCCCAGGATGAGCTCGTGTGCGTATTCGGCAATCGCCTTACGCAGCAACAGGCGGTTGGCCTGGGCCCAGACTTCGGGCGTGAGATGCGCGGCGGCCTGGGCCGGGTGCTGGGAAAGCTGGTTGTGGAGGGTGACGTTCATGAGAAATCCTTGGTCTTAGACGATGGCTGTGGTGGCCTGTTCGAAATCTCGCTGGGTGCAAAAAGCGAGGCTGGCAATCTTTTCGGGAAACGCCACATTGCGGTCGTACACAAAACCCGCAGCGCGGTTGATGGCATGAATGCGTGTGTTGTTGGCATCGGGCTCGACCACGATGCGTGCCGCGCCCAGGTGCACGAACATGAAGCGCATCAGCGCGAAAAACACCGTGCGCGTGTAACCGGGGATGCGCACATCCGATGGCCCGATGAAGATGTGCATGCCGAGATCCCCAGGCTGCACGTCGTAAAACGCGCGGATACGGTCATGCGCGGGGTCGTAGCATTCGGCTAGAAAGGCTGGTTGACCGCCCCTCCACCCCAGGTACGCAGTCGCGTGGCCCGAGTCCATCAACTGCGTGTAGACCTGACCGATCTCGGCCTCCGTCTTGTCGCGCATCAGCCAGAACGACGCACGTTCGGGCTGAAACCAGCGATGCAGCGTTCGGATGTCTTCCGGAATGCGCAGCAGGTAGAAGGTAAAACCCTCGGCATCGGTGTACGGCGCGCTGGCGGCATCCGCACGGCGATGCTTGGTGCAAGCGTCAGTTGGCATGGGCAGGCGCCTCCAATGGAGCGGCGGCGTCTACCCTCTCCGCCTCATGCACATGGCCCGCGCTGGGCACATTCAGGATCAGTCGGTCGAGCCAGGCCGTCAGCACAAAACCGCCGGCCGCGAGCAGAAACGGTACGTGCAGCCCGTAGCGATTGACGATCGCCCCCGCCGCAAACGAAGACAGCAGCACCCCCATGTTCTGGAAGAAGTTGGTGATGCTGTAGTCGTGGGCATAACGCTGCGGCGTGGAGAGGCGGAACAGGTTCACCTCCAGCTTCACGATGATCTGGAACAGCGCCCAGCCGTACAGCACGCGCCCAAGCACGATCAGCATTGGATTCGGCGCCGCATGCAACAGCAGGCCCACCATACCCAGCAGCAGGTTGCCGACCGTGTGGTCCGGCAGTTGGCCGCCACGCGCACGAATACGCGCGTGCAGGCGCAACGCCACGATGGCGACCACGCCCGGAATGGCAAACGCCATGCCGGAGACGAACTCGCTGTCGACGCCTGACGCCCGCTGCCAATACACCGAAAAAAACGGGCGGATGAGATACGCGCTGAAGTCGAACACCAGCATCACCAGTGCCAGGCGCAGGATCGGCAGGCGGTCGCGCCAACCCGTGCGCGGCACCTTGGCGGCTTCTGCGGCTGCCGCCTTGGCATGCTCGCCCGAGTTGACACGCACGATCTTGCCGCTGCGGATCAGGTAGCAGCACACGCCCATCTGGAAGAAATCGCCCGCCGCCATGGCGACGATGCTGGCGCGCGGCCCCCACGTCTGGAGCACGAGGCCGCCTACCACCGCCCCAAAGATGGCGCCAAAGTGCACGACCACTGACAGCGTGCCCACCGTGGCGGCGTGCTGGTCCTTGGGCGTCAGCCGCATCATGTACGGGTACATCAGCAGATAGCTGCTCTTGCACATGAACATCAGCATCGATAGCACCCAGTACGTCAGCACATCGGGCGCCCAGTCGCTCAACAGGCTGAACGTGCCTGCCGCACACTGCGTGTAGACCAGCAAATGCAGCGGTTCGACACGCTTGGCCACGCGCGCCCAGAACGGCAGCGTGCACATCACCGCAATTGAAATCGCCGCCACGTAGGCGCCAACGTGCACTGGGCTGTCCAGCCCGTAGCGCGACGCAAAGAACTGCGGATAGAACGGAATCAGGATCGCATCGCTGATGACGGCAAACACCGTCATCAGGATGATGGTGTTGCGCAGCTTCATGCGGTCACCTCGGCAGCCGCTACGACAACCGTGCCATCCCGATCGCTCACCCCCTTCTCTGCGCTCAGCGGGATGAACTCCGGCGTGGCCGGGATCGCAAAGTCCTGGATGGCGACGCGCGGTTCGATCTTGTAGTGCTCCACACCGGTCAGCTCACGCAGGATGTAGGAATTGCGGTAGCAGCTCATGCCGATGTCCTGATTGGTCACGCCGTGCGTGTGCAGGCCTGCGTTCTGGACAAAGATCTCGCTGCCGTTGACGTCTGCCGCATAGTTGCGCGCGAGCTGGTAACGGCCCTTGGCGTCCCAGCGCAGCCGGTGGCGAATGCCTTCCAGGAAGGCCGGGATGTTTTGCTCATAGCCCGTGGCCAGCACGAGACCCTCAGTACGATGGGCATAGCGCGCCCCGCTGTCGACCTGCTGGAATTCGATCGCGTAATTGCCCGCAGCGGCGTCGTAGTGGCACGCCTGCAACTCGCAGTTGGTGATCAGATGCGTGCGCAGATCGCCGACCTTGCGTCTGTCATCCAGAAGGTCGTAGATCTGGTTGATGAGGCTGGCGTTCACACCCTTGTACAGACTGTCCTGCGCTCGGATGATGTCGTCCTTGCGACCATCAGGCAGGCTGTAGAAATGGTCGATGTAATCCGGCGAGAACATCTCCAGCGTCAGCTTGGTGGTCTCCATCTGGAAGAAGCGTGGCGAGCGCGTGATCCAGACCAGGCGGTAGCCGTGTTTGTCGCTCTCCTTGAGCAGGTCGCAATAGACTTCCGCTGCGCTCTGCCCGCTACCGACGATGGTGATGGAGCGCTTCTTGTGCAATGACTCGCGCGCGTCGATGTAGTCGGCGGTGTGCAGGTAGCGATGGCCATCGCGCCGCACGCACGCCGGGAACGACGGCGACGACCCCACGCCAAGCACGAGCTTGCGCGCACGCAACACAAACGGTTCGCACTCCGCGCCACGAAAACCCGTGACGACATAACAGCGGTGCTGTGCGTCATACGACAACGCCTGCACGTCGTGGTGAAAGCGCGTGCTGGTGAGCTGCGCGACCACCCACTTGCAGTAGCGGTTGTATTCCCCGCGGCTCAGATAGAAGTTCTCGCGAAAGTAATACGAATAGATCTTGCCTTCCTGCTTGCAGTAATTCAGGTAACTGAAGCGGCTTTTCGGGTCTGCCAGGCTGACCAGATCTGCCAGAAATGGATTCTGCAATGTAGTGTTATCAATCAGCATACCAGGGTGCCAATTGAATTCCGGAGAACGCTCCAGGAATACCCCATCCAGATTCGCAATCGGTTCAGCCAGGCAAGCCAGGCTTAAATTAAACGGACCTAACCCGATGGCAATAAAGTCATGAATCTCGGATTCCATCACAATCGCACCTCCTGATTGACAAAGCGATGACAGCAAGACGCCAGCCGGGCGAACGCACGCGCGCTTCCCTTCGGCTGACGGCATCAAGCCGCGCCTAGGCTGGGTGATTTCAGGTGGGGGTTGATCACGACCGATGCATGCCGGTCGCTGGAAGATCATGGAATACCGCGGAAGCGGTATCAGGACTGATGCTGAATGACCCGGCAACCATAATACAGGGTTGCCGGACAACAATCTAATTCACAATACTACACAGAGAGCAGAATGTCTTCGTGAATAAAATTTGATTACCATTGATAATAAAGGGTTGCTGTCACATTACGCGCATCACCCCAATAACAATAGTTGCTGTTCATGCAAGATGCCACATACGTTTTATTCAAGATGTTTTTGGCCGACAACTGCAGCTTGGCACCCTTGAGCGACGGGTCCCAGCGCGCCAGATCGATACGTAGCATCAGATCGATCAGCGTGTACGGCGGCACTTTGAAGCGATTGGCGTTGTCGCCATAGCTCGTTCCAACGTAGCGCACGCCCATGCCCGCCGTGTAACCCGGCATGAACGTCCAGTCACCCCAGACCGACGCCACGTGGCGCGGCGCCTGGTACGGCGTGTTACCCGTGAACCCTTCGGCCGACTCGACAAACTTCATATCGGTCAAGGTGTAGCTGGCCAGCACCGAGACAGTGTCCATCACCCGTGAACGCGCCTCCAGCTCCACCCCGCGCGTGCGGATCTTGCCCGTGGGCAGGTAGTAGACCTGGCCAACCGGTTTGCTGGCCACGTTCTCCTGCTCCAGGTTGAACACCGCAGCGGAGAGCATCGTGCTCGAGCCCGTCGGCTGATAGCGCACCCCAGCCTCGAACTGCTTGGCCGTCGCGGGTTGCAGCAGGTTGCCCCCCTGATCTGCGCGCAGGCTGGGGTTGAAACCATCCGCGTAGCTGAAGTACGGAGCGATGCCGTTGTCGAACAGGTAGACCACCCCAGCGCGCTTGGTGAACTTCGATCCGCTCCACTCTGACGGTGTGCCCGTGCCATACAGGTTCGACGCCTTGGCGTGGTCTTCACGCACGCCAAGCGTGAAGCGCCAGCGGTCAATGGCAATCTGATCTTGCACGTACACGCCGGTCTGCTCCAACCAGCGATCGATCGGCGCGGCCGACACCCCGGTCAGGCCCGGATTGCCATAGACCGGGTTGAACGCGTTGATCGGGTCTGCGCTGCCGGACTCCCAGAATCCATCGACATGACGCTTCTGGTAGTCGAGGCCGACCAGCATCGTGTGCTTGACGGCGCCAGTCGTGAACCTGCCCTCGAGCTGGTTATCGACCGTATAAGCGTGCGCCGCTTCCTTGGCGCCGGAGTAATAGCGCGCGAGGTTGTCCGCATCTGCCCAGCCATAACCGTAGATCTGGCGCAGACGCGTATCACCGAAGACATAGCGGAAGTTCTGGCGCACCGTCCATTGATCATTGAAGGCGTGTTCAAACTGATAGCCCACCATGCGTTCGGTGCGGCGGAATTTTTCAACCGTCGGGTCGCCATCGAAGAAGTTGCGTGAAATGGTGCGGCCATTGCTTGGGAAGAGGCTCCCCTCGGCCGGCACCCCGCTATGGAAGCCGCCCTCCGGGTCGTGCTGCAGATACGCCTGCAGCAGCAGATGCGTGTTGGGCGTGAAGTTGATCGCCAGCGACGGAGCGATGGCAAAGCGCTGCTCGCGCACGTGGTCAAACTGCGTGTCCATGCCCCGCGCCAAACCGGTCACGCGAAAGGCCATCACGCCGTTCTCATCGATCGGCCCCGAGATATCGAACGCGCCTTCCAGGCGGTTGCGGTTGCCTACCGTCATTTCGACTTCGTGGTACGGCTGGAACAGCGGCTTTTTGGTGGTCAGCGCCACCACCCCGCCCGGCGACGCACGCCCATACAGGATCGAACCCGGCCCCTTCAGCACGTCAATGCGCTGCAGAAAATACGGATCGATCTGGAACGACGTGTAGCTGCCTTGATCTCCCAGCAGGTTCAAGCCGTCGAGAAACGTGTTGTTGACGCTGCTGTCGGCAAAGCCGCGCAGCGCGACGTAGTCATAACGGTTGGATGCACCCACCAGCCCGGTGAACGCGCCCGATGCGTAGTTGAGCGCCTCTGAAATACCGCGCGGTTTCTGATCTTCAAGTTGCTGCTGTGTGATGACCGAGATCGACTGCGGTGTCTCGATGATCGGTGTATCGGTCTTCGTGCCGGCGGCGCTTTGCTTGGCGACAAAACCCTTACCCGGGCTCTGCGCCGTCTCGCCGCGGCCGACTGCCGTGGTCGCTGGCAGCGTGGCACTGACTTCGCCAGTGGTACGCTGCGCGATTCCCTGCGCCGTTGCCGATACGGGCAGCGCGGCCCCCAGCAGCGCTGCGCTAGTCAACCGTGCAGCGAGCGCCAGCGGGCGCAACGTCGTACGGCAAGTCGTTTCAATGGGAAGAACCCTTGGTGCTTTGGTGTGCGTTGGCATGGTGTGTTGGAAGATGCGTGTCGTTTCCACACCCATCGACGATCCACACGGCAAAAGCGGAACCCCGTGCAGAACTTTTTTCCATCAGACCATCGCTACATCGCGCAACGCTCGACCGCCTGCACGAGGTACTTGCGCACCATGCGCGTCGACTTGCCGAGCTGTTCGGCAATGCACGCATGGGACTGCCCTTCGATGTAACGCAAGCGAACCGCCTCGCGCGCGGCGGTCGACAGCATCTCCAACATCGCGCTGGTGTGCTGGAGCGCCTGGGCCTGCGCCATGCGCTGCTCTGGCGACGGTGCATGACCGAACGCCTCAGATCGCAGCGACAGTTCATCCAGGCAGGCGCATTCGACACGCCGCCGACGCGCGCGATCGATCATCAGATGCTTGGCAGTGGTGGTCAGGTACGCGCGCGGCTCGTGCACGCCATGCAGCGCACCCGGCAGGGCCAGTACGCGCATGAAGGTATCGTGCAGCACGTCCGCAGCTTCCTCCGCGCAAGCGAGCTTTTTGCGCAGCCAGGCAAACAGCCATTCGCTGTGGAGCACGTAAAGGGCGTCGATATCGTGCAGCGGCTCGGGCTGTACGGCAGGCATGCGGGCTCCAGGGAATCCACCAGGCGCCCGCACGCAGACATGCACGTGCAGCGCCAATACAAATGAGAATTATTCTCATTGTAGGGTCTGGAAAGCCCTGCTCGCAAATAGGAATTTGAAAGGAAGCGCTCAGAATTGAGCGCTGCGGCAAGAAGGTCTACGTCGCGTCGCGGGAAGAACGCTGCCGCCACACCATGAGTGCAATCGCCAGCGCGCCGACAGACAAGCCGATCGCCAGCCCGGTCAACCGGCCGGCGCGACGCGCTTCATCCACCCGGTCCCGCGCCTCGATGGCCTGGCGCACGGTCTCCCAGAAGGCCTCGCGGTGTTCGTTCTCATCGAAGATGGACATGGCGCGTGTTCCCGTTCGGTATGACTGGCCTTGTCAGTGCGCGCAACCTACTGCGTCCGGGGCGGCAGCATCGTGCCGCCCGCCTGCGCTGGCGGCCGCATGTGCGGCATCATGTTGGTATTCAGGTGGTACATCACCCACAGCGAGCCGGTAAGCGTGATCACCACCAACACCAGCGTGAACATCAGCGACAGCATGTTCCAGCCACCTTCCGATTTGGCGTTCATGTGCAGGAAGTAGATCATGTGCACCACGATCTGCACCGCGCCAATCAGCAGGATCGCCACGGCAGTGGTGGACGATCTCTCGAAGACATTGCCCATCACGAGCCAGAACGGAATCGCCGTCAGGAAGACGGACAGCACGAACCCCGTCAGATAGCCGCCCAGCGTGGCGTGGGGCCCGAGGTCTTCCTCATGGTGATGGCCATCGTGTGCATCGCCATGACCATTCATCGTTTGATCTTGCGCGCTCATGGCAGCGTTCCCATCAGGTAGACGAAGGTAAAGACGCCGATCCAGACGACGTCCAGAAAGTGCCAGAACATCGACAGGCACATCAGCCGGCGCTTGTTGGCGACGATCAACCCGTGTTGCGACACTTGCAGCATCAGCACGATCAGCCAGATCAGGCCGAACGTCACGTGCAACCCGTGCGTGCCGACCAGCGAGAAGAACGAGGTCAGGAAGGCGCTGCGTGTCGGCCCCGCACCCTCATGGATCAGGTGCGCGAATTCATACAGCTCCACTGCAAGGAACGCTGCACCGAACAGCCAGGTGATGGCCAGCCAGATCTGCATGGCAGCGGCCTTGTTCTGCTGCATCTGCAGCATCGCAAAGCCATACGTGATGGACGACAGCAGCAGGAACGATGTGTTGAGCGCCACCAATGGCAATTCGAACAGCTCCGCGCCGGTCGGGCCGCCCGCGTATTCGCGGCCCAGCACGCCATAAGCGGCGAAGAGGCACGCGAAGATCAGGCAATCGCTCATCAGGTAGAGCCAGAACCCAAGCAGCGTGCCGTTGGGCACGTGGTGCTCTTCGGTCACGTGGAACTGGTAGCCGCCGGGCGGCACGACATTCGCCATGGTGGTGCCGTTGGTATGCAGGGTTGCGGTCGTATCAGCCATGGCCTGCCATCAGTTGGGTGCGCAATGTTTCGGTCCGGACCACATCTTCTGCCGGGATATAGTAGTCGCGCTTGTAGTTGAAGGTATGGACGATTGCCGAGAGGATCGTGGCCGCGAACGACACAATGGCCAACCACCAGATGTGCCAGATCAGCGCAAAGCCGCACACCGTGGACAGCCCTGCCAGCACAATGCCGGCCGCAGTGCCCTTCGGCATGTGGATCGGCTTGAAGCCTTCCTGCGGGCGCCGGTAGCCGTACTGCTTCATCTGCCACCAGGCATCGGTGTCATGCACGAGCGGCGTGAACGCGAAGTTGTACTGCGGCGGTGGCGATGAGGTCGACCACTCCAGCGTGCGGCCATTCCACGGGTCGCCAGTCGTATCGCGCAATTCCTCACGGCGCAGGAAGCTGACCACGAGTTGGATCAGGAAGCACGCAATGCCGATGGCGATCAGCAGCGCGCCGAGCGCTGCAAGCTGGAACCAGATCTGCAGCGAAGGATCGTCGAAATGGCTCATGCGACGGGTCACGCCCAACATGCCCAGCCAGTACAGCGGCATGAACGCCAGATAGAAACCGACGAACCAGAACCAGAACGACGCCTTGCCCCACGACGACACCAGCCGATAACCGAACGCCTTCGGGAACCAGTACGTGATCCCGGCCATGAGTCCGAACAGCACGCCACCAATGATGACGTTATGGAAGTGTGCAATCAGGAACAGGCTGTTGTGCAGCGAGAAGTCCGCCGGCGGCACCGCCAGCAGCACGCCGGTCATGCCGCCCACCACGAAGGTGACCATGAACCCGACTGTCCACAGCATCGGCGGCTCGAAGCGGATCTTGCCGTGGTACATCGTGAACAGCCAGTTGAAGATCTTCGCGCCCGTCGGGATCGAGATGATCATCGTGGTGATCCCGAAGAACGAGTTGACGCTCGCGCCCGACCCCATCGTAAAGAAGTGGTGGAGCCAAACCAGATACGACAGCACCGTGATCACCACCGTCGCATAGACCATCGACGCGTAGCCGAACAGGCGCTTACGGGAGAGCGTCGCCACCACTTCCGAGAAGACGCCGAACACGGGCAGCACCAGGATGTAGACCTCGGGGTGGCCCCAGATCCAGATCAGGTTCACATACATCATCGCGCTGCCGCCCTGCTCGACCGTGAAGAAATGCGTGCCGAGGTAGCGGTCCAGGGCCAGCAGCGTCACAGCAGCCGTCAGCACCGGGAAGGCGGCAACGATGAGCGTGTTGGTGCACAGGGCAGTCCAGGTGAAGATCGGCATGCGCATCAACGTCATGCCGGGCGCGCGCATCTTGACGATGGTCACCAGCAGGTTGATGCCCGATAGCACCGTCCCTACCCCGGCAATCTGTAACGCCCAGATGTAGTAATCGACCCCCACATCCGGGCTCGCGATGATGCCGGAGAGCGGCGGATAGGCCAGCCAGCCCGTACGCGCAAACTCGCCCACAAACAGCGACATCATCACCAGGATGGCACCGCCCGTGGTCATCCAGAAGCTGAAGTTGTTGAGGAACGGAAATGCCACGTCACGCGCGCCGATTTGCAGCGGCATGACGAAGTTCATCAGGCCCGTTACCAACGGCATGGCGACGAAGAAGATCATGATCACGCCATGCGCGGTGAAGATCTGATCGTAGTGATGCGGCGGCAGGTAACCGAGGTTGTCGCCAAAGGCCACGGCTTGCTGGATCCGCATCATGACGGCATCGGCAAAGCCGCGCAGCAGCATCACGATGCCGAGCACCACGTACATGATGCCGATCTTCTTGTGGTCGATGCTGGTGAACCATTCACGCCAGAGGTATCCCCAGACGCGGTAGTACGTGAGTGCGCCCACCAGCGCCAGGCCGCCGATGGCGACCGCGGCGAAGGTGGCCAGCAAGATGGGTTCGTGGTACGGAATGGCCTCCCACGTCAGGCGGCCAAAGATCATGTTGGCGAGTTCGGAGCGCTCGGGCATGGTTGTCACCTGGGCCTTATGTTGGCCAATCGGGGTCGATCAAGGTTTCGCGAAAAACGTCAAAAGGGGCAAGGAGGCGCAAGGCTCTTCGCTACCGCAACACCTGTCGGCCGTCGTTGACGGCGGCATCCGGCGCAAACACCGTGCCGGCATCCGCGATGTTGCTTGCCGTGCAGACTTGTGCAAACGGATCGAACCCGCTGCGGTTGCCGCGGTTGCTATCACGCGCCATGGTGTCTGCCACGCATGCCTGGCCGTCCACGCAACGGTTCAGGATGCGGTCGTAGAGATCGGGTGCCACGCTGGCGTAGCGTTGCACCGGCTCGCTTTCGCTGGGCTTGGCCAGCTTCAGGTAGGTGTCTTTCGATAGCGGCGTGCCCGATGACTTTGCCTGCTGGACCCAGCGGTCGAAGTCTCCACTCGACAAGCCGTGGAACTTGAACCGCATGTGCGAGAAGCCCGCACCGCTGTAGTTGGATGAGAACCCGTCATAGACGCCGGGCTGGTTGATGACCGCATGCAGCTTGGTTTCCATGCCCGGCATCGCGTAGACCATGCCTGCCAGCGACGGCACGAAGAACGCGTTCATGACGGACGTGGCCGTGATCTTGAACGCAATCGGGCGATCCACGGGTGCTGCCAGTTCATTGACGGTGGCAATGCCCTGCTCGGGATACACGAACAGCCACTTCCAGTCCATCGCCACCACCTCCACGGTGAGCGGCTTGGTCTCCGCCGGCACAGCGCGCGCGCCGTCAAGCCGCGTCAATGGCCGATACGGATCGAGTTGATGGGTGCTGACCCAGGTAATGGCACCGAGCGTGATGATGATCAGCAGCGGCGCGGCCCAGATCGCCAGCTCCAGCACCGTGGAATGGTCCCAATCCGGGTTGTAGGGCGCGTTCTGTGCGCTCTCCCGATATCGCCATGCAAAGACCAACGTGAGAATGATCACCGGCACGATGATCAGCAACATCAGGCAGGTGGAGATGATGATCAGGTCCCGCTGCCGCACCGCCATGTCGCCAGCGGGCGACAACAGCACTGCATTGCTACATCCCGCAAGCCCCAGCAACAGGGCGACTGCGGCACTTCGTAAAAGCGATCTTTCCGCAATTTTGAGAGGCATCACGGCTGCACCGAAGCGTGGCATGGTCTCTGAAGTGTCGTCGAATTGATGTCATCGCGCATTGGGGTGATCCCCAACGATCTTTCGATTTGCCGTTGCAGTTTAGGCGGCTATTCTGGTGATTGCAGAACTTTAAGTACCGTACGACATCCTTCCCGGTTCCGATGGAGACTCTACGATGGCCAGTCTGACCCACCAACACCGCGCATCGCCAACGGCTCCTCCGGCACCAGGACACCACGAAGTGGCGCCTGCCGAAATCGCCACCGGCGTGGTGATCGGGCGAGCGTCGGAGTACTTCGATTTCTTCGTCTACGGCATCGCCTCGGTGCTGGTCTTCCCAACGGTCTACTTTCCGTTTGCCAGCGAACTGGCCGGGCTGCTTTACAGCTTCGCGATCTTTTCCTTCGCCTTTATCGGTCGCCCATTCGGAACCGCGCTATTCATGCGCATCCAGCGACGTTGGGGCCGTGGCACCAAGCTGACTGCGTCACTGTTTCTGCTGGGCACGGCCACGGTGGGCATTGCGTTCTTGCCGTCGTACGCATCGATCGGCAGCGCAGCGATCTACCTGCTGGCGCTGTTCCGTGTCATGCAAGGCATTGCGTTTGGCGGCTCGTGGGATGGCCTGCCATCGCTGTTAGCACTAAACGCGCCTGAGAACAAACGCGGGTGGTATGCCATGGTGGGGCAACTGGGCGCCCCCACGGGCTTCCTCGTAGCGGGCGGCCTGTTCCTGTTCCTGCATGCCAGCCTGACGCCGGAGGAATTCATCGACTGGGGTTGGCGCTATCCGTTCTATGTCGCCTTTGCCATCAACGTCGTGGCGCTGTTTGCGCGCCTGCGTCTGGTGGTGACGTACGAATACACGCAGTTGCTCGAAGAAGGCGAACTGGAACCGATCAGCACGCTGCAAATGGTCAATGCGCAGGGTTTCAACATCTTCCTGGGTGCGTTCGCGTCATTGGCCAGCTACGCGCTGTTTCACCTGGTGACGGTGTTTCCGCTGTCGTGGGTGTCGCTGCACAAGACACAGGACGTGTCGAATGTGCTCGTGGTCCAGATCGTCGGTGCGGTCATCGCATTCATCGGCACCCTGGTCTCGGGCTTGATCGCCGACCGCATCGGCCGGCGCACCACGTTGGCGGCCATGGCGGTGCTCATCGGCATCTTCAGCCTGGCTGCGCCGTGGCTGCTCGATGGCGGTGCGGCGGGGCAGGACACCTTCATCCTGATCGGCTTTGGCCTGCTGGGGCTGTCCTACGGGCAAGCAGCCGGGGTGGTGACGTCGAACTTCGAGAGCCGATTCCGCTATACCGGTGCGGCCCTCACGACCGACTTTGGCTGGCTTTTTGGCGCGGCATTCGCCCCGCTGGTTGCGCTGGGCCTGTCGTCGCTGTTCGGGCTCGCGGCGGTGAGCTTGTATCTGCTGTCCGGGGTCGTGGCGACGCTGGTGGCGTTGCGGATCAACAAAGCGCTGGGAACGCCAGATGCGTAACGGCTCTTGCTGGAGAAACCTCAGAACGAGGTAAGTGGTGCGAGGGAGGGGACTCGAACCCCTACACCATTGCTGGCGTCAGGACCTAAACCTGGTGCGTCTACCAATTTCGCCACCCTC
>JGI24740J21852_10000386_pt1 | contig 18894 bp, 20 predicted proteins | sample KBSCornC6_FD_21852 | JGI IMG/M metagenome (IMG submission 21852) | reverse complement strand
GGATTGACAGGGTCACATGTTTTTGCCCGGTAGCAGTATTATCGTCCAATTCAATCGACCACGTTTTCGGTAAACAATGTCCTTGCGATGCACCCCGGCTGAGCTCGTTTCGACCCAATTCCGGCGCAACGCATAACCAGAGACAAGGCAAGACCCGAACCAAATGTCAGTCGAATCGACATACGAATTTCTCGTCGTTCTGCTGATGGCGACGATCGTGCTCGAGCTTGTCGCCCGGCGTTTGCATCTACCGNCGGCCGCCGCTCTTATCATCGGCGGAATCGTTCTTGCGCTGACGCCTGGCGTTCCGGCGATCAAGATTGATCCGGAAATGGTCATGCTGATTTTTCTGCCGCCACTCCTGATGAGCGGCGCATATTTCACCGTATGGTACGACTTTAAGAAGCATTTTGCTGAGATAGCCTCTCTCGCGCTTGGTGCCGTCATATTCACGACATTGACCGTCGGAAGCGTGTTTCATCTCCTCTTGCCTGGTCTGCCATGGGCCGTGGGTTTCGCATTGGGCGCGATTGTCTCGCCACCGGATGCTGTCGCCGCCGGAGCGGTGCTCGAGAGGCTTCATCTCCCGAGCCGAATCTCGGCACTTCTGCAAGGTGAGAGCCTGGTCAATGACGCCAGTGGACTTGTGTTGTTACGCGTCGCTGTGGCCGCGACGTTGACCGGCACCTTCAGTATTTCAGAGGCCCTCGGGTCTTTCTCATGGGTGGCGATCGGAGGCGTGCTCGTCGGTCTCATCGTCGGCTGGTCCGGCGTTTGGGTGATCCGTCGATTGCGCGACAGCGAGCTGATCATTACAGCAACGCTCCTGCTCGCTGCGAGTTCCTATATCGGCGCGGAACGCCTTAACAGCTCAGGGGTCCTATCGACGGTCACAACCGGGCTCATCCTCGGATTCCATCAGCACGAAACCTTTTCAGCTTCAACCCGCGTGCGAGCTCAAGCGTTTTGGAAGGCAATGGTCTTTTTACTGGAGTCGCTTGTTTTCATATTTGTCGGCCTCTCACTTCGAGGCGTTCTCGACCGTATCTCCGGGGTCGGACAGGGCATTGGCGATCTTATCATTCCAGTTTCAGCCGTCGTTTTCACCGTGATCCTCGCGCGGTTTGTCTGGCTGCTTGGGACAGGAGCTTTGAAACGGGTCCTGCTATTTCGACGTTTCAGGAGCGGAGAACCTTCATCAATTAAAACCACAACAATCATGAGCTGGGCCGGTATGCGTGGTGTGGTGACACTGACGGGCGCGTTGTCGCTTCCGGAACAGATGCCGGGAAGGGACATAGTTCTTATTGCCGCGTTTGCCGTGATTATCGTCACAGTTTTGGTCCAAGGTACGACCTTGGGCCCGCTCGCCACCCTCCTCAAATTGGCAAGTCCCGATGAAGAACAGCAGTTGCGCGACAATGAAGCTTCCGCCTGGAGGCGCGTAGCGGAAGCACAGTATCGTGCGATCCAGAAGCGCTCGCAGAAGGAGGATGGCAGTGAAATGCATCCCCGCCTACTCGAACAGTACAGGCATCGGGCGCAGGTTGCCGCGCAATACGAAGCTGACCGGGATATGCATGAGGGCATCAAGGTCGATCACTTCAGGGCGGTTCTTGAGGCGCTTCAGGCGGGTCGTGCCGAAATCCTGCGGATGCACAGGGCTGGCGAAATCCATGATCGCGTCCTGCAGGATCTCGAACACGAGCTCGACCTTCAGGAGATCGCTGCGGAGAACAGGCTTTGATCTGTCGGGCCTGTGGATAGAAGGGCGCACCTTACCCTAACGTCGGACCATTGCGCAAATATCCACCGAGAATTGAAAATCAGCCATAATCAGTCCGGTTTTTGATGATTGGTGGCGTGTTCGGTTGTTGCCATAAGATTGTACAAGATAATTGTGGTCGTTATCGCAACGCTTGTTCTCTCTTCGGTTGAAACCTGATTTTCCGTGAGAATGAGCATTGCGCGGATATTCAGCAGAATTAGTATGGTCCGCTGCAACCGAAATGTTCTCACGGATGCCACAGGCGCGGAGGCGTCTTGGAGGAGGGGGATTGAGCCTGGATTATCTTGAACTGAAAACGCTCGGCCCGTACTTCGGCCTTCCCGAGGCCGCCGCGCTGCGTACGGTGCCTATCAGAGATTCATCGATTTGCGTTACGAGAATAGCCAAGGATGTCTCGGATGGTGAGAGGCCAATCGTCTCCCTTCCCGTGTGCGATGCCTATTTTCTGATGGTCTACACCAAAGAGGCCCATCATTGCGATATCCTGGCCGATGGGAGCAGGACGCTGCCGCGAAAGTTCGAACGGGGATCGGTATGTCTTGTCGACCTTTCCGAANGGGCGTCAATCGTCTTANATGCTGACCTTCACTCGGTTACTTTTTTTCTGCCAAAGACGCTTTTGGAGGAAGTCGGAGAGTTATCCAGCGCAAGCCCGACAATCGAGCTGCGGTGCCGAAGAGGCGAGAGGGATCCGGTTCTAAGCAATCTCACCGACGTCATACTTTCCCTCTTTGATCGAGAGACCGGATCGTCGGAAGCGCTTCTGAAACACCTGGCAATCGCGATCTGCTCTCATCTGATTGAGGACCCTCTCGGGGAGACGGGGGCCGGCGCGGACGACACGATCCTTCCCTTCAATCGCGAGGCTGCGGCAAAAGAGTTTATGAGAAAAAATCTTGCCCGTGAGTTGTCCGTCGCGGAAATAGCCGCGGCGGCTGGCCTCTCCGCTAATCATTTCTCGCAGGGATTTAAGAAGGTAACCGGCATCACGCCCCACCAATGGCTGATGCATGCACGCGTGGACGCTGCAAAGGAGCTGCTACGCGGAAGCGAATCATCGTTGAAAACGATCGCGAACGCATGCGGATTCGTGGATCAAAGTCATTTTACGAAGGTTTTCTCCCGTGAAACCGGNATGACGCCGGCGGTCTGGCGTGCCGGGTGCCTTAACTAATTAAGTTGAGCGNAAAGGAGCGTTTCGTAAAAAATTCGTTGGAATTTACCAAGNAATGCTCTAGCGTTGTGGCTGTAAGGATGGCTGGCCGGGGTGGACATTGGAAAGACAATTGGAGGGTGATAACGCGCCCGGAACGCCTGGTCCCAGTCGATGGACGATGAAGGCCTCGGCCATCACGATCACGCGCCTGTGCTACGACAAGGATGATCTTCCGATCGCTCCGCCGAGCAAACGTGACGAGGCGGTCTCTGTCATCACCCAGTTGACCGATTTCAGAATGCATCGACTTTGGAAGAACAACGAGCTCATTTTCGAAGGCGGGCATCCCAAGGGCGCGATTGCTATTACCGATCTTAGAAATGAATGGCAGTGCCATCATCTCTCGCCGTTCGATAATTTGAGGTTCAATATCCCGCTGTCCTTTGTGCGCTCTTTCCTGGAGGATATCGGACGCCCGCAATTCGGCGGGTTCGACTGTCGGCCCGGCACCAAGGACGACGTCATTCTTGGCCTTGCTCAGGCCGTCCTGCCTTATCTCGTCAATCGGCATGAGGCCAATCAGTTGTTTTTTGAGCAAATCAGTTTGGTTCTTTTGACGCATCTGACGCATACTTATGCCAGCCAGTACTTTCCGACGAGTAGGACGGGCGTCTTGGCGCCATGGCAGGAAAAAAGGGTACTGGAATTTATGACGGCGAACGCCTTCGCACAGGTTTCGATCGCCGAACTCGCTGAATTGTGCAGCTTGTCCCGGAGTTACTTTAACAGGGCGTTCAAGGAAACGTTTGGCCGCACGCCATATCGCTGGGTCATGGAGTATAGGGTTTCAAAGGCCAAAGATCTGCTGCTGTCGGGCCTTTCCATTCAAGAGATCGCCACAGCCTGCGGCTTCGCTGACCAGAGCCATCTGACGCGGGTGTTTTCGGATATTGCGGGAGAGCCCCCTGGCAACTGGCGCCGGCAGAACCGCTTGAAACCTAGCGACAAGACGCCATAAGATCGCAGCCGGCCAGAAGCTTGCGCTTTGGCGAAAATCTTCCCCTCAGATCCTGTCCTGAGCCGGGCTCGTTTCCTTCCGGCGCCGTTTGATATCCGTTCGCCGAAACAGTCAGAACATCCAAACCATCCTTCCAAGCGACAAGAAGATTGCTGCCGCAGCGGGCATCATCCGCTCCGTCAACGCAATTTAGCTGAATGACGACCCAGTTCAGCTCAACGCTTTTGAGGAAAACATAATGGCCGTAAACGCGACACCGACGCCGGGCTCGAAGCTTCTTACTCCTAACGACCATACGCTGATCATGATCGATTTTCAGTCGCAGATGTCTTTTGCGACGAAGAGCATTGATGCTGTCAATCTGCGGAACAATGCAGCTCTCGTCGCCCACGGCGCTAAAGGTTTCGGCGTTTCCACCATTCTGACCACGGTTGCCGAAAAGAGCTTTTCCGGTCCGATGTTCTCCGAAATCACCGACGCGTTCCCCGGCCAGAAGTTGTTCGACCGCACCTCGATGAACACCTGGGAAGACGCTCCAGTCATCGAAGAGATCAACCGCATCGGCAAGACGCGCATTGTGCTTTCCGGCCTGTGGACCGGCGTCTGCATCGTTGGTCCGGCCCTGTCTGCGATTGAACAGGGCTTTGAAGTCTTCGTACTGGCCGATGCCTGCGGCGACGTTTCCGATGAAGCTCACAACCGGGCGATGGACCGCATGGTTCAAGCAGGCGCTCAGCCGATGACATCGCTCCAGTACCTGCTCGAGCTTCAGCGCGATTGGGCACGGACAGAGACCTACGACATGACCACTGGTATCGCCAAGAAGTTCGGCGGCTCCTACGGTCTCGGCATCATCTACGCAAAGACGATGTTCGGCGCGTCCGAAGGTCATTGACGAGTGAATGGCTGCTCGTGCTGACGCGCGATGCGACGGCCAGCTCCTCCAACTTTTCCGTGGCGCGCTCGTTCCTGCGCCACGGAGCCCACCATTTTCTTTCTGCCATGTACACGGAGCTCACCATGACCGCTTCACCATCGATTAACGCGACCGTCGTCCTCGTGCATGGGGCATGGGCGGATGCATCGAGCTGGAGATCCGTTATTTCCCTTTTGCAGAAGCAGGGCGTTTCGGTTGTCGCCGTGCAGAATCCGACGTCATCCTTGCTGGCGGATGTCGAGGCAACCCACCATGCGCTGAACCAGATCGATGGACCTGTCGTTCTCGCCGGTCACAGCTGGGGAGGAACCGTCATCACGGAAGCTGGTGACGATCCAAAGGTCAAGGCCTTGGTCTTTGTGGCGGCCTTCGCACCGAATGTTGGCCAATCGACTGGAGATCAGGTCGCTGCCCATCCGGCGCCACCCGGCCTGGGGGAGGTGAGCACTGACCGCAGCGGCAGCTACATGATGAGCGTGAACGGCTGGATTAACGCTGTCGCGCCGGATCTTCCGGAACAGGACGCGCGGGTTCTCGCCGCGACCCAGCCACCGCTCGGTGCCGGCACGTTCGCCGACAAGGTGAGCAAGGCCGCTTGGGCGAACCGCAGGAACTGGTACGTGATTTCGACAGAAGACCGGGCGGTCAGCGTCGAGCTCCAACGCGAATTGGCGAAGAAGTTGAACGCTCGTACGACCGAACTCAAAGCCAGCCATATGTCGTTGCTTTCGCAGCCAGCGGCCGTTGCTTCCGCCATCCTCGACGCGGTTTCCGAGGTATCGGTCGCCTAAGGCCAAGGCATGGATTCCAAAAGGACAATCACCCATGAAAATCTATCTGTATTCCCTGGCAGCCGGCCTGCTCGTCGGTATCGTCTATAGCCTGCTGAACGTCCGTTCGCCGGCCCCGCCAGTCATCGCCCTTGTCGGCCTTCTCGGTATCCTGGTTGGCGAGCAGATCATCCCCTTCGCGAAAACGCTGATTAATAAGGAGCCGGCTGCCGTCTCCTGGATGCATCAGATCAAGCCGCACGTGTTCGGCCATCTGCCCAAGGGCGAGAAGCCTTCAGACACGGCTGCCGACAAGGCGTGATCCCTTTTTTTCCAGTTAAGGACGAATGCAATGGATAACGCGAATGCGGACCTCATCCTGCATCACGGTCTGATCACCACGCTCGACCGTTCCAACCCAGCCGCCACCGCCGTCGCGATCAAAGACGGAAAATTCCTCGCCGTCGGCCACGACGCCGAGATCATGGCGCTTGCCGGTCCGAACACCAAGGTGATCGATTTGAAAGGCAAGCGTGTTCTTCCCGGCCTCATCGACAACCATACCCATGTCGTTCGGGGTGGTTTGAACTTCAACATGGAATTGCGCTGGGATGGTGTGCGCTCGCTCGCAGATGCCATGAACATGCTGAAGCGGCAGGTGGCCATCACACCGCCGCCGCAATGGGTCCGCGTCGTCGGCGGCTTCACCGAGCACCAGTTCGTCGAAAAGCGCCTCCCGACCATCGAGGAGATCAATGCCATCGCTCCCGATACGCCGGTCTTCCTGCTGCATCTCTACGACCGCGCCCTGTTGAACGCCGCAGCCCTTCGCGCAGTCGGCTATACGAAGGACACGCCAGAACCGCCCGGCGGCCAGATCACCCGCGACGCCAGCGGCAATCCGACCGGCCTGCTGCTCGCCAGGCCCAATGCCGGCATCCTTTATTCGACACTTGCCAAAGGTCCGAAGCTGCCCTTCGACTATCAGGTCAACTCCACCCGCCATTTCATGCGGGAATTGAACCGCCTCGGCATCACCGGCGTCATCGATGCCGGCGGCGGATTCCAGAACTATCCCGATGATTACGCCGTCATCCAGAAGCTCGCCGACGAGGGCCAGATGACGGTGCGCCTCGCCTACAACCTCTTCACACAGAAGCCGAAGCAGGAAAAGCAAGACTTCCTCAACTGGACCGCTTCGGTGAAATACAAGCAGGGCGACGACTATTTCCGTCACAACGGCGCTGGCGAGATGCTGGTCTTCTCCGCCGCCGATTTCGAGGATTTTCGCCAGCCGCGTCCCGATATGCCGCCCGAAATGGAGGGTGAGTTGGAAGGGGTCGTGCGAGTACTTGCGCAGAACCGCTGGCCCTGGCGACTGCACGCCACATATGACGAGACGATCAGCCGGGCGCTTGACGTCTTCGAGAAGGTCAACCAGGATATCCCGCTCGAAGGGCTCAACTGGTTCTTCGACCACGCCGAAACGATTTCCGACCAGTCGATCGACCGCATCGCGGCCCTGGGCGGCGGTATCGCGACCCAGCATCGCATGGCCTACCAAGGCGAATATTTCGTCGAGCGCTATGGACATGGCGCTGCAGAAGCAACCCCGCCGATCGCCCGCATGCTGGAAAAGGGCGTCAAGGTCTCCGCCGGCACGGATGCCACGCGTGTCGCCTCTTACAATCCCTGGGTTTCGCTCTCCTGGATGGTGACCGGCAAGACGGTTGGCGGCATGCAGCTCTATCCCCGTGCCAATTGCCTCGACCGCGAGACGGCGCTACGGATGTGGACGGAAAACGTCACCTGGTTCTCCAACGAGGAGAGCAAGAAGGGGCGCATCGAGAAAGGCCAGTTCGCCGACCTCATCGTGCCTGACAAGGACTTCTTCGCCTGCGCCGAGGACGAGATCTCCTTCCTGACCTCGCAACTGACCATGGTCGGCGGCAAGATCGTTTACGGCGCCGATGATTTCCGGGCGCTCGGCGAAAACGACATACCGCCTGCCATGCCGGACTGGTCGCCGGTTCGCAAATTCGGCGGTTATGCCGCCTGGGGCGAGCCAGAGGGTGCCGGTCGGCATTCGCTGCGTCGCACAGCGATCACCGCCTGCGGCTGTGCCAACGATTGCGGCGTGCATGGCCACGATCATGCCGGTGCCTGGACATCGAGACTGCCGATTGCCGATCTGAAGGGCTTCTTCGGTGCGCTCGGCTGCTCCTGCTGGGCCGTGTGAGGACAAAGGCATGGACACTCTTCAAACCAAACTGGCCAGTCTTGCGCGCCCCATCTTCGGGACGCGCTGGATGCGCTTCCTCGCCCATCTCGGCCTCTGCGCCGCCTATCTGCAGGGCGGCCTCAACAAGCTGACGGATTTTCCCGGCGCGATCGGCGAAATGACGCATTTCGGCCTGTCGCCGGCGGCACCTTTCGCCGTGCTCGTGATCATCTTGGAGCTTGCCGCCTCCGTCATGATCCTTGTCGGTTTCTTCCGATGGCTCGGCGCGCTCGGGCTCGGCGCCTTCACGTTGCTTGCTACCTTTCTGGCGCTGCGCTTCTGGGAGCTGCCGGCCGGCATGGAGCGCTTCATGGCCGCCAATTCCTTCTTCGAGCATCTTGGCCTCGTCGGTGGCTTTTTGCTCGTCGCCTGGCTAGATCTCTCCCATCCCATCTCGAACACTGAGGCTTAAGACGTGATCTCACGACCGCTCCAAATACTAGGTCTTCTTCTCGCCCTTACTGCGCTGTCGGCCGCACCCGCGCTGGCGCGCAATGCCTATCCACAGGTCGGTGTCGGCGCGCAATATGACACCACGCATGTTTATGTGGACCCGGACAAGGTCGACGCCTTCACCCAGAGCTTCCTTGCGACTTTCGGCGGGGCAAGCACGAAGCAGGTCGTCGCCACGGTGACGCCGACCCCGAGTAGCACGACGTCGCAGCTCCTGCAGACCCCCGCCGGTACCGTGTCGCTGTTCGGATTCAAGACGCCGATTCCCTATCCCTTCGGCGCCGAGCGCACCGGCTATCTCGTTACCGACATGGACAAGGCCGTTGCCGCCGCCCGTGCCGCCGGTGCAAGCGTGATCGTGTCGCCATTCCCCGATCCCATCGGCCGCGATGCCGTCATCCAGTGGCCGGGCGGCATAAACATGCAGATCTACTGGCACACGACCAAGCCGAACTATGCGGCCTTCGAAACCATCCCGGACAACCGCGTCTATGTGTCGGCGGATGCCGTCTCTGCCTTTGTCAGGGGTTTCCTCGCCTTCTCGAAGGGCGAGGTTGTCTCCGACGATAGAAAGGCACCCGGCATCGAGATCGGCCGTCCCGACGATACGTTCCGCCGTGTCCGCATCGAATCCGTGTACGGCAGGATGACCGTGCTCGTCACCGACGGACATCTGCCCTTTCCCTACGGTCATGAGATGACGGGTTATGAAGTCCCGGATCTCGGCGCGACGCTGCAGAAGGCCAAGGACAGCGGCGTGAAGATCCTCGTCGAACCCTATCAGTCGAGTGACCGCCAAGCCGCCATGGTGGAATTTCCCGGCGGCTATGTGGCGGAGATCCATGCCGTCGCGAAGCCCTGATGACAGCGCAGCGGCCGCATGGACGCGGCCGCCCTGCCTTTGAGGGAGTATAATGATGATCGAACGCCACCTATTCTCGGCGGCCGCCTTGCTGGCCTTGTCAGCGACAGCGGCAATTGCTGCTGACCAGGCAAAAGCCGTCAAGCGGCCCACGATCAAGAGCAACCGCTGGCAAGAGGATTGGTCCGTCCTGGCGGATCCTGCGCTGAGGACGCGACCGCTCGACAGCCTGAAATATCTCCCGCTTTCGTCCGGTGATCCAGGAACCTACGTATCGTTCGGCGCGAATTTGCGAGACCGGTTCGAGACAAACAACGCCCCAAGCTTTGGAATCGGCGGGATCGAGCGCGATAGTTATGTGATCCAGCGGGCACAATTCCACATCGATCTGCACCTCTTCGAGGACTGGCAGGTATTCACGCAGTTCGAAGATGATCGCGCATTCGGGAAAAGCTCTGTCGGCCCGGCGGATGCCGACAAGGCGGATTTGCGGCTGGCGTTCGTCTCCTATTCACACGATTTCGATGCCGGGACCTTCAAGGCTCGTGTTGGCCGGCAGGATTTTGCTTTCGACCTGCAGCGCTTCGTTTCCTCGCGCGACGGGCCGAATGTGCGGCAATCCTTCGACGCTATCTGGGTGGATTGGGAGACGGGGCCGTGGCGCTTCATCGGCTTCGTCAGCCAACCGGTCCAATATCGAAACGATAAGGCTTTCGACGACACGTCAAATGGCGACTTCCGCTTCAGCACGTTGCGCGTGGAACGGCAGGTCCTCGGAACCAACGAGCTCTCCGCTTACTACTCGCTCTATCAGAAGCGCAACGCACATTACCTGGATGGATCGGGAGACGAAGACCGGCACATATTCGACACCCGATTTGCAGGCAGTTCGAGCGGTCTCGATTGGGATCTCGAGGGGATGGGGCAGGTGGGTTCGGTCGGCGACAAGGATATTCGAGCCTGGGCGATCGGAGCGCGTGGGGGTTACACCTTCGAGGATGCCCCTTGGACCCCGCGGCTGGGTCTGCAGTTCGATATCGCCTCAGGGGATCGCCATCCAGGCGACGGCACTGTCGGCACCTTCAATCCTCTTTTCCCGAACGGCTATTATTTCGCGCTCGCCGGCTACACCGGCTATACAAACCTCATTCACCTCAAGCCCTCGATCACGGTGAAGCCGACGGACAATATGACGCTGATGGCGGCAATTGGCCTTCAATGGCGGCAAACCACGGCAGACGCGATTTACGTGCAGCCCAACCAGCCTCTGGCAGGAACGGCGGGTCGCGGCGGTGCCTGGTCTGGGGCTTATGGGCAGATCAGGCTCGACTATGCCTTCAATGCAAATCTGACAGGCGCCATTGAGGCGGTGCATTACGAGATCGGCGATGTCATCCGCAAAGCCGGCGGTCACGACGGCAATTATCTGGGCGCTCAACTGACTTTCGCCTGGTGATCGAATTTCAAGCGATCCTAAGCGCCGGCCTGCGGTGACCCGAGCTTTGTCCAAACAAGACGACTATCGGACAAGAGGTGCGGCCCTTTACAGCTTATGAAATCAGCGTCCACCCTGAAGGTTACCAAAATGTCCGACAACCCGATCGAGATAATGTTTTCCCGCAGGCAAACATTGCTGGCCGGCGCAACCCTTTCCGCTGCGATAGCCATGCCGTCTCTTGCCTTCTCCGCTGCCACCTCCACAAAGACTAAAGGAATATCGCCCATGACCACCAGCTTCGTCGAAACCAAAGACGGCGTACAGATCTTTTACAAGGATTGGGGTCCGAAGGACGCCCAGCCGATCGTGTTCCATCACGGCTGGCCGTTGTCCTCGGACGACTGGGATGCTCAGATGCTGTTCTTCGTCCAGCACGGCTATCGCGTTGTTGCCCATGACCGTCGTGGTCACGGCCGCTCCTCTCAGGTCAGCGACGGTCATGACATGGATCACTATGCAGCCGATGCATCCGCGGTTGCCGAACACCTGAACCTCAAGAACGCCGTCCACATCGGCCACTCGACCGGCGGCGGCGAAGTCGCCCGCTATGTCGCCAAGTTCGGCCAGCCGCAAGGCCGCGTCGCCAAGGCCGTGCTGGTCAGCGCCGTTCCTCCGCTGATGCTGAAGACCGAATCCAATCCGGGCGGGCTACCCATGGAAGTTTTCGACGGCATCCGCAAGGCCGTCGCAGACAACCGCGCTCAGCTCTTCCTCGACTTCCCCGCCGGGCCGTTCTATGGCTTCAACCGCGAGGGCGCGATCGTTTATCAGGGCGTGATCCAGAACTGGTGGCGTCAGGGCATGATGGGCAGCGCCAAGGCCCATTACGACGGCATCAAGGCCTTCTCCGAAACAGATCAGACCGAAGATCTCAAGAAGATCACCGTTCCGACCCTCGTCCTGCATGGTGATGACGACCAGGTCGTTCCGATCGCCGATTCCGCCGAACTCTCCGTCAAGCTCCTCAAGAACGGTACGCTGAAGGTTTACAAGGGCTACCCACACGGCATGCTGACGGTCCACGCCGACGTCATCAATCCGGACCTGCTCGCCTTCATCAAGGCCTGACGCACACGATCGGCCTGCCGCTGCGCTCGGGCGCAGCGGCAGGCGGCCCATTAAAGCAGTGTCCGGAGTGCCGGAGCACTTTACCGAGATATCCAGGATCCTCCGCCAATGAAAGCTGTCCCGCTTCCTCTCCTCCTCAGCTTCAACGGGGGATATGTCGATACCGTCGGCTTCCTGGCCTTAGGCGGGCTGTTTACCGCGCATGTGACCGGCAATTTCGTGACCTTGGGCGCATCGTTAGCCTTGGGTATGGGCGGCACCCTATCCAAGCTCCTCGCACTTCCGGTTTTCTGCGCCGTCGTATTCGTCTCCCGTATCGTCGGGCTAGTGTTGCAGCGAAGCGGTCGACCGGTCCTGCGTCCTCTTCTCGTCGTCAAGCTGGTACTGCTTATCGTCGCCGCGGCGATCGCCTTGGCATACGGACCCTTCGGCGATCCGAACAGTCCGACGGCTTTTGCAATCGGCATGGTCCTTGTTGCCGCCATGGCGGTGCAGAATGGCATTCATCGCGTTCATCTGGCGAAATCTCCTCCGTCAACCCTGATGACCGGAACGACGACCCAGATCATGCTCGACCTTGCAGATATCGCTGTAGGCGGGCGTTCGGAGAGTACGGCTGCAGTTTACTCGCGTCTGAAGCGGATGGTGCTTGCCGTTGTCGTCTTCGCCTTGGGCTGCGCCATCGGGGCGCTGGCATTCATTCTCTCGCCCGTCTGGAGTTTTGTCGTTCCTGCCGTTCTAGCGGTCCTGGCACTCGTTGCGCACGTTGAAACGCCCGAGGGCGATTGATTGGCATGCACTACCAAAACGTACCATCCATCGAACCCCAGGAGAATGAAATGTCTGATCGTCAGATGTCCGATTCCAGCTATAGCCATGTCATCAATGTTGGTGCCGACAAGGTCGATATCGCCGACTGGCTGTTCAACTTGCCCGATGCGGAATATCAGCGCTGCTCCCCCGATCACATCGCCGCTGGCGCGACTTGGACGGACGACGGTCGTCGGATGTCGATCAATGTGGAAACGATCGGTGGAAGCCTGGTGATCCAGCATTATGTCGCCGAGATCGCTGAGCCCAACTATTGCAAGATGGTATCCATCTCCGATGTGATGGCCGCTTACGGTCGCACCAAGGTGCAGGTGATCTGGGAGCTCAGCGTCAAGCCGATCGATGCCGACCATTGCGAGTACACGAACCACGTGCGCGCCTTCGCCACCGAGGAGTTCCTGGCCTATTGCGAGAAAAATAACATCAATTTCGCAGATGCGGCTAAAGCCCGTTCTGAAGCATCGTCCAATCACAACAAGGGCGAGACGCCACTGTTTGCGGAGAGCATAGCGCGGCGTGCTAGGGAAAAGCGATCAGATCGCCCCTAAGCAGATACCTCGCCTGACATGGACAGCATGCTGCAATTTGTCTCTTCGGTAGGTGCTGGAGAGACATGCTTTCGCGGGAATGGAGACATCTATCTCATTGAGAGGGCGCTCTCTCCAAAGCAGTCGGCAATTAGATGTGCCGGCTCGCGGCGGGCGAAAGTCCCGTCAATGAGGACTTCCGCCTGATAAATGAAGCACGTTTCGGCAGAGACGTTGATGTCTCATGGTTCATGCCGGCTCAGCAGTGCAAAAGCCTGATCGTCGCCGAAATCGACCGGGCTCCATTTTCGATCCGCGTCGGGGCCGATCCGATCATCTTCGATCAGGCCGAACTTGCGTACGAAAGCTGAAAGAGCTGGCGGATGCGATTGGCCAATGTCCTCGCATGCTGCGGTGGTGTGATGCCATCCCCGCGCAGACGCTTTTCCTGCTCGAGCCGATCTGCAAGCGTTGCGGCGATCGCATCAGCCAAAATTGGACGCTCCCGCAGGACTTCGCAGAGCTGATCTCTGCCGATCTCGCAGGCAACGACCGCCGTCAGGGCAACGATACGGCCAGGTTCTTCCGCGCCGATCAAGACACCACGTTCGCCGAAGAAATCCCCCGGCGACAGTCGATTGAGTTCCACATCTCGACCATTCTCCTGGCGGACGACATGCACCACGCCGCTTTCCACAAGCGTCAGCGCCTGGGAATGTACTGCCTGCGGGATAATCTCTGTCCCTTTGGCATAGGTTTGTCGCGTCGCGGATATGAAGAGCGTTTCACGTTCTTTTTCCGTAAGCGCGGAAAAGAGTGGCAGCATTGCGATGAGCCGCAACGGGTTCTCGGAGCCTTCCTCCGAGCCGGTCAAAGCCTCTGGTTTGAGCGCCGCGCTGGATATGGCGTTGCTTGCGAGTGGAATTCCGGCCGCCAGCGCGTGCCGGTACACCAGATCGTAGATTTCGTTCTTTGCGGCTGTCGTCTCGGATATGTCACGGATGCGGAAAGCAAGCTCGAATTCGATGACTTCCTTGGTGAGGTTGACGATCGAGATCAGGGGATCCGGAATACGCATCATATGATTGCTTCCCAACGTGACCGTTTCTAGCAGTCTTGTCATGGTTGCTGGCGTGCGTGTCGGAGCAAGCTTGATCGACATGGCAATGCCATGTGTTTCATCGGGACTATTGAGATTGACGAGTTGCGATTTTGCCAGCGCGCTGTTTGGAATAACGACGAGATCATTGGTGGCGTTGGAGAGATGGGTCGCGCGCCAGTTCGTCTCGATGACGCGACCCTGGACACCGCTCTCCAGAATGATCCAATTTCCTACCTCGTACGAACGGCCAAGGTTGAGGGCGATGCCGGAAAATACGTCGGAAAGCGTGCTTTGCAACGCCAGGCCAAGGACGATAGCAAAGACACCGGATGTAGCGATCAGCGTGCCAACCGGCACGCTGAATACGTATGCCACCACCGAAAGTGCCGCTCCGACGTAGATGATCCCAGCGATCAAGTCCTGGACGAACCTCACTTCGAGCGGCCGTCGCTCGAAGATCAGGAACAGCCTGACGCTGCTGACAATCATCATTGCCCCGCCGAGCCACCAGATTGTCTTTGCAAGTCCATAGAACAGGCGGTGCCAAAGGTCCGACGATGTCAGCGTCTCGGAGTAGGGCGCAACGCCGTTCGACAACAGAATGGCGGTCAACGTAACAAAAAAGGCGACGTCGATCGCGAAGCGGAAAGCCCTGTGCTTCGGCAATAGCCAATGCGCCCCGGCGACAAAGGCGACGAGAAACAAGAATTGCGTAATGGGATCATGAAGATATTGCATCGCGTAGCCCAGGAAGCGGCCCAATACCGGTAGCCCAAATTCCGGACGGCGTCTTGGCGATTTCAATGATTTTTGGCGTTCTCTCGTTCAGCAGTAGTGAACAATGCATAGTCCGCGTAGGCAATTTCAATCTTAATCGAATCCGCCGACATCTTGTTTCATCGAAATAGGAGTTCGGCAAATGAATAAGCCAATTGCATTTCATACCTTCAAGGACGGTCGCAATATTGCTGATGCCCAGTCCGACATTCCGCTCATCGTCACCTCGAAAGACGTCATTCTTGTTGGCGTCAGCGCGAGCAATCATTTGCAGTCGAGCCCTATAATGGGAGCACGATCATGAGCCACAAGGTTTTTGGAAGACAAGCGAGCTTTCTGACGACTGCGGCCGTCGTTGCCCATACGATCTGGACCAGCGCCGCTCCGGCGTTGACTTATCCGCTCTATGCGCAGGAATGGCATCTGACGACATTCATGACGACGGCGATCTTCGCGGTCTATCCGGTCTTCGTCGTCTTCATGCTCGTCGTTTTCGGCAATGTATCCGATTACATCGGGCGAAGGGAAGCAATGCTGCTCGGTCTTGCCGCTTCGCTCGCCGGCACGCTGATATTTGCGCTGGCGCCGGACGTTGACTGCATCTTCATCGGCAGGGCCTTCATGGGCGTCGGCGTGGGGCTGTCCGCGGGGCCGTCGGCTGCCGCCATGGTCGAGTTCAGCGCGCCGGGCCGAACCGCGCAGGCCGGCAGCGCGACGGCCGCCGCCCAGGCGTTCGGAATGATCGGCGCCGCCCTTGTCGGCGGTGCGCTCATCGAATATGCGCCGCTACCGACACGGCTAAATTTCGCCGTCCTAGCCATAGTCCTCGCCGTGCTCATGGTTGCGACCTGGATGCTGCCAAACCATACGGCATCGCGGCCCACCGGCCGCTGGCGACCTAGGGTTCCCGCCATTCCGAACGGCCTGTTTGCGACCTTCGTCACGGCGACTGCGGCGGTAACGGCTTCTTACGTGCTTGGCGCAATGACGCTTTCCCTCGGTGCGCAGGTGGCGCGGGATGTCATTGCCTCCCAAAACGCCCTCGTAAACGGCGGGAACCATCGCACTTTTTGCAATTTCCTCGGCCATCGCCACGATCCCGGCCCGGGGTGTAAAGCCGAGCGGGGTTATGCTCGTGGGTAGTGCCACCGCCATCCTCTCCTCCGGGTTGCTGGCACTCGCCGCGATACTGCACTCGCTGGTCTTCTATACCGTTGCCCAGATCGGCAGCGGGATGGCCTACAGCCTACTCCTCCTCGGAGGACTTTCGCTCATTAATGCTACCGCCCCCGTGACGCATAGAGGCGCGACGCTCTCGGCGCTGTTCCTGGTCGCGTACTTAGCTCAGGCCGTCGTGGCCCTGTTGCTGGGCAAGATAGCGACCTGGGCGAGCCTTTCGTCTGCGGTGGATCTGGGCGTCGCGACGGTCGCAACGCTGGCCTTGATAACCCTTCTTCTTGATGCCGTCAGAAACACGGTCACCGGCCGCCGTGCTCGCAAGGCTGGCACGCATTGATCTGATCATGAAGCGGAGTAGGGCCGACAGTAAGCAGGATCGGCCCCACGGCTTTCCGAATTGCCGAAGATTTTTAGGAACAATCGATTTGTCCAAAAGAGCGGCAGTGGCGACAAGACGCCCCTCAAACCCATGCGCGAAATAATCGCAACGTTTGCAACAGCGAAGCACCTCATATGAAACTTTCGAAGCGACATCTGGCAATCGGAGCCGCGTTCGTATCGGCTATGATCGTTACCGGGATTGGGATTGCTGCCTGGATCGTCTATGAGCCCGCACTCCCAGAAATCGCGCGCCCATCACCCTCGAGCTTCGATCGTGGTCTTGTCGCAAAGGGCGAGCAGCTCGCCACCGTCGGCGATTGCATCGTCTGTCACACCGCGCCGAATGGCGCACCTTTCGCCGGTGCGCGCGCTTTGCCGACGCCTTTCGGCACACTCTTCTCGAACAACATCACGCCCGACGAGAAGACGGGCATCGGCGCCTGGTCGCTCGCCGCGTTCAGCCGCGCCATGAGGCAGGGCGTCGGCCGCGATGGGAGCCATCTCTATCCGGCGTTGCCCTATGAGCATTTTACCCATGTCAGCGACGACGACCTCAAGGCAATCTATGCATTTCTGATGACCCGCCAGCCGGTCTCACAGCAAGCCCCCGAAAACCAGTTGCTTCCGGGTCTCGGATTCCGGCCGCTGCTTGCCGGCTGGAAGCTGCTCTTCCTCAGGCAGACGGCGTTCGAGCCTCAGGCGAACGAAAGCGCCGAATGGAACCGGGGAAAATATCTGGTGGACGGGCTTGCCCATTGCGGCGGCTGTCACACGCCACGCAATCTTGGCGGCGGCGAGGAGAAGGGGCGGGAATTTGCCGGCGGCGTTGCAGAGGGCTGGAACGCACCTGCGCTCGACACAACGAATCCTTCCGCCGCGACCTGGAACGCGGATTCCCTGTTTGCCTATCTCAAGACAGGATCCAATCGCGAACACAGCGCGGCCGGCGGCCCGATGGGGCCTGTTGCCGAAGGTCTCTCCCGTCTGAACGATGCCGACGTCAGGGCGATCGCCGTCTACGTCGCTTCGCGGATGCACCCATCTCGTGATGGCGCTCCGGCGGCCGTCGCAGCCGAAGCCGGCATCGATAATCGATCTGCCGCCGCCGCGGCGCATCCTGAGGCCGATCTTCTCTTCGAAGGCGCCTGCTCCGGCTGTCATGCGCCGAGTGCGCCGATGAACGTCAATGGCCGGCCGCTTCTTTCATCCACGTCCGACCTCAAAGCCGATGACCCGAGGAACGCCGTGCAGACGCTGCTGCGGGGGATCGAGCCGCCAGGGGAAAAAGGTCCGTACATGCCGTCCTTTTCCAACACCGTGACCGACCGCCAATTGGCCGAGCTGCTCGCCTATGCCCGCGCCCGCTTCACCAATAAGCCGGCATGGCCCGATCTGGAAGCTGCCGTCGGCGATATACGCAAGGAGAATGCGGAATGACGATCTCGATCAGCGTCAATGGCGAGGGCCATGAGGTCGAAGCCGATCCGGATACGCCGCTCCTCTACGTCCTGCGTGACGACCTCGAGCTGAATGGCGCCAAATATGGATGCGGCCTCGGGCAATGCGGCGCCTGCACCGTGCATGTCGATGGCATGCCGGTTTTCTCCTGTCTGACACCTGTCGGCCTGCTTGAAGGCAGGAAGGTGCGCACCATTGAGGGGCTGGGCACAGCTGAAAAGCCGAACGTCGTCCAGAAAGCCTTCCAGGATGAGCAGGCCGCACAGTGCGGCTATTGCATCGCTGGCATGATCATGCGCGCCCAGGCTCTACTCGACCGTAACCCATCTCCGACCGAGGAACAGATCCGCGTGCACATGCAGCCCAATCTTTGCCGTTGCGGGACGCATGCCAGAATATTGCGGGCGGTGCATCGCGCGAGCCTCGAGCTTTCCCTCGCTTCCGTGACAGGAGGCGCGCAATGAACGCTATTCCAAATGCCGGTCTCACCCGGCGCTCCTTCCTCAGCGCAAGTGGCATAGCCGTTGCATTTGCACTTACGCGTCCGGCCTTCGCCCAGCTCGCCGGCGGCGGCGAAGGAGGGGCAGGCCCTGCCGTCGTCGCTCCCGACCTTCCCGGAAGCCTGAAAAACTGGCCCTATCTCGATTCCTGGATCCAGCTGGACGAAAAGGGTCACGCGACGGTCTTCACAGGCAAGGCCGAGCTCGGCCAGGGCATCAGGACCGCATTGCTGCAGGTCGCGGCGGAAGAGCTCGATCTGCCGCCGACCTCGGTCACGATGGTGACGGTCGATACCGCGCGCACGCC
>JGI24740J21852_10000383_pt1 | contig 18927 bp, 17 predicted proteins | sample KBSCornC6_FD_21852 | JGI IMG/M metagenome (IMG submission 21852) | reverse complement strand
AGTTTTTTTACTTTTACTTTTGGCATCTCGCACCGCTGGCGGAAGGAGAGGGGCGCTTGCAGCAAAAATAAAGCACCCAGCAGATACCGAAAACCGCCAGCAACCCTGGCGGTTTTTTTTCGCCCTGTCACTTGCCCCACCTCGGCACCGACGCGAAACATGGCCCGAACACAGTAGACGTTTCCAATACTTCCAATACAACGAGACACCCCAGGAGCTTTCCATGCCGAAGAACACCGATGATTTGCGCATTCGCGAACTCAAAGAGCTGACGCCGCCGGCGCACCTGATTCGCGAATTCCCGTGCAGCGACACCGTGTCGGAGCTGATCTATCAGAGCCGCAACGCCATGCACCGCATCCTGCACGGCATGGATGACCGCCTGATCGTCATCATCGGCCCCTGCTCCATCCACGACACCAAGGCCGCGCTGGACTACGCCCGCCGCCTGGTCGAGCAGCGTGAGCGCTTCAAGAACGAGCTGGAAATCGTCATGCGCGTGTACTTCGAAAAGCCGCGCACCACGGTCGGCTGGAAGGGCCTGATCAACGATCCGTACATGGACGGCAGCTTCAAGATCAACGACGGCCTGCGCACCGCACGTGAGGTGCTGATGAACATCAACGAGCTCGGCCTGCCCGCCGGCACCGAATACCTCGACATGATCAGCCCGCAGTACATCGCTGACTTGGTGAGCTGGGGCGCCATCGGTGCGCGCACGACGGAATCGCAAGTGCACCGGGAACTGGCGTCCGGCCTGTCTTGCCCGGTCGGCTTCAAGAACGGCACCGACGGCAACGTGAAGATCGCCGTGGACGCCATCAAGGCCGCATCGCAGCCACACCACTTCCTGTCGGTCACCAAGGGCGGCCACTCGGCGATTGTGTCGACGGCAGGCAACGAGGATTGCCACATCATCCTGCGCGGCGGCAAGGCGCCCAACTACGACGCCGCCAGCGTGCAGGAAGCTTGCGACGCCATCTCCAAGTCGGGCCTGGCCGCACGCCTGATGATCGACGCCTCGCACGCCAACAGCAGCAAGAAGCACGAGAACCAGATCCCGGTGTGCGAAGACATCGGCCGCCAGATGGCTGCTGGCGACAACCGCATCGTCGGGGTGATGGTGGAGTCGCACATCAATGCCGGTCGCCAGGACCACGTGCAGGGCACGCCGGTGTCCGACCTCGCCTACGGCCAGAGCGTGACCGACGCCTGCATCGGCTGGGACGATTCGGTGAAGGTGCTGGAAACGCTGGCGGATGCCGTGCGCAAGCGCCGTTTGGTGGCGGGCAGCGGCAACTGATCTGCGCTGAAGTGATTTGAAGAGGACGCCTGCGGGCGTCCTTTTTTGTGGGGCGTCGCCAGAGCCGCCGGATGTATAACAAATGTGAGCAGAACGTATCAAAGTCACACAAGTGCGTTGTCTTTGGCATATCGTAGGGAATTCCCCTGCTCACCTCCCGGAGGCAACCATGGCAGCAGAGACTCTGGCGGACACCGCCGTCAACACCGCAAGCAAGTACCAGGCGATCGTGGAGCAGTACGCCGCCGACGTCGGCATGAAGATCCTCGCAGCCATCGTCTTCTGGGTGGTCGGCCGCTGGCTGATCAACTTCGCGGTCCGCATGGTGGAACGCTCGTTGGGCCGGCAGAAGGTCGACCCGACTGTGCTGCGCTATGTCGGCTCGATCATCACCGTCACGCTGAACGTGCTGCTGGTGATCGGCATCCTGGGCTACTTCGGCATCCAGACGACGACGTTTGCTGCGTTGATTGCGGCGGCCGGCGTGGCCATCGGCATGGCTTGGTCGGGACTGCTGTCGAACTTCGCGGCGGGCGCGTTCCTGATCGTGCTGCGGCCGTTCAAGGTGGGCGACTTCGTCACGGTCGGCGGCATCACCGGCACCGTGAAGGAGATTGGCCTGTTTGCCACCTCGCTCAACACGCCGGACAACGTCGTCACCATCGTTGGCAACGGCAAGATCTTCGCCGACACAATCCAGAACTACACGTCCAACCCCTTCCGCCGTGTCGAGCTGAAGGCACAGCTGGCCGGCAGCGCCGACCACCGCGCCGCCATCGCGCTGCTCAAGGAAAAGATCGCCGCCATCCCGAACGTACTGACCGATCCGGCCGTCGACGTGGAGATTCTGGAATTCAACCTCGTCGGCCCAGTGCTGGCCGTGCGCCCATACACGCATAACGACAACTATTGGCAGGTCTACTTCGACACCAACCGCACGATCAAGGAAGCACTGGCCGAAGGCGGTTTCCCGGCACCGACGCCGTCGCAGGCGCTGACCATCACCACGCCGGGGCAATTGGCCGGGCTGACTGCCGTGGCACAGAGCACGACCACGCCGACGAGCGTGAACTGATTCACTCTCTCTGCAAAGCAAACGGCCCAGTACACAACCGGGCCGTTTTGTTTTGATGCGCTGATGCGGATTACGCGGGCTTGTGCTCTTCGCGCTTCCACAAAACATCCGTGCCGCCGTCCACGCGATTCAGCACACGGGCCAGCACAAACAGCAGGTCCGACAGCCGATTGACGTACTGGCGCGGTGCCTCGCCAATTGTCTCTGCACGGCCGAGCGCGACGATGCTGCGCTCGGCCCGGCGCGCGACGGTGCGGCAGATGTGCGCCTGCGCCGCCGCGCGACTGCCGCCGGGCAGGATGAATTCGGCCAGCCGGGGAAGATCGTCGTTGTAATCGGCCAGCCATTGGTCCAGCCGCAGCACGTGCGCGGTGGTGACCATCGTGTAGCCCGGGATGCACAGCTCGCCACCCAAGTCGAACAGGTCGTGCTGGATGGCCGTGAGCGCCGCGCGCACGCCATCGGGCAGCGTTTCCGTCAGCAGCACGCCGATGTGCGAGTTGAGTTCATCAACATCGCCAATCGCAGCGATGCGCAGGCTGTCCTTTGCGGTGCGGCTGCCGTCGCCGAGGCCGGTGGTGCCGTCGTCGCCAGTGCGCGTGGCGATCTTGGATAAGCGGTTGCCCACGGTGGGTCTCCTAGGGTGGATGCCCGCATTATCGCAAGCCGCGGAAGGCCCCGGCGTTAGAATTACCGTTCAGGCCAGCCAGAGCCGCACAACACCGCGAGACACCATGAACCACCCACTCCCCCATCCCGGATTGGTGCGCAAGCCGATTCCGCCGGCCATGCTCGATGCGCTGCGTGCCCGCTTCGGCGACCGCGTCTCCACCACCGAAGCCGTGCGTGCCCACCACGGCCGCGACGAATCCGCCTACGACCCGATGCTGCCCGATGCCGTCGTCTTCGCGCAGACCACCGACGAAGTCGCCGCCGTCGCCAAGCTCTGCTTTGAGCACGAAATTCCGCTGATTCCGTACGGCGCCGGCTCGTCGCTCGAAGGCCACTTGCTGGCCGTGGCCGGCGGCGTGAGCCTCGATCTCTCGCAGATGAACCATGTGCTGGCCGTTCACCCCGAAGACCTGACCGTAACGGTCGAGCCGGGCGTCACGCGCAAGCAGCTCAACACCGAGATCCGTGAGACGGGCCTGTTCTTCCCGATCGACCCGGGTGCCGATGCATCCATCGGCGGCATGTGTGCCACGCGTGCCTCCGGCACCAACGCCGTGCGTTACGGCACGATGCGCGAGAACGTGCTGAACCTGACGGTGGTGACCGCCGACGGCCGCATCATCAAGACGGCCAACCGCGCGCGCAAATCGTCGGCGGGCTATGACCTGACGCGCCTGTTCATCGGCAGCGAGGGGACGCTGGGCGTCATCACCGAGATCACGCTGAAGCTGTATCCGCAACCGGAAGCGGTGTCCGCCGCGGTGTGCGCCTTCCCGAGCATGGGCGACGCGGTGTCGGCCGTGATCGACACCATCCAGATGGGCGTGCCGATTGCGCGCGTGGAGTTTGTCGACGCGCTCGCCATCCGCGCGATCAACCAGTATGACAAGCTGACGCTGCCCGAGATGCCGACGCTGTTCTTCGAGTTTCACGGCTCGGAGCATGGCGTGCAGGAACAGGCCGAGACCGTCCAGCAGATCGCCGCTGAACATAAAGGCCAAGGCTTCGAATGGGCAACACGCCCCGAAGACCGCAGCCGCCTGTGGAACGCCCGACACAACGCGTACTTCGCGTTCCTGCAGCTCAAGCCGGGCTGCCGCGCCGTCACCACCGACGTGTGCGTGCCGATCTCGCGCCTGGCCGAATGCGTGGTGGAAACCGAGAAAGACCTGCTCGCCAGCGCGTTGCGTCTGCCCGCCCCCATCGTCGGCCACGTGGGCGACGGCAACTTCCACGTCGCGCTGCTGATCGACCCGAACAAGCCGGAGGAACTGGAAGAAGCCGAGCGCATCAACCAGCGCATCGTCGCGCGCGCGATTGCCATGGACGGCACCTGCACGGGCGAACACGGCGTCGGCCTGCACAAGATGGACTTCCTCATCGCCGAGCACGGCAACGATGCCATCGACCTGATGCGCAGCGTCAAACAGGCGCTGGACCCGAAGCACATCCTGAACCCCGGCAAGATCTTCCACCTGTAAGCGACAGACTCCGCATGTCCTCCGTCTTCAAGCGCGTTCCTCCGCTGCATCTGCTGATTGCCTTTGAGGCGGGGGCGCGCCATGCGAGCTTCGCGCGTGCAGCCGAAGAGCTGTCGGTCACGCCCAGCGCGGTGTCCCACCGCATCAAGAACCTGGAAGAACTCTGGGGCGAAGACCTGTTCGTGCGCACCGGCACGGCGCTGCGATTGACGGCTGCCGGCACGCGCTACCTGCGCAGCGTGCAGGATGCGCTCAAGACCCTGCACGAACTGGCGCGGCCCGAATTCAGCAAGCAGCGCGCACGGCTGCGCGTGGCGATTCCGCCCACGTTCGGGCGCCAGCACCTGGTGCCGCGCATCCCCGAGTTCAACGCGCTGTATCCGCACATCGACGTCGAGCTGCATCTCTCCATCCCCTTCCTCGACGTGAAGGCCGAGGACACCGATGTGGAAATCCGCTATGGCACCGGCCGCTATCCGGACCTGAAGACCACGCTGCTGCTCAACGAGCCGGTGTTTCCGGCGTGCGGGCGCGGTTACTTCGAGCAGATCAGCGGCAACACCATCACCGAAGCCTCGCAACTGCTGAACCTCACGCTGCTGCGCAGCCCGCTGGAGCCGTGGCGCCCGTGGTTCGAAGCCGCTGGGCTGGATGCACCGGAGCCCGCTACCGGCTCGCTCTTCAATGACATCGGCCTGATGCTGGAGGCGGTGGCGTCCAACCAGGGCGTGGCGCTCGTGCGTCAGGCCATGGCGCGCAACTGGCTGGCCTCGGGGCAGATTGTGCGGCTGCTGGATATTGAGTCGACGTCGCCGCATGCTTATTACATCGTCCAGCGCGAGCAGGCGCCGATGAAGCCCGAGGCGCAGCATTTTGTGGACTGGCTGCTCGGGCTGGATTGGTAACCCGCCCGCGCTGTGGCGGGCCATCGCACCTCAAACCTCCGGATTCGAAACTTTTAGTACCGACGTCGGACCTCTCGACCTCCGACGTTGATGCAAAAAGCAGCAGCGCCAGACCTCGAGGGTCCGACGTTGCACCTCGGAGGTCCAAAGCCCGACTCTTTTTGCTCCGGCGTTGCTGCTTTTTTCATCAACGCTGACCGTTTGACCTCCGCAGCCGGAGCACTTGAGCTCCAGATTCGAAACTTTTAGTGTGGAAGTCGGAGCTTTGAGCTCCGCCGTCGGCAGTGGAAGCGTCAATCGCGGAGCTTGAAGGTCCGCCCTCGGCAATCGCAGCCTTGCTGCACCGCGATGAACGCGATTGGCCGTTTGGGCGAGCCAAATTCATCGCCGCAAAAGTCCTTCACCCGGCGCGCAGCGCTGTAGCGGCGCTATAGTGCCTCCCACCCCAACGCTCAGGACAGCCGCCGTGCGGCACCCTGGGTGGTGCAGTTGGCCTTGGGCCTGCAGCACCGCTTGTTTCCAGCAACACACCGTGAATCCAACCCGTACACCTCGCCGCCCCCGGCACACCCCCGTCTCTCGCATGGCGCTGTGCGCGCTGTTTCTGGCCGTGGCGAATGATCAAGCCGCCCTCGCGCAGATCGCGCGCAAGCCGTCCGCTTACGAAGCACGCCAGAGCTCGCCCGTGGACGACATGCGGAGCAAGAAGGGCCCCGCCTCGCTGTCGAACATCCGTAGCCGTGATGATTTCATGCAGTTGGCGCGGGTCTACAACCGCGGCACACCACTGGAAATGCCGCATGTGCTGTTCGTGATTGACCTGCAAAACGGCGGCCGAATCGACTACATCAACACGCCGCGCTACGTGCTGCACGACCGCTTCGTGCAGCAGGACAAGCGCATTGCAAAGTGGGACAAGGCTACGCTCAACGCGCAATACACCAGCCCGCAGCGGCGCTTCCTGTTCGGCACCCTGAGTTGGCAACAGAACCTGCCGGGCTACACCTACGAGTTTTGGGAGGGCGACAAGCTCACCCCGGCGATGCTGCTGCGGGCCGACAAGGCCGTGCACGCTTCGTTCTACGATGCGATTCGCTTCAAGTCGAACTCCACGCTGCACGAGCAGACTGCGCAATCCGCCAACGTGCCCTTCGTCACGCAGGAGGCACTGCTGCGCGAACAATCCTTCCTGCCGTTGAACACAGGCCGCGCACAAGGGCGGCTGCGCATCATCGCCTCGGTCGAGCAGGCCATGGACCTCTCGCCGCAAGACATCGTGGTGCTGGACGAGGTGCCGATTTCCCTGCCTCCCATCGCGGGTCTGATTACGCAGCGGCCCTCTACCCTGCTGTCACACGCGAACCTGCTGGCCAAGGGCTGGCACATTCCGAATGCCTACGTGCGCGATGCGCAGGCGACGCTGCGGCAATACGACGGGCAGTGGGTGACGTTGGATGTCAGCGCCAACGACTACCAGGTGCACCCGACCGACCGCCCCGCAGCCGTCGCGCCCAAGCCAGCGTCACAGACATCGCGCACATTGCCCAGGCCTGACCTGTCTGTCACCAGCCTCAAACCGTTGTCGGCACTGCGCGCCCAGAGCAGCCGTTATTGCGGCAGCAAGGCCGCCAACCTCGGCACCCTCAAATCCGCCCTGCCGCCCGCCGCCAGCGTGCCGGATGGTTTCTGCATTCCGTTCTCGCAATTCCAGGCCGCCATGCAGCGGCTGCACATACCGCAGCGGCTCGCCACGTTGCAGCAACGCCCGGGCTTCGCCACAGATGCGGCGGTACGCAAGGAGGCGCTCGCCACGCTGCGTGCGGAAATTGCCGATGCCCCGCCCGACGCCGCACTGGTGCACGCCCTGCAAACGCAATGGGAGAACCAGTTGCACGGTCGCGGCGTCTTCGTGCGCAGCTCGTCCAACTCGGAAGACCTGCCAGGCTTCAGCGGTGCGGGGCTGTACACCACCGTGCCCAACGTGACGCAATTCGATGCGCTGGTCCATGCGGTGCAGACCGTCTGGGCATCGGTCTACAACTTCGAGGCGTACGAAGCGCGGCAAGCGGCGGGGTTGGGTCAGGATGCCGTGTCGATGGCGGTGCTGGTGCAAGTGACCGCACCGTCGGATAGCTCCGGCGTGATGATCACCCGCGACCCGTTTGACGCAGGCCGCCGCCATATCAGCTATATCTCCGCCAAACGTGGCCTCGGCATCCGCGTGGTGGAAGGCAAGCGGCAAGCCGAGCAGGTTATGTACTCGAGCTGGTCCAAGGCGGTGCAAGTGCTGAGCCATTCCGAGGAAGACACCCAACTGGTGGCCGAGACCAACGGCGGCGTGCGCGAAGTGTCGCTCACCGGGTCGCGCCAGGTGCTGACCGATGCATTGATCGCGCGGCTGGCTGCGGTGGGGAACAAGGCCAAGCAAGCTTTGGGTGGCAAGGAACAGGACATCGAGTGGGCGGTCGTTGGCAACGACATCGTCATCCTGCAATCCCGGCCCTACATTGATGGCAACCGCCTCTAGGCGCCGCAGGTCTGCCGCTGCAACTATAGTGTTCTACGTCCCGGCCTCGCCGCCGGGCACCACCATGCGAGACACCCCATGAACGCGCCGCTGCCCTCCTCCACCCGCGATCAGTCTGCCCTGCAGGCCGAGTTGACCGCCGCGCTGTCGCAGATCGTCCCCGACGAGGCCCTGCTCTGGAAGCGCGAAGACACCACTCCGTACGAATGCGACGGCCTCGCCGCCTACCGGCAGGTGCCGCTCGCCGTGGTGCTGCCAGACACCGAGGCGCAGGTCGTCGAAATCCTGCGCGTGTGCCACCGCATGGGCGTGCCCGTGGTGCCGCGCGGCGCGGGGACGAGCCTGTCGGGCGGTGCGATGCCCACGCCGGGTGGGCTGGTGCTGTCGCTGGCCAAGTTCAAGCGCATCCTCAAGGTCGATCCGACCACGCGTACCGCCGTCGTGCAGCCGGGTGTGCGCAACCTCGCCATCTCGGAAGCCGCCAACCCGCATGGGCTGTATTACGCGCCCGATCCGTCGTCGCAGATCGCCTGCACGATTGGCGGCAACGTGAACGAGAACTCGGGCGGCGTGCACTGCCTCAAGTACGGCCTGACCGTGCACAACGTGCTGCGCGTGCGCGCCGTGATGATGGACGGCGAGGTGGTCGAATTCGGCAGCGAGGCGCCCGACGCCCCCGGGCTGGACCTGCTGGCCACCGTGATCGGCTCCGAAGGCATGCTGGCCGTGGTGACGGAAGTGACCGTGCGCCTGATCCCCAAGCCGCAGTTGGCGCAAGTGATCATGGCGAGCTTCGATGACGTGGAGGCCGGCGGCAACGCCGTGGCTGATGTGATTGCCGCGGGCATCATCCCGGCCGGACTGGAGATGATGGACAAGCCGGCCACAGCGGCTGTCGAAGAATTCGTCTGCGCCGGCTATGACTTGAACGCCGCCGCCATCCTGCTGTGCGAATCCGACGGCACGCCCGAAGAGGTGGCCGAAGAAATCGCGCGCATGAGCGAGGTGCTGCGCGCCTCGGGCGCCACGCGCATCCAGGTGTCGCAAAGCGAAGCCGAACGGCTGAAGTTCTGGAGCGGGCGCAAGAACGCCTTCCCGGCGGCGGGGCGCATCTCGCCCGACTACTACTGCATGGACGGCACCATCCCGCGCAAGCACATCGGCACGCTGCTGCGGCGCATTCAGCAGATGGAGCAGAAGTACGCCCTGCGCTGCATCAACGTGTTCCACGCGGGCGACGGCAACATGCACCCGCTCATCCTCTTCAACGGCGAAGACCAGGACGAATGGCACCGCGCTGAACTGTTCGGCTCGGACATCTTGGAAACGTGCGTGGAACTGGGCGGCACCGTCACCGGCGAACACGGGGTGGGCGTGGAAAAGCTCAGCTCGATGTGCGTGCAGTTTTCGACTGAAGAGCGCGATGCCTTCCTGAGCGTGAAGGCCGCCTTCGACCCGGCGCGTCTGCTGAACCCCGACAAGGCCATCCCCACGCTCGCGCGCTGCGCCGAATACGGCAAGCTGCACGTGCGCAACGGCCTGCTGCCGCATCCCGATCTGCCGCGCTTCTGAGCCCGCCCCAGCCTGCCATGAGCCAGAACCCATCCCGCCCCGACCGATACCGCTGGCACGCCCACAACGCGCGCCTGGGCGAATACCTCGGCAAACCCGAAGACGACGGGTGGCGCCGCCGCTGGTACATCATCATCTTCGAGGCCGAGACCCGTGCGGGCCGACGCTTCGACGAGGTCCTGCTGCTCGCCATCGTCGCCAGCGTGGCGGTGGTGATGCTCGACAGCCTGCCCAGCGTCCACGACCGCGCCGGCGCTTTGTTCACGGTGCTCGAATGGCTGTTCACGCTGCTGTTCACCGCCGAGTACGTCATGCGCATTCTGGTGGTGCGCAAGCCTTGGCGCTATGTGCTGAGCTTCTACGGCGTGATCGATTTCGTGTCGATTCTGCCGACGTGGCTGGCCGTCTTTGCGCCGGAAATGGCGTATCTGGTGGACGTGCGCCTGCTGCGCTTGCTGCGCGTGTTCCGGGTGCTCAAGCTCACGATCTACTTTGAAGAAGCGCAGGTGCTGCTGCGCGCGCTGGTCAACGCTCGGCGCAAGATCTTCGTGTTCCTGGGTACGGTATTCATCATCACGATCATCCTGGGCACGGTGATGTACGTGGTGGAAGGGCCGCAGCATGGCTTCACCAGCATTCCGGTCAGCATGTACTGGGCGGTGGTCACGCTCACCACCACCGGCTTCGGCGACTTGGTGCCGAAGACGCCGCTGGGCCAGTTCATCACGTCGATGACCATCCTGCTCGGCTACAGCATCATCGCGTTCCCCACCGGCATCATCGGCGCGGAACTGGTGAACACCATGCGCGAGCGCTCGCCCAAGACGCGCGCCTGCACGCACTGCGCCACCGAAGGCCACGACACCGACGCCGTCTTCTGCAAGCGCTGCGCGACCAAGCTGCCGCCCCTTTCCACGGAAACCGCCAGCAGCCAGTGAGCTGCAGTGCCCGGACATTCGACATGTCAACCACGCCAGACACCACGCTTTCCCCCACGCTCGCGCGCTTTCGCGACGCCATTGCGCAGGCCGCCGACAGCCGCACACCGCTGACCCTGCGCGGCGGCGGCACGAAAGATTTCTATGGCCGCGCACCAGCGCCGAATGGCACCGTGCTCGACACACGCGAGTGGTCCGGCATCGTCGATTACGACTGCGCGGAACTCGTCATCACCGCGCGCAGCGGCACGCCGCTCGTCGAGATCGAAGCCGCACTGGCCGAGCACAAGCAGATGCTCGCCTTCGAGCCGCCGCACTTTGCTGCGAACGGCAAGCTGGCCACCGTAGGCGGTGCGTTTGCGTCCGGCCTGTCGGGCCCACGACGGCAATCGGTGGGCGCGCTGCGCGACTTCGTGCTCGGCGCCGTGGTCATGGATGGCCGTGGCGACATGCTCAACTTCGGCGGCCAGGTGATGAAGAACGTGGCCGGTTACGACGTCTCGCGTTTGATGGCAGGCGCGCTCGGTACGTTGGGCCTCGTCGTGCAGGTGTCGTTGAAGGTGCTGCCGATGCCGTTCTGCGATGCGACGCTGCGCTTTGCGATGCCGCAAGCCGAGGCCATCGACACGCTCAACCGCTGGGGCGGCCAGCCGCTGCCGATTGCCGCGTCTGCGTGGATCGACGGTGCGCTGTGGGTGCGTCTGAGCGGTGCCGATGCGGCGGTGCGCGCCGCCATCACCAAGCTCGGCGGCGAGCGTGTCGACGATGCGCAAGCTGCCGCGTTCTGGCGCGACCTGCGTGAGCAATCGCATGCGTTCTTTGCGCGCGCCCTGCAAGGCAGCCTGCCGCTATGGCGCATCGCCCTGCCCCCGGCTACGCCGCCGCTGACATTCGGCCACGCCTCGGCTGATGAACAACTCGTCGAATGGGGTGGTGGACAACGCTGGTGGATCGACACCGCCAGCACACCCGCCGACACAGTCCGCGATGCCGCCCACAAGGCCGGCGGCCACGCCACGCTGTTCCGCAATGGCGACCGCGTCAGCGACATCTTCACGCCCGTCGCCGCGCCGCTGATGGCCGTGCACAAGCGCCTGAAGGACAGCTTCGACCCGCACGGCATCTTCAACCCCGGCCGTCTGTACGCTGACTTCTAACGCACGCTCATCATGCAAATCACGCTCGCGGCGTTCCTGCGCAACACCCCCGACGGCGAAGAAGCCCAAAGCATCGTGCAAAAGTGCGTGCACTGCGGCTTCTGCACGGCCACTTGCCCGACCTATCAATTGCTCGGCGACGAGCTGGATGGCCCGCGCGGGCGCATCTACCTGATGAAGCAGGTGCTGGAGGGCCAGCCCGCCGGCCAGGCCACGCGCCTGCACCTGGACCGCTGCCTGACCTGCCGCAACTGCGAATCGACCTGCCCGTCTGGCGTGACCTACGGCCGCCTGGTGGAGATCGGCCGCAAGATCGTCGACGACCAACTCGATGCGAAAGGCGAATCGCGGCCGCTGGGCGAGCGCGCCGTGCGCTGGGTGCTGCGCGAGAGCCTGACGCGGCCCGCGCTGTTCGGCCCCGCGCTCAAGGTTGGGCAAGCGGTGCGCGGGCTGTTGCCGCCGGTGCTGCGCAATAAGGTCCCAGCCAGACAACCGCATGCCGGTGTGCGGCCCAGCACCGCGCACGCCCGCAAGATGCTGCTGCTCGAAGGCTGCGTGCAGCCGGCCATGTCGCCCAACATCAATGCGGCCACGGCACGTGTGTTCGACAAGCTGGGCGTGCACCTCATCAGCGCAGACCGTGCCGGCTGCTGCGGTGCCATCCGCTATCACATGAACGACCACGTGGGCGGCCTCGGCAACATGCGCGCCAACATCGATGCGTGGTGGCCGCATATCGAAGCTGGCGCCGAGGCCATCGTCATGACGGCTTCTGGCTGCGGCGCGATGGTCAAGGAATACGGCCACCTGCTGCGCGACGACCCCGCCTATGCCGAGCGTGCCGCGCGCGTGTCGGCCATGACGCGCGACCTGTGCGAGGTACTGCCGGCGTTCTCTGCCGAGCTTGTGCAGAAAGCCAAACCCGAAGCACAGCGCCCGCGCGTGGCATGGCACCCGCCCTGCACGCTGCAGCATGGCCAGCAGATTCGCGGCGCGGTGGAAACGCTGCTCGGCTCGCTGGGCGTGGACGTCAAGCTCTGCGCCGATAGCCACCTGTGCTGCGGCTCGGCAGGCACATATTCGGTGTTGCAGCCCGAACTCGCCTACCGCCTGCGTGACGACAAGCTGCGCAACCTCCTAGCTGTTCAGCCCGAGCGCATCGTCACCGCCAACATCGGCTGCGTGACGCATCTGCAGAGCGGCACCGACACGCCCGTCGAGCACTGGATCGAATTGGTCGACCGCATGCTGGCCTGACGTTCAGACGACCCGCCTCATTTGTTTCGGAGATCCCATGCTGCAAACCTTCGCGATCCTGTTGACGTTCCAGTCGGTGGGGGAGCTGTTGACGTATTCGCTGCACCTGCCGGTGCCCGGTCCGGTGATCGGCATGGTGCTGCTGGTCATCTACCTGCTGGTGGACAAGGGCCGTGTGCTTGAGGTCATGCAGGGCACTGTCAGCGAGTTGCTGCGGCACCTGACCATCCTGTTCGTGCCCGCGGGCGTCGGCGTGATGACGCAACTGAACCGCATCGGGCAGGAATGGCTGCCGATCGTGGTGGCGACCGTCGTGTCGACTTGGCTGTCGATTGCGGCAGGCGCACTCGTCACGCGCGCACTGATGCGCCGTATGGGCGACCAGGGCGAAGCCAACGAGGAGCTCGCCCCATGAACACGATGGCACCCAACCTGCACCAGCTCTGGGTCTACCTGGCCGCCAGCCCGCTGCTGGGCCTGACCGCCACGCTCATCGCCTACCTGATCGGCGTGCGCCTTCACGAACGCAGCGGCTTCAACCCCGTGGTCAATCCGCTGCTGATTGCGGTGGTCATCCTGGGCACGCTCCTGACAGTGACGCATACGCCGTACAAGACCTACTTCGATGGCGCGCAGTTCGTGCACTTCCTGCTCGGCCCCGCGACGGTGGCGCTGGCGGTACCGCTGTATCAGCAATGGGCGAAGCTGCGCCGACATGCGATCCCGCTGATGATCGGGCTGCTGGCGGGGTCGGTCGTGGCGGTGGTGTCAGCAGTGGGCATTGCTTGGCTGCTGGGCGCATCGCCGGAAACGCTGCGATCGATGGCGCCGAAATCCGTGACCATCCCGATCGCCATGGGCATCTCGGAGAAGATCGGCGGCGCACCGACGATCACGGCGGTGCTGGTGCTGATAACCGGCATCGTGGGCGCAACCACCACCACGCGGCTGCTGAACCTGCTGCGCATTCGCGAGTACAGCGTGCGCGGCTTTGCGACCGGCATTGCAGCGCATGGCATCGGCACGGCGCGCGCGTTCCAGGTCAACCCGGAAGCGGGCGCCTTCTCGGCCCTGGGCATGGGGCTGAACGGTGTGCTGACGGCGATACTCGTGCCGTTGCTGGCGGGCTGGATTCCGCACTGAATGCACGCACGGCCAAGCCACGCCCACGCGGATGTCGTGGGCGTGGCCGAACGCCACACCCGCGCTCACGCCGCGCTGCCCCTCGCGGATGCCGCTTTTTTGCGCATTCACGCGCCGCTGACCGACATTCACGTCCCTCCGACAGACGTTAATGCTGCTTTTTTGAGCAATAGCGAGCCTCAGACTGTCATTCACGACCCTCCAACACTCGTCAATGCCGCTTTTTTATGCATTAACGAACCTTAGACTGTCGTTCACGCCCCTCTGACACTCATCAATGCTGCTTTTTTATGCAATAACGAGCCTCAGACTGTCGTTATCGAGCCTTGGATTGTCATGAACGCTGCTTTTTTGTGCATTCACGGGGCTCAGACTGGCGTTCTCGGCGTTCCGGTGTGCATGAACGGGGCCGCCGCGCACGTCGCAAGCTCGCCTCCTGAATGCTCCTGACAGAACGCTGTCAGGAGCCCCCCGCCAGAATCGCTCCACCTTAACCGGCAACGGCATCCCCCAACCGCCTGCGCCACTGATCGGAGCGAACATCATGGCAAGCGTCATCAACTGGTTTGAAATCCCCGCCAACGATTTCCCGCGTGCGGTGAAGTTCTACGAGAACGTCTTCGACACGCAGCTCAAGCAGGAAGACATGGGCGACCTGACCATGGGCGTGTTCCCGGCGGGTGAGACGACGATTCACGGCGCGCTGGTCAAGGGCGAGGGCTTTGCCCCATCCGACAAGGGCAGCGTGGTCTACCTGAATGCGCCCAACCTGGATGCCGTGCTCGAGCGCGTGAACGGCAGCGGCGGCCAATGCGTGTTCGGCCCGATGACGCTGCCCGACAACATGGGCCGCATCGCCCACATCGTCGATACCGAAGGCAACCGCGTCGGCCTGCACGAGCCCGATGCCAAGACCCAGGCGTACCTACTGCAACAGTAAGCGCCCCAAAGACCGGTACGCGGGTGCCGGTCTTCCCTACGAGACAGAGAAAAACACCATGCCGAGTCAGTCCCCGTATCTCATGCGCGCCGCGGATATTGCTGCGCGCACGCAGTCGTTTTCACACCCCTGGAACAGCCTGTCGGAAATCCACGGCACCATGATGGGCCGGCTGCTCGGGCTCAAGCGCACCGGCGTGAATTTTGCGCGCGTGCCGCCGGGCAAGGAGTCGTTCGTCTATCACTCGCACCAGCGCGAAGAGGAATGGATCTACATCCTCTCGGGCGAGGCGCAGGCCGAGATCGACGACAGCATCTTCACCGTGCGCGCGGGCGATTTCATGGCCTTTCCCGTGGGCGTGGCGCACCACCTGCGCAACTGCGGCAAGGACGATCTGCTCTACCTGTGCGGCGGCGAGCATCTGAATATCGAGATTGCCGATTTCCCCCGGCTGGGCAAGCGCATGCTGCGCCGTGGCGAGCAGGTGGATGTGGTGGATATCCACCCGCAACGCGAGCTGACGCCCTTCGGGGCGTAGGGCTATCAGGTAATTGCGGGGGTCAAACCATGGCGCGCATTGCACCGGGCCCGAAGCCCACTACAATGCCGCGCATGACCCGCCGCGCCGACCGCCTGTTCCAGATTGCCCAGATCCTGCGAGGCCGCCGTCTGACCACGGCGGCGATGCTGGCCGACCGCCTTGGCGTGTCCGAACGCACGGTGTATCGCGACATCCGCGATCTGTCCGTCTCGGGCGTGCCGATCGAAGGCGAAGCGGGCATCGGCTACCGCATGCGTGCCGGCTACGACCTCGCGCCGCTGATGTTCACGCCCGACGAAGTGGAAGCACTGGTGGCCGGCGCGCGGATGATCAAGGCGTGGAGCGGCGGCACCATGGCTGGCTCCGTTGAAGCGGCGCTGGAGAAACTGATGGGCGCCCTGCCCGCCGAGCGCCGCTCCGAAGCCGAGACCACGCGCATCTTCGCGCCGGGCTACGGCATGGGCAACGAGGTCAAGCAGGTGTTTGACACGCTGCATGCCGCGCTTGGCCGCCACGCCGTTGCGCGGCTCGCTTACCGCGATGCGCAGGGCCAACTGACCGAGCGCTGCATCCAGCCGCTGGGGCTGTTCTTCTGGGGACAGGTGTGGCTCGTGGCCGCCTGGTGCGAGCACCGCCAGGACTACCGCACCTTCCGCCTCGATCGCTGCGTCAAGGTCGACATTCTGGAGCGCCACTTTGCCGAATCCGCCGAGCGTTCGCTGGCGGATTTCATGCGCAAGGTGCGGGGCGCATCCGACTAACCGGGCTACCGATGCACCGTTCACCCAACGCGCCTTATCCGCGCGCCAGCGCTGCCGTGTGGCTGCCGTTTTTGATGTGGCTGCTTGGCGCGCTGGCGGCAGTCTTCGCCGCCGCGCCCGGCCTAGCGCAAACGCAGCAGCCGGTGCCGGCACTGGCCCGCCGCGTGACGGACCTGACGGGGACGCTCGACGGCAGCGTGAGCACGCGGGTCGAACGCAAGCTGGCCATCCTGCAAGAACGTACCGGCGCGCAGATTGCCGTACTCATTCTGGACAGCACCCAGCCCGATCCCATCGAAGCCTATGCCGTGCGTGTGTTTGAGGCGTGGAAGCTCGGCCGGCGCGGCGTGGACGACGGCGTGCTGCTGGTGGTCGCCAAGCAAGACCACAAGATGCGGATTGAAGTGGGCTACGGCCTGGAAGGCAGCATTACCGATCTCAAAGCCAGCCATATCAACCGGGACATCATGGCACCGGCCTTTCGCCGAGGAGATTTCCAAGACGGCATTGAGCGCGCCGTCGATGCACTGATCGAGCTGGTGCCGGGCTCGGGTGCCCCCATCATCGTCAGTGATGCACCGCCGGTTCCGACGCCCACCCGGACTGTGCCAGCGGGGCATCTCTCCTACGAAGCGTTCGCGCTGCTGATGGCCATCCTCATGGGTGTTGGCGCTGGCCCTGCTCTGGCAGCGCGCCCATCGCGCTGGATCTGGCTGCTGCCCACCATTGCGGTCCTGTGCACCATGCTGGCCGGCAACATCGACGGGGACGAGTGGACCAGTTGGCTGCTCGCCTTGCCGATGACCGTGCTGACGAGTGGCGCAATCAGCGCCGCCCTCTGGCATACGTGGAATAAATGGCACCGGTTGTCGCCCTCCGCCCCTGCTGCACCGAAGCGCAAAGCCGCTAGCAAAGCAACTCGTCGACCAAGACGGCAGCAACGTTCCGGATCCGATTACGACAACACCTCGGCCGCCTATGTCTGGGAGACCGAGCGCGACCGCAGTGGCAGCAGTGGCAGCTACAGCTCCGGTTCGGACTCCAGCTATTCGAGCGACAGCGGCAGCTATTCCGGCGATGGGGGTTCCAGCGGCGGCGGTGGCTCGTCAGATAGCTGGTAGGTCAGGACGCCAACGCGGGCCGGCTGCCCTGACCAGAAGGCTCGATCTGGAATTGCAGTTCCCGCACCGCGGCCACATCCGCACCCAACCGCTTGGCGGGAACGAAGCGTGTCTCCATAAGGATCAGGGCGAGCCTGGCTGCGGCAGCGTGATTTGCGTCACTTGCGCTGACGATTTCGGCACGCGCAACGGTGCCATCCCGGTCGATATACACGCGCACCATCATGGGCGACGCGTCTGTCACCAAGGTCATCACGTCCAGCAGCTCCAACGCACTTGCGGGCAAGGCCTGCCGGTCTACTTCCGTTGAGGTGTAGAAGCGGACGCCATCGATGTCTTCGGAACGGGGAATCCCGGGCGTCGCCCCTTCCTGCGGAAGGCGCGCCTCGGTGGGCAAGCTGGGTTTCTGTGGGATGCCGGAAGGCTCCGGCGGCGTGGGCGTCGGTTGCGAACCCGTGCTGGGTTGACCGTTGCCGATCGCGGCCTCCCCCGTGGAAGGCATTGGAGGGGCGACCCATACCAGCCGGAGATCGGCGGGCTGGTTGTTCCGCACCGTCAGCGGCGTCCACAAGCCCGCAGCATGCAGGAGGGCCAAGTGGCCCACCGCAGCAACGGTGCAGACGATCCAGAGGCGCTTCATCCAGCCGATCCCTTGTTGGGCGTTGGCGCCACGCGTGGGCGCGGCGCCTTCATCGTCCAGTTACCGTTTCAGTCGCCGTCAGTCCGCCGTGGGGACTTCGCGCCAGTTGATCTGGCGGATCGCCTGCACCACCGTCGGCACCAACGGCACGGAATTGATTGCGCTGTTGTCGGTACCCGCCTCCAGGCGCACAGAGCCATTGACGTTCAGGTAGGACAGATCCACCACCAGGCCGCCACCGGTGTAGTACGGCTGCAGCACGCCCGTGCTATTGACCACGCGGCTGATGCCAGTGCCGATGTCCAGCGAGAACACGCGGTTGCTGCCGGACGGGTTGCAGGCGTCACCGTTGGGCAAGTTGGCGGCAAACGACACCGTACCGAAGTTCGACACCGGCGCCACGTTCACGCGCTCCGCCACGCCGTTGGACGACTGGCCGAGGTCGATGTAATAGCCCATGACCGACGCCGGCGCGCTACCGATGCCCTTCAACAGGTTCGTGTCCGCATTCAGATTGCTGCGCTGGATAGGGAACGTGACACCGCTCGGCAGATCGGTGCTGCTGTTAAAGCGCTGCACCACGCCGTCATAGATGACGTAGAAGCTCTGCGTCTGGGTGCTGGCGATGTCGGTACTGCCGAGCAGTCGACCCGTTCCCACCATGACGTAGCGCTTGAGCGAGTTCGGCTGGATCTCGATCAGAGGCGGCGTGGTGACAGGCTGCGCATTGCCGCTCGGGTCGGTCAGCTGCGCAATCTTGGTCGGTGCCGGATAGGACGAGGGGGTGCCCGTGAGATCAAAACGCCAGACGTTGCCCAGCAGGTCGCCCGCGTAGATCGAGTCCGTCGTGTTGTCGGTGTAGTCGGCCACATAGGCAGACGCATAGGCCAGGCC
>JGI24740J21852_10000381_pt1 | contig 19024 bp, 20 predicted proteins | sample KBSCornC6_FD_21852 | JGI IMG/M metagenome (IMG submission 21852) | reverse complement strand
AACAAGCGAACGCTGGCCGAGACGGAGCGGATCGAAAGCGACTTCATCATGATGCTGCAACAGGGACATGGGCTCTCCTTTTAAAATTATAGATAATTTTTTAGTCTCATCTATTTTATGAGAGAGATCGCGAAATCAGGCAAGTAGTAGCAGCACAAAATTCCAATAAAGCTCGGGATCGCGTTGAAAAATAAGGCCAATAAAATTCGAGAAAGGCAGCGGACGACAGCCGAGCATCGAACAAAATACCGCGACACTGGCACAGAAAACATTCCCTTGACGCACCGCTTCCAGAGCACTTCCGGCTATTCACCTTAAAATTATCTATAATTTCTAGCCGACGATTGCGAAGGCGTCGCGTGTCGATCCGGAAGGCGTGCGCACTGGCGCGCGGCCGATCCATTGCACATGCTTCTGCAGGATCGCGGCAGCCTCTTCGGCCCGCCCCTGACGGAGCGCGGCCAGAATGGCGCGGTGGTCATGATCCGTGCGCTTCTCCCAGCCGGATTGCCAGGCGGAGAAGAGAAAGCGGGCGCTCACGGCATGCAGATCGTCGATCGCGGCAAGAAGGCGCGCCATGCCGCAGGGCGCGAGGATCAGGCGATGGAAGCGCCGATTGGCCTCCTCCCAGGCGTGGACGTCACCGGCGGCATCGCCATCGCGCGTCGCCTGTTCCGCCTCATCCAGAATAGCTGAAGTCAGATGCGGGGCTGCATGCTTGAGTGCAAGACCTTCGAGGGCTGCGCGCATTTCCGCAACCTCGCGGACTTCCTTGAGATCGAAAGAGGCGACACGGACGCCACGGCGCGGCAGGCTGATTGCCAGCCCCTGCGCCTCCAGCCGGCGGAACGCCTCGCGCACGGGCACGTGGCTCGTGCCGAACTCTTCGGCGATGTGATCCTGCCGCAGGCGGGCATCGGGCGCGATCTCGCCGCGGATGATGCGGTCGGCAAGCACCCGGCTGATACGGCTGGCAATGGTGTCGTCGCGCTCCTTGGCCATGGCCGATCCTTAAAGGCGGCCCCATCCGATGTCGAGGGCCGATGTCGAGCGACAAGAAACCCTCGTCACCTCTTTTGTGCATTTCGACCCTTTCGCTCACTGCAGCGCAGCCATGCCCGCCAATTGGTTGAGCTTTGCCGACATATCGTGTAAAGCCCGGCGGTCGTTTTTCAGAGTACCTCCCGAAACACCGATGGTTTCCTGGAGCGTGCCGATCCCAGCCAGATCAAAGGCAGTAATTTCATGAGCAATGGTTTCGACCTCATCATTTTCGACTGCGACGGCGTTCTGGTCGATTCGGAAATCATCGCGGCCGAGGTCGAATCGAAGCTGCTGACCGATGCCGGCTATCCGATCAGCACCGAGGAGATGGGCGAGCGCTTCGCCGGAATGACCTGGCGCAACATCCTGTTCGAAGTCGAGCGCGAAGCCAGCATTCCGCTCTCTGCATCGCTGCTCGACAAATCCGAGAAGCTGCTCGACCTGAAGCTTGCCAGTGATGTCCAGGCTATCCCGGGCGTGCCGCAGGCGTTGTCGCGGCTGCCGATGCCGCGCTGCATCTGCTCGAATTCCAGCTCCGCCCGCCTCGAGATGATGCTGACGAAGGTCGGCTACATCAAGCTGTTTGCTCCGAACATCTTTTCCGCCAAGGACCTCGGTGCCGACCGCGTGAAGCCGAAACCGGACATCTTCCTGCATGGCGCCAAGCAGATGAATGTCAGCCCGGCCAATACGATCGTCGTCGAAGATTCCGTCCACGGCGTTCAGGCCGCGCGCGCCGCCGGCATGCGCGTCATCGGCTTTACCGGGGCATCGCATACCTATCCGTCGCATGCCGATCGTCTGACCGACGCTGGTGCCGAAACCGTTGTCAGCCGTATGGCCGACTTGCCGGGCGTCGTCATGGCGCTCGCCGAATGGGACGGCGTCCTCTAGGACGGATTGAAATACAGACCAAAAGAAAAGGCCCTGCCAATCGGCAGGCCCTTTTCTTTTCAACCGTCGCTCACCCTCGCATCGCGGCGCAAGGGTCGCAATCAAAAGCTTAGTGACGCTTCTTGCGCACCGGCTTTGCGCCCTTCACGGGCTTCTGCGGGCCTTGATCGAAACCGATCTGCACAATAGTGAAGCCGCCGGAGCCCCCGGCCACCTGGATATCATTATCGGTAAAGAGGAACTGCGCCGTCGTCTCGCCCGGCGGGATTTCCGCCGTATACATAACGGTCTTGCTATAGAGCGCGTTGTCGTTATCCATCACGGCTACATGGATAGGCAAGGTTACCTTGCCGGAGCTGCCCATGGGGCCAGCAACCAGGCGTCCCTGCGCCACGACGTGAATGCCGAGGCTGGTGCCGTCCGTGGTGCACTGGCGGGTCGCCTGAGCCAGCGAAGCTTGGTAGATCAGCTGGTTCGGGTCGTCCTTGGCGCCTTTGGCGTAGGTGCGATAGACGGAATCCTCGTCGCGGATAACGGCCTGCGGGCACTTGCCCGCGACGTAAGACTGGCCGCCGGTCGGAGCGGCGGTTGCGGCTCCCGTTTGCGGCGCCACCGTTACATCCGTTGCCGGCTGTTTTTCACTGTTGCCGCCGATGCCGAGAGTGCTGCAGCCCGTCAGCAATGCCAGAAGCGAAGCGGAGAAAAGACGACGCGAAACCTTGCCAAACACTATAATTCCACCCTCTCCATATATTTCACATTATCGGCCAGCAGCCTGTCAAACGGGCCTTTTATGACACTTGGCGATGGTCTATACCAGCGACGCAGCGAAAAATCGATTGGGTAGACACCGTTTTGGCTCACTTTTCGAGATCGACAGATTGCCACAAACGGCCTCCGCCCGGCGCAGATCCCACGCGCCTTGCGCAAACGCGAAAACCACGCGGCTGATCCGACGCAAAAAGACCGGCCGCCGTCGCTTCGTTCCTCTACCCTCTCAATCGATCACTCAGGCAATTTTGCGACCAAAGGAATTCTAGACCGTGGACTACATTTCAACGCGGGGAGAAGCCCCTGCCCTTGGCTTCTGCGACGCCCTCCTGGCCGGCCTTGCTCGTGATGGCGGGCTTTATGTTCCCCGTGAATGGCCTGTCCTGACGAAGAAGGAAATCCGCGCGTTCCGCGGCAAGAGCTATCAGGATGTCGCTTTCGCCGTCCTTTCGCCCTTCACCAACGGCGAAATCCCGGCCGATGTCTTTCGCGGCATGATCGACGATGCCTATGCCACCTTCCGGCATCCGGCCGTGGCGCCGCTCGTCCAGACGGGAGCGAACAGCTTTGTCATGGAGCTTTTCCATGGCACGACGCTCGCCTTTAAGGATGTCGCCATGCAGCTGCTGGCGCGGCTGATGGACTATGCGCTGGAGAAGCGCGGCCAGCGAGCCACCATCGTCGGCGCAACCTCGGGCGATACCGGCGGCGCTGCAATCGACGCCTTTGCCGGACGCGAGCGCACCGATATCTTCATTCTCTTCCCGCATGGAAAAGTCTCGCCGGTGCAGCAGCGGCAGATGACCACCTCGACGGCAGCAAATGTGCATGCTCTGGCGATCAAGGGCAATTTCGACGATTGCCAGAACCTCGTCAAAGCCATGTTCAACGACGCCGCCTTCCGGGACACGGTCAAGCTTTCCGGCGTCAATTCCATCAACTGGGCGCGAATCATGGCGCAGGTGGTTTACTACTTCACGACAGCTGTCGCCATTGGCGGTCCTGACCGGAAAATCTCGTTCACTGTGCCAACAGGCAATTTCGGCGATATTTTCGCCGGTTACGTCGCCAAGCGCATGGGCCTGCCGATTGAAAAGCTGGTCATCGCCACCAACGAGAACGATATCCTGGCACGCATGCTGAAGACCGGCCGCTATGAGATGCGCTCGGTCAAGGCAACGACCTCGCCGTCGATGGATATCCAGATCTCCTCCAACTTCGAGCGGCTCCTGTTCGAAGCGAACGGTCGGGACGCCTCCAAGGTGCGCGCCGCCATGGAAAGCCTGAAGCAGTCGAACGGATTTTCGGTCAGCGAAGAGGCTCTGAAGTTCATCAAGAAGGACTTCCGCGCCGGCCGCGCCAGCGAGAAGCAGGTGGCCGAAACGATCCGCAAAACCCTTGCCGATACGGGTATCTGCTCGATCCGCATACGGCGATCGGCGTCTTCATTGCGAACAAGAACGAGCGTCCCAGCAGCCCGATGGTGACACTGGCGACCGCCCACCCGGCAAAATTCCCTGCCGCAGTAAAATCCGCATCCGGTATTGACCCGGCGCTTCCGACGTGGCTTGCTGGTCTGATGACCAGGGAGGAGCGTTTCGACATTCTCGATCCGGAACTTAAAGCCGTCGAAAGCTTTATCGGCAAGCATATCCGGACCGGCGAATAGCAGACGCGGAAAGACAGGCGATGACAGTGGAGTGCACCCGGCTAGCGTCCGGGCTGACAGTAGCGACCCAATCGATGCCACACCTCGAAAGCGTGGCTCTCGGAGTTTGGATCAAGTCGGGTTCGCGTAACGAGACCGAAGCAGAACACGGTATCGCGCATCTGCTCGAGCATATGGCGTTCAAGGGTACGGCGCGGCGCACGGCCCGGCAGATCGCCGAGGAAATCGAGAATGTCGGCGGCGAAGTCAACGCCGCCACCTCGACGGAAACCACCTCCTATTATGCCCGCGTGCTGAAGGACCATGTGCCGCTCGCCGTCGATATCCTTGCCGATATCCTGACGGAGTCAGCCTTCGACGAGGAAGAGCTGGCGCGCGAAAAGCAGGTCATCCTGCAGGAAATCAATGCCGCCAACGACACGCCCGACGATGTCGTCTTCGACAAGTTTTCCGAGGTCGCCTATCGCGGTCAGACGCTGGGACGCGCCATTCTCGGCACGCCGGAAACCGTTGTCTCCTTCTCGCCGGAACAGATCCGCCATTATCTCGGCCGCAACTATACGACCGACCGCATGTTCGTGGTGGCGGCGGGTGCTGTCGACCATGAAAGCTTCGTGCGTCAGGTCGAGGAGCGCTTCTCCAGCCTTCCGACCAAACCGTCCGCTCCGCCCGTTATCGAACCGGCGCGTTATATCGGCGGCAACATTCGCGAAACGCGCGACCTGATGGATGCGCAGATCCTGCTCGGCTTTGAAGGCCGCGCCTATCACACCCGCGATTTCTACTGTTCGCAGATTCTCGCTAACATCCTCGGCGGCGGCATGTCCTCGCGCCTTTTCCAGGAAGTGCGCGAATTCCGCGGCCTCTGTTATTCGGTCTATGCCTTCCATTGGGGCTTCTCCGACACGGGCATCTTCGGCATCCATGCCGCGACCGGTGGCGAGAACCTGCCGGAACTGCTGCCCGTCATCGTCGACGAGTTGCATAAATCCTCCCATGACATTCAGCAGCAGGAAATCGAGCGCGCCCGCGCTCAGATCCGCGCACAGCTGCTGATGGGCCAGGAAAGCCCGGCCGCTCGCGCTGGCCAGGTCGCCCGGCAGATGATGCTTTATGGCCGCCCCATCCCGAACCAGGAGATGCTGGAGCGCCTGGAAGGTATCACGATCGAGCGCCTGACGGATCTTGCCGGCCGCCTGTTCTTCGATACAGTACCGACGCTTTCTGCGATCGGGCCGCTGGAGCAGCTCGCGCCGATGGAGGACATCGTCACTTCGCTGTCGTCGCCGGTCCCTGCTTCCAGAAGCGCAAGCGGCTAAGGGCACGCCGCAGGCCTATGGGTGCAATTCTCGGGGGAGTGCTTGGCGGCATGCAAAAATCTGTCTTTCGGTTTCTCTCACGTCATTCGGACGCGGTTGAACTCGAAAACGACAATTATTTGCTGCGGCTGCCGCGCTACTCCGATTTCAACCAATGGCACAGGCTTCGGGCTGAAAGCCGCCGTTTTTTGGAACCTTGGGAACCTACCTGGCGACATGACGAGCTGACCGAAGCCGCCTATCGGGCGCGCATCATTCGGGGCAAGCAGGAATACAGCTCCGGCCAGGCCATACCGCTCTTCATTTTTCTCAGGGAAAACACGACGCTGGTTGGCGGCATCACGATCGGCTATATTCGCCGAGGTGCCGCGCAGAGCTGCATGATCGGGTATTGGATGGGCGAGCGCTACTCCGGTCAGGGCCATATGTTCGCCGCACTTCAGTTGGTTATACCCTATATCTTTTCCGGACTTGAGTTGCACCGAATTGAAGCAGCCTGTATTCCGGATAACGAGCGTAGCATGCGGCTTTTGCAAAAAGCCGGTTTCCAACGGGAAGGTCATTTGCGCGGTTATCTTAAAATCAACGGTCAGTGGCGCGACCATGTGATGTTTTCAAGGTTGGCATCCGACACCAACCCGAACCGAAGCTTCGACCAGCGATGATCGCCGGAATGATGCAGACGTGGCCGATGGCCCGGCGGCTATGCGCGCTGATCGCAACCCTCGCAGCCGTGATGTTGCTGCTGCTCACCGGAGTGGCTGACGCAGCCGAGCCTGTGAAGATCTCGCGCGACGATACCGCTCTCGACCTGACGGCGACGACGGAGATCTATACCAATCAGGGTGAAGCCTTTCAGGTCTCCACAGCCGCAGGCGCCGACGGCATCCGACGCCGCATTGAGGTACGATCCTCTTCGCCGAACCATCAGGGTGACTGGGCCGTCTTTGCACTGGCTAATGTGTCCGAAGAGCAGCTGGAGCGTGTCATCGTCGCCCCGCATTTCCGCCTGGTGAATTCGAAAGTCTTCTGGCCGGATCTCGGCTCGCAGCGCATCGTCGCGATCACGCCGAGCGAAGGGTTCGCGCTCGATCGTCAGCCGAGCGACGAAGCCGATGTCTTCCGCATCACGCTGAACCCCGGCGCGGTCGTCACCTTCGTTGCCGAACTTTCGTCACCAAACCTGCCGCAGCTCTATCTTTGGGAACCGAACGCCTACAAGGATACGGTCAACGCCTTCACGCTCTATCGCGGCATCGTGCTCGGCATTGCCGGCTTGTTGGCGGTGTTCCTGACCATTCTTTTCGTGGTCAAGGGGACCTCGATGCTGCCGGCAACGGCGGCGCTTGCCTGGGCGGTGCTCGGCTATATTTGCGTCGATTTCGGCTTCCTCGGCAAGCTCATCAGCATCACGTCAAGCGACCAGCGAGTATGGCGCGCCTGTGCGGAGGTGGCGCTCGCGTCGAGCCTGGTGATCTTCCTGTTCACCTATCTCAATCTCAATCGCTGGCACGCCCATCTCGGCTATGTGACGCTTGCCTGGGTACTCGGTCTCGCGCTGCTCTTCGGTGTGGCGATCTACGATCCGTCGATTGCCGCCGGCATCGCGCGGCTGTCGCTGGCGCTGACCGCGACGGCAGGCCTGCTGCTTATCATCTATCTCGGCTTCAGCCGTTATGATCGGGCCATCCTGCTCGTGCCCGCCTGGGCGCTGATCCTCGTCTGGCTGTTCGGGGCCTGGATGACCGTCATGGGCAAGCTCGACAACGACATCATCCAGCCGGCACTCGGCGGCGGCCTTGTTCTCATCGTCCTGCTGATCGGCTTCACCGTCATGCAGCACGCCTTTGCCGGCGGCGCATTTCAGCAGGGCCTGTTCTCGGATCTGGAACGGCAATCCCTGGCGCTCACCGGCTCCGGCGATACCGTTTGGGATTGGGACGTGGCGCGCGACCGCGTGGTGACGACGCCCGATATCTCGATGAAGCTCGGCCTTTCTCCCGGCACCATGCACGGCGCTGCGCGCAACTGGCTGCCGCGGCTGCATCCCGACGATCGCGACCGCTTCCGCGCGACGCTCGACGTGCTTCTGGAACATCGACGCGGCCGGCTGAACCATGAATTCCGCATTCGCGCCGAAGACGGGCATTTCCACTGGCTGTCGATCCGCGCACGGCCGGTCCTTGGTTCCAACGGCGAGATTATTCGCTGCGTCGGTACGATCGTCGACATCACCGAGCAGAAGAATTCGATCGAGCGGCTGCTGCACGATGCAGTGCACGACAATCTCACGGGACTGCCGAACCGCCAGGTCTTCCTCGATCGCCTGCAGGCGGTTTTAACACTTGCCTCGGATGGCAATCAGCTCAGGCCGACGGTCATCGTTATCGATATCGACCGGTATAAGCTCGTCAACGATACCCTTGGCTTTGCCGCTGGTGACAATATTCTGATCGCGCTGACGCGGCGTCTTCGCCGGCTGATGAAGCCGCAGGATACGCTCGCTCGCCTTTCGGGCGACCAGTTCGGCCTCATCCTCGTTTCCGAACGCGATCCAGCCAAGGTCGCCGACTTCGCCGATGCAATCAGCAAGGCGATCATGGTGCCGATCAATTTCGCCAACCGCGAGATCATCCTGACGGCTTCGGTCGGACTGACGTCCTGGGTCGATCAGCAGGAGAATGCGACTGGTATGCTGAGCGATGCGGAGCTCGCCATGTACCGCGCCAAGCGCGCCGGCGGCAATCGTGTCGAACCCTTCCAGCCGGCCTTCCGCAGCTTCGGTACGGACCGGCTGCAGCTGGAAACCGACTTGCGCCGGGCCGTCGAACGCAAGGAACTCTCGCTCGTCTATCAGCCGATCGTTCGGCTCGAAGATGCGGAGGTTGCCGGCTTCGAGGCGCTGATGCGCTGGGAGCATCCAAAGCGCGGCAATATTCCGCCATCGGAATTCATCCCGATCGCCGAGGCTTCCGATATCATTGGCCCGCTTGGCATGTTTGCGCTCGAGCAAGCAACGAATGATCTGATGGCATGGCAGCGACAGACCGGCGACCTGCCGCTGTTCGTCTCCATCAACCTTTCCAGCGTCCAGCTGCTCAACAACGAGCTTTACGACGATATCCGCGCCCTGCTCGCCAAAACCCATTGCGATCCGCACCGGATCAAGCTGGAGCTGACGGAATCGCAGGTGATGGAAAATCCGGAACAGGCACGGCTCGTGCTCGACAAGCTGCGAGATGCCGGCATCGGCCTGGCGCTCGACGACTTCGGCACCGGCTATTCCTCTCTTGCCTACCTCACCCGTTTCCCCTTCGATACGATCAAGCTCGACAAGGCGATGGTCCGCGACGATAGCGACAAGAAGGCGGTTCTGTTGCGTTCGGTCATCTCCATGGCGCGTGAACTCAACATGCGCGTGGTCGCCGAAGGCATCGAATCGGAAGAGGATGCGCTGGAGCTCGCCAAGATCGGCTGCAGCTACGGCCAAAGTTTCATCTTCGGCCCGCCGATGGGTTCGGATTCGGTGATACGCCTGCTGAAGGAACGCTTTCCGCTGACGAAGCGCGCCTAAGTAGTCGATCACGCGCTGTCGATCAATTCCCTAATATAGTCGAGCTTAGCGACTACCGGCGGCGAGAGGATGAAGGGATAGGAATCCGGCTGCCCCATGCTGCGCTGGATGGAATTGATCGCCACGCTCAAAGGGATCCAGGCGCTGACGAGCTGCTCGGCGCTTTCCGCCCTGTAAGGATTGAAATCTACCTCGGCCGCCATGTCGTGATAGCGATGGGGATCGATCACCACGCCGAAGGAGCGCGCCGTTTCTAGCGTATCGACGATGTGCAGATAATGCGCGAAGCATTCGGCAAAATCCTCCCAGGGATGGGAGCTGGCATAGGCGCTGATAAAGCTTTCCTGCCAATTCGCCGGTGGCCCGTTCTCGTAGTGAGCCTGAAGTGCTGCACCATAATCGGCGCGCTCGTCGCCGAAGACAGCGCGAAAGGTATCGAATTGCCCGCGGTCGCGAACAAGCTTGTTCCAGATGAAATGGCCGGTCTCATGGCGGAAGTGGCCGAGCAAAGTGCGATAAGGCTCGTTCATTGAGGTGCGCGCCTGTTCGCGCGTGACATCGTCCGCCTCGGCGGCACGGATGGCGATCAGTCCCTCCTCATGACCCGTCATCGCCGGGACCACGGTACCGCCCTGCACCTCGTCCTCGAGGAAGTCGAAGACGAGCCCACCTTCGGGGTCCTGCTGACGGTCGGGATGCGGCAGGTTCCAGCGCAAAAGCGAATAAAACAAATGCCGCTGCGCCTGGCTGATGCGCCGCCAGCGGTCTATGCCCTGTTCCGTGCCGGTGTTCGGCACGAGACGATTGTGCCGGCAGGCGACGCAATAGGGTTGCGCGTCGTCCGCATCGATCAGCCAATTGCATATATCGAGTTCGGCATTCGCGCAGAACCGAACGTGTTGTGCCGGCTCGGACACCGGATGCCAGCTGACAGCATTTTCAGCTTCCAAGGCGTATATCGCCAAGCGGTCGGGGATAAAACCAAGCTGATGGCCGCAACGCACGCACTGCCTGTTATCGAAGTGGACGGGCTGGCCGCAATGGTCACAAGTGAAAAGCCGCATGTCTCCCCTCGAAAAATCATTGGCCGATAGTAAAGAGCCTGCCACGTTTCCGTAACAGGCCCTTCCTCCCAACATCGCCGCTACAACATCAATTCCGATGGAGCGGCGACCATGGATTTGAAAAATTCAGCAGTCACATCCGGTCGACTGCGCCCTTGACCTTATCCTTGGCCTTGCCAACGGCGGTCTGCACCTTGCCCTTAGCTTCCTGGGCGGCGCCCTTCGCGCGCATTTCTCTGTCATTGGTTGCCTTGCCGGCTGCCTGCTTTGCCTTGCCGGCGATTTCATTCACCTTACCGGATACCTTGTCGGTCGTGCTGCTCATATCTGGCGCCTCCTGGTCTGGCCCGGCGGAATTGCCGATGCTCTGTCAGGAAAACGTCACCACAGCTATTTCGTTCCAAAGTAACGCAAATCGGCTTAGCTATGGCCCGCCTGCAGCGACAGCATCGCAGGATTGATGCCCATCAGAGCCAGCGCGCGATCATATTTATTGTCGAGGCTGCGATCGAAAATCATTTCTTCGTTTGCCGGGCAGTTCAGCCAGCCATTATTGCCGATCTCGGCTTCGAGCTGGCCGGCCCCCCAGCCGGCATAGCCGAGCAACATGGTGGCGCGTTTCGGGCCGCTCCCTTTGGAAATCGCCCGCACGATGTCGAGCGTCGCCGTCAGGCTGATGTCATCACTGACCGGAATGCTGCTGTCGCTGATGTAATCGTCCGAATGCAGAACGAAGCCGCGGCCGCTTTCGACGGGGCCGCCGGTCTGGATGGGGAAATCGCGCGCCCTTTGCGGCAACACGATGGCATCGTCGTCCTTGATCATTTCGAGATGCAGCAGAACATCGGTGAATGTCAGCTTCTGAGACCGATTGATGACGAAGCCCATGGCACCGGCATCGGAATGGGCGCAGATATAAATCACCGTTCGATGGAAGTTCCGATCCTCCATGCCCGGCATGGCGATCAGGAACTGACCGTCGAGAAAACCTCTTTCGCGTCTATTCTTCAGCGTCGATAGGGACATCGTGCCTCCTGACCGCAGTCCGCAACTGCACCGCCTGTAATCAAGATGGGGCAATGTCATAAATCAATCAACTGAAAATGATCATTTGCTTCTTCGGCCGTGCTGGCTCCAGGCAACACAATCGGCTAAATCCTTGTCACATGATCGAATTCAGTACCGTTGGCCGGCTGTCGGCCCTTCTCGCTACTCTGTTTTTCAGCGCCTCGGCAGTCCATGCCGCGACGAGCGACTGGGTGAACAATGAGGGCGGCAGGATGCGTCTGATCGCGCTGGCGCCGGACGCCGAAGGGCATATCCGCGCCGCCTTGCAGATCGAACCGGAGCCGGGCTGGATCACCTATTGGCGCGAGCCAGGTCAGGGTGGAATTCCGCCGCAAATTACGCCGGCACCTGGCAGTGGCGTGACATTGGAAAGGGCGGCCTACCCGGCACCAAAACCGATCAGCGTCGGCCCTATCCAGGAAATCGGCTACGACGCGCCGGTGACGTTTCCGCTCGATCTTCGCGTCGCCGGCAAGGCGCCGGAAAAGCTTGAGCTGACAGCTTTCATCGGCCTGTGCAAGGATATCTGCATCCCTTTCCAGGCCGAATACTCCCTGCCCTTGCAGATCAATGCACAGCCGACCTCGCGTGAGCTGGCCTTGCTCGATGCGGCAAAGGCGGTGCTGCCCCAAGCTCCTTCTGCGGATTTCGCCATCCAGAGCCATCAGATCTCCGCCGACGCCAAGAGCCTTTCGCTGCAGCTGACACTGCCGGAGGCGAGTGGAAAGGCACCTGAAATCTACGTCACGGGGCCGTCAGGCTATGTGTTCTTTCAGCAAGCGAATGCAAAGCGGGAGGGAACTGCCTTCTCGGCCGATATCGAGATCGGAAAGCTGCCGAAGGATTATGATCTGAAGGGCAAGAGCTGGGGCATCCTCGTCATCGATGGCGATCGGGCGATGGAAACCACCCTTGCACTTGAATAGGCGCGGCCTATAGTTCCCTGACCGTCTTCAAGCCATCGGCGGCCATTCGAGCGCCCCGAAACACGACCCAAGGAGAGAGCCATGACCATCGCGATCGGCGACACACTGCCTGCCGCCACCTTCAAGGAAAAGACCGCCGACGGCCCGGTCGAGATCAGCACCGAGCAGCTCTTTGCCGGCAAGCGCGTCGTTCTCTTCGCCGTTCCCGGTGCGTTTACGCCCACCTGCTCACTCAATCACCTGCCGGGCTTTCTCGAAAACCGCGACGCCATTCTTGCCAAGGGCATCGATGACATCGCCGTCGTTTCCATCAACGACTGGCACGTCATGGGCGCCTGGGCGCAATCGTCCGGTGGCCTCGGCAAGATCCACTTCCTCGCCGATTGGGACGGCTCCTTCACCAAGGCGCTCGGTCTTGAAGCCGACCTTTCCGCCGGCGGCCTTGGCATTCGTTCCAAGCGTTATTCCATGCTGGTGGAAGACGGCGTGGTGAAGACGCTGAACATCGAGGAAAGTCCCGGCCAAGCAACGGTTTCAGGCGCCGCTGCGATGATCGAGCAGCTTTAGGATTTTGAAGGACGGAAAAACAGGGCGCCTCAAAAGCGCCCTTAGTTTTATTCTTCCTCATTGAAATGAGTGTCGAAATCTCGATGTCCTTCGGGCACATTCAAAATTTCGAAGACGTCGTCGACATAGCGGAAAAAGATCACGTACCCGCGAAATGCGACGCTTCGCATATCGTCTCTCAGCTCTGGGCGCAGGCGGCCCATTTGACCGGGTAAGGCCGCAAGACTTGCGCATTTGCGGAGAGCGCCAATTACCGGTGGTCAAAACCCTCAATTCACCGCCCGCCTCTTTTTCGCCCCATTTCATCGGTTACAACATGTTATGTTATTACATAATTGAAAGCCCCGAAATGCCTTTTGATCGTGATCCCTTCGCGTCGTCCCTCATGGGGCGCTCGGCCTTGATGCGCCTTGCCTATGTGGCGGTTGGCATTGCAGTGCTTTGGGCGGCTATCGGCTGGGCGGTGGCTCTGGCATGAACGATCTGATCCGCCTCAACAATCTCACCGTTACCTATGAACGCCATCCGGCCGTTCATCACATCTCGGGCGGCTTTGCCGCCGGCAGCCTGACGGCGATTGCCGGGCCGAACGGTGCCGGCAAGTCGACCTTGCTCAAGGCGATCGTCAGCGAATTGCGGCCGGCGGAAGGCTCGATCGATCGCGGGGCGCTAACGCGCAACGATTTCGGCTATCTGCCGCAAGCGGCTGATATCGTCAGACGCTTTCCAATTTCGGTGGCCGATACTGTCATGCTCGGCGCCTGGAAGAATGCTGGCGCCTTTGGCCGGTTCTCGCGCAAGGATGCCGAGCGGGCGCAAGAGGCGCTCGGCATCGTCGGACTTTCGGGCTTCGAAAAAAGGCATATCGGCTCGCTTTCAGCGGGCCAGTTCCAGCGCGTGCTGTTTGCGCGGCTACTGCTGCAGGATGCCCGCGTGATTCTCCTGGACGAACCCTTCACCGCGATCGACCAGCGGACAACGCGCGATCTTCTCGAACTCGTGCTGCGATGGAACCAGGAGGGACGCACGGTCATCGCCGTCCTGCACGATTTCGAGCAGGTGCGAAGCTATTTTCCCGAGACACTGCTGATCGCCCGCGAACTCGTGGGATGGGGCAGGACGGAGGATGTCATGAGCCCAAAGAACCTCATCAAGGCGCGCGCCATGGCCGAGCGCTGGGATGAGGAGGCCGCGACATGTCTGCCCGAAGAAGAGCATGACGAAGGCGGCCTCGTGAAGCGGGAGCCGGCCGAATGACCGTCTACGACATCTTTCTCGCGCCCTTTGCGGACTACGGCTTCATGCGCCGAGCGCTGATTGCCTGCGTCTGCCTCGGCCTTGGCTCCGGCCCGATCGGCGTCTTTCTGATGCTCCGGCGCATGAGCCTGATGGGCGATGCCATGAGCCATGCCGTCCTGCCTGGTGCCGCTATCGGCTATCTCATTGCCGGCTCTCTTTCGCTGACCGCCATGGGGCTTGGCGGTCTTGTCGCCGGCCTTTCGGTGGCGCTGCTGTCCGGCCTCGTCAGCCGCGCGACTGTGCTGCAGGAGGATGCGAGCTTTGCCAGCTTCTACCTGACATCGCTGGCGCTTGGCGTTCTTATCGTGTCGTTGCGTGGCTCCAATATCGATCTGCTGCATGTGCTCTTCGGCACCATTCTCGCAATCGATGCGCCGGCTCTCTACCAGATCGGTGCGATTACGACGGTGACGCTGCTGGCTCTCGCTGTCATCTACCGGCCGCTGGTCATGGAATGCTTCGATCCGGGCTTCCTGCGCGCCGTCGGCGGGCGCGGGCCGCTCTATCACTTCCTGTTCCTGCTGCTGGTCGTGCTCAATCTCGTCGCCAGCTTCCAGGCGCTCGGTACGCTGATGGCCGTCGGGCTGATGATGCTGCCGGCCGCCGTGGCGCAGCTGTGGTCGCGCAGCCTGCCCGCCATGATGATAATCGCGACAGGTACTGCGATGGCGTCGGGCTATATCGGACTCATCGCCTCCTATCACCTCGAATTTGCCTCCGGCCCGACCATCATCATCACCGCCAGCCTGATCTACGGCTTCTCCATTCTCTTCGCACCCTCGGGCCTCGCCCGGCGGTTCTTCCCCCGTCCCCATCTCCGGGGCTAATCCGAACAAGGAGACTCACATGAACAAACAGAGACTGCTTCTCTCGGCGGCATCAGCAGCCTTCGTCGCCTTCGGCGTCGCCGCACCGGCTTCCGCCGAAACCCTCAATGTGGTCGCGTCCTTCACCGTGCTTGCCGATGTGGTCAAGCATGTCGGCGGCGACCATGTGAAGGTCTCGAGCCTCGTCGGCCCGAACGGCGATCCCCATGAATTCGAGCCCTCGCCGGCCGATGCCAAGACGCTGAACGCCGCCAAGGTCGTCTTCGTCAGTGGCGAAGGGCTGGAAGGCTGGATGGACCGGCTGATCAGCGCATCCGGCTACAAGGGAACGCCCGTCGTCACCTCCGAGGGCATCAACACCCGCACCATGGTCGACGACGGCAAGACGGTCACCGATCCGCATGTGTGGAACAGCCCGGTCAATGTGAAGGTCTGGGTCGCGAATATCGAAAAGGCTCTTTCCGCTGCGGATCCGGCCGACGCCGCCGACTTCAAGGCCAATGCCGAGCGCTATACCAAGGTGCTGACCGAGCTTGATGCCTATGCCCACAGCAAGTTCGACAAGATCGCCGACGATCGCCGCAAAGTGCTGACGAGCCATGACGCCTTCGGCTACTTCGGCCGCGAATACAAGGTTAGCTTCCTCTCGCCGCTTGGCGTTTCAACTGAGACGGAAGCCTCAGCTGCCGACGTCGCCAAGCTGATCGAGCAGATCAAGACCGAGCATGTGAAGACCTATTTCTTCGAAAACTCGAACGATCCGCGCCTCGTCAAGCAGGTCGCCAAGGCAACCGGCGCCGAGCCTGGCGGTGAGCTCTATGTCGAATCGCTGTCAAAGGCCAACGGACCGGCTTCGACTTACGAAAAAATGTTCCGTTATAACGTTGATCAACTCGCCACAGCCATGGCCAAGTCGAGCTGAGCACTCAATGATCAAGGTCGCAGGCGTACACTGCCTGCGACCACTCACTTAAATGTTGAAATCGAAGACCATCAGGCCGGCCAGACCGCCGTCCGTGGACGAAACGATCCGCTCGCCGACGGCGACATGATCGGGATGCACCAGATAGGCATCGCGCGCTTCGACACTCTCGAAGGTGACGACAAATCCATCGGCGAAGCCACCATGCAGGCCCTCAGGCGAGACGTTCGGCCCATATTTCACGTCAACAATACCCGGAATGACCTTCTGCAAGGCGACGACGGAGTCGAAGAGCGCCGCCTTCTCGTCCTGTGGCAGGGCGGACTTGAGTCTAAGAAAAACGCAATGCAGGATCATAAGGCAATCTCCCTGGAAGTCGGCGGCAGCATAGAGGGAAAGGGCAACCGGGCAAGGCATCAATTCGCGAACATTGCGTTCCGGCAGCCAAGCGAATGGCAACGCGTTCAGCTCGAATCACAGCTCACGCTGACAAATGGGCTTTGGCTGTGGCAGTGATTTCGCGTGTCAATTCCGCAAGCCGGTCGGCTGCGAGACGATTCACCTGCCAATATAATGGAATGTCCAGCGGCGTGTCGGGGATCAGCTCGACCAAGCGCCCGGCCTCCAGATGCTCCCGCACAAGCTGGATGGGATTCATGCCCCATCCCATGCCCGCAAGGCTGGCATCGACGAAGCCTTGTGTCGAAGGCAGCCAGTGGCTCGGATAGGCAAAATCCTCTGCGAATGTCTGGCGTATCCAGCGGCTTTGAAGCCTGTCCTTCTGGTTGAAGGTCAGGGCTGGCGCGTTCTGGATCGCTTCCGGAGTAACACCTTTTAAAAAATGCCGGGCAATGAAAGCGGGGCTTGCCGTCGCATGGTAGCGAAGCGCGCCGAGGGACATACGCCGGCAGCCTTGAATTGGCTTTTCCAGGCCGGTGACGGCCGCGATCACCCGCCCCCGCTGCAGCCATTCGGCTGTATGATCCTGGTCGTCGATGGCGATATTCAGCAGATAGGGAGCGCGCTTGGCAAAGCCGGATATGGCCTCTATGAACCACGTCCCAAGACTGTCGGCATTCGTGGCGATATGAAGCGTAACCCGTTGTTTGGGCTCGTGGGGATCGACGAGTGCCGGCAAACGTCCGAACAGCTCGTCTTCCAGCATGCCGACATTCTCCATATGGCGGCAGAGCCATTCGCCCTTTTCCGTCGCGGTGCAGGGATTGCCCCTGACGATCAGGACGATGCCCAGGCGTTCTTCAAGCTGCTTCACCCGCTGCGAGACGGCCGAAGGCGTGACGTTGAGAATGGCTGCCGCCTTTTCGAAGCTGCCGGTCTGGACGACCATGGAAACGGCACGGAGAGCGGAATAGTCGAGCATAGATTAGTTTTTCTTAATCTGGATTAGCAACATTAAGTAGCCTAAATCTTCACATGCCGATACCGGAAATGCTCATTCGTTTTGGAGCATTTCGCTAGAGTCTTTCGTTCTTGCGCAATTCCGGACGGAAAACCGCTTCGCACTTTTCCTGGAATTGCTCTGAGCATGAATTTTTCGATCTATATAACCGGCCTGATGATGGGGCTCAGCCTGATTGTCGCGATCGGCGCGCAAAACGCCTTCGTCCTGCGTCAGGGCCTTCGCAACGAGCATGTATTCGCTGTGTGCCTCGCATGCGCGCTCTCCGATGCAGCACTCATCGTGCTCGGGGTGACGAGCTTCCGCCAAATCTCCACGCTGCTGCCCTGGCTCGATCCAGTCATGCGCTATGCAGGAGCGGCCTTCCTGATCTGGTACGGAGCCAGGAGCCTCTATTCCGCCTTTCGTTCGTCCGCGGTGCTGGCCGCCGGAGAGGCGAAATCATCAAGCTTCCGGCAGACGCTCGCCATGTGCCTCGCGCTCACCTGGCTCAACCCGCATGTCTATCTCGATACTGTCGTATTGCTTGGCACGATCTCGACCCGATTTCCAGGAAACGAAGTTTCATTTGCGGCGGGTGCCATGACGGGTTCTTTCCTGTTCTTCTTTTCGCTCGGCTTTGGCGCGAGGTGGCTGAGGCCGATCTTCGCGAAACCCGCATCCTGGCGCATTCTGGAAACGCTCATTGCTCTTACGATGTGGATGATCGCCACCAAGCTGCTGCGCGGAGTATGATTTCTGCGGCATATTCATGGACAGTCACACGGCCCTCAGCGTAGGACGATTTCAGCTTCTGCTTTTCGAGCGCTATCGCTGGTCGAAGCCTGACAGAGAAGGAAACAATCGTGACACTCTTTACTGGCCTTTCGGCCTTTCCGATTACCCCCACCGATGCTTCCGGACACGTTGATATTGTAGTGCTCGCCCGCCTGCTCGAACGCATCCAACTGGCGGGCGTTGATTCCATCGGGTTGCTTGGCAGTACGGGCGGTTACGCCTTCCTGTCACGCGACGAGCGCCGGCGGGCCGTACAGGCGGCAATGACAAGTGTCGGCGGCAAGATCCCCGTCATCGTTGGGGTTGGAGCGCTGCGAACCGACGAAGCGCAGGCATTGGCGCGTGACGCCAAGACGGCTGGCGCAGATGGGCTGCTGCTGGCCCCGATGTCCTATACTCCACTCACGGAGGAAGAAGTCTATCAGCACTTCGCAGCCGTCGCAGAGGCCGGCGATCTGCCACTCTGCATCTACAACAATCCCGGAACGACGAAATTTACATTCAGCGATGGTCTGATCGCCCGACTGGCAAAGGTGACGAATATCGTGGCGGTGAAGATGCCTCTGCCGCAAGGAGGCGATTTCGAAGAAGAGATGGGGCGTCTGCGTCAGGAAACGCCAAAGGGTTTCGCCATCGGCTATAGCGGCGATTGGGGAGCGACGGCCGGACTGCTGGCCGGTGCCGATGCCTGGTACAGCGTGGTCGCTGGCCTTCTGCCCGTCGAAGCGCTGGCGCTCACAAGGGCGGCCCAAGCAGGCAACACCGCCGAAGCCGAACGGCTCGATCAGAAATTCCAGCCGCTATGGAGCCTGTTCAAAGAGTTCGGCAGCTTCCGCGTTATGTATGCGATTGCGGAAGCGCTCGATCTTTGCAGGATCGATCC
>JGI24740J21852_10000379_pt1 | contig 19073 bp, 13 predicted proteins | sample KBSCornC6_FD_21852 | JGI IMG/M metagenome (IMG submission 21852) | reverse complement strand
TGTTATTTTCCAGCAGTGTATCATACTGCGCGGTGTAATAAACGATCATCTTCACATCTGAAATGGTCTGGTAGTTCAGGTCATTAGCGGCCATGGGCATATCCAGCGTCCAGCTGGTAGCTACACCGCAATTTTCAAATACATCCAGCACCCGTTGGTCAGGCTGAAAGATCACTACATCTGCGCGCGGGTTGTAATTAGACAGGTATAATGTTTCATGCGGCTGTATGCGGTAAAATGCATCGCCATTCTTTTTGCGGTCGCGGGAAATGCCGGAGTTGCTCAAGGTGCCATGTACACCACCCGGCGGTATTAAGCCTTCTACCACCATTTCAATTTTTTTGATCTTACGCAGGTAAGCGCCGGGGTAAGCCATATCAAAATCCGCCAGGGCAGTCTCAAACTGCAGGCGGCCCGTATTTTTAAAGGTGGTCTGGAAGCCGGTGGGGTTCAGCTCTGACAGGGAGAACATTTGTTTTACCGGTATGTCCTTGGATTTGGAATTGTTGATGCGGTCTATTGTAAAGTAGTTGATATCATTCAACAGGTAATCAGCGCTCAGCAAACCGGAAATAATATTGGTATTGTAATCGCTTTTGATCGTGTTTAACGCACGGCCGGTTTCCAGCTCGTAGGCCTTCTGCATTTTTTTAGCAATGCCAATGGCCCTTTGCAGGTAAGTTTTAGAGATGTACAACATACGGGTGCCCAGCTGGAACCATACTTCCGGTGTAAAGGTTTGCGATTCAAAACTGTTCAGCAGCTCCTGGGAATGTTTCTCATTCATTTCCGCGATCTTCTTTTGCTGGTTGGCTACTTCCACGCCTACCTGTGCCATATCCACCTGGGCATTGGCCAGCTGCTGGTTGGCATCCAGCTCTGAAATGTTGCGGTCCATATTGGAGAGCTCCATTTCTCTTGACAGCATGCCTTTTCTCCAGGCAGCATCTTCCATCACTTTATAGGCATCGCTGCCGGAGAGGGTTACGTCTTTTCCTTCGGAAGGGCTGTAATAGGTGTAGGATACCTCATATCCTTCCGGTCCGGAAGCAAATACACTAGCGGCTTCCAGGGCGGTGGTCTCGTAACTTACATCCGCATACTCCTCCTTCTGATCTTTTGCATTCTGCAGGCGCAGGGCGGCCAGCGCGGCATTTTCCATGTTCACATCCAGCTCTGCCTGCGCATGTTCTACCTGTTTTTCCGCAAGATCTACCTGGGCTTTGCTTAATTCAACAGACTGCTGCAATTGCTCGCGGGTCATTTCTTCATCTTCACCATGTGCGGTGAAATTTATATACTCCCTTTCAGCCTGTATGGCCTGTTGTGCAAAATAAGTGGCTACGCTTTGCAGGTAATCGAACTTAAAAATGGGGAAGTAATTAGTTGGGAAACCGGAATAATCCAGGCCGGCACGGATCATGCGAAGGCGGTTCCGGCTATCCAGCACAATGTTCACGGCATCTGGGTTCAGGTCGGCTGCGTCCGGGTCCGCAATTGCGGCTATGAGCGCGCTTACCTTTACGCCGTAAGTATTCATTTTATCCTTATAAAGCGGGGAATCCGGCGTTTGATCGTCCGGTGTGATCACGTTCTTGTAAACATCCAGCGCTTTTTGTATTTCGTCATTTTTGTAAAATGAGTTACCCCATTCCAGGTAATTGCGGCCCATCCTGATCCATAAAGCAGGTACTTCTATATTAACATTAATGTACTGGTAAGCGGCTGCTTTCTGGTACTGGTCCTGTGCTTTATTAAATTCTCCCAGGTGATGATAACAATCTGCCAGGCATACCGGCAGCTGGTATAAATACATATGAGGCAGGTTAATGGCAATATCAGTAGCCAGATAATAACCTATATTCACTGCGTCCAGGGTGGTCAGGTCTACCCTTTTTTCATAATAAGCCGTTTTTACCTCTGCCTGGTTTATACCGGCAGCTTCTGTCCATTTAAATTTCATTACCTCATCTCCTCTTACTACACCCAATTCCTTAGCGGCAATCTTCTGGTTCTTTTCAATGTTGCCTTCAAGGTCCTGTGTGATCCAGCCATCGCCCTGGTTAGGCAGCCGGAATAACACACCGCCGCCGTTGCTGGCAGCCAGGTCATAGATAGCGCTGGGCTTAATGGTGGTGCCTATCTGTACATCGCTTAAGGAGCCTTTAAAAGTGGTGGCGCCTGTGGACAATTCCTTATGGCCATTGCCATTGGTGAGTACAGCAGTATCTGTAACGGCAGATACGCTTTCTGCTTTTGCGGCTGCACTTGCAGCGGCAGTGGAAAGCGCATTGGCCGTATTTTCTGCGGCAAAAGCTTTCAGCTGGGCTACAGACTGATCGGCCGTATGCGCTATTGCATTAGCTTCCTTACTAAGGGCTGCTGCTTCGCCGGCCTTACCTTCCTTGTTTAAAACGGCGGCCAGGTTCAGCTTTGTCTGGCTAACACCCAGCATGTCATTACCGCTCTCAAAACCTGCGGCGGCGGCGGCCAGGTAACGCCGGGCTTCATTCAGGTTGCCGGCTTGCGTGTACACTGCGCCTAAGTTAAGCTGCAGGGAAGCTTTTGCCTGTTTGGCATCCATTGTATCTGCATTGCTCAGGGCATCCAGTCCCTGTTTGAAGAACACTTCCGCATGCTTCCAGTCGCCGCTTTTGGCATACTCCACCCCCAGCATCGTGCTATCCCTTACAGCTCTCGACATTTTATCGCCAGAGGTATTGATGCCCACAGCTTCATATTGCTGCGCATACTTCTGCACATCATCCGGCAGCGATTTCAGGCTCACATAGCTCACTGCCGATTGTATATTTTCAGGCGGTAAGGACACCGCCATTTCACTACCTACTTTTAAAATGGGATCAAACAACTGGCTGTTTATAGGTATGGCCATTGCAGAGCTGTGCACATACCAGGGTTTGTAAGTGGGGTACAGCAGCTGGAATACCAGGCCTTGTACATACTGGTACGTTTTCAACGCTTCCTGGAATTTTTTCTTATAGAACAGGTTATTAGCCTTGGCAAAATTCAGCTGGATGGCACTCAGCTTCACCTGGTTCTTGGTATCAGTTTTCTGGTAAATACCTTCCTTGGCGGCAATGTCCAGCCATTTATCATGCTCAGCGGAAATAGCTTCATAGCTGGCACTTACATAATGAAGGGTGGCTACATTTTCAAGGTACTTTGTTGGCATGGTTAAGTTTTTAGGAGTTAGGTAATACGTGGGGTTGGGAGTTATATACGGCCTTCAGCTATGGTTTTACAATAGTTGCCTATGTTTGCCCGTTGGACCGTATTTTTTTACTAAAAAGGATTGTTGATGCACATACAAACTTTCCTCTGTTGAGGAAAATAGCTATTGGGATTACGCTATTCCGGATAATGACGGACCCGGCTTTTATGTAGCATGAATTGAGCTGTAAGTAAGATTGAAGAAAATGAACTGTTTCAGGGGAACATAAAACCAATCTCGAAAAATAAAGCTACGCAATAATACAATGGCCTCAAAAAATAAATTTTCTGAACGCCTTGTCTATAGTAGCTTTTAGAGGGGTAAACAAAGCGGCAGCCGCTATTCCGTTAGCAGCTGCCGCCTTCCTTTATTTAATTCCCAGCTTCTGTTTTGCCGGTATCAGCAGGTCGTCACAATTGGCGGCTAAAGGAACGTTAAGCTATGGTTTCAGCTTTGCCCTTTCATACTGCAGCGGCCATTGTATCTCATCCTGCAAAGCAGTGGCGGCATGCATCGGGAAATACGGATCACGCAGGCTTTGCCGCGCTATAAAAATAAGGTCTGCCTGCCCCTTTGCTAAGATACCTTCTGCCTGCTCTGCTGTGGTGATGATCCCTACTGCCCCGGTAAGGATACCGCTTTGTTTCTTGATCTGTTCCGCAAACGCCACCTGGTAGCCGGGTGCAACAGGTATCTTAGCGGCAGCCACATTACCCCCGGAAGAGGCATCTATCAGATCCACTCCTGCTTCTTTTAAGATCCCGGCCAGCTTTACGGAATCTTCAATGGTCCAGCCGCCTTCCGTCCAGTCGGTGGAAGAAATGCGCACAAACAAAGGTTTCCCTTTTTCCCACACTTTCCGCACGGCATGCACTACGGCTACCACTAAACGAACCCGGTTCTCAAAAGAGCCGCCATATTCATCTGTACGCTGGTTGCTTAACGGCGAATAGAACTGATGTAATAAATAACCATGCGCGGCATGGATCTCGATCACATCATACCCTGCCTGTATGGCGCGTGTAGCTGCTGCTGTAAAATCGCTGATCACCTGTTGAATACCTGCCTGATCTAAGGCTAAAGGCGCTTCCTGGCCATCTTTGAATGGCAGCGGGCTTGCGCTAAAAGCTTGCCAGCCATCTGCTGCAGCTGACGGGATCTGCTGCCCGCCTTTCCAGGGCACTTCACAGCTGGCCTTGCGGCCGGCATGCGCCAGCTGAATGCCGGCTTTTGCGCCCTGCCCATGCAGGAAAGCTACGATCTGCTGCAGCTTCACACATTGCTCATCGTTCCAGATGCCCAGGTCTCCATAGCTGATGCGGCCTTCCGGGCTTATGGCTGTAGCCTCCTGCATCACTAAACCGGCACCGCCTACGGCACGGCTGCCCAAATGTACCAGGTGCCAGTCAGTTGCAAAACCACCTACGGCCGAATACTGGCACATGGGTGATATGGTAATACGATTTTTAAAAGTAGTGTTCCCAATAGTGATGGGCGATAGTAATGTGCTCATGGTCCCTTTGATATTAAAGCCTAATAATAAGACAAATCTTCTAATTATCATGTGGCCGGGACCGGCGCTGTGTCTTCCAAAAAACAAAGCCCGGCAGCAGAAAGAGCTCCCGGGCTTTTACAAATAAGTTACCTTCCTTTAATGTTATTCTACACAGGTTCTTGCAATTGTGAACGGACCTGGGCCGCATTCCACATACCAGGTTTTACAGTTTCTGTCAAAGGTTTCAATTGAACCGCCTTTCAGCGTTTGCTGCCTGTCTTTGCTTAAGCTGGCAATCCTGATCTTCGATAGCGATAGTTTTTTTGATGGAATCTTTTTCATGATGCTTTTTTTAAGGGAAAGAATATAGATGTTAACTTCTAAAAGTTAGCCCATTTTATAGTGCTTTCCAAGGAATTACACGGCCATTTTCGCTATTCGCATCATGTGGCCTTTAATTAGATAAAGTGAATATATCTACTGTTTTGGAGAAGCCGCCGGGCTCTGTAAACCCGCCACCCACCAGTAGTTCATTCTTAACACCGGCAGCAGCGCCATCCATTTTTGCTTCATTGAGTTCCAGCTTGTCCCATTTACCGGTAGCAACATCATAAACATCAACTGAGCTTAGATATTTACCCGATTTGTTAGAATATCCGCCTGCAACCAGGATCTTGTTGCCTATGGCTGCCATTGCGGTTCCCTGCTTGTCTTCACTTAGCGTTGCTGTGGACCATGCCCCTGTAGATACATCATAAATATCTACCACCTTTGATTGTCCGCTTGCTAAATTCGAGTTCCGTCCTCCCGCAAATAAAATTTTGTTCCCGGCTGCAGCTGCATACAGCTCAGTTCTGGCTTCGCTTAATTCAGCAGTAGACCATGCTCCTGTGGTGATGTCGTAGATATCTACCCTACTGGAAAAAAAACCACCTGTTTGATCTGAATGCCCCGTTCCTCCTGCAAATAAAATTTTATTGCCAATAGCTGCAGCTGCCAGATTATCTCTGGCAACACTAAGCTCTCTCTGCGACCAGCTTCCCGTAGAGATATCATAAATATCCACCCGGCTGGAAACAATACAGCAAATTCCGTCCTTGTCAAGGGTACCACCTCCGCCAAAGAGTACTTTGTTCTGCAAGCCTGCTGCCGCCAGGGACCGCCGTGGGTTACTAAGCGATTCATACATCCATTTTCCGGTAGATGCATCATAGACCTCAACGCTGGCAGTGGCATTGAGCCCATTATAAAATGCGGAGCCTCCGGCAATGAAGATCTTGTTCCCGGCAGATGCAATTACATGGTTCTCTCTTGGTACTGTAAGATTTGAGGTGGTCCATGCGTGCGTGGTCACATCATAAATATCAACTGTAGCCGGATGGCTCAGGCTATAAATTCCACCGGCAAACAGGATCTTGTTACCTGCTGCGCCAGCCTTCAAGCCTTTTCTGGCCATTGAAAGCTGCGTGGTGCCGGTACGTTCAATTTTTGCCGGGCCGGTTCCTGGATCAGGTCCGGGGTCCGGACCTGCCGGCTTGTCGTCCTTGCCGCAGCTTGCTATAACAATGGTCAATAGCAAGAGGCTACTGAAACGAAATGTTTTTTTCATATGGGTATATTTATGTGGCGGTAGAATTTCCCTGTCCGTTTCACGATACGGGGGCAAACATCTCAGGGATATTGACTTTTTATATGGGTCTTCGAAAAATGATGTGCCAAAATTATAATAGGAAAACGTGCAGGAAAAGCGCCGTTTAGCGGATTGCGGAAGTGAATGAGCCGATGGGGAGCGGATTGCTAACAAAAAAATAACCGCTCCGTGGAGCGGCTATTGAAACTAAAAACATGTTACAATCATAGAATGAGTTACAACAAGGTATAAGGCTATAGGATAGGGATAGTTATCTACTTTTTACGTTGTAAAGATACCGGCAGCGGATCATATCTTTATCACATGTAGATGTTATGGGATACAAAAAATTAACGCGTGGGCATCCTATCTTAATATGATCTATACACCTCAAAACTAAACGCTTGTAACTAAAACGGATTTTAATAGTGTCACTCATACAATTATTATATGATTTTTTGTACAACTAATACCACATGGCTGTTCTTTGCTGCTCCGCTGTAACAGTCATCGCAAAATATGTTGTACCAAATATTGTTATCTGCAAACAGGGATTAATGGAAAAGTAGTGTGAATATTTTATGCGTACTGCCGGCTAAAAAGTGCCGCCGTTGATCTCCTCCTTCAGCTTCATCAGGTCTGCCTTGGCATTATTCATTTTCTTACGCCACCTTCTTAGTTTTTTATCTTCCTTTTGCACCTGCTGCTGTTGCTGTTGCTGCTGTTGCTGTTGCTGGGCCACCATATTACTCATATTCGCAGGCGGATGCTGTGTACTTTGCTGTGCATTAAAATCATCGATCTTTTTTGCAGCAGTGGTATAGCCGGTTTCAATTTTTGTGATCCGGTTCATGTAACGATTGTACTGCGCAATATTAATACTGCCCTGCACCCGCTTGTTTGACAGTGTTTGTTTCAGGGAATCCTGCTCCTGCTGAAAATTAAATTTCATGATTGCCGCAGCTTGTGTTTGCGGGCTGTCATAAGGATCAAAGGAATAGGCTTTTTTAAACCAGGTACGGAAAGCGGTTTGCAGTGTGCTTACATCTTTACCGGTAACCGCCGGCAGCAGGGTGATGTCCTGCATATCCTGCGTACTGGCAGTACTGTCTATCCCCGGCGGACGGCGGTTCTTCACGGCTTGCATCAGCTGCTGCAACATCCCCTGCTCCTGGAAATAGATCATGAGGTAATTAGAGAGGGCATAATTCACCGTTGCCATACACAGATTCTTATCTGCACCGCCGTAAAAGTTATTCCAGTCGTATCCCAGCAGCGTTTTCAGGGAGGGTACGGTCTCTCCTATTTCCACCAGGCGTTTACTGCGAAGATCGTCCAGCCGCCAGGTTGTTTTATTGCCCAGCAATACATCATTCTCCCAGTAAGAATTGGAATAGAGGCCTGCAATGCCTTCATCCAGCCAGGCCGGAATATCGCCCGCATCGCCACGGATCACCAGGTGCCAGAGCTCATGATATAAGGTGCCTATGGTGGATGGATCATCTTCTGCAATACCTAATAGACTGAGGTCTGACAAAATAGAATACCCCAGCGGATCATTGCCTATCTTAATATGGTGCACCTCCTGCGCAGCAGTCTGTAATGCGGCCTGTGAAGGCAGCAGGTACACTGTTATAAATTTATTAAGCGGCCGCAGGGAATAATGTTCCATGTAAAAATTATATGCACGATCCAGGCTGCCTGCTACACGCTCCAGGTTGGCTGCGTTGTACGATCTGTCTTTTAACGTAACCAGGATAAACCTTTTGTACACTTTAGCTTCATAGGCAGCCGGCAAAAAACTTTGCAGCTTTGCCAGCGCGGTATCCGGCTGGTCCAGGTTAAAAATGCGTGCAGCCAGGGTTTCATCAGACAGCATGTTATCATAGCTCACCAGTGCTTTGTTCTCATAACAGCCCCCCATTATGGGACCACCCTTCCCTATCTTTCCCTTCACACCGGCGCCTACTTTGGGTAAGGGGATAGTCATTGCCGTTAGCAAGGTATTGCCAGCAGCCAGTGGCGCCGCCCTTCCGGGCTGGCAGGCATTTTTCTCCTGCCGTATGAATGCCAGTGATCCATCTTCCATCGGGTATTTTGCTAAAATGTAATCAAACCAAATGCTGGATCTGTCATAATACTTATCCATGCAAAGGCTTTTTGCAATAAAATAATCTATCAGGGCGCATTTGCCATACACGCTATCCCGCAGGCGGTTGGCCTCCTTAAATACTTCGCCTGTTTTTCCTTCCTGTAAAAGTTTAATGAGCTTTGCACGGTCTACCTGTATTTGTGAAATAGCCGTTTTGCCTGTCAGCATGACGAGGATGAAAATTAAGATCCGCATACGCTCTTTTTTTAGGGGTGGGAAGATGCTGCCTGTTCTTTTGTAATGGTAACGGGCAGCTTGCCTATTTTACTGCTGTCTATTTTCCGGGCAGTGCTATCCTGCGCATTCATAAAATTGGCGCCGTTCAGGTACAGCGGCAAATCGCTCACATCTACCTCTCCTTTACTGATAATGCTCACCGACATTAATATAGTGCCTAATATGGCGAAGATCACACCCGGTGAGGATGACACTACTTTAAACGTCAGTACATCTTTCAGCGAGCCTTCGGTCTGCGTCTGATCTTCCCTTAATTTACCAATAATGAACACCGATCCAACAATGGCCAGGATCATACCGGTGAAGAAGCCCAGGTACTTGGTGTAAATGGTAGACATGGTAATGATGCCTGCCTGGTTGTAACGTTTATTAATGGTGTACTCCTCCATACGCGCCAGCACATACAATTGCTGATAGTGAAGATCGTTGGTAACGGCGATGCCCGTATCTGCAGGGGATGGCAGGCTTTTTTCAAAAATGGAGCGCTCCTGCTGGTACACGAATGCTTCAAACTTTTTCATCCGTAAGGTAGCCTGCACAATAAATACACCGATGAGTACTGTTGGCAAAAGGATCATCCAGGGGAGCAATTTCAGCTGCCAGCTGGCATCCTGCGGCGCACCATTGGTTGCCGCGGGGCTTTGGGGAACATCAGACATAACTAATAATTTTGCAGCTATCTGGGGTTTGATTTCTATTGAAGGGGTAATAGCCTGTACCTAAAGTAAAAATTATAATCCAGATTTCAAAACAGGGGGCCGGCGGAGCCAACGCGCCTACCCTGTTATTAGCCTTATGGTCTGGGCCATTAAATGACAGGATCTTGCGTACTTAAACAAAATAATTTTTAATTAATAGCCCGGCAATCGCAGCTATTACAATAATGATGGGTTCTGGTAGTTTCCTGAATTTCAATAAAACAACAATAGTGATCACAGCCAAAATTATAGCTATTACATCTGTCAACTGCCGTTTGGCTAACACACCGACTGCACCACCTATTGCGCCTACCGCCGCAGCAGTTACCCCATCTACAAAGGCTTTTATACCAGGATGCTGACCATATTTTTTAAAGTAAGGTGCTGGAATAATAGTAAATAAATAACATGGCAGGAATGTAGCTAAGGCGGCTACACAGGCCCCTGGAAAACCGGCGATGAGATACCCGATAAATCCAACAGTAATGACTACGGGGCCGGGAGTGATCATTGCCACAGCTACTGCATCCAAAAATTGCTGTTCATTTAACCACTGATATTCTCTCACTACTCCGCCATATAAAAACGGCACTATCGCTAATCCGCTGCCGAATACAAATGCCCCGGCTTTAAAAAAGAACCAGCCGATCTGTGTGAGTTTGCCGCCCGTCCCATTAGTTACTACCTGTAATAATACAGGAGGGAGCAAAAGCATTGCGGCTTTATTTATTTTTGGAGGAAATTTATAAAACCAAACTATAATCCCTGCGGCCAGTATTAATAGTAAATATTCTGTTTCCGCAATAAATGTAACAATCGCTAAAACAATCGCAATTGCCCATAATAATTTGTCTTTACCTAAACTTTTCTTTGTTAATTTATAAGTGGTGACCGCAATTATCCCAATCACAGCCGCTCCAATCCCATAAAATACAGCCTGCATCCAGGGCAATCCGCCTGCCCGTACATACGCATAACCAAGCCCGAGTACCATAAAAAAAGAGGGTAACACAAAGGCAATACCCACTAATGTTGCGCCTATAATTCTGTAATGGACATATCCAATATAAATGGCGAGTTGTGCGGCCAGTGGTCCGGGGGCCAATTGTGCCAGCGCCAATCCTTCTTTATAATCGTCTTCCGTGATCCATTTATTCTTTTCCACCAGTTCCCTATGCATATAGGCGACAAGCGCTACAGGTCCGCCAAATCCAATAGTCCCTAATTTGAGAAAATAAAGGCTAAGCTGATATAAAGAATAATCCGGTGATATCTTATTACCTGTGTTCATAATTAAAATGTAATTCCAAATTGAAATCCTATCGTAAAACTGGCAGGATGATCATTACCGAAACGACATGGAAACGGTACAGCGACAAAATAACCACTGTTCTTATTCTTCTTCACAATCTTATTTAACACCGGGGTAAAGCCGTATCTGCCCGATGTTTCAAATGCCGCACGGCCGGCAAAGGTCCAACCCTTTCCCAAGGCAACTAATACACCCGGATGAAATAAAAAATTGCTCATCTTACTGGTTCCCTTTTCAGCGCGGATATGGGGAACAAATTCAGCTGAGAAACCAACCTGTCCGGATTTCCAGATGTTTATTCCTGTGACGAATCCACCGATATAATAATTTTCAAAATTGTACACAGGCTCGTCCTTACTATAGGTCACCAGGGGATGCACGATCCCCACATAACCACCAATTTTTGGAAACACAGCAGCGGGTGATTGCCCCTTACAAAGGGTAGCGATACATAAAATGCCAATGGCTACAACAATTTTCTGCATAACGGATATTAATCCGCAATGGTATCAATACTTTCCCCCCTTAAATAGAACAGAAGTGCACCTTTTGTATAGAAATTACTTTTTAAGCAATTTTTTCCGGAATACGGAAGGCTTTTCGCCGGTATGCTTTTGAAAAATACGTGTGAAATGACTTTGATCAGAGAACCCGGTCAGGTAGGCAATTTCTGTCAATGAATAGGAGGGGATTTTTAATAACTCAATCGATTTTTCAATGCGCTGCTTACGGATATATTCACCAAATGAAAGGTTCTCGAAATATTTGGAAAATTCCCTCGACAAATAAGAAGGGCTTATCGCGAGGTCTTTGGAAATTTCTTTTAAAGAAATATTTGTATCTATCTGATCCTGGATAATTTCTTTCAGCTCCCGGGCCCAAGCAGGAATTTTCTTTTTTGATCCGGGCTTGCTTTTAAAATAACTATTAAATACACTTAATAGTAAATGCTCGAAAGGTTGTTGTGTGTGTTTTTGATCCTGCAGATGATTTGCCCAACTGTACAATGCGTCATAGATGAACATGCCTTTTTCAAGTAATTCCTGGTCATCTTTAATATTGTAACTCATGCCCGCGGCAATCGCCCATAATCCGGAACACTGAAAGGCCAGCTCATGGTGGTCGGTATCTGCGCCGCGCACAATAGGCGCCATCGTCAATACAGCTTCATCCTTAATTTTATATTTTTTAATAAAATAATCGAATGTACAATCGCTTCCGTAATGAGTAAATTCAACACCCGGTATATCAAACGGTGTAGCATTTAATTGTTTGGACAGTTCCATTACCTGGTCAAAAGGCGCATAAATAAATTCAGCCTCTGTATCAATGAACCGTTTTATCAGCCAGGGGCAGGCGATACGGTCAATTTTTGGACGTTCGCGGGTGATCCACTTCATCGCTATGATTTAGACAAATCTACAGAACACAAAGGAAAAAGCTAACCCTCCGTTACCAAGCCCACCATATTCCCTTCCAGGTCAGTAAACCAGGCAAACTGTTTGTTATTGGGCAGGGTAACCGGCCCTACCAGCTTTTTACCGCCGGCCGCCTCTATTCTGGCAAGGCTGTCTTTAATATCCGCTACCTGTATGTAAAAGGTTACATACTGATGCGGCTCATGCCCCAGGGCAGTAATGTGGCCGGGTATGCCTTCGGCGGTACGGGGTTGCCGGTTGTTGTTGTCATATTTTATATGTTTTATGCAAAGTTATTCCGGGCGGCCGGTTATAATGATCACCTGGTACATACGCTGAAAAGCCACGCCCGTGCCTGCGCCGCTCAGGAAAACGATGGAGCTTACCAATTCCTTCAGGAACCCTTTGGGGATGTACGTTTCTAATTGCATAGGTTGATGAAGTAATGATAATAAATTACGCTCAACTTAACATGATAAAGTTCATCTGAGCAGCAGCCATCATATATTTGCCGTATCTTACTACTTCCTCTTCTAAACCGATCTACATGTTCCAAAAAACAAGCTTTGATATTCCGGCCGGCATTACGTTCCTGAACTGCGCTAATATGTCGCCACTGCTGAAAACAGCTACAGACAAAGGCATTAACGCATTACACAAAAGGCAGCATCCCTGGGTATACCAGGCGGCAGACTGGTTTAATGAACCAGAACAATTGCGTATAGCCTGCGCAAAGATCTTTCAAACAGCTGCGGATAATGTGGCGCTGGTGCCTTCCGTAAGTTATGGTTTGGCCGCAGCGGCCAGGAATATGCAGATAGCTGCCGGCAAAAGTATTGTACTGCTGGACCGGGAGTTTCCTTCCAATTACTACGTATGGCAGGAATTAGCGCAGGCGCAGCAATTACATATAAAAACCGTAACGCGGGCTATTGGTGAGAACTGGACCAATGCCGTGCTGGCCGCTATAGATGAGCAAACCGGGCTGGTAGCCCTTCCCCAATGCCACTGGACAGACGGGTCTTTGCTGCACCTGGATGCCATCAGTAAAAAAACACATGCACTGGGCATACCGCTGGTGCTGGACCTTAGCCAGAGCCTGGGCGCATATCCCATTAATATTGATGAAATAGCGCCGGATTTTGCCGTTTGCGCAGGTTATAAATGGATGTTAGGCCCTTATGGGCTGGGCTACCTGTATGTAAACCCTGCCTGGCATGAAAAAGGTATACCGCTGGAATACTCCTGGCTTACCCGCAAAGGCAGTGAGGATTTTACGCAGCTGGTAAATTATACGGAACACTATAAACCCGCTGCACACCGCTTTGATATGGGCGAGTATTCACAGCTAAACCTGGCCCCCATTGCGCTGGCAGCAGTGGAACAGCTGAATGAATGGAGTGTGCAATCCATCCACAACTATCTTTCCACATTAACCGGCAGCATCCCCGCGCTTTCCAAACAGCTGCCTTTTGTACAGTGTGAGGATATTGAGTATGCAGGCCATATGCGCGGCATTACCATACCGGATGAGCGCTATATGCAGGCTATTAAAAAAGCGCTGCCGGAAAACAATATCCATGTAAGCTTCCGTGGTAATGCCATCCGTATTGCACCGCATCTTTACAACGATCAGCAGGATCTAAACCGCTTGTTTGAATGTTTAGGCAACATTCAGTTACCCTAACAGGTCTTTTTTAAATGTGGGCGCCTGTCGTTTGTGCGATGCCTGCTCATACGCATAGGCCATTGCTATCAGCTGTGGTTCCTGGTAAGCTGTTGCAAAAAAGGAAAAGCCGGCCGGCAGCCCATGCACCAGGCCCATAGGCACTGTAATATGCGGAAAGCCAGAAATAGCAGCCGGTGTGGATAAAGAAGGGCCATTATCATAGTCGCCATTCACCAGGTCAATACAACAGGCCAGGCCGTTTGTAATGCCGGACAAAGCATCCAGCTTGTGCTCCGCCATCAGGTCGGCAATGATCTTGCGGGAGCTGAGCGTTTTTTCTTTTGATTCCGTGTATTCCTTGCTGTTAAGGTCACCTTTGCCGTTGGCGTTGATCAGGGTTTCCTGTTTAAAGAAAGGCATGGCTTTGGATTCATTGGCTTTATTAAAGGCAATTACATCCTCCAGCGTACGCACTTTCAGATCCGTACCAGCCAGGTAACGGTTCACGCCATCTTTAAACTCATACAGCAATACCTGGAACTCAGCCCGGCGGCCAATAGGTTCCAGGGCTTTTAACAGGTCCACCTCCACCACTGTAGCGCCTTGTGCTTCCAGTACGCTGATAGTTTCTTTTAAAAGGCCCAGCAAGCCGGGGTAAACTTTGTAGTGCGATTTTTCTATACCAATGCGTTTGCCCTTTAAACCATTCTTATCCAGGAACTTCGTATAGTCTTTCAGGTATTTGCCATCGCTTTCTTTAGTTACGCCATCTGCCGCATCCACACCGGTAAGGGCGCCCAGTAAAATAGCGGCATCCTGCACCGTGCGGGCCATAGGGCCGGCTGTATCCTGCGTGGCGGAAATTGGAATAATGCCGGAGCGGCTCCATAAACCAACAGTGGGCTTAACGCCTACCAGGGCGTTGATAGACGATGGGGCTACAATGGAGCCATCTGTTTCCGTGCCTATGCTAATGGCGCATAAATTGGCCGCGGTAGCAGCGCCTGAGCCGGAGCTGGAACCGGAAGGGTTACGGTCCAGGATGTAAGGGCATTTGGTTTGCCCGCCCCGGCTGCTCCACGCGCTGGTAGAATTTTCTGAACGGAAATTCGCCCATTCGCTCAGATTTGTTTTGCCAAGTAGCACGGCGCCGGCTAAACGTAATTGTTTAATAATAAAAGCGTCTTCCTTTGCTTTATTACCGGCAAGGACCAGCGCGCCTGCAGTGGTCATCATCTGGTCGCCGGTATTAATATTGTCTTTTACCAGTACGGGAATTCCATGCAGCGGGCCTCTTACCTTACCCTGCTTCCGTTCATTGTCCATTGCAGCTGCAATAGACAATGCATCGGGGTTCAGCTCAATAACGGAATTGATCTTAGGCCCCTGGCGGTCAATGGTTTTAATGCGGTTAATATACAGCTGCGTAATGGAAACGGAAGTGGCCTGGCCCTGCTGCATTTTTTCCTGCAGCTGCGCAATGGTTATTTCTTCCAAAGCAAATGCGGGAGCAGTGGTGGAGGCCCAGCCGGTTAAGCTGGCCGCGGCTACACCCAGGCTGGTGAGAGAGCCGGCTTGCAGGAATTTTCTCCTGTTCATAGTAGGTTCATTTAGGATTAAAATAAGGAATTTATGCCATTATATAGTCGCAATTGTGGTGCAAAAGTTGCATGTACCTTCCTGTTATTAAAACCTGCGAACGTCCGTTTATGAATAATTCACTAATTTGGCGCCCGCAAACAATCAACAACAAATGAGAAACCTGATCATTACGGCAGCATGGCTGTCGCTCTTTAGCTTTAGCGCCTGTAAGCACACGCAACAAACCACTGCGGCTTCCGGAACCGGCGAACTGGAAACCGTGTTATCCTTACCGGGAACGGTAAAAACAGGCAGCCCGGTTATGTTAACCTTTACCGTTAAAAATAATACCGGCAAGGCGCTTACATTCTGTAAATGGCATACGCCTTTTGAAGGTTCAGGAGGGTTTATGGCCGCTTACCTGGATATTACAGATGCTAACGGTGAAAACGCGCAATACAGGGGTGTTATGGCCAAAAGGATCATGCCCCCTCCTGCTGAAGCCTACATAAAAGTACCGGCGCATGATAGCGTAACTACAAAGGTGGATATACTGAGAGGATATGCCGTTACCAAACCTGGACAGTACAAAGTTGTTTACCAGGCCGGCGGCATGAGCGGGTTAAATAAGGTGAACGAAACTACCTTTACGGTAACTGAATAAGGAATGTAAAATGTAAAATTCTAAATAACAAATGTAAAAGTGGAATGCCGCGGTTATTATTCGCGGCATTCCACTTTTACATTTAAGATCTTACATTTATCATTTTACATTTTTAAGCCTGCCGGGCTTTTACTAATTCAAAGCCTCATCGCGCTTAAAATAAATACTGAAGGTGCTGCCCTTTCCTACTTCGCTCTCCACTTTGGTCATCCCACCCGTAGCATCCACAATCTTTTTCACCAGGTATAACCCGATGCCGGTGCCATCTATTTCGTGATGCAGGCGCTTATAGATGTTAAAAACATTATACAGCTTACTTTTTTCTATCCCGATCCCATTATCCTTTACCTGCAGCACCAGGTAGCCATTGTCCAGGTAACTGCTGATATGCAGCTGCGGAGTACGGCCAGCAGCCGCGAATTTCACCGCATTACTTATCAGGTTATACAGGATGCTGCGCAGGTTCTTTTTTGAGAAAAGCAGTTGCTTTTCCTGCAGGTCTTTAATAATGGTAGCCCTGGTGGCCGCTATTTTATCCTGGATGCTGAAAAGCACCTCTTCCAGCACTTCTGCTATGTTCACCATCTTTGCATCTTTCAGCATTTCACTTTCTATCTTACCAATTTCCGCCAGCTCCCGCAGGTTCTCCTTAAAATTGATAATAGACGTTTGTATCATGCTGGTATATAAATTCACATCGGAGTCCTGCATGTCCAGCTTTTCACTCAGCAATTTCATCAGCCCTTCAATGCTGGTTAAAGGCCCCAGCAGATCATGGGAGGCGGAGTGCACAAAATTGTCCAGGTCTTCATTGATCCGTTTCAGGCTCTGGTTGGTGCGGTTAAGGTCCGACTGTGTTTTTTTCAGTTCCGTTATTTCGTTAAAGGAAACAATAGCGCCATCCTGCTGATTATCGGACTGCCGGATGTAAGGCATGATCATCATCTGGTACCAGCGGCCGTTCTCCGCTTCCACTTCTTTTGACAGAGGCTCCCCGGTGCTGATCACCGCCTTTATATCCTGCTCCATAGTGCTGCTCCTGATATTATTGGTAATATTATGGATAGGCCGGCCAATATCACTTTCCCGCAGATTAATATGATGGACTGCAGCGGGGGAAAATTTCTTCAGCAGCAGGTCTTTATCCACAAACAGCTGTCCGTTCAGGTTACTGCGGAAATAATTGTCCATATCATCATTCAGTACGATCAGCTCTTTGATCTTCAGCTGGTAATCGGCGTTAATGGTTTGCAGCTCTTCATTTACAGACTGCATTTCCTCATTGGCGCTTTGCATTTCTTCATTGGCCGATAACAGCTCCTCATTAAAGGACTGCATATTTTCATTGGAGGCTTCCAGTTTTTCCAGTGACTCCTGCAGCCGGCCCCTGGTTTCCTGCAGCTCCTCTTCCAGGCTTATTACGCCGGAGTCCAGGTATAATTGCTGATCAAACGCAAATCCATCCTGGCCTTCTGCCGCCGCTGTTTCTTCTTTAAAAAGCACTAACAGCAGCCGTACCTCAGTTTCCCCGGCGCTCAGGGGCCTTATTTTCATGGTCACCATCTTTGCATGGGTATGATCCGGGATGGGTATGCCCGTTACGGTTACCGGCTCATTTTGCTTCCAGGCTTTACGGGAAGCGGAAATAAAGGCTACAGCCAGTGATTTGGGCAACAGCTCCATCAGGTTAAAGTTGAAGATCTTTTGCAGCAGGAAATTGTTGACGTTCCCAAAAGATCTTACAACGGAATTTTCCTGGTCCACACAAATACCTGCAAAACTGCCCTCTTCCACCAGGATCTCGGTTATTTCTTCCATCAGGTTATTTTTTTTATTGACCCTGCCTGTTTTTTTAGACTGCACAAGCATTGCTATCTGCTGGTCAGGTACCAGGGAAGGAGTAAATATATCAAACCGTACCGGCTTAGAGGATGCCTGGTTGCGGTATATTTTCCATTTTTTACTAACCTCGTCAAGGTGGGGCATCAGCATACCGGGATTTTCACTGGAGCCCAGGAACAGGAAACCGTTCTGCCGCAGTCCAAAATGCAGCATGGACAATGCTTTGGCTTGCAGGGTTATGTTCATGTAAATGAGCAGGTTCCGGCAGCTGATCAAATCCATATTACAATAAGGCGGATTCTTTACTACGTTATGCTGCGCGAAGATCAGCATTTTACGGATGTACGGTTTGATGCGGTAGGTATTACCGTCTTTTGTAAAATACTTTACCAGTCTTTCCGGCGACATTTCATTGACAATATGTTCAGCATATACGCCTTTGCCGGCATAGTCCAGCGATGTTTTATCAATGTCTGTGGCAAATACCTTTACGGTAACTGTTTTACCGGCAGCCGCCAGCTGCTCATCCAGCAGGATGGCCAGTGAATACGCTTCCTCCCCGGTAGCGCATCCAACTACCCAGATCTTTATTTCATCCTGTTCATTTTTGGCCTTGATGATCTCCGGCAGCACAGCGCTTTCAATAATATCAAATGCCTCTGTATTTCTAAAGAAAGCGGAAACACTGATCATAAAACTTTTGGCCAGGGTTTCAACCTCATCGGGATGCGCCTGCAGGAAGTGTAAATAATCATCCGCCTGCTCAAAATTATGATAGGTCATCCGCCGTTTAATACGCCGCAATATGGTGGTAGGCTTATAATCTGAAAAATCGAACGGTAATCGTTCCCTTATCAGGTTAATAACCGCCAGCACACTTTTTTCTTCCAGTATGCTTTTAGCAACTGCAATGGAATTATGCCCATTGTTATTGATATACTGCGCTATCACAGGCGGCATATCCTCCGGTAAAAGAACATGGTCTGCCGCCCCCGTAGCGATGGCATTCATAGGCATACTGCTGTATTGAGCTGCAGCAGGGTCCTGCACCAATACCAGGCCGCCCGCCCTTTTAATATTCATAACCCCCTCACTGCCATCATCACCTGTGCCGGATAAAACAATGCCAATGGCCCTGCGGCC
>JGI24740J21852_10000378_pt1 | contig 19079 bp, 21 predicted proteins | sample KBSCornC6_FD_21852 | JGI IMG/M metagenome (IMG submission 21852) | reverse complement strand
GGTCTGTAATGGAGGTGGCATGATATCCTTTTTCCCAGAAGGTATCGCGGGCTTTTACCAACTTTTCGTGCTGATCGAATTCGAGGCTACGTGGCATAATACCATAAAAATAAATATTTTTAAGCCGTCACCTGCATTCTCTTCACCGCCGCCATGGAAAAACCCAGGTAAAAATTTGCTTTTTACTATCTTTTACTTACTTTTGCCATCCCTTAAACGGAATGCCGCGTTGGTCAAGGGGTTAAGACGCATCCCTTTCACGGATGAATCACGGGTTCGATTCCCGTACGCGGTACTGGCGGGGAATTTTCAGCGTAATGTTGAAAATTCCCCTTGTTTTTTTCAGCATAATTCATTGAAATGCTGCTTGTTAACTCAACGAACATATTCGTTTTGGTGGTTAGATATTCATGTTTTCTCGCGTTGTAATAAATACCATCAGGAAATAACGTTTTTTGAATCCGCCTTTTATTTTCCAAATCGCTGGAAGCCCACACCTGACCAAGATTCCTCAATTTTTTCAGTGCCGTAGAAATTAATTTATCGAGGTTAGATAAAGGTATCATCAGGGTATTCAGTTCTTTGGTCGCTTTGTGTATCTGTGTCGTCAAATGTGCATAAGCGAGAGCATACATTTCTTTGTCGATCTCTCCGAGAGCATGACGAATTTTCAGGTCATTCAATTTTTTTTCCAAGCCTTCCAATTGCACCCTTACAGCTTTGTCGTTCTTCGCATTGCTCTCATTAAAATAGTTGAACAGCTTTGTAAGCTGCAACTTCACTAACGGCAAAATACCATCGGACAATCTGTATTTGTCGAGGAAATCAATAAAGAGTTCATTGGCTCCTTTTCGTTTCGCATGCGGCGTCGTAACGGCGTTCATGCTGACGAATAAAGGGTATTGATTTAAGGGGGGAGGGATAGCCGCAGGAGGGGTGGAGCCTGCGGCTATTTTTATTTGACCTTATTTGCCCAAAATATTCAGCAAGGATATTCTACCGGTTTACCCCATTTCACCTGCTTGACATCTACAAAACGCCTGTTCAGATAATAAAATTCCACACGGGTGATTGTCAAAATACATTTGTTCAGAGTTCGCGGAAAGAGTATCAATTGCTGCTGAAAGCATAGGCTTCTGATCATTGAAACCTCCGGCGGCTCAACCAGGAATTAATATGTATTTATTGAAATCACCATTTAACAACAATCAAATGAAAAAACTAACATTAGCTCAGGCATTAGGAATTCTGCTTATTTCACTATTAGCTGCATGTGCCAAGCCATCCTATTTTGGAACTACTTATGCGTCAACCCAGCATGTTGACGTCTATCTGGACAAAGCAGACATTAAAAAGCCATACACTACGATGGGCTCTACGACCCTTGATAAGGGATTTAGTTCAATTGAAGCCACTCAGCAGAAAGTGATAGAAATGGGAAAGGCTAAAGGAGCTGACGGTGTGATCATCACCCTTAGAGAAGATGTGGTCGTTACTCAGCAAAATGGTACCGGCATAGTTACAAAAACTAAGAAGGATAAAGTCATAGGAACATCTTCGTCACAAACAAGGGACATTAAGGAGCAAAAGATAGCCGCTACCTTTATTAAGTACAATCCGGAATAAGTGAGCATTATATTTGAAGTAATTGTGCAGGTCAGACAGAAGGAGGGGCTGATTTACGCAATTACTTCCTGTTCCCGGATCTGAACAAGCATTCATGATCATTTTTGTTATCAAAAAGCTTCAATAGATGTTTACTGCAGCATTGACCTTTTTAAGCGTAAATTACAGGCGATTGCTTTTATTAGCCCTGTTTTCCTTATTCATCTACGGATCGTTCTTTTTCCTGTCATATGTGGTTGATCCTGAAGCGACAACGAGGAATTTTACAGGCCAAAAGGGGTTTCCCTGGAATATATTGGTCTTTGTCATTGAGTCAGTTGTTACGCATTACATACTCATCTTTGAGGTGATCCTTCCAATGATGCATAAACAGCGTCTTTTTCGTAAAGTGCTGATGATTATGATCCTTCTCTTTCTGTGCAAATTCGCATTGAATTATGGCATCTTTTTAATTGAGCGAAGTGATCTGGAAAGAAGAAATGTTGCACCTACCAAAGCGTCGTTATCAGCCGGTAGTATTGTCTGGTTATTGCTGATGACTTACCTGTTCAACATCATTGTCAGTTTCTGTGCAGCGCTCTTAGTTGAATGGGTGCAAAAAGGTAAAGAGCGTATCATGCTGGAAAAACAAAAAACAGAAGCAGAGCTCAGCGCATTGAAGCATCAGATCAATCCCCATTTTTTATTCAATTCATTAAGTTTTATCTATGGAAAGATTATTAAGTTGGACAAGGAGACTGCAGATTCTGTATTAATGCTGGCCAACATCATGAGGTACGCGTTAGGGAAAAGCAGTGGCATAGATGGCAAAGTGAACATCATGGATGAACTGGAGCATATGAAAAATGTTATTGAGATCAATCAGCGCCGTCATGATCACCGGTTAAACATTCAGTATGAAGAACAGATCGATGACCAGTCCATCAGTATCATCCCTTTAGTGTTGATCACCCTGGTTGAAAATGCTTTTAAGCATGGCGACTTACACGACCCGGATCATCCCTTGCTGATCCGGGTAAATACAAGTGTGAACGAATGCTCGTTTGATGTCAGAAATAAAAAAGGGAAAGGCATCAAAGAGCTGTCCAATGGAGTAGGGCTTCAGAATATCAGTCAGCAGCTGAGTTTAACCTATGGAGATCGTTGCACATTTGTAGTACAGGACGGGAATCTGTATTTTAGTGTATCATTAAAAATAACATGGAACGTATGGTAGATTGTATCATTATCGATGATGAGCAGCATGCCATCGATCTGCTGAAAGGACATATTGACCAGGTCCATTTCCTGCGTTTAGTAGGTACCAGTACCGACCCGGTAAGGGGATTAACAATGATCACTGAACTGAAACCGAAACTCATTTTCCTGGATGTTCAGATGCCTAACCTTACCGGTATAGAAATGCTTAAGCTCATCAGCGAAAATAGTTATATTATTATGACCACAGCCTATAAGGAATATGCGCTGGAGGGTTTTGAGCATGCCGTAGTGGACTACTTATTGAAGCCGATTGCATTTCTGAGATTTCTGAAAGCAGTTAACCGGTTATGGACTTTTCATAATGCCACCCAAACAAGGAACGACCAGGATACATATGTATTTGTAAAGACCGAACAGAAGGGGAAATTATTGAAGATCGACTCCCGCAGGATCACATATATTGAGGGATTGGGCAATTATGCGGTCATCCATATGGACGATCAGCGAAATATCACTGCCTACCTGAAATTGAAAGAACTTACAGAGCGCCTTTCTTCCATGGGATTTGTCCGCATACATAAGTCGTTTATTATTTCCTTAAGCCATCTGACGGCTGTAGAAGGTAATACGGTGAAGATACTGAACGAAACGAAGTCGATCGCTATAGGAGAAGCATATAGAAAGGAGTTTTTTGAGCTAGTTAATGCCAGGCTGCTTTCATTGCCGCCGGATATGTCAGCGAATTAGCAGTATTTCGCCTTCCTTTTGAAACCGACAGCATTGCCAACAGATAGTATCCATAGTATGTGTTAGATGAAGCTGCCACCCGCGAGTATAATGAGCAACATTATATATGGCTTGGTAAGGAGCCGGGTGAAATGTGCGTAAGGCGCCGGTGGTGGTTAGATAACCGGAGATGAATTATCAGCTCTTCGTTATATTTATAGATGTTTTTTGAATTCGTACCTAATCCACAGTTTGATTTTCTGACGAGCTTTGCCCAAAAGTTCAACATACCCTTAGAAGGTGACCGGTTGATCATTCCGCCTGTCATGGGCACCGGTAGTATCAGAAGGATTGCCTTATCGGCCGGGATGAAACTTGTAGTTCACCGTTATAAGCTCAACCAGGACTTTATCCTGAACAGGCTAGGAAGCGATGCGCCCAACGACCTTGTAAGCGTTATATTTCACAGTAATGAAGCTACGGCCAGCGTGGATACCGGGGAAAAAGCCAATCCTCTTTCACGAAGCAGCGCGTTTGCCATACAGATCGCATCAACAGACCTTAATTCACAGATCCGTTTTCCGGCCAATACAGATATCTACTTTTTGGTAGCAGGCATTAAGAAAGACGCCCTGAAAGAGCTCCTTGCCATCAAAAACCCTAACGGTGTTGTACAAACAATATTAAATGCAGCACCCGGATTCCTGTTTTATGAAAGCATGAGTGTTGAAATACATAAGATCGTTAAGCAGGTAACGGATGCCCGTGAAGATAATGAACTGAGCAACTTTTATCACAGGCTTAAGGTGCAGGAATTACTTTACCTGGTATTCGAGAAGCTTCAAAAGCGGGAACCCCAACGCCATAGCGCTGTTCATAAAGACGACGTAGAAAAACTGTCTTTGATCAGAACAGCCATTCTTTCAGATCTCTCTACGCCACCCAGTTTGCCGGAGCTTGCGAAGATGGCAGGATTCGGCGAAACAAAGATGAAAGACTTATTCAAACAAGTATTCGGCGATACGATATATAATTATTATCAGCAAGCCAGGATGGAAGAAGCGGCCTTTCTCCTTAAACACGGCGGTTTATCTGTTTCGGAAACAGGCTACCAGCTTGGGTTCACCAATCTTAGTCACTTTGGACGCATCTTTGAGAAATATCATGGGGTGAAACCAAAAAAATACGCCGGTGGCGGATAAGACTATTTTTCAGCCATAAACAGCTATTTTACCCCTTCGTGATGGAGCAATTTTGTGTTGTCATCAACAACGATAACAACATGAACACATTACTAGCGCCTTACACCAAAGGCTCTTTACAATTGAAAAATCACCTGGTCATGGCGCCCATGACCCGCAGCCGGGCAATCAACAACCTGCCAAACGAATTGATGGCAGCCTATTATGCGCAAAGAACCGGGGCCGGTCTTATCATTACGGAAGGCACCGCACCGTCGCCCAATGCGCTGGGTTATTCCAGGATCCCCGGCATCTTTTCCAAAGAACAAACAAGCGCCTGGAAAGCCGTAACAGATGCGGTACATGCAGCAGGAAGCAAGATATTCCTGCAGCTTATGCACACCGGGCGTATCGGGCATCCGGCCAACCTTCCTGCCGGCGCCCGCCTGGTTGGCGCTTCCACCATCAAAGCTACCGGCGAGATCTGGACGGATGCCTTAGGTAACCAGCCTTACCCTGCACCTGATGCCTTAACATACGAAGAAGTGGAGGCGGTAATAACAGAGCATGTGAACGCAGCCCGCAACGCAATAGAAGCCGGCTTCGACGGTGTTGAGCTGCATGGCGCCAATGGATACCTGGTAGAACAGTTCCTGAACCCACATGTCAATACCCGCACCGATCCCTGGGGCGGAAGTAAAGAGAAAAGGGCCAGGTTCGCCATCAGGGTTGTACAGGAAATGGCCGCTGCAATTGGAGCTGGCAAGGTAGGTGTACGTTTTTCTCCATACTCCACCCTGGGCGACCTGCCATCTTATGATGAACAGGAAGTACATGAAACCTATGCTCTGCTGGCGGAGGAACTGAACAAAAGCAATATTGCGTATCTGCATATAGGAGTGTCTGCCGTTATTCCTCAAAAGACCTTTGATGCCATACGGGAAAATTTCAAAGGAACTATCATCCTTTGCAATGGCCTTACGCCTGAAACAGCAGCAGCAACCCTGAATGCAGGTTTTGCCGACCTGGTTGCCTTTGGCCGTGCCTTCCTTGCCAATCCTGACCTGGAAAAACGTATCGCAACAGGAGCCACTTTGAATCAACCCGATTATAACACCCTCTATACCCCAGGTTCCGCGGGCTACACGGACTATCCTGTATTATGAAAAAGATAACGTATAACCGCTTCGGCGGAACGGAAGTACTGCAAATGACGGACGCTCCTATGCCTGCAGGAGACATCATTGTAAAAGTGAAGTCTGTTTCGATCAATCCACTTGACTGGAAGCTGTGGCAGGGAGATATGAAGCTAATGAGCGGGCGTAAGTTCCCAAAATCAGTGGGAATTGACTTCTCCGGCATAGTAGAGCAGGGCAACGATAAATATCGTAAAGGAGATGAAGTGTTTGGTATGACCAACGTATTCAAAGGCGGGGCACTCGCGGAATATGTAGCTGTAAAAGCGGAAGATATTGCCCACAAGCCGGGCGCTATGAGCTTTGAAGAAGCGGCGGGCCTGCCGGTGGCCGGTTCTTCCGCCCTGCAGATCTTCCATAAACTATTGAAGATAGAACCAGGCATGCAGGTGTTGATCAACGGCGCTGGAGGAGGCATTGGCCCGCTTGCCATTCAGCTGGCAAAAAAAGCGGGGGCCGGCGTTACGGCAGTTGTTGGGTCGGCCGCTCTGGACATGGCAACCAGTCTGGGAAGTGATGTTGTTGTAAACTACCAGCAGAAAAACGTGCTGACAATGGGAAAAACCTTCGACGCAATCATCGATCTGTCCGGGAAAATGGCTTATAAAGCAGCCAGGACCATTTTGAAGAAGAATGGGGTCTATGTAAACACCTCACCAAGCCCACTGAAAATGATCCGTTCACTGTTTTCCGGCGGCCGGTACAAACTACTGGTTTTAAAACCCTCTGCCGCCTACCTTGAAAAACTGGCAACCGCTGATTTAAAGATGTTCATAAGCAGGCGCTATAACTTTCCCGACTACACGAAGGCCTATAACGAAGTGCAAAAAGGAGGTATTCCGGGTAAAGCTGTTTTCGTACTTAACTAGCGCTGTTTATCAATCGAAGGTCTGTGCAGCGTCACGTAATCTGCTGAACCCATTGACTTCGCCAGGCCGGCGCATCAAAGGGATCTGCGAAATACTGTGTCTCATGCACGACCTTACCGTTGCGGAACTCCATAATACTCACTGTGTAAGCTGACCGCTCCTGGTAGGTGATCGTGTATTCCGTGATCCAAAGATCACCTTTTCCGAGGATCCGTTTAACATTAAAGCCTGACGGCTTACCCGGATGATGGCTTCGCAGCGCCTGCAAATTGCTTCGTCCAAGTATTCGCTCGCCGGATTGGGGATAATCACAGATGGCATCGTCATCATAAATATCATGTTCTGCATTTGCATCGCCGGCTGCTGATGCATGCCAATGCGCATTCAGGGCTTCACGTATTTGCGCTTCTTCCATAACTTATGTTTTATTTGTTGATTGAGTAGGATCTGGTTGAATGGGGTTGATTAAGCTACTATTTTACACTTTAAAATCTGCTGAAATGGTGACGTCTTTCCAGTCTTCTATTTCCTGGCTCATAACTTTAAGCTTTTCCGACGCCCGGGTATAGGCATCTTTTCCTAAGTACAGATGTAGCGGCGGTTGTTCTGCTTCGGCCAACCGGATCAGTATTTCAGAAGCGCGGTCAGGGTCGCCGGGCTGTTTGCCGTTACCAGCCAGGTAGCGGGCCTGTGTGTCTTTCACTGCCTGGTAACCATCGATCTTGCTCTCCGTATAAGCCAGCGAGTTTTGAGTAAGAAAGCCGGTACGGAAACCAGATGGTTCAACGACCGTAACCCTGATGCCGAACTCTTTTACATCCAGGGCCAGCACCTCCGAAAATGCGGCCACAGCGGCCTTGGTGGCTGCATATGCCGCCCAGCCGGGCGCACCTGCGAAACCGGCCACCGAACCTATATTTATGATGTAGCCGGACCGTTGCAAACGCATCACCGGTAATATGCGTTTGGTTACGTTGATCGTTGCCAGCACATTCACGTCAAAGATCCTGCGAATGTCCTGCTCAGCTATTTCTTCAACGGTACCTGCCATGCCGTAACCTGCATTGTTTACCACCACATCTATCTGTCCAAAGGCGGCTATAGTTTGCCGGATGGATTCATCAATACAGTCCAGGTTATTCAGGTCTGCTGAAAGCGGCAGAAAACGCCCGGTATCTATCAGGCCCACGGCATCTTTCAGAACCTGTGCATTACGGGAAGTGGCGGCTACACGGTAACCATTTGCCAGCAGCTTTTTTACCAGGGTAAGTCCTAATCCCTGAGAAGCCCCCGTTACGTACCATACTTTTGATGTGTTCATGGCTTTAACTTTTTAGTGTATGTGTTCCAGTTAGGGCAGTGGTTTCTTCAATGAGCGAATGCATCAGCGCTGCCGCTTTTTTGTGGCGTAATACCGGCGCTATCTGGCCGCCCCAGAAAAGTATCATATCGTGTTTCTGCTGCTCCAGCGAAGCCTTGCGCAATGATGATATGAAGGTGGTTTGCAGCGGGAATGGCAAGATCTGGTTTTCCTTTCCTACCAGGTCTTTGGCAATACGCGTGGTGATGCCCCTGCCCAAACGGCCGGTAAAGGCTCTTGACAACGTAGTATATTTTGCAGCATCAGAGAATAACATCTCCCGGTGAATGGGCAGCGCGCCCGATTCGTCGCATGCCAGGAAAGCCGTACCTACCTGTGCTGCATCAGCGCCCAGGGTAAGCGCGGCAGCTATTCCACGCCCCGTGGCAATGCCTCCTGCGGCAATGATAGGCAGCTTCACTTTTTCCCGGATCAGTTGCAGCAACACAAAAGTACCTGTGGTGGATTGTTCAGCCGGGGCCAGGAACGAGGGCCGGTGGCCACCTGATTCAAAACCCGAAGCAATGATCATATCCACACCGGCATTTTCCAGCGCAATTGCTTCATCCAGTGTGGTAGCCGCTCCCACGGTTTTAATACCCAGCCTGCGGCACTGCTCTAAAATATCTGCTGAGGGTATTCCAAACATAAAGCTGAATACTTTAGGCTTAATGGTTAGTATAACCTCCAGCTGGTTCTCAAACCTTGATCTGAAGGGCGCGGGCTGCGGTGGCAGGGGTATGCCGGCTTCGTCAAAATAGGGTTTGAAGAGCTGTGCTGCCTGTTGATATTGTTCACTGGTAACAGTACCATTAACCGCATCGGTATCTGAAACCCACAGGTTAATGTTGTAGGGCTTATCAGTAGCGGCTTTCAATTGCCGGTCTAACTCATAGATCTCCTGCGGGCTCATAGTGTAAGCGCCATAGCCTCCCAGTCCGCCGGCATTGGATACTGTTGCAACCAGCTCAACGGACGACAATCCACCGCCAAACGGTCCTTGCATAATGGGATATTGGATTCCTAATATTTCACTTGCTTTTGTGTTGTACCACATGCCTTTCTATTTTAAGGATTAACGTCGCTGATCATTTTATTTACGATGAGCCATTTGCCATCAATTTTATGGAACGACAGGAACTCATCATAATTAAACTCATACATCTTTACGTGCACTTTAGCCACGGCAATAGAATTGACCACATCCACGGCCAGCACATCGCCCTTAAATGGTTTGCCGGAATCTTTGGGGCTTTGGCGGTGCGCCACACCATCCAGGTATTGATCCAGGTTTTTGGCGTAGGGCTGCCCCTTTACATCACCGAACAATAAGGTGCCAGGATGATACACTTGTCCCAGCAGGCTCACGTTGCCTTCATAAATTCCTTTGAAGTAAATGTCTTCCAGCGCCTGTGTAATGGCGGCTTTGTCTTGCTGATCGGTTTGCATTTTTTTTAGCTGTTGTGCTTTCAAACCCGGTACTATGCCGAACAGGAAAGCTGTTAACAAAATTGCTTTCATATCAGTTTAAGTTATGGCCGGCGGCCATGCCACCATCCACATTAATAATGGCGCCATTGATAAAATTGCTTTTGGCTACGGTATACACCATTTGAGCAACATCTTCTACTTCACCCACGCGATCAAGGAGGTGCAGGTGGGCACTTTTATCGTCCTGGCCATTGTGCATGGGCGTGCGTATTACGCCAGGGGCCACGGTATTCACCCTTATATTACGTTTGCCAAACTCCGCTGCCAGCTGAAGGGTAAGCGCATGGATAGCGCCTTTGCTGGATACCGCTGCGCTAGCAGGCACACCACCCAAAGCATGGTTCACCATCGGCGTACCCAGGTTGATCACCACGCCATTCTGCTGCTTTAACATTTGCGGAATAACTGCCTGGGTAGTGAAATAAGTTCCCTTCAGATTGGTATTTAAAAAACTATCGAGGTAAGCCTCATCCACTTCCAGGAAAGGTTTGGTTCCAAAGATCCCGGCATTATTCACCAGCACATCTGCCGAACCAAATTTCTCAACGGCGGTGGCTATCAGTTTTTCGCCGGTACGCTTATCACTCACACTCCCCGCAACCATAGCCAGGTTGGGGCCTGCGCCAAGCTCCTGGTACACCAGCTCCAGTTTTCCGGGCGTGGCGGAGTTGATGACCACATTATCGCCCCTTTCTAAAAAATAACGGGCCACTTCTTTCCCGATACCGGATGATGCACCGGTAACGATTATTGTTTGCTTTTTCATTGGAATACTTTTTTAAGTGATCATGCAACCATCATGGGCTATGCTCATAATAGCTTCATGATATTATTTCTTTTCGGCCGTTATACCTTCTTCCCTTAAAACAGATACCTGCTCTCCTGCGTAGCCCCAGTCGTCCAGGTCAATTTCCTGGATCACCACGTGGGTAAGATGGGGGTCCTTATTCAGCGTGTTGGTAATAAGGTCAGTAACGCCTTTTATTAACTGTTGTTTTTGTTCACGGGTAACGCCTTCACGGGTCACCTCTATTTTTACGTATGGCATGGCTATAGTTTTAAGCTAAAACATTTTCTCTGGCAGCGGTAGCAGTGATATTCACCTGCAGCTCAAAATCATTATAGATCAGGATATCGCCCAGGTCTTTGAAAAAGCTTCCTGAACGGAACTTCATACCGTACAGGGTGCGGTCCACCACAATATTGCCTGATGCGGTTACCACATCGCCCGAAAGATTGATCTGTGCATCAAAACTGATAGGGTGTGTGATGTTCTTTATGGTGAGATCACCTTCAATGTGGGCGCCACTTACTGAAGTGATGTTAAATACTGCTTCGGGATACTGCGCTGAGCTGAAGAAATCATCCGAAGCCAGGTGCCCGGCAAACTGCGCATTGGTGGCGGGGTCGGTTATGTCCAGTATTTTAATGGAGGTTGTATCAATAACAAACCTGCCACCGGTCAAATGATCATTATCAAATAATAATGAACCTTCTTTGATGCCGATGCTGCCATTATGTGCACCGGTTACTTTGCGGCCAACCCAGTCAATATTACTTTGGGCGCTAACGATGTTAAATTTTTTAGTTTCCATTTTCTTTATGTTTTTAATTACAACACAAAGGTGGAGAGGAATGACGAGGAAAGCATGTGACCTGCATCACATTTACAATAGTGCCTGATTTATGTGATCTACATCAAATCTAGCCCTGGTAAAGCCGGCTCAGTGTTTCGCGGGAAACACCCAGGTAAGCGGCGATAAGTTGTTTGGAAACGATATTATATAACTGTGGATAGGTATTAAGCAGCTCTTCGTACCGGTGTTTTGCGTCGTTGTTCATGAAGGATAAAAGCCGTTTCTGTGCCGCTACATAACCTTTATTGGTACGCCAGCGAAAGAAATGTTCAACCGCATGGATCTCGCTGCACAGTTTTTCCCGGTCGGCGTTGGAGAGGGAAAGTACTGTTGCATCCGTAATACAATCTACACTAATGGTAGCTTTAGTACCGCTGTATAAAGCATTGTAGTCTGATGCCCACCAGCCAGGCATGGCAAACTGGAGGATGAACATTTTGAGGTCGTCGTTAATATAAAATGATTTCATGCAGCCCTCCAATACAAAATACTCGCAGCCCACTTTATCCCCGGCTGCAATAATGGCCTGGCCCTTCTTAAAGGACATGGGCTTAAAATGGGAAAACACATAACTAAACTGCTCGTCGTTAAGATCAATTATTTTTAATAAATGGTCCTTCAGAATAGTTTCAGCATTCATAAACCGAAGTTATTAATTAACTCCTGATCATCCTAATCCGGCTAAAGACATTGCAGGGTACCGGATATTACCTGTTCAATCCGGTCTGAAGCTTTTTAAACTTCCATCTTCATTAAACTGTATATCATAACGCTCACGGGTGCCATTAATAGTTCCCGGGAACCAGCGCATTCTTCTGTCCCAGATGGATACATAAACAGAGGTTGCCGGTTTTGCGCCCTCCACTTCAGCAGTTTTCCCATTATAAACCCGGGCTACTCTGGCTGCATTGGCAAAGTTGATCCTGTCTAAAGAAACCAGCTTGCTGTCTACATCATCATGTAAGGATATTTGCGCAGGTGTGGGCGCAGACCATTTGCCATCACTGTACGTGTAATTGTCTACGTACTTAGGATTTTCAGGATGCCGGAGCATGAGCATAATATTTCCATCCCCATAAAAATGAACGGAGCGGTAAATGAAGATCTCCTTACCGGCAAATTGCGGCAAGGCTCTCAAAGCTTTTTCTGCCCTTTTTAAGCGGGTGGTGTCTGTTAAGAATTTTTTGCTTTCCCTGGTGGAAGCATGAGTGTGGGTGGTGGTGGAAGTTGAAGTATGTGTTTCCGTTGATATATGTGCTTCTATTTTTATACTAAGGCTGTCCTGTTGTGTTGCCACCGGTTTAGCCGAACTATCAGCAGCAGCCTGCTTTTGAATTTCCCTGCTTACGGCAGCATCATCCGGTTTAAAAGTTTCCTCCACACTTTTTAATACCTGTTTGCAGCCGGAACTGCACAGGGCCAGTATAATAATAACAGCGCGTAATGCCTTCATAAGTTCAGCTTAATTCATTTAGATCGCTTGCAAATGCTATTTTTTCAGGCTTCTCTTTGAGGTAATAAATAGATACATATTCCTGCTTAACGCTATCCAGGTCCAGCAGGCCTACAATTTTCTTCAGACTTGCGTGATGGGTCCTTTTCAGGTGATCAGTATATTCAAGTTCAAATTTCATTTGTGGCTGCTCATTAATGTAGGTACCGGTTTGGCTGACCTTAATTAAGCGGGCGGCGGTTTGTATGCCTTTAAACTTAATAGATACTGCATCACCGGGCTTGCCGCCTAGTTTATGGTAAATAAGTGTGATTATAATGCGGAAAAATAAAAGGATGGCCGGGCAAACGATCAGCGGATGGCCCAAACTCATAAAACGCCATCCCATACCTTCACTTTCTGATAAATAGGAGAAGCCATAATAGGCAATTACCAGCGCAGTAAGCGCTAACCAGCCTAAGCTGATTAGCGCAATAGCTGCTTTTTTAATAGTGGCCTCTGAACTTGCAAAAATGAAATAAGGTTCATGCTTTACTTCTTTATCCAGTAACAGCTCAATCTTTTTCCCCACTTCAAAACGGCGTTCATAAGGCCTGGCGTCATTTACATTTGCCTTTTGTAAAATTTCGGCGCCAACCAAATTTTTAAATGACAGGCTAAGATCATAAGCATCGTAACTGGCATTGGGCTTTGATGTTTTTGTTACGGCCAGGATCTTAGCTTCCCGTCGTACCCCCTTCTCTCTGAGATAGGTTATATTCCGTTTTGCTTTAAAAATATTTATGATCCATTTACGGAAATATCCCGCTAAGACCACTATCCAGATCACCACGGATGCTGCCACAACGCCCAGCGCAAACCAGGGATCCCTTTCCCGGAGGTTGGGTGCATATTCGCTTTTGATGTTGTAATACAAAAGCATGGGAAAGACAATCGCAAAAAATACTGCGTTAAGGATCGCAAATAATAAAAAGCCACGTTTCATTGTCAGCCCGGATGGGTTTTAATTAAGGGGTGATGGATATAAAGGCCAGCAGCGACTAACCAATGAAAGAGAACTTATACTCGAACATTTTACCAATTACCGGAACAGGTTTCTGCGCGCCGTTGGCTGCATTGATGATGCCCATTACCCAAAGCACGAAAATAACCAGACCTATCATGCTCAGAAAAGACAGGGAAGGCACTATAACGCCGATAACACTTAATATTACATTTAAAATAATACTTACAATGGCCAATCCCAATGACTGCCTCAGGTGATATTTCAGCAGGGGGTCTGCTTTTTCCTTTCCACTAAAATAAGCGATGGCCCAGCCAATAAGGGTAATGTAGGAGATAATGGATAGCGTTTTGTTGTTCATAAGGCTTAGTTTTTTAAGTTTAAAATTGCCTGCACAAAACTGGGTTTAGTCAGAAGCCTTTCCAAATAACACCTGGCTACAGACCATCTACACCGGGTTGAAATGGCGTCTACAATGCGTCTACACTTATTTTAAATATTTGTTTATCAAACGATTACAACTTTTGTAGACGTAGACTTTTTTGTCCGGGCGGGCGGGTCTTTTAATCTTTATACTACTTTTGCGATATGAAATATATAGGGGTAAAAGGCGTATTCTTTGGTATAGGTATCAGCTTATGTTGTTTCATAGCTACTGCGCAAACTTCTTTACAGCCGGCTCCCGGATCAGGAGAACGGGAGCAACCCGCCCGGCTTACCCGCCTGGCAGAAGTTTATCGTGTTAATGAAAATTACCCATCCGCTATAGCAACCGCGCAACAGGGCGCCGGTATTGCCCTGCGGCTGAATGATCTTACCGCAGCCACCAAGGCTTATGCCGTACTGGTTAACGTTTATGCCAATACCAAACAGTTTGCCATACTGAAAAAAACAAGCGATACTGCGCTGTCCATTGCCCAAAAGGCGCGTACCCCTATTGCCATGGCTTACGGGTATTATGCACAGGCATTATTATATAATGCGCTTGACAATGCCGACTCAGTAACCAATTACGCTCAATTGGGGCTTAAGGTACAGGGGCAAAAGCCGGAGCCATATCTCTCCGCTAAAATATATTACCTGCTGTATGCCCTGAACACCCTGTGGGATGATGTACAGAAAGTGAATACCTATGCGCAGAAAGCTGCTGAAAGCGCCCTGCAGGCCGGCGATTATAACCTGCTGAGTAATTGTTATATAGCGCAATCAACCGCGGCTGATTACAATTATCAAAAATCCCAAAGCATTGACCAACGGGACCTTATTATTTTTTATTTAAGAAAAGTTGAAGGTCTACACCTGCAACACCCAAAGGAAGTAGCGCCAAAAACCTATGCTATTGCCCTTATAAATAGTGCTGATTATTATTTGAGAAATTTTCCGGCAACAGACGACAAGGCGAAGGCCAATGCCATTCAATACGCCAACATGGCCAAAACAGCCGCGAAAAGTACGCTATACGGACAGGAAATGATTGCCAGCAGCCTGGGTATCCTAAGCGAATACGCCAAGCGGGATAAAAAAACAGCACTGGAAGAAAACTATTTACTGGAAGCCTATACCGTGATGAAGGACCAGCAGGACCCTTATTATTACACCCTTATTAACGTAGTAACGGCGCTGGCCAACCTTTATGAGAAAAACGGGAATTATACAAAAGCCCTGGAATTCCAGAAAAAGATAACTGAATATAAAGCCAAGCTCTTTGACCGGCAGCAGGCGCTGAATGCTCAAAAGCTGGAAATACAGTATGAGACCGAAAAGAAGAATAATGAGGTGCTGATACTAAGACAACGAGAGCAATATAGCCGCATGCAGAACTATTTCTATATAGGCATTGCCATTCTTTCTTTGCTGGGCCTCATCTTTATGTTCCGCTCCTATCATTTCAGACTGCGGTATTCACTGCAGCGGGAAAGACAGCTGCAGCTGGAAAAACAGGAAGCTGAATTGCAGATGAAGCTGGAAAAAGAGGAACAATCCCGGTTAAAGGCTGAACAGCAGCTACTGGAAGCCCAGCAACAGCAGCTGCAAAAAGAAGCCATGGCCAACCTGCTGCAATTGGAGCATAAAAAGGAGATGTTATTACAGATCAAGGAAAAAATTAACGATAACGACCTGTTAAACATCAATAAGCTCTGGAATGAGGAGCAGCTGCTGGATAATGATTTTGAAGATGTGAAACTGCAGATCCAGCAGGTACACCCCGATTTCTTTTACCTGTTAAATGAAAGGACCCAGCAAAAGCTCACCCCCCTTGACCTGAAGCTGTGCGCTTACCTGCACCTTAAGATGGATACGAAGAAGATTGCCCAGATCCTGCATATTGAGCCTAAGAGTGTTCGCATGAGCCGGTACCGGATCAAACAAAAGCTGGGATTAGGGAAGGAGGAAGATCTGAATGTTTTTTTGCAGAACCTGGGATAAGCCGCAGCCAATTCCTCCCCCATCATATATTCTTCGCAGTTAGCATATATTTTCCCTTTCGCGTAAAAACTTTTCCGGATTGTTAAAACGCCTTCCCATTCCCGTCCGCACCTTTGCGGAAATCTGTAATTGTCATGAAGCGAGTTATACAATTGATACTCCTCCTATTCCCTCTCTCCGGTTTTGCTATGAACGACGAAAACGAAACTGACTTCGGATCCATTAAAGGGAAAATCACCACCAATGATAACAAGGCGGCAGCAGCAGTAAGCATTGTAGTAAAAGGAACGGCTAAAAATACACTGAGTAATGACGATGGTACTTTCACCCTTCATCACCTGGCGCCGGGCAGTTATGAGCTGGAAGTATCGCTGGTAGGGTATGAAACACTCACGGAGAGTGTAACCATAGAAAGGAATAAAACAGCCACTGTGAATTTACAGCTGCAGGTATCCAGCACACAGCTGCAGGAGATCATCATTACCCATACTAAAAATAAATTTGCCAAAAAGGAAAGCGAGCAGATTGCGCGCCTGCCTATCAAGAACCTGGAAAACCCGCAGGTGTACCAGGTGGTCGGTAAGGCGCTGATGGACGAGCAACTAGCCACTGAACGTACGGATGTGTACAGGAACATTCCCGGCGCCGTACCTAATTTTATAGCCGGCGGCTCACAGGGTATGACCATGCGCGGCTTTTCCAATACCGTGGGCATGCGGAATGGCTTGGTTACCAGCGCCGTAGTTCCATTAAACCCCATCATCCTGGAGCGGGTAGAAGCTATTAAAGGGCCGGCCGGCACTTTATTCGGCAGTAACCGCAACATTACTTTTGGGGGTGTTTTTAATTATGTGACTAAAAAACCGTATGATGATTTTGGCGGTATGATCAGCTATACCGGCGGCAGCTACGAGCTAAGCCGGGTTACTGCAGATGTAAATGCTCCGCTGAATAAAGATAAAACCTTACTGTTCCGCCTGAACGCCGCTGCACAATCAGAAGGCTCATTCCAGGACCAGGGATATGCAAAGAACTATACGGTAGCACCCAGCTTTTCGTACCAGGTAAATGAGCGGCTGAAACTTACGGTGGAAGCGGAAATTACCCGCGCCAGCTATACTACTACCTCCGTGGCCATTGGATCACTGAAAAATGTAACTGCCCGCAACTTTAAAGATTTGCAGTTAGATTATAAAGCTTCTTATATTAATAATGGTGTAGATGTCAGTAACGGTATTAATAATGTACAGGCGCTGATAGAATATAAAATATCCGATAAGTGGAAGTCGCAAACCAACTATCTGTATTCAGACGGCTTTTACAAACATTTGTACTGGACCACCTTTACAATGCTCACAGATACTACCATGGGCCGTTCTGTAAGGAACCAAACCCCGGAAACCTTTGGTAATACAGAGCTGCAGCAGAACTTCATCGGTGACTTTAATATAGGATCCCTGCGCAACCGTATGGTGATAGGGTTGGATTATAATTATAACTATAACGACTTATACCGTGTTACTTTAAATGTGGATACGGTAAACATCCGCCAGTCTGTAAAAGATGTCAGTGTTGAAAAGCTGAATGCACTTTCTGTTCAAAAAGGTTTTTCAGCTACTACTACCAAATCATACAGCTATAGCGCATACGCTTCTGATGTATTGAACATTACCCCCAACCTGATGGCCATGTTAAGCTTACGGGTGGACCGGTTCACCACAAAAGGCACCTACACCCCGGGTACAGGCAAGTATGCCGGCGAATATAGCCAAACTTCTTTGTCACCTAAATTCGGGCTGGTGTACCAGGTAGTACCGGAAAAGGTATCGGTTTTTGGTAACTACATGAATGGCTTTGTGAACCTGGCGCCGGTTCCGCAGCCGGACAATACCATCCTGGAGTTAAAACCCCAATATGGCAACCAGTGGGAAGGCGGGGTGAAGTTTGATGTGATCAGTGGTAAATTAAGCGGCTCTGTTAGCTACTATGATATTGCAGTTACCAACTCCACCCGTATAGAAGTAATTGACGGGCAGAACTTCACCGTGCAGGATGGTACCCAGCATAGCAAAGGGTATGAGGTAGAAGTGATCGGCAACCCGGCTACCGGCGTAAACATTATAGCAGGTTATGCGCATAACGAGAACAAATACACGAAAGCATCTGCAGCCCTGGAAGGTAAATATGTAACTTTTGCACCCAAAGATGTAGCCAACCTGTGGGTAAGCTATGCTATTCCGCAAGGCAAAGTGAAAGGCCTGGGTTTTGGCGTGGGCGGTAACTATGTAAGCGATTCCTGGTTTGAAGCTACCAACAGCTTTGTATTGCCGGGATATACCTTACTGAACGCCTCTATCTTTTACGATCAGCCTAAGTTCCGCCTGTCTGTAAAAGGTAACAACCTGTTAAATAAACAATACTGGAATACCAATGGTACACCGCAGAAACAACTGAATTTCCTGGCAAGTGTAGCGTTTAAGTTCTGATAGCCTTTTCCATTAAAAACAAAAAAAGACCTGATCGTTTTCAGGTCTTTTTTGTTTTATACCTTTTCTACCAGTCCCACCTGCTGCATAGCCGTATAATCCACCTTTCCGTTAGGCGTTAATAATATTTCATCAACCTGCTGTATCCTGAAGGCACTAACATGCAGGTGCAGCTTTTCGCTTAGTAATTGTTTGATGATGCTTGCGTCCAGCGCACCCAGGTGCTGTACCAGCAGGTACTTATCTTCCACACCTATGCATGCCACTATTCCTCCATTCAGCGCATTTTTCAGGATGGTTTCTACTTCATCCAGGTTCACGCGGGTGCCAAATAATTTTACAAACCGTTTCATGCGGCCGGTAATGTAGTAGTAACCATCCGCATCCTTTTCAGCCATATCACCGGTATATAAAACGGGGTTGT
>JGI24740J21852_10000374_pt1 | contig 19168 bp, 20 predicted proteins | sample KBSCornC6_FD_21852 | JGI IMG/M metagenome (IMG submission 21852) | reverse complement strand
AGCGGACGGTTGGCCGACGTGACGAGGCAGTAGCCGGCCGACTTGGTGTGGCCCGTCTTGCCGCCATCAACGGTCGGGTCCAGCCACAGCAGACGGTTACGGTTCGGCTGCTTGATGTTGTTATAGGTGAATTCCTTCTGCGAGTAGAACTTGTAATCCTGCGGGAAGTTCTTGATCAGCGCCGACGTCAGGATCGAAAGATCGCGTGCCGTGCTGTAGTGGTTCGGGTCGGGCAGGCCGGCGGCATTGGCGAAGTGCGTGTTCTTCATGCCCAGGCGTTCGGCTTCGCGGTTCATCAGCATCACGAAGTTGGTCTCGGTGCCGCCCACGGCTTCGGCCAGTACCAGTGCTGCATCGTTGCCCGACTGGATGATCAGACCCTGCGTCAGCTCACGCACCGAGGCGGGTTTGCCTGGCTGCAGGAACATGCGCGATTCGTCCGTCTTGACGGTGCGCACGGTCTCGGTGGGCGTGATCATCTGGTCGTACTTGAGCTTGCCGTCGCGCACGGCCTCGAAGACGAGGTAAGCCGTCATCAGCTTGGTGAGCGAAGCGGGCTCGATGCGCTCGTCCATGTTGGTGCCGCCGAGCACCTGGCCGCTGGTGACGTCGGTCAGCATCCACGAGCGTGCCGCCACCTGCGGCGCCGGTACGGGCTGCGCCGCAGCAGGCAGTGCCGAGACAAGCGTGGCTGCGGCAACAACGGTGACAGCGGCGGAAGAGAAAACGGAAGCGGTAAAGCGGGTCTGCATGTCGGGTCCTGCGGTCTGCTTGGAGTTCAATGACGCCACGCCCCGGGGGGAAGGTGCGGCGTACGGAAAATCAACGGGCGAAAGTTACGGACGTGGCGCCCAGGCGCCGGTAATGAGCTGCCGGATCAAATGCAGCTTGCGATGGAAGAAATGATCGGCGCCCGGAATGACGATCACGGGCAATTCCTGCGGTCGCGCCCAGTTGAGCACATCGATGAGCGGCACGGTGTCATCCTGCTCGCCGTGAATGACGATGGTGTCGGCCGGCACCGGCGCCACATCCCAGCGCGAGGTGGCGGTGCCGACCAGCGCCAAGCGCTCGGCCGGCGTGCTCGCTTCGGCCAGGCGGCGGGCCACCTGCGACACGACAAAGCTGCCGAACGAGAAGCCGCCCAGCGCCAGCGGCAACGTGGCCACGTCGGCGGACCATTCGGTTTGCGTGCGCATCCAGTCGAGCACGGCCAGCATGTCGTCCTGTTCGCCAATGCCGTTGTCGTGCGTGCCTTCGGTCTTGCCCACGCCGCGGAAGTTCAGGCGCACCGTCACGTAGCCAAGACCGACGAAGGTGCGGGCCAGGGTCTGCGCGACCTTGTTGTCCTTGGTGCCGCCAAACAGCGGGTGCGGATGGCCGATCAGCGCCAAACCGCGCGGTGCGTCCTCCGGTTGGTCGATGGACAGATCGATCTGGCCGACCGGACCGGGGATCAGGCGTTCTTGCGTATGCACGTTCATGGAAAAGCGGGGCGGCTAAAGCTTAGTCGGACTCAGGCGGGGCGATCGACCATCAGCCGTTCGACCGGTTTGCCCTCAATCAGATGGCTCTGGATGATCTCGTCGATGTCTTCCTGGTCGACGAAGGTGTACCAGACGGCCTCGGGGTAGACCACCAGCACGGGACCGAGTTCGCAACGGTCCAGGCAGCCAGCCTTGTTGATGCGCACGCGGCCTTCGCCGTTGATGCCAAGCTCTTTGCAGCGCTTCTTGGCGTATTCCTGCATGGCCTTGGCGCCAAAGTCGGCACAGCAGCGCGAGCCGTCCTCGCGTTCGTTCAGGCAGAAGAAAACGTGGTGCTGGTAGTGGCTGCTCATGGGCGGACCGACAGAAAACTGGGAGGGCGAGGGCGGCGGGCGGTGCAGGACGTAAAGGGCTTCCTGGCGCGCACGCACATGTGGATTTGCGTAACGACCCGGCATTATACGGCCCCAGACGTAGGCGTCCTCCGCGACCAAGCCGCGCGCTGCTGCGCTGCAACACGTTTTCCGGATGTCCGGACGGCGTCTGTGCGCGGATTCCGGGATTGACGACGGGTGGAGCGGGTGCCATCGTAGTCACACCAAGCTGGCACAAGGGCTGGCGGGGCGCTGACACGGAAATTTCACATTGGCACAGCCCTTGCAATAAAGGGCGACCTGCTGCGGGAAACGCTGGAAGAGTTGGTACAAGCCGGCGTATCGAGGCAGGAGAGAGACCACATCAGGGCGGGTCGGACCGGGCGAGCAATCGAGCGCACGGCCGGTCTGTGACACTCGAGGAAGACATGAAAAAACCGTTCTACAAAATCCTGTACGTACAGGTGCTGGCGGCTATCGTCATCGGCGTTCTGCTGGGCCATTACTCGCCCGAACTGGCAGTCAAGATGAAGCCGCTGGGCGATGGCTTCATTCAGCTGATCAAGATGGTGATCGGGCCGATCATCTTCTGTACGGTCGTCTCCGGCATTGCCGGCATGCGCGACATGAAGAAGGTGGGTCGCGTGGGCGGCAAGGCGCTGCTCTACTTTGAGGTCGTCTCGACCTTCGCGCTGGTGATTGGTCTGGCGGCTGGCCACATCTTCAACCCGGGTGCGGGCTTCAACGTTGATGTGCACACCATCGACGCCAAGGCTGTGGCGCAGTACGCCGCCAAGGCGCAATCGGCCAGCACGGTCGACTTCCTGCTGAACATCATCCCGAGCACGGTGGTGGATGCCTTCGCCAAGGGCGACATCCTGCAGATCCTGCTGATTGCGCTGCTGTTTGGCGGTGCGCTCTCAGCCATGGGTGAGCGCGCGCAGATCGTGACGGACTTCATCGATCAGATCTCGCACGTGTTCTTCCGCATCGTGCACGTCATCACGCGTGTGGCGCCGCTCGGTGCTTTTGGCGCCATGGCCTTCACCATCGGCAAATACGGCGTGATCTCGCTGGTGCCGCTGCTCAAGCTGGTCGGCACGTTCTACCTGACGGCCATCATCTTCGTGGTGGTGGTGCTGGGCATCATCGCGCGGCTGGTCGGCTTCAACATCTTCCGCTTTGTCGCGTACATCAAGGAAGAACTGCTGATCGTGCTGGGCACGAGCTCGTCGGAATCGGCGCTGCCGCACCTGATGGAAAAGATGGAGAAGCTGGGCTGCTCGAAGTCGGTGGTGGGCCTGGTGGTGCCGACCGGTTATTCGTTCAACCTGGACGGCACCAACATCTACATGACGATGGCGGTGATCTTCATCTCGCAGGCGCTGAACATTGAACTGACCTGGACGCAGCAGCTGACGATCCTGGCCGTGGCGATGCTGACGTCGAAGGGCGCATCGGGCATCACCGGCGCAGGCTTCATCACGCTGGCGGCAACCCTGGCCGTGGTGCCGGACATTCCGGTGGCAGGCATGGTGCTGATCCTCGGTATCGACCGCTTCATGAGCGAGTGCCGCGCGCTGACCAACATTACCGGCAACGGCGTGGCCTGCGTGGTGATCTCGGCCTGGGAACGTGAGCTCGATCGCGCCAAGCTGGCCCGCGTGCTGTCGGGCAACCGCAGCGACGAAGGCGTGCCGGCCACCCCGGCAGCCTGATCGGCGAGAGTAGACAGGACTGGGCAGGCGCCTGCGGGCGCCCCCGGTTGACAGCGTATGATTGCGGGGCCTGTCCTTCCAGACGGCCCCGCTTCTTATTTGGAGCGCCTCGTGACGCGCACGACGGCCAACGCGGCAATGGAAGGGACGGCGACACCCTCCGCCGCCCAAGCCCCGCCGATGTCCGATCCCGACTTCTCCTTTACCAGCGCTTCCGGCTCGCGTCGCGGGTTCTGGTGGCTGGTTGCGGCGGGGCTCGTGGCGCTGATGACGCTGGTGTGCACGGCGACGTTCGTGGTGACATGGAACCGCGGCCTCGCCCAGGCGCAGCAGGCCGCCGGCGGCCGCGTCGATCGCTACGCCGCCAACCTCAAAAGCACGCTCGACCGCTACGAATACCTGCCGGCGCTGGTGGCGCTGCATCCGTTCATCCACGATCTGTTGGCCAACCCGACGCCCGGCAATGTCGAGCGCGCCAACCAGTATCTGCGTGAGGTCAACGACCGCGCGCACGCGACCGCCACCTACGTGATTGCCCCGAGCGGCCTGGCGCAGGCGGCGTCCAACTACAACCAACCCGATAGCTTTGTCGGTGCGGAATATCGGTTTCGGCCGTATTTCCAGCAGGCGGCGGCGGGCCATGTCGGGCGGTTCTACGGCATCGGCATCACGCGTGAAGAGCCGGGCTACTACATCTCGCAGCCCGTCATGCAGGACGGCCGCGTGATCGGCGTGACGGTGGTCAAGCTCAACCTCGAATGGTTCGGCCGCGCGAGCCACGATGCGTCCGAGCCGGTGATGGTGGCCGATGAGAACGGCGTGATCTTCCTGTCGTCCGTGCCGGCGTGGCAGTACCACACCGTTGAGCCGCTCACGCCCAAGCTGCAGGCGCAATTTGAAGCTACGCGCCAGTACTACCGCAAAGAGATCAAGCCGCTGCCGTTGCAGCCCGAGGCGCCGGGCTTTCTGCGCCTGACGGGGCGCTTGCCGGAGGGCGCCGAACTCATCCGCATCGGCGAACGGGCGAATGCCACGCGCTACCTGCAGGTCTCGCGCGACCTGGTCGAACCTGACTGGACGCTGATGTACCTCACGCCCGTCGACCCGGTGATGAGCGCCGCGCGCAGCGCCACCGTGGCGGCCGCATTTGCCTTCGCGTTTGCGTGCCTGCTGCTCTTCTATTGGCGCCAGCGCCGCCTGCGCCTGATGGAAATGCTGCGCAGCCGACGCCTGCTCGAAGCTGCGTATGACCAGCTCGAACGCCGCGTCGAAGACCGCACGGCCGACCTGATGGCCACCAACGAACAGCTTCAGCATGAGATCGTCGACCGCACACGCGCGGAAGCCGAACTGCGCGCCACGCAGGACGAACTCGTGCAGGCCAGCAAGCTTGCCGCGCTGGGGCAGATGGCCGCCGGCATCACGCACGAGCTCAATCAACCGCTGGCCGCGCTGCGCACGTTCTCCGACAACACACGCATCCTGCTGGAGCGTGGACAGCACGGCGCCGCCACCGACAACCTGCAGGCGATCGCTGACCTGACCGAGCGCATGGGCAAGATCACCGCGCAGCTCAAGCTGTTTGCGGGCCGCTCGCGCCGCAAACACAGCGATGTGCAGGTGCGCGTGGCGCTGGATCACACGCTGGCGCTGCTGCGCCCGCGCCTGGGCGACGTGCAACTCGAATTGCACTGGCGCATCCCCGAAGCCGAAGCCGTCGTCCGCGCGGATGAGCTGAAGCTGGAGCAAGTGTTGATCAACCTGATCGGCAATGCGCTCGATGCGATCAACGCCAACGAACTCGCGCGCCCTGGCCGTATCGACATCGACATCGGTCCGGCGGAGGGTGCACCATCGCAACAGAGCACGCAGTTGAACATTACGGTGCGCGACAACGGCCCCGGCATTCCACCCGACGCCATGCCGCATCTGTTCGAGCCGTTTTTCACCACCAAGGAAATCGGTCAGGGGCTGGGCCTCGGGCTGGCGATCTCCACCAGCATCGCGCGCGACTTTGGCGGCTCGCTGTCGGCCGCAAACGTGCCAGGCGGCGGGGCGCAATTTACGCTGACACTGGTACGCGCCGAAGTCACCTCCGCGGCATCCACCTGATTCCTTTTTACGCAGACCACCCATGTCCGAAGGCTTGACCGTTCTCTTTATCGAAGACGACCCGCCTGTACGCCAGGCCACCGCGCAGAGCCTGGAGCTAGCCGGCTTCAATGTGCAGGCGTTCGGCAGCGCTGAAGAAGCCGTCGGCAAGATCGACGCGAACTTCCCCGGCGTGGTGGTAAGCGACCTGCGGCTGCCGGGCGCCAGCGGCTTGGATGTGCTCACGCATTGCCAGTCGTTCGGCACGGGCATTCCCGTGGTGCTCGTGACCGGCCATGGTGATATCACCATGGCCGTGCAGGCAATGCGCGAAGGCGCATTCGACTTTATCGAAAAGCCGTTTCCCGCCGAGCGCCTGACGGAAACCGTGCGCCGCGCTATGGAGCGCCGCGCACTGGAGCTGGAAAACCGCGCGCTGCGTCGCGAACTGGCCGGGCCGGCGGCGGGCACGCGCATCATCGGGCGCTCGCCCGCGATGGCCGCGGTGCGTGCGCTGATCGAAAACGTGGCGACCACCGATGCGCCAGTGCTCATCAACGGTGAGACTGGCACGGGTAAGGAACTGGTCGCGCGCAGCCTGCACATGCTGTCGCCGCGTCACGACAAGCCGTTCATCGCGCTCAACTGCGGCGCGGTGCCCGAGGCGATTTTCGAGAGCGAGATGTTCGGCCACGAGGCGGGTGCCTTCACGGGCGCGGGCAAGCGGCGCATCGGCAAGCTGGAGCACGCGTCGGGCGGCACGCTGTTCCTCGACGAAATCGAGAGCATGCCCATCGCACTGCAAGTGAAGCTGCTGCGTGTGCTGCAGGAGGGCGCGCTGGAGCGCCTGGGCTCCAACGAGTCGGTACGCATCGACGTGCGCATCGTTGCCGCCGCCAAGGGCGACATGGAAGCGTTGATCGACGCGGGTGGCTTCCGGCGCGATCTGTATTACCGCCTGAACGTGGTCGCCATCGACCTGCCGCCGCTGCGCGAACGCCGCGAAGACATCATCCCGCTGTTCGAGCACTTCCTGCTCGACGCCGCCGTGCGCTACCAGCGGCCGTTGCCGATGCTGGCCGAGCGCCAGCGCCACGAGCTGATGCAATCGAACTGGCCCGGCAACGTGCGGGAACTGCGCAATGCGGCCGATCGCCTCGTGCTTGGCATTGGCCGCACGCCGGTCGTGCCGGATGCCTCGGAAGACGGCATGCCGCTCAAGGAGCGTGTCGAACGTTACGAGCGCACGGTGATTGCCGAGACGCTGGCGCGCACCGGTGGCTCGGTCCACCAGGCGGCAGACATCCTGCAAGTCGGCCGCGCCACGCTGTACGACAAGATCAAGCGGTACGGCCTCTGAGTTGCATCGCAGGAAACGAAAACGCCCGGCATCGACCGGGCGTTTGTGTTTGTTTTGGGCACTCAGCCAAGAATCGGATGTGCACCTGCCACCGGATATCCGCGCTGATCCGTTGGAATCCTTTGCGTCTGGAACGCAATAAACAGTGCCTGGAACGTGCCGTCGATCTCCACGATGAGGGCGCCGTCCTGCTGCGTGCCGTTCTCGCGCGAATGGTCCTTCACGCCCGGCGCATGCACGACGGGGTTCCCCTGGTTCATGTGCGTCTCATGCAGGCCGTTCTGTTGCGGCTCGAACAAAAAGCCGAAGCCGTAGACCGTCACGTCGGTACGCGGCGGCCAGCCCTTGCGGTCATCGTCGCCGGAGCTGCCATGGTAGACGTAGTCGATCGGCGCGGCGGTGCGGTCCAGTGCGAGCATGTCGTCGACGAGCGCGTTGATGTCGTTGTGCTCGGTCTCGGTATCGGGTGCGATCGGCTGCATGTTCGGGAAGTCGACCAGCCCGGCGTCGCGCACATAGTCCAGGCGTGGAAAGCCGTCCTGATATAGGCCCGGCGCCAGCGCCGCAAGCTGTGCCGTCATCGGCAGGTTGAAATCGGTCGTCCACTGATACAGCACGTGGTAACCGGCCTCGCCCGCGCCGGGCATGGTCGAGTCGGATTTCACATTGGCGAGCACCACGAACTCCGAGCCATCTGGCGCCGCTGCCACGATCGCGTAATGTGGGTTGCCGTTGTAGCCCTCAAGATAAGGCACGCCGAATTTCAGCTTGCCCTTGAACATGCAGTAGGTATTGGCCATGCGCGTGCTCCATCGGTTCACGGATTGACGGGCCACCATTGCAGCAGGCCCGCGTGAACGTAGTGTGGAACGCGCATCGCCCGGACACAAAAACGCCCGGCATCGACCGGGCGTTTTGTTTGGGTGGGGCAGCCGGCTCAGGCCTGCTTGCCCAGCGTCTGCTTGAGCAGCGCGTCGAACGACGACCACTCCGGCTCGCCGACGTAGCGCTTGAGGATGCGCCCGTCGCGGCCGACCAGGAAGGTGGTGGGTGTGAGCTGCACGTCGCCGAAGGCTTTGGCGGCGGAGCCGTCGGCGTCCATCGCCACCTTGAAGGGCAACTGGCGCGTCTGGCTGAAGTTCATCACGTACATTGGCGCGTCATAGCTCATCGCCACGGCCACGTATTCCAGGCCCTCGCCCTTGTACTTGTTGTACGTCTGGACCATGTTGGGCATTTCCTTGATGCAGGTGGTGCAGCTCGTCGCCCAGAAGTTGACGAGGTAGACCTTGCCCTTCAGGTCTTGCGTGGACAGCTTCTGCCCGTCGAGCAGCGTGAAGGTGGCGGCCGGCACCTGCTGCGATGGCGAGAACGCGCGCCAGCCAAACCAGCCCGCCACGGCCAGCACCAGCACGATCACGGGCAACAGCCAGCGACGGCCACTGGAAGCGGCGGGCGTGGCGGCAGCGGAGGAGGTCAGGGTCGAGGCCATGGCGACAACGGTCTGGAGGGGAAACGAAACGTCTATTGTAGGCCTGCCAAGACGAACTGACCGGTCGCCTGCGACATTCTGTCTATTGCGATGCATGCGTCACTTTGCGCCAGCAAGCGCGGCTTCGTAGAGCGTCAGGTCGGCGGGGGAAAAGCAGCAGAAGGTGATCTCGTCAAAGCCCGCGCCGTGCTCTCGGACCGTGCGCAGCGCGATCGGCGTGGCCAGGTGAGCCGGAAAACCGTAGACGCCGGTGCTGATGCACGGAAAGGCGAGGGTGCGCAGGTCATGCTGCCGGGCAAGCTCCAGGCTGTTGCGGTAGCAGGCGGCCAGCAGGGTCGCTTCGTCCTGCCGGCCTCCGCGCCAGATGGGCCCGACGGTGTGGATAACGTAGCGCGCCGGCAGTCGGAAGCCTGGTGTGAGCTTGGCCTCGCCGGTGCGGCAACCGTTGAGGGCGCGGCAGGCTTCGAGCAACTCGGGGCCTGCGGCGCGGTGGATGGCGCCGTCCACGCCGCCCCCGCCCAGCAGCGAGCTGTTGGCGGCATTGACGATGGCGTCGCAGTCCAGGGTAGTAATGTCGGCGCGCAGGGCACGCAAAAGGAGGCTCGGGCTCGGCATGGCGTAGTCCTAGGGTCTCGCGGGTGGCTCTGCTCGATAATAGGCGGCGCGAAACCGGCAGAACAATCCAGGAGACGACGTGGCACGCATGGCAAAAGCAGGCGGCTGGCAGTGGGGCATGGGCGCAGCGATCTGTGCGCTGTTGATGGCCTGCTCGCCGAAGTACGACTGGCGCACCGTCCAGTCCAACGAAGGTGCGTACGCCGTGGACTACCCCGCCAAGCCCACCGCCGATGCTCGCCCCATCACCGTCAACGGGCAGCGCCTGCCAATGACCATGCAGGCCGCCAGCATCGACGGCACGCTGTTCGCCATCGGCGTGGTGGAATTGCCCGCCGACGACCCAGTCTGGCGCGAGCAAGCCGTAGCGGCGTTGCGTACGGGCTTGTCGGCCAATCTGAAAGGGCAGGTGCTCACCAAGGACATCGCCGTGAAAACTGCCGCGCAGCCGCCGCGATCGGTGCCGGCCGTGGAATTGATTGCGCAGGGCGCCGGCGGCAACGACCCTACGCCGCGCCGTCTGACCGCCCGCGTGGTCGCCGTCGGCAAACACGCCTACCAGGCCGTCGTGCTCGAATCGGGCGAGGCCGCGCGCGATGGGCGCCAGCAGGAGCAGGTCGAGCAGTTCCTCTCCAGCTTCCACCCCTACTAGGGCCGATTCACACCGGCTTGTCAGGCGAGCGTGCTCGCATCAAAACGCTGCAGGAGCTGGTATCCCTCGGCCCAGTCACCCAGTTGGCTCGCGGCATTCAGATGTCCGCGCGCTCCGACATCGAGGAATTCGCTGCCCCAAGCATTGGCACAGGACTTCGCATAACTGATCCCCGCATAGGGATCGTCGCTGCTGGCCACCACGGTACTGCGAAATGGCAATCTTGCTGAAGGCACGGGTGAGAACCCGACGCAAAAGGCGTTGGGAAAGGCGGCTGCCGACGGATCCGGAACGGCGACGAGGAGCGTCCCTCGAACGGTGACCGCGTGGCGCATGGCCCAATGCGCAACGGCGAGGCACCCAAGACTGTGCGCGACGATGATCGTATCGGGCCCGAGCGCCGCCACTTCGCGATCGATTGCCGCGACCCATTCGTCGCAGACGGCGCGATCCCAGTCGTCGATTTTCATGCGACGCCAGTGTCCTGGCTTCGCGGCCTCCCAGAGGCTTTGCCAGTGTGTTGCCCCTGAATTGCCGTAACCGGGCACGATCAGAACGCGTTGACTCATGTTGGATTTCCCCTCCCTGAATGAGCCTCCAGCTTAAAGGCTGATGCGCTCTGTCAGAATGGCTGAACCATTGAAATGAACGCCAACCGGCTTCGAATGCACGGAATTGAGGGGCATCAACGAATGAAACAAAAGGGCGTCGAGCTGGATCGACTCGACTGGCGCATTCTTGAGGTGCTGCAAACGCATGCGCGCATCACGAATACCGAGTTGGGCAAGCAGATTGGGTTGTCGCAACCCGCGGTCGCCGCTCGGATCAAAAGACTGGAAGAGCAAGGCATCATTGAGGGCTATGGGGCGCGCATCAATCCGGGTCTCGTGGGGCGCGGCATCGCAGCGATCGTGCGGATCCGCACCACCCATGCTCAGATCAAGGCGTGCCTCAGCGCTTTCGAGGCGATGCCTGAAATCGTCGAGGCGCATCGGATCACCGGCGAAGACTGCTTCATCGTCCGCATGGTGGTGGAAGAGATGACACAACTCGAAGTGGCAATCGATGCGTTGGCCAGATTCGGATCGGTCACGACCTCGGTGGTGCTGGCGAGTTATCCACCGAAGCCGATCCACAGCGCTCAACCTTGATCGACGACCACGTTGATGGATGTCGGCCACCCCTACGCGTTGGCGTCTCCTGCCACCGGCATCCCGGCGTTTCTCGGCCGAAGGATTTTCTCCACCAGGCGTGCCGACATCTCGCGGGTCAATAGCCGTTGCAAATTGGCAAGCAGCCGATTCTGCGTGCCGACAATCCGATAGCTCCGATTGCGATCGAGCGCCCACAACGCGTCTTGCACCACGCGCGCGACAGGCATCGGGGTGCCGACCGCCGCTTCCTCGGCACCAACGACATCAAAAAAGCCGGTTTGCGTTGCGCCGGGACACAGTGCGAGGACCCGAATGCCGCGATGCCGGTTCTCAGCCCAAACGGCTTCTGAAAATGACAGCAGAAAAGCCTTGGTTGCGCCGTAGATCGCCATGTAAGGAAGGGGCTGGAATGCGGCTGTTGAGGCGACGTTGATGATCGCCCCACCGGATCGTGCCTGCATTCCCGGCAGCAGAAGCTGTGTCAGCTCGACCGCGGCCATGCAGTTCACCAGTACTTCATCGCGTTGGCACGTCCACGGAACTGTTTCGAAGCGCCCGTAAGCCGCAAAGCCCGCGTTGTTGATCAGGACATCGACCACCGTGCCGGTCGCCTTCAGATGGTCTGCCAACGTCGGGACAGCGTCCGGTGCGCTCAGGTCAACCGTCAGGAAGTCTGCGTCGCAGGCGTAGTCGTGTCGCAATTTGGCGGTCAAGTCGCGCAGCTTGTCGCGCGAGCGTGCGACCAGCAGAAGTTTCGCGCCACGCTTGGCTAGCGCATGGGCGAACTCCAGCCCGATACCCGACGATGCCCCCGTGATGAGTGCTGTTTTTCCGCGAAAATCGAAGGAATGCTTCATGGCCTGCTGATGAAGTGGAAAGTGGGGCGGACTGTAAACCGTTGACTAAAGACCACGGTCAAGCCCTAATGACGGTCCACAACATTCGGTAGAGGCAGCATGCGCATCGGCGAACTGAGCAAGCGAGCAGGCGTTTCGCGAGATACCGTGCGTTACTACGAGCGCATGGGGCTGCTCGACAAGGCAGCACAGCCGCACGCGACCAATACGTACAAGCGCTATTCCGAGGTCTCGTTGCAGCGGATTCGGCTGATCGTTCACGCAAAGGCGCTGGGGTTCACGCTCGCGGAAATCAACGACGTCGTCCATGTCTGGGGCAGCCCCGCCTTTGCTGTCGCGCAAAAGGTGGCGTGTATCGAAGCGAAGCTCGCAGAAGTGGAAGAAAAGAGTCAGGCGCTGACCGCGTTGCGTGCGGGGCTGCTGAATGCGCTGGCCAAGGTCGAGGGTGGTTGTGTTGATGGCGAAAGCGCGTAGTGGGGGGGCGCTATCCAAGAGCCTTCCGCTTCATTGCTTCATTTCATCTCATCACGGAGACACCATCATGACGTTGCAAGTCTGGCTGGCCTTCTTTCTGGCGGCCTGGGTCATCGCCATCTCGCCAGGGTCGGGCGCCATTCTCTGCATGAGCCACGGCCTGACGCACGGCGTACGCCGTACGTCCGTCACGATTGCCGGGCTGGAGCTGGGCATTGTGGTGGTCCTGTTCATTGCCGGTGCCGGGCTGGGCGCGCTGCTGATTGCATCTGAGCATGCCTTTACCGCCATCAAGATCGTCGGCGCGCTGTACCTGATCTACCTGGGCATCGTGCAGTGGCGCACGCCGATTCAGATCAGCAAGCCAGCAGAGGGTGAGGCAGTCAAGGTGTCAGGCAGCGGTGCGCGCCGCCGCTTCCTGGTCGGGCTGCTGACCAACCTGACGAACCCCAAGGGCATCCTCTTCATGGTGGCGGTGCTGCCGCAATTCATCGATCCGGCCAAGCCGCTGCTTTCGCAGTTGGCCATCCTGGCGGTGACGATGGTGTTTGTCGACCTGATCGTGATGCACGGCTACGCGCTGCTCGCCTCGCGCGCACAACGCCTGTTCCGCAATCCGCGCGCCTTGCGCTGGCAGAGCCGGTTCTTCGGCGGCATGCTGATGAGCATCGGTGCGGCGTTGTTCTTCGTGAAGCGGCAGACGGCCTGACGGGCTAATCCGCCTTCACCCCACGCCTATACTGAATCGCCTCGCCCACATGCGCGGCGTCAATCTGTGCATCGCCGGCCAGGTCTGCAATCGTGCGGGCGAGCTTGAGCACGCGCGCATAGGCACGCGCAGACCACGAGAAGCGCGTCATCGCATGGCGTAGCAGACCGTCGGCCGCATCGGTGCGAGCGCAGTACAGGTCGATCTCGTGGCCGGCCAGCAGCGCGTTGCGTTTGCCTTGGCGCGCGAGTTGCCGTTCATGTGCGGCAGATACGCGCTCGGCCACGTTGAGTGTCGGTTCACCGGGCGGCCCGTCGAGCAGCTCTTCCTGCGATGGCGTGGGCACCTCGATCTGCACATCAATGCGATCGAGCAGCGGGCCGGAAATGCGCGACTGGTAGCGCTCCACCTGATCCGGCGTGCAGCGGCACGCGCGCAACGGGTGGCCCCGATAGCCGCACGGGCAGGGGTTCATCGCCGCGATGAGTTGGAAACTGGCGGGGAAATCCGTCTGATGTGCTGCACGCGAGATGGTGATGTGGCCAGTCTCCAGCGGTTCGCGCAGGACTTCGAGCACGCGGCGTTCGAACTCGGGGAGCTCATCCAGGAACAAGACCCCTTGGTGCGCGAGCGAAATCTCACCCGGTCTTGGCGTGTTGCCACCGCCCACCATCGCCACGGCAGAGGCGGTGTGATGCGGCGCGCGGAATGGCCGCACCTTCCAGCGTTTCGCATCGAAGCCGCGCGTGGTCAGGCTCATGACAGCCGCGGCAGAGAGCGCTTCGTCGTCGCTCATCTCCGGGAGCAGACCGGGAAAGCGCTGGGCGAGCATCGATTTGCCGGTGCCGGGCGGGCCGATCATCAACATGGAATGGCCGCCGGCGGCAGCCACCTCCAGCGCGCGCCGTGCCTGCGGTTGGCCGCGTACGTCGGCCAGGTCTGGATAGCGGATCTCGGTATCGACCGGAGCCGGCCGCACGGGCGAGAGATTGCGATCCGGCGCGCTCAGGTGATCGCACACCTCAATGAGTGTGCGCGCAGGCAGGACCTTGGTGCCGCTGACCAGCGCGGCTTCAGCCGCATTCTCGGCGGGCAGCACGAAGGCGCGGGCGAGCGGCGCTTCGCCATCCGTGGCGGTGTTGGTCAAATCGGGGTTGCGCGACAACGCATACGCCATCGCCAGCGCGCCGCGAATTGGCCGCAAGTCTCCAGACAGCGAAAGCTCGCCCGCAAACTCGTGCGCATCCAGATGCGTGTGCGGGATCTGCCGGCTGGCAGCGAGAATGCCCAGCGCAATCGGCAAATCGAAACGGCCCGATTCCTTGGGCAGATCAGCCGGTGCCAGGTTGACGGTGATGCGCCGCGCGGGAAACTCAAAGTGACTGTTCTGGATGGCCGCACGCACGCGGTCCTTGCTTTCCTTCACCTCCGTGTCGGGCAGCCCGACGATGGTGAACGACGGCAGGCCATTCGCCAGATGGACCTCCACCGACACGGCGGGCGCATCGATGCCCGACAGCGCGCGTGAACGCAGAACGGCGAGGCTCATCGCGCCGTCCTCCGATTGACGTTACAGGCTAGGAGGCGGGCGAGACATGGAGGCATGGCAGGTGAGTGGGCAACGGATGAGGAACCCGCCACTGTGCCAGCCAAGCCGTGCCGCCCACTCCGCCTGCATCCAAATTTGACGCGCCGTCTGAGTCCAAAAAAAAAACCGGAGCGCGCGGCTCCGGTTTCGGTGTCGGCAGATCGATCAGGGGAATGCGGGCATCGCCGTATCTTCGCCGCTGAAGCGGCCTTCGGGATGCGTCTTCTGCAGCAGCGCACGCACTTCAGCCATGCGCGAGCGCGGCACGTCCACCATCAGCAGGATCTGCCCATCCTCCACCGCCTGCTTGAACGGTTTGAGGCGGCTGTTCGGCACGGAACTGCCGATCATGCTCGAGGCCCACGCGCCAAACAGCGCGCCGACGACGGTCGTGATGCCGACCATGCCCCACTGCGGCCCTTCGCCAATGATCGGGAACAGCGCCGCTACCACGCCCGCCAGCACACCCGCGCCGCCGCCAATCACCAAGCCGTTCTGGGTGGCGTGAACGATGTCGGAGGTTTGCAGCAGGTTGGCCTCGTGCAGGCCGGTGAGGTCGGCGCCTTCGCGGGCGACGAAGTGGATGTGGCGCTCGGTGATGCGCGCCAGCAGCAGATCATTCATCACGCGCCGGGCGCTGGCTACGTCCGGCAATAGAAAGTAGAGGCGATGCTGCATGATCTCTCTCCTCAAGCGTGCGCCTTATCGGTCGACAGGCCATAAGGGAGTTCTAGATCAGTTCGCCAACCGCAACAAGGCGGCGAATTGATCTTTTCGCTGTGCGCCGCAGCAGGGGTGCGGCGGCCAGCACAGCGGCAGCGCAGATGCGCGCCCGGCGCAACACCGGGCAGCGAGATTACTGGTCAGCCGGGGCGGCAGACTTCAATTGTGCTTCCAACGCGGCCACGCGCATTTCCAGTTCTTCCAGTCGTGCGCGCGTGCGAGCCAGTACTTGCGACTGCACATCGAATTCCTCCCGCGTGACCAAGTCCAGCTTGGAAAAGCCCTGCGTCATCATCGCGCGGACGTTCTTTTCGATGTCGGCAGCCGGGGAGTTACGCAGTGCTTCGGACACGCGGTTCTGAAAGTCGGAAAAGAGATCGGTGGGTTTCATAGGAATGCTCCGTGGGTCTTACGGGGTGCGCCAAGTCGGTGCACGCACCGATTCTGTGCGCCAAATCTGCTGTGCCATGGTGCGCGGCGTAGCGCCAGGCGCGTGGTTTCGGTGCCGCAGGGCGGAATGGTACCGGCTGAGCGCTTGCAACGGCACAAAATGCGGCAATTCTCGCTGCGATGCGGCATCGCCGTCGTCAATCAAAAGGGGACAGATCAAGCGCTGACGCGGCGATCCAGCCGTCCACGCGCTGCGGCACGGTGCTGAATTCACTCTATCACATGGTTTTTATCGCGCGAGGGCGGCGCGCCTTGGCCATCGGTAGCCCCGCCTGTTGCAACCCATTGCGGGGTGCGAAGGCCGCGCCAGCGGATCCGTCCCCAATTTCCGGGGTGATGCGCCGCCACGCCATCGGGGCCCGCACGCTGAGGAACTCCTCCAATCCTATCGCCGCAACATGGCATGACAGTTGCAGAACCGATGCGACTTTTCTTTCACGTTCTGCAGGTCTTCTAAAGGGGGGAGCCGTTATGAAGAAGTTTGCGTACGCAGCCACGATGTTGCTGCTGACCGGTGCCGCTGCCGGTGTGTGCCAATCCGCTGTCGCCCAGACCGCGCCTGCTGCCGATGCACCGGCCGCTGCGCCTGCTCCGGCGCCTGCGCTCACCGCCAACGTCACGCTGGCCAGCCAGTACCGCTATCGCGGCCTCATGCAGACGAACAACAAGCCGGCCATCCAGGGCGGGTTTGACTACGCCATTCCGGGCGGCGTGCTGCCTGAAGGCTTCTACATCGGCAACTGGAACTCGTCGATCAGCTGGCTGAGCGATTCGAACTCGAACGTCTCCGCGCCGATCGAGATGGACTTCTACGGCGGCTACAAGACCGAGATCATCAAGGACGTGCCCATCGACGTGGGCGTGCTGCAGTACTACTACCCGGGCAGCTATCCGAGCGACTACACCCGCCCGCATACCACCGAGGGCTACGCGCAGATCGGCTACGGCCCGGTCACGTTCAAGTATTCGCACGCGTTCTCGAACCTGTTCGGCACGCCCGATTCGCACCACAGCCAGTACTTCGACCTGTCGGGCAACTTCGACACCGGCTTCTGGGGCCTGACACTGAACCTGCACCTGGGCTATCAGCAGATCCCGCACCAGGCCGTGCGTGCTTCGTATGCCGACTGGAAGGTCGGCGTGACGAAGGACTTCGGCAGCGGCTGGACGGCATCGCTGGCGTACATCGACACCAACGCGTCGCGCGCCTTCTACACCAACACGCGCAACAACTACATGGGCAAGGCGACGGCGCTGCTGTCGGTCACCAAGACTTTCTAACCAGCTAACGAGGCGAAGCGGCGCCCATTGACGAGTCGGGCGCCGTCAATCGAGGAGGAATCCAGCATGAAACTCATCATGGCTGTCATCAAGCCGTTCAAGCTCGACGAGGTCCGCGAGGCGTTGTCGGAAGTGGGCGTGTCGGGCATCACCGTGACCGAAGTCAAGGGCTTTGGGCGCCAGAAGGGCCACACCGAGCTGTATCGCGGCGCCGAGTACATCGTCGACTTCCTGCCTAAAGTGAAGATCGAAGTGGCTGTACCCGACGACGTGCTCGAGCGCGCCGTCGAAGCCATCGAAAAATCTGCGCGTACCGGCAAGATCGGCGACGGCAAGATCTTCGTGGCCGACATTGAACAAGTCATCCGCATCCGCACCGGCGAGACCGGCGGCGACGCTCTATAAGCCCCAATCTGCCAAGGAAGAGGTCAAAACATGAAAACCTGGTTCACACGATTCCTGACCGCAGGGGCCGTTGTTGCGGTGCTTGCGGGCGCCGTGATGTCGGCACCCGCCGTCGCACAGGACAAGCCGGCTGCTGAAGCTTCGGCACCGGCTGCTGCTGCCCCTGCTGCGGCACCTGCGTCCGACGCCGCTGCTGCTCCGGCCGCAGCCGCTGCTGCGCCGGCTGCCGCCTCGGCACCTGCCGCTGCAGCCCCCGTCCCCAATAAGGGCGATACGGCATGGCTGCTGGTTTCCACCGCCTTCGTCATTCTGATGACGCTGCCGGGCCTGGCGCTGTTCTACGGCGGTTTGGTCCGCAAGAAGAACATGCTGTCGGTGCTGATGCAGTGCACGGGCATCTTCTCGCTCATCATCATCCTGTGGGCCATCTACGGCTACAGCTTCGCGTTCACCGAGGGCAATGCGTTTTTCGGCGGGCTCGATCGCCTGTTCCTGAAGGGCCTGACGCCGGATTCGGTGGCCGCCACCTTCAGCAAGGGCGTGGTGGTGCCGGAGTTTGCGTACTTCGCGTTCCAAGGCGCGTTTGCCGCGATCACCTGCGCGCTGATCATCGGTGCCTTCGCCGAGCGTGCGAAGTTCTCGGCCGTGCTGCTGTTCGTGGTGCTGTGGTTCACCTTCAGCTACCTGCCGATCGCCCACATGGTCTGGTTCTGGCCGGGTCCGGATGGCTTTACCGATGCCAAGGCGGCTGAGGTGATGACGTCCAAGTCGGGCTGGCTGTTCCAGAAGGGCGCGCTGGACTTCGCGGGCGGTACCGTGGTGCACATCAACGCCGCCGTTGCTGGTCTGGTGGGCGCCTTCCTGTTCGGCAAGCGCATCGGCTTCGGCCGTGAAGCCCTCAAGCCGCACAGCCTGACGCTGACGATGGTCGGTGCCTCGCTGCTGTGGTTCGGCTGGTTCGGCTTCAACGCCGGTTCGGCCCTGGAAGCCAACGGCAGCGCCGCGCTGGCCTTCGTCAACACGCTGCTGGCAACCGCCGCAGCCGTGCTGTCGTGGAGCTTCGGCGAGTGGTTCGGCAAGAGCAAGCCGTCGATGCTGGGTGCCGCATCCGGCGCCGTGGCTGGCCTGGTGGCCATCACGCCAGCTGCCGGCTTTGTCGGCCCGATGGGTTCGATCGCGCTCGGCATCATCGCCGGCCTGCTGTGCCTGTGGGGTGTGAACGGCCTCAAGCGCATGCTGGGCATGGACGACACGCTGGACGTGTTCGGCGTGCACGGCGTGGGCGGTATCCTTGGCGCGCTGCTGACTGGCGTGTTCGCGGCACCGAGCCTCGGCGGCACCGGCATCTACGACTATGTCGCCAACAAGGTTGCAGATGATTACTCGATCGGCGGCCAGCTGTGGATCCAGTTCCAGGGCGTGGTGACCACGGTCATCTGGTCCGCAGTGGTGGCGTTCATTTCGTACAAGATCGTCGATGCCATTGTTGGCCTGCGCGTGCCGGAAGAAGAGGAGCGCGAGGGTCTGGACATCACGTCCCACGGCGAAACCGCCTACGAAGACTGATCCGCTCACTCACCTTGCAAAAGACCCGGCTGCGTGCCGGGTTTTTTGTTCCGTCGCCCCGGAGCTGGACGTCCTTAAGTCCGATGTAAAAAACCTTCAATTGCCTCTCGTTATGCGGACGCTTACATTGCAGACGTGGTTTCCTCCACCTGCAGAACGCTCCCCGTATCTG
>JGI24740J21852_10000371_pt1 | contig 19299 bp, 25 predicted proteins | sample KBSCornC6_FD_21852 | JGI IMG/M metagenome (IMG submission 21852) | reverse complement strand
GGGTAGGGTTATGCGCTGAACTATTAATTTCCCCATTGAATTGTCCTTTAATCATATGTAATGCAAAACAATGCCCTGGTATTTAAATGAAATTACATTTAATGCCAGGGCGTGCACATTAGGTGTTGGTTATCTTAGTGCGACGTAGTTCCATGATGTTTCCTTCTAATAGTTAGTCTTAATGTAGCGTTCAATTGCATTGGCAATAGTGCGCGTACTGGCAAAGTGAATTCGTCCGCTTTCATAGCCACCATATCCAGAACGACCGATTTTACCGTAACGGTAGTATGTGCTAGTCTGGTAACCTTCAATGTGTCCTCCGAGAGCGATAAGCTTTACGTCAACGTTCTGTCCGTTGATTGTAAGGTGTATTGTTGCTACGTGTCCTGAGTAGTTGTTTTCCATGTTCCCAGTATACACGAAATCGGCCTAGAACCAAGTTCTAGGCCGATTTATTACTGAGAGTTTACCTCTTGCGTCATTCAAGCCAATTTAGCACTACGCGGTAGGCTTGAATTTGTCCCTCGTAGTAGTCTCGTACCGCCCACATTCGTGCAGCTTCGGATGCGCCATCGGCCCTTCCAGCCTGTTTCTGGTAGAAATTTCTATTTTCTTCGGCTATTTCAATCCAGGCTTTGATTGCGATTTTGAGCATTGCGTCGTTCATGTTCTTTCCTTATCTTTAAAGTTCTTCGATGCTGCAAATGTTTGAAAACTGCGCCGGTGTAACGTAGCAAAATTCAGGGTTGTAATAAGGAATGTGTCTACTTGCCTGATTCTTTGCGCCACGCTCTGTTTTACTAGTAACTGTTCCCAAACGCTTTCCGTTAGTTGCGTCCCTTACAATCCATTGAATGTTTTCCATGTTTCCAGTATACATGAAATCGGCCTAGAAGCAAGTTCTAGGCCGATTTATTACTGTGAGTTTACTGTTAACTAATGGCTTGACTCTTCTTTCTATCAGCTTCATTCCACATGATTGCCTCTTCAATTTTAGTTTTAACCGTGCTTAGTTCTCTAGTTGGATCGCCATTATTAGCGTTAGCTAGTGCGGCATCAAGTGCAGCTCTAATCAGTTCATTAGATGCTATGTTCATTGCTATCCCTTACTGTGAATGAGTGTGCTGGATTATTAATCCTGCCCTTGCATTCGATTTTGAATCCTTCGAAGAACTCAACTTTCATGCCACATGCAGGGCATGTGTACCAAATCACTTTGTACTCTTTCCATATGCGTTGTTGAGTTGTGCTTTGCGTGCGATACGTCGCATCCAATACTTTTCTGCTTTGCGGTACCCGATTGCGTGTCCTGCCATTAGTCCGAGTGCAATGCTGCACATTGCTGTTACGAAGATGAGCCAGAATACTACTGTAATAGGAATCATTTTACTGCCCTTATTGCCTTCCGCGTTTCTTATTGTGCATATTCATTACTCTAATAGCATTAGTAAATGAGTGGCAAATCCCAATTTGAATGTCTCCCCAAAATACATTCCACTCGTCAGTTTCTTTGTTCTTGTGAATATAATATCATTATATCTCCTAGAATGGTGCTGGAATATCATCAATAACCATAAACGAAAATACCGTCATTCCACGATACTTGCCACGTAGCACAGTCTTTTCATCTTTGAAAATCACATGCTTTACAGGAATATTGTACCTGATAGCAATGCTCGTAGCAATCTCTTTCGGATTGACACTCATAAGCTTATGCACAGAAAGCTGATTCATGTCACTCTGAACCAAGACGCTGAATCGTCCGTCTTCTAGTGTGCCCATTGGCGTTGCTTTGAACATGTTAATAGTCTAGTTAATAATTCTGTGTTTAACCTGAGAGTTTTATCCACAGACTTACTCACATGTTAATAACTGTGTGGATAAGGCATGGGCGTGTTCCTTGCCTACGTGAAACTAAATATGCAATGTTATCAATACGTATAATGCGGCCATTCCACGAATCATTTTCCGGAATTGTAATTAGTTCGCCATCTTTTGGACCGCCTATTACCTCACAATTGACTGTCTTCATTATTTATACCCCAGGGTATAAAATTTAGCTTTGCTAAATTCCCCACATGGTGCGCGCTGCCTCACGATACTGTCGCATGAGTTTACGCCATGTGCTGACACGCTTTTCTTTTACCGATGCAACATAACGCTTACGGTAGGTGTCAAAATTTTGAGGGTTAGACCAGTAAGCTAGTGTCCTCTGTGTCTCATTCATATTTATAGTATAACTGATCCCCTAGCCTGTTGTCAAGCTAGGGGATCAAAATCTTCAAAAGAAAATTGTTAGCACTGTAGGAACAAGAACAAGTGTGGAAACTGCTGCAATAACAAACACATAACTTGTGCTGTATGCGCGGGGGCGTTTACTACCATGCTGAATATTTGCTCTACGCAATGCGTTGCCTCAGCTCGTCATTATCTAGACTGAAAAGCTCGGCACTTTCTTGTTCGCCTCGCCCGTAGAGTGTAATTTTCTTATCAAACCGCTTACCTGGGTAATGCCGCATAATCACTCCATTATCCTTAGTGTAGTAAGTGTTACACCCTGCGTTTCGATGAATCCTATCTACAATGCCACGCTGAATCATTGATACGCCTGCTGACTTGATTTCAGTAGCAATATCATCGCCGATATCAACCAACTCTGGACCAATATTGCGTGGTGTCTTAATCGGAATAGTCTTCATTCCTTAATCCTATTCGGTACGGAGTAAACAAGTCCTCCAACACCTGCAATAGTGCCAAGACCGGCAATTACAGCTGTAATCCATCCTACCAAGCTAACAGGCGCGCCTTCCTGCAAGAATGGGAGAAGCGCACTAAGAAACGCGAGAATTCCAGCAAGCAAAGCGCCAACTACTGCCTTAGCGTAACCTGCCCACCAAGGCAGAGGCTTGCTCACAATTGGATTATTCTTGTCAAAAATGGGCGTGTCAGACATTGCTATTTTCCTTAATCATTTCATTTTCTTTTTCAGCTACTGCAAGTTGAACCATAAGTTCAGCGTTCATAGCCTTTAATTCTTCAATCTTCATATCTCGCTTGTGAAGATTACCATTAGTTTGTTCTTTAACAGTGTTAATATCTCCTTCCAACTTCTCTTGCTGTCCGTGCGTTTTATTCAATCCCCAAATTGCAACGCCCATAGCTCCAATGGTGCTAAGAGTGTTGAATGTGTATGAAACGAATTTATCGGCACTGGGAGATTGAACAAAGAATAGAAATGCGGCACCTACCAATCCTAACGCGGCTACAGCAATAAAACCAATAAACATGTAATTTTTATTCATCGCTTGAATATCTCCATAAAAGCGTTTCTAGTTGGTGCCCGATCAAACCTCATTCTATCGTGCCTGAACGCTGTGCGCAAGCTCCCTAGAGTCTTATCCGTGAAACTACCGAGCCGTTTACCTTCTTCCATCCATTGAGGTACGAGGGTAACGAAATCCTCTTCATTGCGTGGAATTCGTTTTTCCTGGCAATAGAACATGCCATCTTTATTATCATACCAAATACTAAATACGCCAGTCTTTGTTTCCAAAGTCATAAAATACTTTGCAGTATAAGGTTTTCCATCAACTAGACCCTCATGATTATCCTTGAATTGATTGTGCACGGCATAATCAACGTAATCAGGATCAAACTCCATCATAAATTTACCAAATTCAGTTTGATAAACTTCTGATTCAAATTCACTGGATTCCGGAAAGTGAAACAACATGAATGTTTTATCAGTTGCCTTTTTCTTAATGAATATGAATCCATTATCATCTGCTTTTTGTGGTTCAACGCGATAATGAATAAAGTATGGATTAGTGATGCTCACACTGTTAGCAAGCATAAGAACACGCGTGCGGCCTTGATACCTATCAACAGTATTGTAAAAGTTCATCAGTTTACGAGCTTCTTCCTGCAAGTATTGGCCGCCCTTTTCAATGATAAACTCATCAAAAATGATTGTCATTACATTAGGAAATTGAACCGACTTATAGTTCTGTGCAACAGACAGTGCAACGAAAAACCCAATAGTTGCCCATGGCCTACCGCGTTCCATAGATGCGTATTTGCGCGGGGATGCTTGTGCTTCCCAACCCATTACTCTAAAGTCAAATCCTGGAAACTCATGTTCAATATCAGCAAAGAATGTTGCTTTTGCCATTGCCAATTCTTCTTTGTAACGGCGAAGATAAATAAACTGCTTAATGTTCTTGTTAACTTCAAGAACGCTTTTTATCTTATCTTTACCGCTTTGTGTTTTAACATGGTAGTCTACAGATTCAATTTTAATTGATCTAGTAGCATCCTTCAATGATTTTCTTTTAGAACCATAAGTCTTACCTAGACCTCGTCCTCCACACACACCATTAAATGTTGCATTAAAAGAATACAATTTAGCAAAATCATAATATGCAGTAATTGTCATGCGCTGTACTCATCCAAGAATGTGCGCGGATTAACTGCAGTGCGATATCCGCCATCATTATTAGTGTTCCATACAATAGGATCACCTGGATTAGTGATATGAACTTCCATGTGCAAATGGCAACCAAAAGACGCTCCAGTATCGCCAACATGTCCAATGATGTCCCCCTTATTAACAGACTGTCCTACTGCAATGGGGGAAGGGGCATTCTGATGTGCATACAGAGAACGACATTGCTTACCTGCATATGTCCCACCTGGCAATACACCATGATCGACAATTAGCAAGTTTCCAAAGTTAGCGTGATAATAATTTTCTGATCCTGTTCCATTGCCAATGCAGGGAATTGGCGTGTCACACCCAACAGGAAAGTCTAGTCCCTCATGGAACGTGCCAACGCCGCCCTCGCGAGGGCCATATTCATCACCTGTTTGAGTGTTAGGATCAAAAGGCCACATAAACGAGCCTGTGCCTGGCCCCGGTCCTCCACCAGTATTTTTCACATACCATAGTCCGCCAGTAGTCGGATATGCAAGTGCTTTACTACCATTATCATAGATAACCATTAGCTGATTACCCATTTCTCTAATCTTAACGATGTTGCCACCTCCCGGCGTTGAGCCCCCACCAATAGCATTAAGAATATCAATTGCTACAGGTTCATAATTTTGATACCTATCGGGAAAAGCGGAAACCTGTACCGCTTGACAAACCTCCCCGTTATCCATAGTTTCCCAACCGCTAATATCCAACACGCCAGAAGGTGATGGATAATTAGGGCCACTAGGTCCACCGTAGAATGCGCGAGAACTATAAACGGGATCCATAAGTTCGGCAACGGTGCCCCATCCTGCTGTAGGGCGTTGCTGAAATAGTCCTAGACTGTCATGATCCCCACCGTCCCCATCATTAGGATATCCTGCTGATTCCGGATAAGCGGAAACGTTAGACAGAATGCGCAATGTTGATTCTACTAGTGAAGTCATCAATGCAATGATTTTACCCTTATCACCCAATCCGCCAACAGTATTAGCTGTTGAAATGATTGTGTCTGCCCGTGTCAATTGCGTATGGTTTAGCGTAATTGTTTCGCCGTCACGCGTTGTTGACGTGAGCGAGTCAGGAATTGTCATTGTTTCTCCACTAGTTACAATGATGGGCGGTAGTCTACACTACCGCCCATCATATCACAAACTCTTAAGCAAGCTCATTAAAGTTTGCGGTTTCGGCTCTCTGCAATGCTGCTCGCATCACCGGCCCGGGAACATCGTTGCCTTCATAACCCCAGCGCGCCCTAAGCCAACGTGCAATAGCCGCCCACATATCAGGTCCAAGCACATCGTTTCCAACGTAGCCCCAATTAGCCCGGAGGAATTGTGCAAAACCCGCCATAGACTTAGGGCCCATATTCTGATCAATATCGGTTCCTGCACCATAGAGGTTTGCAATCTTCTGCAATCCTGCACAGAATGCAATTCCAAATGGGTTATACTGCGGAACGTTATTGCTTTCACCAGTTCCAGCATTCCATCCGGTAAAGGTGTAGTGAACCGGATCAGCGGAACCATACCACTGAAAACCATACTCATTCAGCTTTGCACGATCATCAGTGTAGTTATACACATCAATGGCAATACCACCATCGCGCACATGATTGGAGGTTTCTGCGGGACGTGCCGGAGCATAAAGTTCTTCTCTATCGCCGCGATCCCATGCGTCAATAAGTTCCTGCTGCTGCTGTACGGTCCTGCCAGCACTATTAACGATGATGGGCCCGTACTTGTCTTCGAGTGCGTTCAGTGCGGTTGCGGCGTCATCACGGAGCCACATTCCTGGGTGATATTTAAGATCCATTTTATTTCTCCTTAATTTACAATCTTAATGTCTCGCAAGCGCTGCTTCAACTTATTAACTTCTGTTTCAAGTGCTACTAGGGTTGCTCCTGATGTATCGGCAATTGCCGCAGCATTGGCAGGAACGTTAAAGAATTTTCCACTAACTCCATTAAGATCGTTTGCGACCCACAATTTAACTGCACCGCCTGCGGACCTAAACCCATAGTCACTCATTCCAGTAGCATTATTGAACCCGAATTCATAACTACTTTGATCCCCTGCACTTGCATAAATTGCGTACTGAGTATTTCCAGCCGCGTCAGAAATATCAAGATTATAAATCTTGATTCTAGCACTATTTGCACCGCCTAGAATGAGTCCAAACTTATCAGCGGCATCTGCTAGCGTTGCGCAATCAATAATGCTGATGTGTGTGAAACTAGAATCCGTCAACCCAACAATGTTGAGCGCGCTACGAAGAGTATTTCTGATGTTTCCGTGATGCACCCTCAGATTGACTGACGTATCTGTTGCGCTTCCAAATGCGCGAATTCCAACATTTCCACCCTTAATCATAAAATCATGAATGTCAACACTCCCAATGTCCCTGAGGTTAATTCCGTCCCCAGTAGAAGAACCCATATCAAGCACGACATCATGAATAACAACGCGACGATGCTTTAGAGTATGTGGAGAAACCGTCTGCACATTGGTCAAAAGAATGCCATGGCTGCCAGGATTTACAATGACAAGATCCCCAATAGTATAAAGATCCGTATCATTTTCAGGCGTCCACATCTGAGACTTAATGCCCTGCAATGGTACATTAACAATTCTTGCCCCGGAAACAGTCCCACGCTGAACAGAGCCAAAATAAATTCCGTGCTGTCCAGCGCTGGAAATCTCAATTCCGCCGCCCACAAAGAAATCGTGCACGTACCCGGTTACAATTCCTTGCGCAAAATCTTTAATTCGTCCGCCCACAATACGAAATCGGCCATTGTCAAACATGACAACACCGCCGCCCCATTGCCCTGTCTGTGCAGGAATAATGGTTGACCCAACTCCTGAAAGATTACAATTGATTACATTAAGACCCTCTCCACTAGTTCGAGCATCAATTCCAGCACCAGACATGTTAACAACTGTAAGCGAATCAATTACAACGTTTGTTGCATTAGCATCAATGCGAATGCCACTTGCATCGTAGACAGCTGATGTGTTTACCCAGTCAGTGCCCTTACCAACAATCTTTCCACCGCGCCATACAGAATCGGAACTAAGAATAATTGTGGGGCGAAGATTATCAAGCTGATTAAGTGTTGCGTCACTTGCATCAACAATTACTGGTGCAGTAGGAACTACAGCTGCCCCAGTAAGATTAAAATTGCCGCGAATAGAAAGTGGTGCGCCATGCGTGCTAGCATCAATAATTGCATTGTTCAGTAGTGTGCGATCGTTTGCACTATTTCCAGTTCCGATAACAAGTCTAGAACGCGCATTAATCTGATCCTTAACACCATTCAGTGTTGCCGGACTAATGTAAAGCGCGTCAGCCGCTACTCTAGTCTGTGATGCAGGATTATTTAGCATCGCTGCAACAACAGGATCCTGTACCTGAATCCCATCCTGAATGATAAGCGCAACCTGCTCATCAACATAAGTTGTAAGATTTGCAATGCTAGTATTGACATACGCGATTGCGTCATCAACAGTAGTTTGCATGTCTGCAAGCTTAGTGTCAGTTTCTGCTTCTAGAGCTGCAATTGCCGCATTAACAACATTAATCATGTTGTTAATATCTGCTTCTACCTTATCAGCTAGTTCCTGATTAGTTTCATTAATAAATGGAACAATCGTGCGATTAAGGTAACGAATAATGCCGTCAACCTTTTTAAGCATAGTAACACCATCACGATAAGTGAAAGGTGTTACCATCGGAACCGGGCTCCAAGACGGCACGTAAGGAGGAATTGGAATCATTTGAATTATTTACCTTCCATTATAGTTGCGTGCAAAATATTCATCGCCATTATTAAGTACAAGCATAAAACAATCTTCAATCGCATCAATCACCATAAGATCAATGTTAATAAGACTGTTCCTATACTTAATAATTAGGTCCGATGCCGCACCCTGATAACCCGTGACAAGTGTGTCACTTGCATTATTACTTGAATTAGTGGAATTAGCATTAGCATTTCCACTTGCATTAGTCGTTACATCACTATTAAGATCGTTTGCATTCGTAGCATAATCAGCATCCCCTGCCAACATTGTTTGCGGGAAATCTGATCCAACCGAACGTGAACCCGATGTTACATCACTAGCATTTGTGTTACTTGAATCTGATTGGCTTGTTCCTTCCATTGTTCCGGTTCCAACGCTATGAATTCGCATTGCATCTAATGCCTCATAGGGGATTTGAGTGCTTTTGTAAAGCTGATTAAAATATGGCATAATTTGATCCATCTTTTTACGAAGGATCAAAAGGAAATTATCAATTGTTTCAGTACCAATTTCCTGATTGTAATACTCATCAATAATCTTGCCATTAAGAATGTTCCGATAATTCTCATCAAAAATCGGATAATATGACAGTTCTAGCTTGTCATATGAGGTGAATTTAGGAAGCTTTCCATAAATTACACCATTAAAAGTAAAGCTTCCATATTCTTGCTCGTAATCATCTTCATCCATGCTAGTGCCATAAAGAGTTTCAATAACCTCTTTAAGCTGTAGGGTAAAAGCTCCCATTATGCACCATCCTGATCAGGATCAATCCCATTATTGTTAGCAACTGCTGTTGCCTGTGCTTCAACTTCAACATTAAACTCTACGGAAATGTTTTGACCAAATACACTATTGATGTGCTTCAAAGCCTCGCGACGCGCATTCAGCGCAACAAACCGCATAGAGTCAGTTTGTGCATCATTGGCACTTACCTCGTCTGCAACAAGACGCTCTTTCTTGTCTTGATTCGCATTGTCAATTCCGAGCAGTCCCATACACTCATTCCACCATCTAGCGCGAAGAATGCTAAGCTTCTCATAAGAGTCAGGAAGGATGCCAAGATCCAATGTATCAATATTGGCGTTAGGGTCTGCCCCGTTCTTTACGCTAATTACTTCCACACCTTCATCTTGCTGTCTGGCAATGTTAGTAAGTGAAAGCTGATTATTACTAGTAACAGTAAGAATTTTATTGCGCCTAGCATTCTTAGTATTAATCTCAAGTGTATGGTCAATGGTTGCAAGTCTACTTGCATAAATGTTAATAACATCAATCTCAGGAATGCGAAGATAATTCGGATACATTCCGATTGCCTTCTTTTTCTGCTTCTCAATAGGCTTGTCTGAATCAGCCTCAGGAAGATATGCACTTAGAGTCTTAGGCGAAAAGGTTTGTGCTGCACCATCAACACCATTTACCCTTGATCCGGGGCCAATGATTGTAAACGATACAGGGTGCTGCAGAAAGTTCATATAGCCTGTCCCCGTTCCATTAACGGCAACAAGCTTATCAAAATCTTTATCCCAGTACCAAACACAATTGCCATTGAATAGCAAACTAATTTCAATAAAGCGAGGATCAACCGATGACGGAAGATTACTCCACTTAAACCTATTCAGTGCCAATTCCGTAATGCTACGTTCAAGCATTGCATGAATAGCCTGTTCACGTTGTGCACCAGGATTTCTATTAAAGTTTCCCTGTCCGAATAGTGAACTATTATAATAAAAGTCCATTCCGCTTACCATTAGTAACTGATCCCTCCAAGCGGTGCATTGTCTGCAATGTCAATAACGCCAATGTCATCGGGATTTGACCAGTTGGTAAAGCCCTTCTCAAGTATACCACGGATTGCCTGCTTGTGGCCTTCCGGGATGTTGGCTGCTCTAATATAAGTTTGAGTCATCTTCCAATAACTAAACTTAGTCATAACCTTAAGATCTTGCGGAACGTTGATAAAACTATGAATTGCATAACCAAATCTCAACCAATATTCGCCAATTACTCGAATGCTAGCATTATCAATGAGTTTCCATCTAAGCGACAATTCAAGCTTGTTGTGTTCAATATTAAGTGACTCGCCACCAAATTGTCCGCTAACACTAGGCTGGATCATTTTAGCATCCTGAACCTTAGCATTGATTCCAGCAATTTCATTAGCGTAATCGCCACGTGCTGCAAAACGTGCAAGATCAACATTGGTGTCTCTTACAAGCGCTGCCTGCTGATTCTCATTGGCAATAGTTTGCCTAACATTTCTGTTAGTAATCCCCAAACTAGCATCATTAGCTGCTGTCTGAATTCCAGCATTAATAGCGGTATTGCCGCCTTGTGCAAGTCCCGTGATTGCGCTTCCACCTGCGCCACCCGGTGTCAAAGCAGAGCCTACACCCGCAACGCCCTGACTAATGCTGTTTGCAATTGCCTGTGCTGCCAGAGTGCGATTATTGTTTGCCATTGCAGCTTGATTAGTCCCCTGTGCAATGTTTCCGGCTTTGGTGTTAGTTCCAATTGCGCCAGTTGCAATGTCATACTGAGCTTGTGCTCCTGCAAGTGCTCGCTGCTGTGACCAGTCTGCCGAATTAAACCCGTAAGCAATTGAATTCTTATTAGAAGCAAGATAAGACAGTGCCATATTATTTACAACGGGCAAATGTGGGAGATTGCCAATCTGAACCGTAAGATCAAGATATTCTCCTCCATCATCACCGCCCTGGTGCAACGATGCCGCAAAATCAAAATCAATTGCTGCTAGTGCCTGAATCTGATCTTCAGTAAGGTCATAAAGATTTTCAGGCGTAATGCCCGATCTTGCGTTATACGAACGTGGATAGAACTCTACACGCTGACTAGGCGGAGTGAGAGAAATTCGTTCCATCATGTGCGCATTAGCACTATTCCAAAGCTCAGGCTTAAGAATTGCAGGATTTCCAGTCCAAGTAGTCATTTCAATGAGCATGTATGGAAAAGTCCAAAACTTTTTAAGCCCGCGGTATCGCTCAGGAATCTGGCCTACAAGATCATTAGTGTTACGCCAGTCAAGCTGCATAGAGTGCAGCGCAGGTCCCATAACTAGATTAGCAATCTTACTCCCAGATGCAGGGAGCGATCCAAGCACGTTATAACGTGCAAGAGAGGGAGTATAAGTTACGCTAATGATTCCTTGCGTGATCCATGGTGCGGCTGCAAGTGAAAGCATTTTATATTCAAAGTCGCCAATATTTTCAAAATAGTAGAAATTGGCTCCACTGGGCATTCCATTAATCTGAGAACCGCTAGCGCTTTCAAGCTTTGGATCGTCAACGGTTCCGGGGTCAGCGTCAAGATCAGTAGCAGAAACGACAATCACATCACCATACTTAGCTGCGGTTTCTCCACCAAAAGGAAGTGATGCATTGAGCATGACGGTTTCGCTGCGACGCATTACCTGCTGATATTCGCCACCAATGTCTAGACCCTCAGGGACTGTGAGATAATCTCGTCCATAATTGTTGAAGGCATTAGTATTTGCAATTCCGATGTGCCCACGCTCAACGTAACAATTTCCAAACTGTACATCATAAACATATGTCTGCCAAACATCAAGTTGAATGCGAAGTCGCGTAGTTGAAGGATTTACATATTCACATTCAAGAATAAAGTAGTAAAAATCCTTCTGAATGTCGCCTTCAATCGGCATAAGTGGATTACTTGCGCGAAGATAATTGTACCTATTGACCCGATTATATGGGATAGGAAGAAACACATCCTGCCCTGGCTTTGCATACATCATATTTTCAATGGTAATGCCTGCGGGTGCTAGTCCATCAATATAAGTATTAAGTGCTGCACGGTTATTAAATCGCACAACATCACGATAATCATTGTTCCACGGCACATTTACAAGATCGAGACTTGTTCCTGCGGTCCAAACACTGTAATCAAAATCAAGCCCTGCGCCATAAACATTAGGCGGACCGGGGATTCCATTTGCCATTTAATACATCCTTTCAGACTATATCTAAATGTGGGGAGGGTTCCTAAGACACCCTCCCCACATTATTACTACTCTATTATGCTACACCATAAGTAAAGGTCCAGCTTGCAGTAGCCCCGGCTGCAAGCTCAAACCCGCTACGAGCAACCGCCGTGATGGTAACGGGAGTGCCGTTAGCCACGTTCACAGTTGCGCCGTTATTCAGGTTAGTAGCGCCGTTCTTGTACTGAACGCCTCGCTGGTTAGGAATGGTAATCACATTCGTAGTGCTATCCCATCCCGGCTTCTCAGGAGTAACCTCTTCAAGCCCATCCTGGTCGGTGTCGGGAATGACCTCAGGGCTAGGCCAAGGAATGATAAGATCGCCAACAACAGTGCGCGTCGTAGTGTTAACAAAACCATTGTTATCGGTACTAGTAGCAATGATATCAAGAGTCTGGGATTCCTCATCAGGACCGATGAAAAGATCGCCATTGTTAGTAATGTATGTAAACTGAGAGGTGTGTGCGCCAAGCGTAAGCGTGACGGCATCATTATCAGAATTCGCAGGGTTGGTAGTTGCAGAGACGTTAACGTCGTAGAGCGTGCCGCGAATAACGTTAGCTGCCTGAACAGTCCCGGTCTTGTCCTTAATGGTGATGGTTCCGACGCCGGTAACCGTAGTATCGCTATTGCTAATCACAGTAGACTCCCGCTTGCTATTGAACATCACAAGAGGCGCAAAGCGCGACGCACTCATAACCTGCCAGTGATGCAGCCAATAGTTAGTAGTAAGCTTCGCAGGATTAAACAGGCTAGTAGTTTCAATAAGATTGTCAGCAACAACAAAAAACTTATTAGTGGTAAGGACCGCCTGCACGCCGTCAATACCAAAGTCATTTGCCGGAACAACAATCTTACGAGAACCGAATTCTGCCTTAGTGATGTTGAATGCTGCGGCCAGGGCCTCCACATCCATAGCTGCATCAGCGGTTGCCGTAGTAATAAGCATAAGCTCATCAGGCTTAGCCGCGACAGGCATTCCAGCGGGGTTATAAAGCCGTGAAATAAATGGAAGCGTATTGCTGTACTCACGCAGACGACGAAGAAGGAAACGAGAATCTGCGGAAACGGAAGTCTGATCCGAAACATCAGGAACCTTGACATTGTGATATGCCTCAGCCTTGTCATACTCGCGGAACAGATTCATCATCAGCAAGTATTCGTCCCACTGATCGGACGTCTGGGGAGTGCTCATCAGATTAGTCATAAACGACCCAAGCTGATTGTTGAGTAGTGCAAAACGAAGGCCAGGAAGATTAACCGTAAACGGGTAGCGATCCTTACGATTCACCTTGTGAAAACTAGTCTGCACTTCAATCGGGTGATTACCGAAAAGCTCCTTCTCAAGCTCATCCCTATCAAAATCGTAATCAACAGCCTGCAAAAGACCATTCATTACCTCTTCGATAGTCTCGCCCTGTTCAAGCATTCCAATCTTGAACTCAGAAAGAGGATTCTGCCAAATGCTATTGCGGAACAGCACAAGACCAATCTGATTAACAAGCGCATCAACAAACTGATTACGAGTTGCAGTGTAATCCCAAAGATTCTGTACAGTCTCCTGCACGTTTGCCTGAGTGGCCTCAGGCACGCGGTGCTGATAGTCGGACCCCTGCTGATTGCGAACGGCATTGAGCCAATCTGCAGTATTAAATACGTCACTAAGTGGACGAATATTCTTAGGCATTCTTTCCCTTACTTTTCAAAAAGATCATCAATAGTGATTTGTGCTGCATCCGGCTTTCCATCCCCGTTATTAACAGGCTTTGGAGTCGGATCCTCAGCGGGAAGTTGATTAACAAGATCCCAATTCTTAGACTTTACCTCAGTGATTTCTGCATCCCTCTCACGGATCACATTGTCCTTATCGGTAATCTGAGAATTGAGTGTTTCAATCTTAGCGTTTGCAGTGCCCAATTCGCCATTGTGAATGTTCAGCATTTCACTGACAACACTCTCAATTGAAAGATCGTCCTGGCCTTCAAGACTATTAATATACTCTTCAAGCTTTCCCATTATGCTCCAATCATATAAAGCGAGGGGAGGACCATTATGATCCTCCCCTCTTAATCGGGCATCCGACGAACTGACTCAGCGGGTTTGCTACCCCTATGCTATCACAGACACCACTCAAGGTGTGCAAATTCTGGTATAGTCTGTTCAATTCTTTATCGAATGCCACATTTCTTTAAGTACTAAATTACTTAGACTTAGGCTTAGCAGGTGCCTCCACCTCAGCATCCTTGCCGCGACGCGGCTTGTGCTGATCCGTGAGAACAAAAGTCAGCACAGAAACACCCTGGTAAACAGGGTTCCCCGAGCGCTCACGCGAGCCTACCTGAGTGCGCCGCGAGTAATCCGAGTGCTTAAGACTTGCAGTATGTCCAATCTTGTTTGCGGCCTTAGCAATGAGGTTACGCTCAACCGTTTCCTTCGCCGAATCAACTTCGACAGTCCAAGAGGCATCCGGATTGGTCTTAAGTGCCTCAGCAAACGCTGCCATAGTCTCATCATACTTATTTGCCTTCTCCGGCTTAGTGTAGGTGCCGAAGGTGCCGATAACGCTATCAGTCATGATATTGCCTTTCTTGATTGCCCGATTATGTGGAATAGGGAGGGGAGAGGTTTTACCCTCTCCCCTGCTGGTAATTCCATAGTACACACACTCAGAACGATTGTCAACCTCATCTAAGTTTTAGTTCAAAGGGAACATCTTTAAGCACGACTCCGCCGGGGACTGTTTGAGGGCTCAGCTTGCCGTGCAGCACTCTACCTTCAACCAAGTCCTCAAACGTCAATGTTTCGGATACTGACGTCGGCAACCCAGCAATTCTATTTTCGTAATGATGTTTAATCTGGCATTGTTCGGGACAATTGTCTTTGTGTACATTATCATCTTCTTTGCGTTCCAAATATGCTTTTGGTCTGATATAAAAGGCTTCCTTAAAATTATATTCATGCTTCCATGCTCCCAAATCTGTTGGGTGAACTGTAATTGATTCAGGGATGTTTTCTTGCAGCAAATGCAGTGAATCTGTGTCAGCATAAGCAAAAACATTGTAATTAGCTTGTGCTGATCTAATAGTTACATCGCGCGCCCATGCCGTAATAAAAACTCCTGCTGCGGTATATACCGGGTCCCTAGTGTCAGATTCTCCTCTACGCAACCTAACAACTCCATCCTCAAGAATAGGAATCTTAGATGTTACATTAGGGTTACTAGCGAATTTTCCATACAAGCTATTCAGATGTAGTTTAGCAATCTCTCGTTTACCACCAGTTTCTTTAGCTTTAATTTCTGACCATTTAGAAATATATGAATCAAACATTCCTGCTGTTGCTCTAAATCTCCACCCACCGTGGAATGCAATTACTTCAATGTCATAATGATCATTATAAAGATTCCAATCAACATTAGTTACGGTAAGCGTTGTTGGTTCTTTAATCTCTTTCAAATACTCAGTACCAATAAACATATTGGTTCCCTTAATCTGAATACATGGAATATGATTAATTTTAAGTTTTGCTGTGAACGTGACGCTAAAGATAGTTAATGGAAACTGTTCAGTTGGTTCTACAAAACCACTACCATAAATAGGAGTGCCATACGGAATTTTCTGAAAATTCATAACAGATGGATAAAGCGAATTAACATCTAGAACAAGTCCTGATCCAACAACTCTACCTTTAAAACGCTCATCCGCATATGTAAACCCCCCTCTATATGCGCGTCTAATCTCTCTGTCAACATCATAATGTAGAACCGGAAAAGTTTTCTCAAATAGTTTTGAACCTACGAGATTCTTATACTCTGCTAGAGCGTCACTACCAATCGTAAGTTTCTTCATTCCAGACGCAATAACTTCATTCATTGCTTGTGCAATAATAGAAACATCACGTTTTAGATAATCAATTTCTTCTTCCGTAAGAATGTGTCCTACTGGTCTAGGTGCTTCATAATCAATGTCGCCCTTAGACATTTCAAGCTTGAATGCCTGTGCTACTCGCCTAACACCCATTGGAAGTTTTTTAAGTGAGTCCCTGAATTCAGTAGTGTAACCATTCTTCCAATTTACTGTAATGGAATAAAACTTTCCCATATCAGAAATCAGTGAAGAAAATTCGCCTTTATCTTTACGTCTGTCTGTCGTATGAACATAACCATTATTTAGCAGCCAATCGAGTAGAAATGCTCCATCGAATCTAAGGTTATGAAAATAGCAGTTGCTATTGATTTTTGATATGCGTTCCATAAAAGAATCGATATCAGTGCCAATTTCTACATTATCATATCCGGGTTTTTCAATGTCTGCTAGCCCCCATGCCCATACTCTGCAATCATCAATTATTGTTGTTGTTTCAAAGTCGGNACAGAATGATATGCGTGTTGCATTTACATCAGTGCGCTTTTTACGTGGTGCTTTCTGTTTAGGAGGGTTGGCTTGTCTATATGTTTCTTCCTGATTGTGAAAGAAATCTAGCCAATCCATATTAGGCATTTATGGCCTTTCTCGCGGCACGTCTGTCTTAGCCCAATCCAACAATGTTTTATTCTCTTGATAAGCAGTGTCAACAACTTTATCTTGCCAAGATTCTTTTCTTGTTCCTGCTGCGCGTTCCTTCATTTGCTCATACTTAAGGAATGTACTTTCAGCCATATTGGTGCCAAACCAAAGCGCATCAAACTGATAATCACTCAAGTCTTCAACAGCATTAACAAACTCATCTTCATTCATATATTCAAGAGCTTTAATAAGATTATCTCTACCTTCATTGATAACCTTTTCAACTCTATCCCCTTTAAGAATGTTAATCATTTGTCGAGTGAGCTTTTTAAGTGCGCCAGCATTAGCAATATCTTTAGCTTCAACATTCATATCAGGGTACACGCCAAAATCACTATGCCCACCCATACGCGGTGTCATAGCTGTATGCTGAGTAACAGACATTCCTGAAGGTGTATGAAGTTGGTTCATAGCAGCGTCACGCTGATCCTTCAAAGCCTTAATCTGCTCCTGCTGTGTCATCAAATAACTAACCTGTCCGCGAGGAAGCGGCGCGCCTCTATGTCCCCCTACGAACTGATTCCCTCTACGCATGAAATCATTAAGCTGAACAAGATAATTGCTCAACTGCTTAGCATTGTAATTATTTTCAATACCTACACGCCGTCTTGGATCGAACTCTGATCCGCCAACCTTTGCGCCACTGTTGCGCTCTGTTCGCCTAATTTTTGCTTGTACCGCTTTGATCCGGTTTTTAACTTCTGCTCTAAGCCTCTTTGCTTCACTCACTGAGTCACCGTCACAAAGTACACCTTATAACAGTTAGTACACTTAACCTCTTGCGCGCGTGCAAGAAACGAGCTAGAAATTTCAATCTTGATCGCATAATCGCAATCGCACAAAAGTTGCATCATACTCCCTAGTATATCAGAAAATGGGCCGGGTCCGAAGACCCGGCCCATTAAAAGAGCGATTTTAAATTAGAACGTAAGCGTAAGGAACCGGAAACCGTTACGTGCACGGTCCTCCTTAACGCCAACCTCAAGCGGTTCCTCCCACTCGCGAGGAGAGCCAAGAACCGCAAACGTCTGACGAAGTGCCTGTGCGATTCCCTTAGAGGTTGCGTGGAATGCGTGATCCTCATTATCAATCAGAGTAATGCGCGTGGTGTTCTCGATAAGCCCGGTCTGATCGTTAGCGATTTCGACCGCCTGAAGAACAACGTCGACAATCTTGATCTTCTTCCCGACCTGATCGAGCAGGGGAGTAGAGTTGTTGATTGCCTTAAGCATCTTCATCTTGTCGGCACGGTTGGTGAGCTGCAGGGAAGTGTAGAATCCTGCCTGCTCAGTAATCTCAGCGATTCCGTCGCGCTTGACGGGAACGGCAACAGCGGTGTTATCAGTCATTATATTTCCAATCATTATTGTTATATTTATTAAGGACTGTCGCGAATCTCCTTTAGACCCTTCCAATTCCACAGCCTCTCAGTGTTAGGGTATTTAACTGAGTGTAACCAATGCTCGGTAGATTACTGTTACCGTCAGGCTGACATTCACCAGTTGCCATTATAATTTATGCGCAGTCTGCTTTTATTGCCTGTACTCGCTGAACGCCCGCTTATCATCTACCGATTGCCACGAGCCGGTTATGCCTGAACTATTAAATTATATCGTGCAATGCCTAACAATGACGTTAGTTACTGGCGCTATGCCATTGCACAATGTGGGATCCCGCGCCTCGCTGGAATGGTAGGACTCGAACCTACAACCTACGGATTAACAGTCCGCTGCTCTGCCATTGAGCTACACTCCACCAGATTAATTACCTGGGTGATAATTAATCCTTCCGACTCGAACGGACACGCAGACCTCCCCAGTTTGCATGGTACCAATTTTAATTATACATTCATCTGCTCAAACAGTTTATAGAATGTCGTCTACCCTAAGCGCATGGTTGGTAGCTTATCGTGAAAACACTATTTGAGTAGTGCATGCGGCTTATTAAATTGGAGTGAGGGTTATGGACGGATACGAACCGCTGCGCGTAGCTCACACGCGCCGAATAAGGAGCTAATTCTTATTGTTGATAACACCATGTCTAATAGGGTGTTCGCTCGCTGCGCTCCACATTAAAACTTACGATAAAGTTGCCCGTACTATCAACACTCCGATAACCCAGCTTATTAAGTTTAAGATCAAAGCAAAAGTAATTCAATCTGAATGTTAAATTTATCGATCAGTCAGTTGATCGCATTGATTAGATTTCGATTGAGCTTCTAACCTCTTGCCTTGATAAATCCAGTATAGCCGGAACCGTATGCGCTGTGCTATTGAGGAAAGCTCCAAACTTTCTTGTAGGAAACCTACAAACATCGTGCGTTGTAGGAAGCCACAGTGTGTTTACGTTAACATTTGTGCGTTGTCGACATGTCGTAGACATCCTACAAAGGTAAGGGAAGGTTCTTGTAGGAACCCTACAAGTTCAGCGCAT